>Ga0180301_10001680_pt1 | contig 17334 bp, 20 predicted proteins | sample GuaBasSediGuay16_FD_121797 | JGI IMG/M metagenome (GOLD analysis project Ga0180301, IMG submission 121797) | Subseafloor sediment microbial communities from Guaymas Basin, Gulf of California, Mexico - Guay16, Core 4569-2, 12-15 cm | ecosystem: Environmental > Aquatic > Marine > Hydrothermal... | reverse complement strand
ATCTATGCCATACTAAGGCGCTTAAATAACAAGTGGGAGGATAAGCCATTAAAAGAATTTACACAATTTATTTGACATTACCTTTTGGAGTATAAAAAAGATTAAAATGAACATTAAGATTAAAGCCGATATTGCCCAAAATGGTACACAGGCATTAATTTTATTATAACTCTTTGTACAATAGGGATTTATATAGATACGGAAAGCGCTGGTTTCTCCGATTTTCTTAAGTCCGTAAGTTTTGACAGCACTGCCTACGACAGCCTCTTTATCAAGAATACTAAAAATAATTATCTTTGAGGATAAAAAAGGGTTAAAATCTGAAGGCGTTTTTATTTCCTGAAATAAGGCGTTTGCCGTGGGCCTTTGGGCAATAGCGGCAATAATCACCCCGACTAAATTAGACGTCGAATAAACTATTTCTTTGCTTGTCGAATTATTTCTTATAAAACCTGCCAAAGGCAGATACTCCCGCGGATACCAGATACGCTCACCCCGCTGCAATAGCATGCCTAAAAATGCCGAATCAAAGAACCTAATTTTACATTCAGTCTTATCGCTAACTAACGGCTTATCCAGATATATGGTGGGAGATATAAACAGAAAAAAAGATACTGTGCAAATAGCGGCAAATTTAAAGTATTTTTTATCCTTGAGCCTCTCGAGTAAAGCGGATAAGCTTAATGCGGAAAGAAAAATTATTGGCAGATAACCTTCTGCAGAAAAAAAACGGTAAGGATAAAGTAAAAAAATTAAGCTGCCGAAAAATAAAGCCGCAAAGATCAAATTCTTCCTTTTTTCTTTGAAAATTAAGAATAAAGCGTATCCAGCCAAAAGATAATCTATAATTTTTATCTGGGACCTATATCTTTCGATTATTTCGAATCCTAAATTTCCGATATTGTTAAAATTTGCTAATTGCATAACCAAAATAGGTAATGCTAACACCACGCCGCAAATAACTGTTAAAAAAGACATGTATCTGCGGTTGCTGTCTAGTAATCCGTAAAAAATAATACTTATCGCCAAAAACCAAGAAACACCTATATGCGTATAAAAACACAAAGCCAACAACAAACCTGACTGCAATAACCTGGCTCTTAATAACTGATCTAAAGCTAAAATAGCGAAAATTAAACCCAATGCCCCCGGAAGATGGTTTAATAAAGAGGAGTAAAATGAAAATGAAGAAAACGTCATAATTAAAATAAAAAAAGAAAGTTTACTATCAAAGTTCCTCCTGGCAAACCGCCATAACAAAATCAAGAATATTACCGGTATTATTGATTCGCATAATTTCGCCAATATGACAGGGCTTATCCCTGCCTTCATCAAGTTTGCCAGTAAAAGGTGAAAAAAAGGTGGGTAAATATGAGGCCTGCCTACAGGAGCATACTGCCAAAAATCCCAGGTGACATATCCGCCGGCCTGGTTAAATCCCCAGGCAGTAAGCAGATGGTAATATATGTCCATATATTGCGGCAAGATACTCCACTTTATAGCCTGCATCATGGCAAAACAGATAATAACGAGCCTCGCAAAAAAATCCCAGGAAAGAAGTTTCAAATCTTTTTTTAGCATAATTAATAATTAACCTTAATAAGCATCAACCCTTCTGCGGGCAACGTCGGTCCGGCTAATTGGCGGTTGCGGCTTCTTAATATCCTCTTCATATCTCTGACTTCTAACCTTCCTCTGCCAATTTCAAGAAGTGTGCCAGCAATATTTCTTACCATATTATATAAAAATCCGTCTGCTTCGATATCTATTCGAATAAAGCATCCGCTGCGTAAAACTTTTATTTTTTTTACCGTCCTGAGCGCACTTTTGGCCTTTCTGCCCGAAGCCTGAAAAGAACTAAAATCGTGCTTGCCCAGAAGCGCTCTTGCCGCCTTCTGCATCACTCCTACATTAAGCGAATAAGGATAAAAGTAAACCCTGTCCCTCATTAGTGCGGAGCGGAAAGAACGGTTGAGAATAGTATAAGAGTAGAGTTTTGATTTTGCATCAAAACAACTGTGAAAATCAAGGGATGCCTCCTCTATTTTAATAATTGCGATATCAGAGGGTAAAAGACAGTTTAGCGCCCATTGTAATTTTCTTAAAGAAATTTTTGAATTTGTCCTAAAATTAGCGACCTGCGCTTTTGCATGTACTCCGCTATCTGTGCGGCCTGAGGCAATAAGTTTTATTTTTTCACGTAATACTTTTTTTAGTATTCTTTCTATAGCCGCCTGAATAGTTTTTGCGCGTTTTCTGGTCTGCAGCTGCCAACCCTCATAGTTGGTGCCGTCGTATTCTATGGTCAACCTGATATTTCTCATTGATTGTGGTTATCTAATGACTTCTTCTGCGATTTGAACGGCGTTAAGGGCTGCTCCTTTAAGTAAATTATCGGAAACCACCCATAGCCATAGCCCGTTCTTAACGAAGGGGTCCCGGCGGATACGGCCAATAAAAACCTCGTCTTTTCCCTCTGCGTCTTTGGGCATCGGATAGAGGTTATTTTTAGGCTCGTCTATTACTTTTATGCCGGGAGAACCAGAAAGGATGCTTTTTACCTGTTGGCATTCGATTGGCTTTTTGGTCTCGATATAAACCGCCTCAGAGTGGCCGGTTCTCACCGGTACTCTTACTGTAGTGGCGGAAATCTTTATTTTATCATCATGCATAATCTTATGGGTTTCCCGCACCATCTTCCATTCCTCGCTGGTATAATCATCTTCGCTAAAAGTTCCGATATGCGGAAATACGTTATAGGCCAACTGTTGAGGCATGACTTTTTCAATGTCTGCCTGGACGTCTTTATAGTCGGATGCGGCAATCTTTTTGTTTTCTTCTCTTAATTGATCTACCGCCGCTCGCCCTGCGCCGGAAGCAGCCTGAAAAGTAGAAACAATCACCCGCTCTAAGCCGGCTTTTTTATAAATCGGCCACAGCGCTACTACCATCTGGATAGTAGAACAATTCGGGTTGGCAATGATCCCCTTTTGCTTTTTTATATCTTGGGCATTAACCTCAGGCACAACTAATGGAACATCGGGTTTCATTCTGAAATCCGCTCCGTTGTCGATAACCACTGCGCCTCTTTTTACGGCATCCGGCGCATAAGTTACTGCCGCACCCTTCTCGCCTTCGGTTCCGGCGAACAGGGCAATATCTATACCCTCAAAACCTTCAGGTGAAATTGCTTCTACCCGATATTTCTGTCTGTCGACTTCTATTTCACGTGCCGAGCGCGCAAAAACGCGCAATTCTCCCTTCGGAAAATTGCGCTGCTTTAAAACTCTAAGCATTTCAATTCCCACTGCGCCAACCCCGACTACAGCCACATTATATTTCTTCATCCAGCAATCTCCTAAAATTATATTATTTGCTAACGAGCCCCGTTTTATTATAAATGAAGCGCGGTTTTCAAGCGAATGGGGGTTTTAGCCAAAGCAGCTTGAGTATTTTTGGGAATCCGAACGCGGAAGCATTCGGACGGCGAAGATGTCTGAGCCCATCCTGGCGCGTGAGCGCCGACGGGGGCGAGTTCCGCAGCCGCCAAAAATACGAAAGACCTTTGGCATGCCCCGGAGGGGCAAAACCGACCTGAGCAAGAAAACCGTCAGGTTCATTTATCTATAGATTCTGAACTACCAAATCACCGACTTCAGAGGTCGAGTATCCCATTTTTCCCGCCCCCAGGGATTTTAACTTCTTCTGCACTACTTTTATTACCGCGTCCTCAACTGCCTTGGCTGCTTCTTCTTCGCCTAAAATTTCAAGCATCATGCCCGCAGCGCAAACCGCAGCTAAAGGATTAATTACATTCTTACCTGTATATTTAGGAGCGCTTCCTCCAATCGGCTCAAACATGGACACACCCTGCGGATTAATATTACCGCCGGCAGCAATACCCATACCTCCCTGGACCATCGCTCCCAAATCAGTAATGATATCTCCGAACATATTATCGGTGACAATCACATCAAACCACTCCGGGTTCTTGACGAACCACATTGTCGTAGCATCCACATGGGCGTAATCTGTCGTAATATCCGGATATTCCCTGGCTAATTCATCAAATGTTCGCTGCCATAAATCCCAAGCAAAGGTTAGAACATTGGTTTTCCCGCAAAGCGTAACTTTTTTCCTTTTATTACGCTTACGAGCATATTCAAAGGCATAACGGATACAGCGTTCAACCCCTTTTCTGGTATTATAAGAAATCTGGATAGCTACTTCGTCCTTTGTACCCTTGTTCTTAAATTCGCCCATACCTTTATATAACCCTTCAGAATTCTCGCGCACAACTACAAAGTCAACATCCTCTGGCTTTTTATCTTTTAAGGGGCAGAAAACGGCATTGTAAAGTTTCACCGGACGTAGATTTATATACTGGTCTAAGGAGAAACGCAATTTCAAAAGTATTCCAGTCTCTAAAATTCCGGGCTTTACCTCTGGATGGCCTATAGCACCCAGAAGTATAGCAGAATACCCTCTTAGCTCTTCGATATCTTTGTCTTCCAGAGTCTTGCCTGTACTAAGATAACGATCTCCACCAAAATCGAATATCTTAGTTTCGTATTTAAAATTATATTTTTTGGCTGCCGTCTCTAGTACTTTTAGCGCTTCCCGCACTACTTCCGGCCCTGTGCCGTCACCCGGAATAACTGCTATTTTATACATTTTTCTTCACCCAGTTAATTAGTCCGCCCTTTTTTACAATGCCTTGTAAAAATTTGGGAAAGGCCTGCGTTTTATATGTTTGATTGGTGCTTAGATTTTTTATTATACCATTAGCTAAATCTACTTCAAGCAAATCACCTGTCTTAATTTTATCTACTGAACCTGACTCTAAAAAGGGTAAACCGATATTAATCGCATTCCTGAAAAATATTCCGGCAAAACTTTTGGCTATAACCGCGGCTATCCCGCACCCCTTTAGCGCCCGCGGTGCGTGCTCACGCGAAGAGCCACATCCGAAATTTTTACCCGCAACTATAATATCGCCTTTATTCACTTTGGCAGAAAAATCAAAAGCGACGTTTTCCATGCAGTGCCTGCCCAGTTCCTGCTCATCAGTAGTAACCAGGTATTTAGCCGCAATAATATCGTCGGTGTTAATGTCGTTACCAAATTTATGAACTTTTCCTTTTAAAATCATGCTGCCTCACCGGGGTGGGTAATCCTGCCCTTGAGCGCCGAAGCCGCAGCAACTGCCGGATTTGATAAATATACAAATGACTTAGGGCTTCCCATGCGGGCAATAAAGTTTCTATTTGTAGTAGCAATGCAAACCTCTCCTTCTGCCAATATCCCCAGATGCCCGCCTAAACACGGCCCGCAGGTGGGGGTAGAAAATACTCCGCCAGCTTTCACAAAGATCTCAGCTATTCCTTCTTTTACCGCTTCAAGATAAATCTTTTGCGTTGCCGGAATAACAATTAAGCGTAATCCCGGCTTAATTTTCCTGCCTTTAAGAACTTTTGCTGCAATCCTTAAATCAGAAATCCTTCCGTTAGTGCAGGAACCGATAACCACCTGGTCGACTTTAGTATTTTTTAATTGGCTCACCGGTTTTACATTGCTGGGCAAATGCGGGCAGGCAACCTGAGGCTGGAGTTTCGAAACATCCCATTCATAAACCTTTTCGTAAACCGCATCTCTATCCGATTTATAAACTTTGAATTTGCGCGGTGCTGGCCTGACATATTTAAGTGTAATCCCATCCGGCTCAATCAATCCTGTGCGCGCGCCTGCCTCTATTGCCATATTAGACATTGCAAAGCGGTCATCCATAGGAAGCTTCTCTATAACCGGGCCGCTGAATTGCATCACCTTATACAATGCGCCGTCAACGCCGATTCTGCCGATAGTATAAAGGATCAGGTCTTTACCGCCCACCCATTTCGCTAGTTTTCCTTTATAAACGAACTTGATCGTCCCAGGCACCTTTAACCAGCATTTTCCGTCAATAAATGCCCTGGCTAAATCCGTAGAGCCAACACCGGTAGCATAACTTCCCAACGCCCCGTAAGTGCAAGTATGAGAATCCGCGCCGATTACCAGGTTGCCGGGTAAAACCAGTTTCTTCTCCGGCAGCAGCGCGTGTTCAATACCCATGCAGCCGACTTCAAAATAATTCTTTATTTTTTGCTCCCTGGCAAACTCCGCCAGAATTTTAGCCTGATTTGCACTCTTTAAATCCTTTGCCGGAGTAAAATGATCAGCTACCAAGGCAATCTTATTCCTGGCAAATACTTTCTTAATTTTTGCCTTTTTGAATTCCTCAATTGCCAAGGGTGCTGTAATATCATTTCCCAAGGCAAAATCCACTTTTGCCTCTACAAAATCACCCGGGGCGATATTTTTTAAACCGGTGTGCGCCAATAATATTTTTTCCGCGATAGTATAACTCATAGAAAACGTTTTGCGTTTTAAGCTGTAGTTTTGCTTTTTGATATTTGCGTTTTGCGTTTAATTATCCCTTGAATTTCTTTAGCGCAAGCGTGGCATTATGGCCGCCAAAACCAAGTGAGTTCGATAAAGCTACCTCTACCTTTACCTGGCGGGCGGTATTGGGAACATAATCAAGGTCGCATTCAGGATCGGGAAATTCGTAATTTATGGTAGGAGGTATAACATCGTCTTTTATGCTCAGACAGCAGGCGACAAACTCCACTCCGCCTGCAGCACCCAATAAATGTCCGGTCATGGATTTAGTGGAACTGACCATAACTTCTTTTGCGTGATCTCCTAGCGCCTTTTTTATAGCTATAGTTTCTACTTTATCGTTTAACTTTGTTGATGTACCATGAGCATTTATATAAACAACATCCCCGGGATTAAGTCCGGCGTTTTTTAAAGCCCGCTTCATAGATAAAGAGGCGCCGTACCCATCGGGATCGGGAGCGGTAATATGATAAGCATCACAAGACATACCATAGCCCACTATTTCCGCATATATATTTGCCCCTCTTTTTTTAGCATGCTCTAAAGATTCTAAAACTACTATGCCGCTTCCTTCAGCTATAATAAAGCCGTCGCGCTGGGCGTCAAAAGGACGGCTGGCTTTTTTGGGTTCGTCGTTTCTCTTGGAAAGTGCCCGTAATGCGCAAAAACCGCCCACCCCCAAATTAGTAATACAGCTTTCTGTGCCACCGGTAACCATTACCTCGGCATCACCGTGCTGAATAATCCTAAAAGCGTCTCCGATCGAATGGCTTCCTGAAGCGCAAGCTGTAGTCACGCAGGAATTAGGCCCTTTAAAACCAAACTGAATAGCGATATGGCCGCTAGCTTCGTTCACAATAAGCATAGGTATCAGAAAAGGTGTCAGCCGCGACGGCCCACTCTTGGCGAAAATATTGGTCTGCTCTTCCATAACATGGAGGCTGCCGATACCCGACCCAACCAAAACCCCGATGGAGTCTTTATCCTCCTTATCAAGATCTAACCCAGCGTCATTGACCGCCTGTTTTGCTGCGGCAACAGCAAGCTGCACAAACCTCTCCATACGCTTCATCTCTTTTGCGCTGACGCCGTAAGTAGAGAGATCGAAACCCTTGACCTCCCCGGCAATCTGGCTGTCAAAAAGAGAGACGTCTAAACAACTAGTCTTATCAATGCCGCACCTACCTTCTTTTAAAGCCTGCCAGTAAGAAGGTATATCGTTGCCTATGGGAGTAACCGCCCCTAAGCCTGTGACTACCACTCTTCTTTTTCCCATATTAATCCTAATAAAAATTACCCCGCCAGAGTAATGGCGGGGTAAAGTCAAAAAACGAATTTATATAAACTTTTAATTATTTCCTGCTTTTTCTTCAATGTACTTAACGGCTTGACCTACGGTAGTGATTTTTTCGGCATCTTCATCCGAAATCTCAATACCGAATTCCTCCTCAAGGGCCATTACCAACTCTACTGTATCAAGAGAATCTGCCCCTAAATCATCGATAAATGAGGCTTCAGGGGTTACCTCCTCAGGCTTGACTCCCAATTGTTCCACAATGATTGATTTTACCTTATCTTGAACTGCCATTCTCTTCTTCCTCCTTTTATTGCTAAAAACGCTAAATAGATTTCATAAAAACTTTTTAGCGCCTCCAGCATTAAACCATAACCATACCGCCATCAACTATTATTGTCTGACCGGTAATATACGCCGCTTCTGCTGATGCCAAAAATTCACAAAGAGCCGCCACATCCTCAGTGCTGCCAAACCTGCCTAAGGGAATTGCCGCTTTCATTTTCTCTTTAAGCTCCTCTGGCAACTTTGCGGTCATTTCTGTTTGAATAAAGCCAGGGGCTACGGCATTAACATTGATGTTGCGGCGGGCTAATTCCTTAGCTGAAGTTTTAGTCAAGGCAATTATTCCTGCCTTGGAAGCGGAATAATTTGCCTGGCCGGGATTACCGATTATGCCAATGATCGAAGCAATATTTACAATACTGCCGCTATGCTGCTTAACCATTACTCTGGATACCGCCTTAGTGCAATTAAAAGTCCCTTTTAAGTTCACTTTTAAAACGGCATCCCACTCGCTCTCGCCCATGCGCATCAAAAGTTGATCTCTGGTTATGCCCGCATTGTTAACTAATATATCAACCTTCTTAAATTTGTCAAGAATTTTATTTAATCCTTCGCTTACTTTTTCATAATCCGTAATATCTACTTCCTGGCCTAAAAAAGACCTTCCTGTTGCTTCGATTTCCCGGGCCAATTCCTGGCTTGCCTCTAAACTCACATCCCAAACAACTATATCGGCTCCAGCCCTGGCAAAGGTCAAAGCAATCTGCTTACCTATGCCTCTGGCGCCCCCTGTAATCAAAGCTACTTTGTCTTTAAGGCGCATTTTTTATCTCCTTATTTTCTAAATTGGAAATGTCTTGGCTTTTTTCTATATTTTTCACTTCTGCTTTTTCGCTGATACGCCGCATCAAGCCTTTCAACACTTTTCCCGGCCCGAATTCAATGAAATTATTTACTCCTTTAGATAACAGTAAGTTCATTGAATCTTCCCAGAGAACGCTATTGGCCACCTGCCGGATTAGGTTATCTTTAATTTCTTGCGGATTACTGACAGCATCTGCAGTAACATTACTGATTACTTCGAATGCCGGTTTATTTATTTTAATTTTCTCCAACTCTCTAGATAATCTTAAAGAGGCGCCTTTCATAAAAGAAGAATGAAAAGCACCGCTTACCTCCAAAGGAATTACTCTTTTTGCGCCTGACTGTATTGCTAACTTAGCTGCCTCTTCGATTTCTGCCCTGCCCCCTGAAATTACCACCTGTGCCGGGCAATTTACATTAGCAACCTCAACCTTTGCCTGCTGACAGATTTTTTTTATCTCATTTAAACTCAACCCGATAACCGAAGCCATTGAGCCGGGAAATTTTTTGGCTTCTTCCTCCATAAATTCCCCGCGTTTTCTTACCAAATATACAGCATCCTCAAAACTCAACGCCTCTGCAGCGACTAAGGCAGAATATTCACCCAAGCTTAATCCCGCAGCATATCTTAAGGCTTGTGATTCCTGGTTTGCAACCGAATTATATGCCTGCCATGCTGCAATACTCATTGTCAATATCGCAGGCTGGCAATTATTAGTTTTGGTTAATTTTTCCGGCGGCCCTTCAAAACAAATTTTTGACAAAGAAAAGCCTAAAACCGCATCTGCTTTGTCAAAGACTGCTTTACTTTGCGGGAAAGCCCCGTATAAATCCTTCCCCATGCCTACGAATTGCGCGCCCTGGCCGGCGAATAAATAACCTACCATTTAATCACACACGCTCCCCAAACCAGTCCTGCTCCGAATGCATCCAATACCACAATATCGCCTTTTTTAATTCTGCCTTCTGTTAGCGCATCGCACAAAGCAGTAGCTGCAGAAGCCGAAGACATATTCCCGTACCTTTGAATATTAAGGTAAACCTGATCCATCCTTAATCTTAACCTCTTAGCTACTGCCTGAATTATCCGGATATTAGCCTGGTGGGGAACGAGTAAATCTACATCCGAAGAATTTAAGCTTGCTTTTTGCAAGGCAAGTTCTGCCGCCTCAACCATAAGATTTACCGCGTGTTTAAATAATTCATTACCGCGCATCTTTATATAATGCATTCTTTGCTCTACTGTCTTTTGTGAAGCAGGCATTCTTGAGCCGCCGGCAGGAATTTTGAGCAATTCTTCAAAAGAACCGTCTACACCTAAATGGCTGGCAAGTATGCCTCCGGATTGGACTTGCGACACTACTGCAGCTGCTGCTCCGTCGCCAAATAAAACACAGGTATTTCTATCCTGCCAGTCAGTAATAGAAGATAAAACCTCTGAACCTACTACCAAAGCATTTCTATAACTGCCGCCGGCGATAAACTGTTGAGCTGTAACAAGAGCATAAATAAAACCTGCGCAGGCAGCAGCAATATCAAAACTTACTGCATTTTTGGCTTTTAGTGCGCTCTGCAGAAGACAGGCAACCGAAGGAAATTGCATATCCGGAGTAATTGTCGCTACTATTATTAAATCCAGGTCTTCGGGCTTTAATTTTGCATCTTTTAAAGCTTTCTCGGAAGCCTTTATGGCTAAATCAGAAGTAGCTTCATCCTTTGCTACCAGCCTTCTCTCTTTGATGCCCGTGCGCGTGGTTATCCATTCATCAGAAGTATCAACCATTCTTTCCAGATCCGCATTAGTCAATACTTTTTTCGGTAAATACTCTCCGATTCCGATAATTCCTACTTTTTTCATAATCTCTTTTAGCGCATCTTAGCCCTTAATCGCCTCCAGGACTTTTTCGTTAAATTTCCGCTCAACTTCTTCCTTAGCCACGCGAATCGCATTTTTAACTGCCTTTAGGTTGGAACGGCCGTGGCCGATAATCACTATGCCGTTAACGCCCAATAAAGGAGCTCCTCCGTATTCGGCATAATCTATATCTTTCTTCAACCTCCTAAAACTAGGTATCAAAAATAATAAACCGATTTTTCCAAGCATGCTGTTTAAAAGATATCTCTTCAATAAAACCATAAATGTTTCACTGACACCCTCGGAAACCTTAAGCACAACATTACCTACAAAACCGTCACATATAACTACATCGCATTCACCGCTAAAAATGTGTTTGCCTTCAATATTGCCGATAAAATTAAGCCTGCTTTTCTGCAAAAGTTCATGGCATTCCCGGACAAAATCGGTACCCTTAGCCTCTTCCTCCCCGATATTAAGTAAACCAACAGTAGGATTGGCTTTATTCATAATATAACGCGAATATACGTCCCCCATTATACCGTACTGCAATAGTTGTTTAGGCTTAGGATCGATATTAGCGCCGACGTCGATAATTAAAGAGGTGCTTTTCTTCAAATTAGGCGTAAGTATAGCTATACCCGGCCTCTCAATGTCCGGCAGGAGCCCTAAACTTAAAGCAGCGGCGCAAACTACCGCACCGGTATTGCCGGCGCTAAAAAAAGCATCGGCCTTACCTTGCTTTACCAGATCCAAACCCAGCACAATTGAAGATTTTCTTTTTCTTCTGACGCTCGTTGCCGCAGACTCAGACATCTCGATTATTTCCGGAGCGTTACAGACAGAGATACTATTGCCCTTATGACGGTATTCCTTCAAGAGCAAATTTATCCTGGCCTCGTCTCCCACGAGGATTACATCTACTTTATATTCCTTTATGGCCGCAACCGCTCCTCCTACAACTACTTCTGGAGCATTATCGCCGCCCATTGCATCTACCGCTATTCTCATACTATTGACTTACGATGAAGCGCTTTCTTAACTATAAGCCTTTCTTTTTCTTTTTTTCTTTCTTCTTGATTTCAATAGCCTGCTTACCGGCATAATAACCGCACACCCCGCAGACTTGATGCGCAATTTTGGGATTTTTACATTGTGGGCAGGGAATAAGGTTTAAACCGGATAGTTTCCAGTGCGTCCTGCGTTTTTTTCCGCGTGTCTTTGAGTGTCTTCTCTTAGGTAGTGGCACTTATTTCTCCTTTCGTTACTTATAATTTATTTTCGGCATTTACATTCGCCTTCGTTTAAATTTTCTCCGCAGTCGGGACAAAGGCCTTTACAATCCGGCCTGCATAAAGTTTTTATCGGATAATCCAAAATTACTTCCTGCTTAATCTCAGGGTCTAAATCAATAATAGGCTGAGATTTATTGGCCTGGTAATTAAATCTTAATTTTTTCTCTAAATCTATCTCAAAGTCATTAAGGCAGCGGCTGCATTTCATTTTTAACTTACCGCTTAAATAAACATCTATCGTAACGGCATTGGTGATCATAGAAGCAGCAGCTTTTATTATCAATGGCCCTTTTAGAGCCACTACTTCCGTTGCCAAATCCTCCCCCAGAGAATCCATTTTTTCTTCTAATGAAAAACCCTCAGCCGGTATGCGGTTAATATCTATTTTCATAATTATTAATAAAAATCAGGAAGATTTGTAAAGTTTATTTTTCAGCGCTTTTTCTACAAAATCGGGTACAAAATGAGACAAGTCTGCGCCCAAAGAAGCAGCTTCCTTAAGGAGGCTTGAGGAAAGATAACTGTATGATTCCTGCGGCATAAGAAAAATGGTTTCAAGTTGTGGTGCGAGTTTTCGATTAGTCAGGGCCATTTGAAATTCATATTCAAAGTCTGAAATCATCCGCAGCCCTCTTATAATAACCTTAGCCTTTTTTTTACTAGTATAATCAATAACCAAACCATCAAAGTCTTCTATTATTAACCCCTCTATATCATCCCGGCTAGCCCTCTTAATCATCTCTACCCGCTCTTCTACGCTAAAAAGGGGCTTTTTACGCGGATTATGTGCCACGGCAATGATTACTTCCGAAAAAATCTCCTGGGCCCGTTTTATAATATCTAAATGGCCGTAAGTAATCGGATCAAAACTGCCCGGATATACCGCTTTTTGGCACATCGATTAAATTCAACCAACCTTTCTATAAAACGAAAGGAGAGTATCTGCGTACCTGGCTTCTTTGAATAAATGCAACTCACCTATTTTTTTAGGAAGGCAATCTTTTTTAAAATGCTGTGCAATGATAAAACCATTGGGCGTTAATATATCATAAGCACTCAGGGTTTGCAAGGTTTTTTTTGCCAGTGAGTTAACCAGGCTCTTGCTTTGTCCCGAGCGTAAGCGAGGGGCCAGGCCCTTGTAATAAGGAGGATCCAGAAAAATAATATCAAATTGGCGGTTATCGCGGTAGAAATCTTTTATGGTTTTATCGACTTCTGAAGGATAAATACTGCAGGCGGCCGGTTTTAAATATTCGATATTTTTGCTGATAGCCTTAAGGCAATCGCGGCTGCATTCAACAAGGGTCAACTCAGATACGCCCCTAGAGACAGCTTCAAAACCGATTGCTCCTGAACCGGCAAAAAGTTCAAGAAAAGATAATCCCTCTATATCTCCCAGAATATTAAATAGGGCCTGCCTGACTTTATCCTGGGTAGGCCGTATTCCGCTGGGCATTTTTATTATTCTGCCTTTATATTTTCCGCTTGTAATACGCATAATTTTTTGGATTTTTAGCCTATTAAGATTAATTTCTCATATTCAGGAAATCTCTGTAATAACTTTTCTCTCAGGAGGACATTCTGCTTTAGTTCAAGCCGCGAATCAACAGCTAAAAGCCTTGCCGCTTCTTCTCTTGCCTTCTTTAATAATTGCATTTGCGTAAGAGGGTTGGCAATTTTTAATTCGCTTAGGCCATGCTGCCGCCGACCGAAAAATTCACCCGGGCCCCTGATCTTTAAATCTTCTTCGGCAATGCGAAATCCGTCGCTGTAACGTACCATCGCCTCTAAGCGCTGCCGCGACTGAAAGGTGGGAGCATCAGAAATTAAAATACAAAAGGATCTTTCGCTGCCTCTTCCTATTCGGCCGCGCAATTGATGCAGCTGGCTTAAGCCAAAACGTTCTGCGTTCTGAATTAATATACAGGTAGCGCCTCTGACATCAATACCTACCTCCAGGACAGTTGTAGAAACTAAAATATCCAAATCTTTATTTTTAAACTTAAGCATTACCTTATCCTGTTCCTCCTGCTTCATTCTGCCGTGGATAAGGCCCAACCGGAACTCTTTAAACTCCCTCTTCTTAAACTGGGAAAACATTTTTTTCGCTCCGTCAATATCCAAGGCGTAAGACTCCTCAATTACCGGATAAACGATGTATGCCTGATTGCCTTTTCTGATCTCTTCCTTTACTATGTCATAAGCACTTGATTTTTGGTCCTGGTTAAAAAGAAGCGTCTCTGTTTTGCCGCGGCCCGGCGGTAGTTGGTTTATGACCGAAATATCTAAATCTCCGTATAGAGTAATTGCCAGGGTGCGAGGAATGGGGGTAGCGGTCATAATCAGAACATCGGCATTAGCGCCCTTTCTGGGTAGAAGCGCCCTCTGGCCTACGCCAAATTTATGCTGCTCATCTATTACCACTAATCCTAAGTTTTTAAACTGAAGATTCTCCTCAAGTAAAGCATGTGTGCCAATAACCAGTTCGATTTTACCTTCCTTTATCTCCTGATAAACCCTTTCTTTTTGTTTTTTTTCTAAGCTGCTTGTGAGTAACCCAATCTTGATTTTATTAACTTGTGACTTGTGGCTTGTGACTTGTGACCTTATCTTATCATAATGCTGCTTTGCTAAAATCTCTGTAGGCACCATGAAAGCCGCCTGGAACCCGCCTTGAACAGCGATAATTCCGGCGATAGTTGCCACTATGGTCTTGCCGCTTCCTACGTCACCCTGCAATAACCTCTGCATAGCAAAAGGCCTGGCCATGTCAAATTTAATCTCAGCGAGCGCCTTTTCCTGCGCCGTAGTCAAGGTAAAAGGTAAAGCGTCTATGAATTTACTTACCAGGCTCCTGCCTAAATCATGGGCAATGCCGGGCCTCTCCCTTTTTTTTATTTTTCGTAGCGCCAGGGGAATTTGAAAAATAAAAAATTCCTCAAAGGAAAGCCTGCGGTAAGCCTCTTTTTGCAAATCTTCGTCCTGTGGAAAATGAATATTGATTAGGCTCTGCGCAAGATTCAAAAGTTTGTTTCTGGACCTGATATCGTAAGGCAGGAATTCTTTTATTAAAGAAAGATAATTATCTAAGGCTGATTTAATAATCAGCCGGAAGGCACGCTGGCTCAGCCTTTCAGGTAAAGAATAAACCGGAACTATCCTGCCGGTACTTAAAAAAGTATCCTTCTGCGTATCGATAATCTCAAATTCTGGCGAATTCATTTGCAGGCGGCCGCTATAGCGCTGGACTTTACCGTATAATATCAAAGTCTGCCCTACTTTAAAATAATTTTTCAGATACGCCTTGTTAAACCAAACGCAGAATATCTTTGCGGTTGCATCTTCTACGGCAATTTCAAAAATATTGAATCTCTGCCTTTTCCAGGATTGCCTCAGCCCCACAGCTAAAATCTTCGCTTTAATAGTTTGAAACTCACCCTCTTTAAGTTGCGAAATGCTTAAGAATTTTGTGCGGTCTTCGTATCGGCGAGGGAAATAATATAATAAATCCTCTACGGAATTTATTCCTAATGAGCTAAGAGACTGCGCTCTTTTAGGCCCTATACCTTTTAAATACTGAACGGGGGTATCTAACCTCTTCTGCATTAAAGAGTAATCCGGGGGGATTCTTTACCCGGTTCTTCCTCGGATAAAAAAGGTATTTCTTCCGGCAGTTTTTCGGGCTGGTTTTGCCCCTCTTTGACTATTACCAGGAATTCTTCGCTGAAATAATTTTTTCCTCTGACTTCTATACTCGCTGGCTTTATTTTATACTCACCTGCTTTCGGGCAAGATAAAACAAAGCTATAAACTACCACGGTCTTAATACCGGTCTTGGTGAAGGAAATATTGGAAGAATGTCCGTGTGAAACAATGGAAAGACCAGAAAATTCAGCCAGCTTGGGCGTAAGCATGCTTCTTTCTTGGCTTGAGACCGTAAGCTTATAATTCAAAAGGTCATCGGTAGTCAAAACGGTCTTATCCACTTCTGCTTTAATTGAAACTTCCGCAAAAGCTGTTTTAGAAAAGATAAAAATCAATGCTATCAATAAAACTATATTTTTCATTTTTAGCGCTCTTGTCTTATTTAAGATAAGCCTTGATTATTTTTTGCTCCACTATAGGCCTGTTTTCTGTGCTTGTAGAAGCGCTCTCTATCCGCTGCACCACTTCAAAACCAGAGACTACTTCACCAAAGATAGTATGCTGCATATTTAACCATGGAGTAGCAACCGTAGTAATAAAAAATTGGCTTCCGTTTGTATTTGGGCCGGCATTAGCCATAGCAACCAATCCTGGACGGTCAAATTTAAGGTCTACATGGACCTCGTCTTGGAAAGGTTCTCCCCAAATAGATTCGCCCCCCATACCCGTACCCGTGGGATCTCCGCCCTGAATCATAAAATCTTTGATTACTCGGTGGAATATTAACCCGTTATAATAGCCCTTGTTCACTAACTTGATAAAATTCTCGCATGCCTTGGGTGCTGCCTCAGGCATCAGTTTAATTTCGATTGCCCCCTGGTTTGTTTCTAAAACTACGTTTTTATTTTTCATCTCTTGGGCTCCTTGGGAGATAATTTGTATGGAAAATATTGAAAATAAAATAATCAAAAAAATCTTGGAAAAACGCAAATTCATTTTTCAGACTCCTGTTTATTATATGTTTATTATACTGCCTAGCAAAAAAAACCCAAGCAGTTTTTAAGACTTACCCTGCCTAAGAAATCCACTTAAATATAAATCCCAGCCCTTTTAAAGGGCTGGGATTATAAAAATGCTTTCGATAAAATTATTCCTGGCGATCAGCACTTTTTATGCCGCTGCCAAAACCGCTAAGCTAATCTCCGTACACAATTGTAGTATATTCACCGATTACTCCCAATATATTTTTGGATTCATAATCGATGTATTTGATCCTGGTTATCCTGCCGTTATCCATAGCCGCCTTGATACTTGCATCGCCCGTAGCAACCAATCCGAGAACAGAAGTAGCTTTGGCAACGCCGACCTTTGAATAGGAACCCGGTTCACCGACACCTACCGGTGATTTGATTTCGGTATAAATCATTCCCATCGGATAAGGTGTTGCGCAGCCTGTCAAGAGTAAGCCCGAAACCATAATTACCAATAAGCAATATACAGCTGTCTTCATATTCCCCCTCCTTTCCGTTTGCCGTTCTTTCGCAAAAAAGAACTTGATTTTTATCAACTCCTCTCGGTATAAGGTGTAATTTAGGAACTAAAACTTTACACCCACTTTTTCAAACCGAAAGGAGTCAGTTATGCCTAAAATTGTT
>Ga0180301_10001679_pt1 | contig 17348 bp, 13 predicted proteins | sample GuaBasSediGuay16_FD_121797 | JGI IMG/M metagenome (GOLD analysis project Ga0180301, IMG submission 121797) | Subseafloor sediment microbial communities from Guaymas Basin, Gulf of California, Mexico - Guay16, Core 4569-2, 12-15 cm | ecosystem: Environmental > Aquatic > Marine > Hydrothermal... | reverse complement strand
CTTTCAATTTGTCAGTGGCCATAACCGACGCCTTCATGGAGGCCTTGAGGAAGGGAAAAGATTTTCCCCTGATCAACCCCCGCACAGGGGAGATCGTGAGGAGGGAGAGCGCCCGGGAGCTCTTTGAGCTCATAGCCGAATGTGCCTGGGAGAACGGCGAACCCGGTGCTCTTTTCATCGAGACCATAAACCGCTCGAACCCCACCCCTTCCCTGGGGGAGATCGAGAGCACGAACCCATGTGGGGAGCAACCCCTGCTGCCCTATGAGTCCTGCAATCTCGGCTCGATAAACCTTGCCCACATGGTGAGGGGGAGGGAGATAGATTGGGAGAAGCTGGCCCAAAGGGTGGCTCTTGCCGTAAGGTTCCTCGACGACGTGATAGAGGTGAACCGCTACCCCTTCTCGCGTGTAGAACGGATGAGCAAGGGCAACCGCAAGATAGGCCTCGGGGTGATGGGCTTTGCCCACCTGTTGATCCTCCTCGGGATCCCCTACGACTCGGATGAGGCGGTGAGGGTAGGAGAGGAGTTGATGACCTTCATAGGAGAGCGGGCCCGCGAGGCATCGAGGAGACTTGCCGAGGAAAGGGGCCCCTTTCCCAACTTTCCCAGAAGCGTGTATGCTTCAAGGGGAGAGCCCCCCCTGAGGAACGCCACCCTTACCACCATCGCCCCCACAGGGACCCTGAGCATCATCGCTAATTGCTCCCCGGGAATCGAGCCCCTCTTCGCCCTCGCTTACACCAAGAGGATGCTGGGAGATGTGGAGGTGTTCACCGTTGACCCGGTCTTCGTGAAGGTGGCCCAGGAGGAGGGATTCTGGTCCCCCTCCCTTGAGGAGGCGCTCAACGGGACGGGGGTACTGCCTCAGGATATTCCCCTCCCCGCAGAGAAGCGGCGGCTACTTTTGACCGCCTTCGCGATCCCGCCTCGTCGCCACGTCGAGATCCAGGCCGCCTTCCAGCGCCATACCGATAACGCCGTCTCCAAGACCATAAACTTTCCCTCCCGCGCCACCCCCCAAGAGGTGAAGGAGGCCTTCCTCCTCGCCTACGAGATGGGCTGCAAGGGGATCACCGTCTACCGGAGCGGCACCCGAGAAGGACAGGTGATAACCTGTGGATTGGGGCAGGTCTGCTAAAGGGAAACCTGAGGGAATTTCCTCCGGTATGCCTCCAGGATCAGCTCCACCACCTCCTCCCAGCCGTAGGTGCTCACGTTCAGGTCATGTCGTAGTGGCGGGGATCATCTTATGTGGGAATCGATGATCCTCTGAACGTTTGGATTCCTCACCTTCATCTTCTTCTCCCTTAAAAGGTTGATCCCTTAGTGGTCCCCTCAGGGCTCACACTCCTCGATCAGCCTCTCGATCTCTTCCCTTTCCGCTCCCTGGGCCCCTCTCAGGGCCTTTCTGAAATGGTACAAGGCCATTCTCTTGTCCCCCTTTTTCAGGAAGAAGAGCCCAAAGCTCTTATGGGCCTTTGCCTGATCCCCCCTGGAGGCGTAAAGCTCACCCAACGAGTGATAAAGGGCTGGACACACCTCTTCTTTCAAGGCCCGCTCATAGAGAGACGCCGCTTCGTCCCACCTTCCCTCCTTCCTGTACACCTGGGCCAAGGCGTCGATCAGTTCTTCATCGAGGGGAAAGGCCTCGATGGCCCTCTCAAGGTAAGGAGAAGCTCTGCGGCTGGCCCCCTTCCTGTAGAGGATCAGCCCTATCTCCCGGAGGAGATAGGGGTCATCAGGGGATTTGGAAAGGGCCCTTTGGAAGGCCCGTAAGGCCTCCTCTTCCCTTCCGCTCCCGAGAAGCGCTATCCCCAAACCGTAGAGGAACTCCGGGTCATCTCCCATCGACCCCCCGAATTGCTCCAGGGCTCCAAAGGCTCCCTTCTCGATGACAAACGCCCTCTTCTGGACCTTCCTCAGGTCCCCCATGGGTTGAGACCGGTCAGGGGCTGTGGGCGGATATGACTGTGAGAGGTAGGCGATCCTGTCGCTTATGGCCGGATGGGTCCTCAGATAGGTGGGGACATCGGGGGAGGTCATCCTCTCCCACTTGTAGATCTTCTTCAGGAACCTGACCATGGCCCCGGGGCGATAGCCGGCCCTCGCCATCAGCTTTGCGCCCAGCTGGTCGGCCTCCACCTCGTTTTCCCGGGTGTACCGGAGCATGAGGCTCTGGGCCATGGCGATGGCACTGGTACCTATGGCCTCCGTCCCCTTGGCATTGCGGGAGAGGAAGGCCCCGGCGATAATCGCCGCCAAGGTGGCCAGGGAAATCCTTTTGGCCCTGTCCATCGCCTTGGCGATGTGGCGAAGGATGGAATGGGCCACCTCATGGGCCAACACCCCTGCAAGTTCGTCCTCGTCTTCGACCATGCGCAGAAGGCCGCTGGTCACGTAGACATGTCCACCGGGGATGGTGAAGGCGTTGGGCTCAGGTTCCTTGACCACGTAGAAACGATACCGAAACCGGGTGTCCGCGGCCTCCTTTACGATCCTCTTGCCCACCCTCCAGACGTAAAGGTTGATCACGGGGTCTCTTACGATCTCCAGCTTTCTGGCGAGTTCCTTGGCGAGCTTCTCCCCGAGCTTCTTCTCTTCAGAGGTGCTGAGGGCGAACCCCTTCAGGGGGGAGGAGAGGGTAAAGGAGAAGATGAGGATGAGGGCAAGGGCCTTCATTCAGTCCTCGAGTTGAAAGAGCCTCCTTATGAGCTCCACATAAAGCCCTTCCTCAGGGGTCCCGGAGGTCTCCTTGAGCACCTTTATGGGACCATGGAGCACCTTCTTGATGATCGCCTCGGTCAAGGCCTCCACCGCCTCTCGTTCCTCCGGGCTAAGGCGAGAGAGCGCCCCCATGCTCTTCCGGAGCTCTCCCTCCCTTATCCTTTCCATCCGCTCCTTAAGGGAGATGATGGTGGGGACCACATCGAGGGTCTCCCTCCAGCGATAGAACTTCTCCACCTCTTCCTCAATGATCGCTTCAGCCCTCTGGGCCTCCTTAAGGCGATCCTTCACGTTGGCCTCTGCCACCTCCTGGAGGTCATCAATGTCGTAGAGATATGCGTTATCAAGGTTGTTCACCTCAGGGTCTATGTCCCGAGGGACCGCTATATCTATGAAGAAGAGGGGGCGCTGCTTCCGCCTCCTCAAGACCGCGGCCACCTCCTCCTTTCTCACCAGGTAGTGGGGTGAGCCCGTGGAGCTCAGCACGATGTCCGCCTCCATGAGGCCGTCTATCAGGTCCGAGAAGGGGATCGCCTCCCCTCCGAACCTTTCGGCCAGCTCCACGGCCCGCTCATAGGTCCTGTTCGTCACCCTGATCCCCTTGACTCCGGCCCGCACGAAGTATTGGGCCGCCAGCTCACACATATCCCCTGCCCCGATCACCAGGACCACCTTCTCGCCCAGATCCCTGAAGATCCTTTTAGCGAGCTCCACGGCCACGAAGCTCACCGAGATGGCCTTATCCCCTATCGCTGTGCTGCTGCGTACCCGCTTGGCCACCGAGAAGGTCTTCTGGAAGAAGCGATGAAGGAGGAGGCCCAGACATCCCTCCTCGGCTGCCTTCCGGTAGGCATCCTTGATCTGACCGAGGATCTGGGGTTCTCCCACCACCATTGAGTCGAGGCTTGAGGCCACGCGGAAGATGTGCCTCACCGCCTCCCGCCCTGTATAGGAGTAAAAGAAACGGGAGAGCTCATCGTCAGACAGGCCCGATTTCTCACTGACGAACCCTCTTATCTGCCGCAACCCCTCCTCAGGGGACCCTGTTGCCGCATAGATCTCCACCCGGTTGCAGGTGGAGAGGATCGCCCCCTCCTCCACTTCGGGAAGGGAGAGGAGGTCCTTCAGTCCCCTCTGCAGCCCTTCCCCCTCAAAGGAGCACCTCTCCCTTATCTCCAACGGTGCTGCCCTGTGGTTTGTTCCGAAGAGGACGATCTCCTTCATCGTTCCTCCCACCCATCAGAAGGTGTAAGAGTGGAGGCCTCCGAGGAGGAAGTTCACCCCGAGGAAGGTGAAGATCACCGCCCCGAACCCCACGATGGCCATTATCGCTGCCTTCCTGCCCCTCCACCCGATGGTCAGGCGCTGATGCAACAGGGCAGCGTAGATCAACCAGGTTATGAAGGACCAGGTCTCCTTCGGGTCCCAGCTCCAGTAGCTCCCCCAGGCGTAACGGGCCCAGATGGCGCCGGTGATTATCCCTACGCTCAGCAGGGGAAATCCTATGGTGAGGCAGCGGTAATTTATCTCATCGAGGACCTCCAGGGAGGGGAGCCTTCTGCTCAGGGGGCCGAACCGCTTGTTTTTCAGCATGTGTTCCTGAATCAGGTACATCACACCGGCACAGAAGGCGAGGGCAAAGGCGCCATCTCCTGAGAAGGCGATGATGACGTGGATCGGGAGCCAGAGGCTCTGAAGGACCGGGGGGAGGGGGACGATCTCCTTCGGGGTAAGGCAGGCTCCAAGGAGCATCAGGAGGGCGAGAATCCCCACAAAGGCCCCGAGGACGTCTACCTTTTTCCTTTTGCGCAGGAGCAGGAACACCCCCATCAGCCCCCAGGCAAAAAAGGAAAAGGATTCATGGAGGCTCGCACAGGGAGCTTGCCTCCCTTCCCACCACCTGATGAGGAAGGTGGCCGAATGCGTCAGGAAACCGAGGGAGAACACCTTAGCCCCCCAAGGGAGGAGCCGCCCGAAGGGAAATGAGAAGGAGAGGAGGAAGAGGAGGCTTCCCCCCGTATAAAGTATTAGAGTGATGCGGAAAAAAATAAGGTTCATCCTTTTCATTTCATCACATAGATCAGGGGGTGTCAACTAAACCTCAGGAGGAGGACCGTCTAAAGGATCCCTCTCTGGACCATGGAAATAATTAAAGTGGATCAGATAGCGCTGGGAGATAAATATCGAAAACCGTACCCTTTCCCGGCTTACTACTCACTTCTATCCAGCCTCTGTGCTCTTTGACTATGCTATAAACTATTGAAAGTCCCAGGCCAGTCCCACTATCTTTGGTGCTGAAGAACGGCTCGAATATCTTATCAAGGAGCCGTGGATCGATGCCCACCCCTGTGTCACGAACTGAGAGATGGATGAAATTTCTTGCACTTAGCTCTTCACACTGCTCACCTTTTGTCTGTTGCAAGCTAATGTTCCTAGCTGTTATGAAGATTTCGCCTCCATCAGGCATCGCATCACGAGCGTTGAGTAGCAAATTTAATAGCATTTGTTCGATAGATGCCCAATCGCCTTCAACGGGTAAGAGGTCTTTACTAACATTGGTATTTAATATTATGTCTTTGCCCAACAAATTGTTCATTAACGCCGCTACTTCATCTATCACTCGCTTAAGATCAAACGGACGTCTTTTCATAGATGACTGAGGCCCTTGGCGTCCGAAGAGAAGCAGCTTTCGGCTGAGCTCTGTAGCTGAGATACAAGTCTTGAAAGCAGTTTCTAAGTACTTCCGCACAACAGCATTTTCATCAAGCTTAAGCATGGCTACCTCTATGTTGCTCATGATGGTGGTCATAAAATTGGCATAATCGTGAGCAACTGCAGCAGCCATCTCTCCCAATACTTCTGTCTTTTGACTTTTACGCAAGTGTTCCTTTAATGTTTCACGATCAGAAATATTCAGCACCACGCCGGCAATAGCGGTTTTGTCTCCAAGTGGTGTTCTCCTGCCAAAAGCCTCACAATAAACAATTGATCCGTCTTTTCGTAGACCGCGAAATGTGCAATGTGCATAGTCCGAAATACCCATCAAAGGACGTTGGAGTTGAGCAGCTACCATAGACCGGTCATCGGGGTGTACGCCTTCCAAGGGATCGGCTTTCCCGATCAACTCCTCTGGTTGGTAGCCGAACATCCGTGCTAAGGCTTTATTTACATACAAAATACCGTCTTCACTGAGGATGTAGGATCCCACCAATGGCTGCTCGACGATGGCCTTATACTGGGCCTGGATTTCGTGGAGCAACCTCTGTATCCGCTGGCGTTCCTCAATTTCCTTACGCCTTAACAAGGCTTTTTCTAATTGGCGGGCAAAAACAGTGTAAAGCCGTCGCTCTCTTTCCTCTAAGGGGCTACCTTTCTCGATGAAAAGTAAACCAAGTTCCCCCTTTTTACCCAAGGGAAAGCGGAATTGCCTCGGCCCGTGTTCGTCCATGTGTCTGCGCAACTCGTCGGCGGTCCTAAACCCCCATGACGTTACGAGCTGCCTATTTCCTTCCGGACCAATGAATACAGCATAATAAGGCAAGCCGAAGAACCTGACCGCACGCCTCAAGGCTTCCTTTATAAGATCCTTCAGTGCAACCTTCGGATCATCGAAATTTATGGAAGAAATCTCGTAAAGAATGGAGAGTTCAGCGGATTCCAGAACAGTCACATCAGGCCACCAGCATTCATCGGCCGCTTTTGCGTCACAGCCCGCAGCTACCACAGCTACAGTTTTGTTATGAAAGAGAGGGACCTCTCCGTAACTTCCTATTTCGCCAAAGGTGAGAACTCCTAACGTGGGAACTTCTGCTCCGGCAGCCCACTTAATGGCGCGCAATTCTTCTTTAAAGGTCTCAGCCATGAGGAGATATCGAGAAATGCAGTCAAAGACAAGGAGAAATTGAGGTTTGATTCCATAAAGGGCTTTTGCTGCGACACGTCCTGCTGTCTCGATCAATTCTGCAGGGTCAGAACTCATAACGTACCCTACAGCATTCTCCGGGACCTCAGTGACAAAATCGATGCTTTTGTCCGGACTTACGGCTATCGGGTCCCTGATTAAATAATTGGCCCATATGTCAGGGAACCCAAGAGGATGTCGCATTCCGTATTCCGCAAATTGCCCTTTGGGAATGCCCCTGAGACGGTTTGAGTAAGCTTCAAAGGCAGGCTTGCCGTCGATCTCAAAGACTTTCTTCCCCCTTGCTTTGGTTACTATAAGAGGTTCCCCCTCAGGCTTCCATCCATGTCCTACGGCTGTTCTAACAGCCATGCCATCAATCAGGGCTGCTGCTAAGGCCCTGCTCTCGATGCCTGCTTCAGTGAATTGAAAAGTCTGAAAAAACCTGAGATTGTCCCCTGCGCCTCCTCCGATGTATTTGAATTTGGCTCCCATTGTACTGTATAGGCCCCGAAGGGCTTCCGAAACATCGGTGACAAAGGCGTCTGGAAATATAAAGACGGTCCCTTTTCTAATATTGCTAGCGAGGAGGTCTTCGCCCACTTGACAACCCACCCCAAAGGGATCCTTCTCCAATTCACCTCGTAGGGAAGTAGCCACTCGGAGCTCTTGGCCGCTAATGGTGAGAACCCCTACACCTTGACGTATTACTGAGTCTCCCACGATCACACCCCCCGCACAGAAGCCGACCAGCTTTGAATTTTTCACTATCTTTTTGACGCCTTCCCATACTGCCTCTTGATCATATGAGTCAGTAGTAAAAAGAAAGGTCAGCATGGGGAATCCCGAAGTCTTGACAGCTTCAGACGCTGCTGCCACACCAGCACCGTAAGAGTCCCCTATGGTGCTATAGCCTAATCCAACGCGCAGATCGCTTGACATGATTGCCTTCCCCGATTGTTAATGTGGAAAAAGGCGTGCCATCTTATGGAGGTTAAAGTTAATCAAAGAATTAAATTGACCATAAAACCACACAAACGATACAATAACTTAGACTTAAGGAAGCTGTCAAGCTTTATCAACTCAAAGGGAAAGCTGATAAGCTATATCCCCCTTCCCCAGGATCGAGATTCCCGCGAGTCCTTCCACGGTCTTCAACGCCCTTGGCAGTGGCTTCGTCACCGTTTCTGTCAGCCCGACCACTTCGTCGACCAAGATGCCCTCCTCGCGTTCCTTCAAGAGGATCACCCTCTTGGCCTCGACCACATCGCCATTCCCAAGCCCAAAGATCGAGCTTAAAGGAACAAGGGGAACGGCCTCGTTTCTGTGCACCATGAACGGTCTATCGGCGACCCACTGGAACGTTGGACGGTTTACGACCTCCCTCAACTGCTCAACGGGGAGGGAAAAGAGGAGTTCCCCACTTCTGATGATCAGCACCTTGCGGACCGCTAAGGTCAACGGCAGAATCAGCTTCACCAGTGTTCCCTCCCCTCGACGGGAGGAGATCTTCACCTTACCTCCCATGGCGTTGACCGAGGAGCTCACCGCATCCATCCCTACACCTCTTCCCGAAAGCTCCGTCGCCTCTTCTTTGGTCGAAAAACCCGGCAACATGATGAGCGAGATAACCTCTTCGTCGCTCAGCCTCATGACTTCCTCTTCCGATCGCAGTCCCTTTTCCACGGCCTTAAGCCTTACCATGTCCGGATCGATTCCCCTTCCATCGTCCTCGACCTCGATGACGACGCCCTCCGCGCTGTAGAGGGCTCGCAGCAGTAATCTGCCCGCTTCTGGCTTGCCTTGCGCCATTCTTTCGTGAGGGGATTCTATTCCGTGGTCGAGGCTGTTCCGTATAAGATGGATGAGGGGCTCCCCCAGACGGTCCAACATTAGTTTATCTATCCTCGTATCTTCCCCAATGATTTCAAATTGGACCTTTTTCCCCAAGGCTTTTGATATATCCCTTACCACCTTTGGGAAGCGCTGAAACAGCGTGTAAACCGGGACCATGCGCATCTCCATGGCTGTACGCTGCACTTCCGCGACTAACCTGGAATATCTTTGAACTTGCTCCCGAAGTTGTTTCTGTCTTGCCCATATTTCATCGCCATGTTGTACAAACCACTTCAGCCATTCCCGAAATGCGGTTAGTTCCCCCACCAGATTCATTAATCTATCCATCTGTTCCTGGGTGACTCGTATGGATGATTCCAGCTGTATGGCGTCAGTCTTTGTACTTTTCCTCTGACCTTCATGCTTTGACGCTCGTTTTTCCAGTTCATCGGAGACGTGAGCCATTACGCCCTTCAGATCAGCAGGGTTCCTTACGGTTTGTAGCAGCTCCGTTATTCTTTTTTGTTTCAAATTCTCGGCCGATTTACGAAGAGTCCTGAGGGCCCTTTCGAAGAATTCCTGTTCGTCAGCCGACAGTTCCTGTTTGTTTGCCAGTTCGTCCAGGATGGATCCATATTGAAGGAAGATCTCCTTAAATGCCCGCAGCTCTTCATCGCTTGCGTCGGAGGTCCTGCCGTCTAACCGCTCTCCCTCCGCGGGGGAGGCGGAGAGCCGTGCAATCAGGCCCTCGAACCTGTCGTCTAAAGCCTTGCCCTCTTTGAAGCACCGGAAGCATTCCCTCAAGGCATCGAGGGCCTCAAACAACGTGTCGATTTCCTCCTCCGAAAGCTGGCCTTGCTCATCCCTTGCCCTTGCAAGCATGGTCTCCGAGCAATGGGCTATCCCTTTCAGGACTTCCAAAGCTGTATTGGGGCCAAAAGACAGAAGGAGGCCGGTGTTGCCTTTCACGGTGTGAAACTGCCGGAACAGCTCATTGAGCGAACCAGGTTCACCGGCCTGCTGCTCCAGCCGAATCAAACCGTTCTCTATTGAGTTGAGATGTTCCGCGGTTTCAGCCAGGTAATCGTTGAGGATCTGCTCGGGTATCCCCTCTGCTGGTTCCGCCTTTTCCCCTGAACGTTCTGGGGAGAGATCCCGGGCGGAGACGGTTTCGATATGGACGCCATCGTCCAGGATGAATTCGAGCAATTCCTTGACGGTGCTTTCTGGCTCTTCGCTGATCAAGAGCGCCTCCGCTATGTAGCAACAATCCTCGGCGACTTCATCGTCAGCGGGAAGCCTCTCTTTTTGTACCTCAAGTATGAGTTCACCCAAGGACTTGAGGTCCTCAATGTACCACTCTATCCTTATGCCGCGCTTGAAAACCTCCGGACCCAGGTTGAAGCGGATGAGGTACAGGTTTTCGTGCTCTTTGAGGGGCCTGGGCAGTTTTTCTTGCCACTTCATCTCACGAATCTCCTCACTACGTTCGACAGGTCTTGAGGCCTGAAGGGCTTCACGATCCAGCCCGTAGCGCCAAGCCTTTTGGCAACCTCCTTCTTTCCCGGATCGGACTCCGTAGTGAGGACAAGGAAGGGGGTTCTCCTGTTAAAGGAGCGGAACGCCTTGAGGAACTCGAGGCCATTCATCACCGGCATATTGATGTCGGAAATGATGAGGGTAAAGGCCTCCCGCCTTGCCATGTCAAGGGCCTCTTTGCCGTTGGACGCTCCGAGCACCGTTATTCCCATGCCTTCCAGCGTCGTTTTGACTAGCGACCTCACCGTGGGAGCGTCGTCTACAATTAGCACCTTCATCTCCTACCTCCCCCTTAGAAAAGTTCCACGCTCGATTGCATTTCCTCTTCAGCCAGGACCTTTGTGAGAGAGACGGAATTGAAGCCCTTCAGGAACTCCTCCTCACCGCGCACGGCTCGTGTGCGCTCGTGAAGTTGCTGTTTTTGCCTCTCAAGTTCTTGAAGGATCAGCCTCGATCTCCACCCGAAACCTCTCTTGGCCTCTTCTATATGCCTCATGCAGCGCTGGGTTAGCTGTGAGAAGGTATGTCTGAGGCCAAGCAGCTCTTCGCGAGCGTTACGGAGAAACCCTGACAGGTCCTCAAGGTGCGCGTCGAGCTTGCCAGAAAGCTCCTGGAGCTCTGTGTCCAGTTCCTGTACGATGTTCCTCACTGAATGAGCCAGCGATTGCCAATGTGTCACGGAAGCGACGATCCTTTGGTCCACGTTCTTGAGATCGTTGCCGACCTTTTCGATGAGGTTTAGCGTTCCATGTTCCTCGGCTGCCCGTTGACCATTATTATTGATGGCGAACTGCGTCCGAAGGGCGTGAAGCATCAGCACCTCTCTGACAAAGGAGCGATTGGCATAATCGTCGCTGTTGCGAGGTATATCCTGTTTCAGCGCTCTGATCCGTCTCCATAGATCTTCCACTTTTGAGTTTATTGCTTCCGCCAGCTCCTTCGTTTTATAGACTCTACTGAGAACAGTATGACAACACGTACGTATATTGTAATTAACTTCCCTCAGGGAATCTCGTAGCTCATCCAATTTTTGTTCGGTCAAGGTCTTTACACGCTCTAATTGAATTGGCAGCTCTTCGAGTAAAGCGGCTCGCCTGCCTAACCTATAAAAAGAGATATCCTGTTCACTCTGATATAGCTCATTCCAAAAAGCCCTGATCCTTTCCATCTCCTGTCGAATGATGTCATGAAACTGAGAGCAATAGATCAACTCTTCGACGGGGGGAAGTCCCAAGCCTCCGATGTAATCGATCATTTCTTTCAGTTCGTCGAAAGTGGTAACCGCAATTTCTCTTGATAAGGCACCCATCAGCAGCTCGAGTTCTTTATAACTTTGCTGTAAAGTTTTATAGACTTCGTCCATCCTGCGTCTCATTGCCATTAAGAAATCCGCCATCTCTTCGCCCAATTCTTTCAAGACTTGTCCTTGCACGCCTTCCACCCTTTGAGCCTTAATGCTGAGATTCAACGATGCCAGAATGAGTCCTTGAGTTAGTTCCTGGAACCTGTGTACATGATCGCCTATTTCAGCCTTGATCTCTTTTAGGTCGATGGATTGAAGTGCTTGCCGAGCTGTGTTTAACTTAAAATCTATTCCCCTGAGAAGGGTTTCGATCTGGACAACTATAGCCTTCAAACTGCCTTGGAGGTCTACTAGGTTCTTCGAAAAAACTGAGAAGGCTTGGACAAGATGTTCCACTCCTTCAACGACCGGGAGGAAAGCCCTGTCGAGTTCTTGAAAGAAAAGATCTACTTTCTCACCCCTGCTCTCCGGAACCATAGTTCAACCGTTGTACCTCTATTGATACCAGCACTGCGGATGGCGATTTCCCCCTGCATTAGTCCTATGAGCTTCTTGCAAAGAGCAAGTCCCAAGCCGGTCCCTCCAGGACTATAGCTAACGAAAGGCTCAAAGAGGTGCGGTAGCTTCTCGGGTTCTATCCCAATGCCTGTATCATGCACTGTGATGGAAATGCCCTGTTCTTCTTCCCGAAAGGATACCGTAACTTTTTTCTCCCCCTTTTCCTTCATAGACGTGAACTTTATTGCATTATCCAGGATATTTCTCATCACGCGGCAAAATGCCCTCTTTTCACCCAATATCGTAAGCCCCTCCCCCAAGGAGGGAATGTGAAGTTCTACCCCCTTTCGAAAGGCATAGCCTTTTAGATCCTCAATCATTTCATGCAGCATGGAGTTTATCTTTAGAGGCTCATCTTTCAATTCCTTAGCTCCCTCCTCGATGCGTACGTAATCGAGTAGATCATTGACCAATGCAGAGAGCCTGAGGGCGGCCGAATAAGCCTTTTGAGCCAGCTCTTCTCGATGGGCTAGTTTTATCTCTTCATCCACGAACAGGGCCAGGTAACCTAATATGGAATTGGCAGCAGATCTTATTTCATGCGTTGCAGTAGCAAAGAACTCCCTGCGCTTTTCGAGCTCGCCTTTGAGCCTTTGTATCTCCTTGTATTCATAGCTCACATCTGTCCCAAGGCAGACAGTATAATGACCCACGTTGAAGCTTTTCCACTTGACAAAAGGAGTTTGGCTCTGCAGAAGATCCTCCTTGATTTGTTGGCCCAGTAACTTCCTGCCCAGGGTAGTTTCGGCTTTACCGTTTGCGAATCTCACGACGCCCTCTTCTAATACCAGGCAGAGGACGTCCATCATTTGAAGGACTTTGTGGAAGACCTCAGCTTCCATTGAGGTACCTCCTTATCTTGGTGAGAAGTTCATCAGGCAGGAAAGGCTTGAGCAATGCGTTGTTGCAGCCGTCTTTTATGAGTTGGGCTTTGGAAATGTATTCCGCCGTGAGTGCAATAACCCTTGCATCCACCCCCCCCATTTCTCTCAGCTTTTCAAGGAATTCCTTGCCCGAGATACCCGGCAGGCGGTAATCGAGAAGTATCAGATGGGGCCGGAATCCTTCCTGTAACAACTTCAGGGCTTCAGTGGCATCTTTGGCCCACTTGATTTCTGCATCGGTCATTTTACTCAAAGCAAGCTGCACAATCTCTGCGTGTTCGGGATTGTCCTCCACCAGTAAGATGATTTTTTTCATGACACCGCCTCCAGCATCTTCTTCAGGATATCAAAATTCATTGGTTTCACCACAAAAAGGGTCGCCCCCGCAAGGAGGGCTTTTTTCCGATCTTGCTCTGAGTTTAAGGTCGTAACAAGAATTATGGGCACTTTTTCATAATCATCAAGCTTCCTGACCTTTTTGGTGAATCTATAACCATCCATAACCGGCATGTTGATATCACACAGTATCAAATCGTAAAAGTTCTGCAGGCATTTCTCGTAGGCTTCGGCTCCGTTTTCCGCTGTTTCGACCTCGAAAGAAAGCGTTTTTAGAAGACTTATATGGTAGTTCCTCACCACCAGGGAGTCGTCCACGACCAACGCCCGCCTCATTCTTCGTCCTCCTCTTCTTCCTTTTGGTAAGCGATGGCCCCCTTGACCCTAACTGGCTTGAACGCAGAACTTATCCGCGACATCGACTCGGCATGCCCCAAAAACAAGTAGCCATCGTCAGCCAAGGCGTCGTAAAGATGGGCAGCGGCCACGCGCTGCTCCCTCGCATCGAAGTAAATCAAAAGGTTCTTGCAGAACACGAACTCGAACTCCCCAAGCGACCTCATGAAGTGTCGGTCAAGGATGTTGCCCTCCATGAAGTGAACCGCCCTGCGCAGCAGGGGCTTTACCTCCCAACCCCGGCCATTCCGCGAAAAATAGCTGAGGAGATACGCATCTGGTAATTTGGAGACGCTTCTGTCGTCATAGATTCCTTCCTCGGCCCTCCTCAAGGCGGCGTAGTCTATATCTACTCCCACGATCTTAGACCGCTTAAGATCACCTAGGACCTCATTGACGATGAGGGCTATAGTATAAGGCTCCTCTCCTGTCGAGCAGGGTATACTGAGAACCCGTATCCTTTGCTTCTTGGCGCCTATTTCGGGCAAAAGCTCTTCTGCGAAGGCCTCAAGTTGATAGAACTCCCTGTAAAAGTAGGTCTCGTTAACCGTGCATTTCGAAACCAATTCTCTCACCCTTTCCTGCGAGAGACGCAGCGCCAAAAGGTAGTCCTTGAATGATCTCATTCCCAGTTCTCTCATGTGTTGGGATACCCGGTTTTCGAGAAAATACTTCTTTTTGTCCTCAAAAGTTATGCCGCTGTATTTTTTTATAATTTTCCTGATCTCGTCAAAGGTCTCTTGTGTAAGCATCAAAGGCCCTCCTTCAGCAGCCGCTCCTCCAGCTCGATGCCCTTTTCTCGGAGAAAGCCCTTGGCCTCCGGTGAAATTTCGCCCCTGGCAAGAATCATGTCCTTGAGGATATCCTCTACAGCCCTGATCTCGAGGGCATTTTCCAAGGCATCCAGCAGATGGTCCGTACCGTTGAGGGCGACCATCGCCTTGTACAGCCAATGTTTGATGAAGGGGTCGGTCACGTGTCTCACCTTGTCGCTCAAATCGGGCAAGAGCTCTGCCTCCTTACGGGAGCGTATCACTTGACAAATCGTGCTTATTCCGTAGGGATCATCCGTTTCTTGAAGAAGGTCCTTTAGGGTTTGCGTGACCTTAGGGTCTTTGGGAAAATCAGCGAGGTATTCCGTGGCCGTGTACCTTACGTTGGGATTCGGATCCTTCGTCATGGCCAAGATGATCTCCATTGCCTTCCCTCCGCCGATGGCGGCGAGGGCATCCAATGCGTATTTCCTGTCGTTGTAATCAGGCGATTCGAGCAGGGCCGAGAGGTGAGCGATGGAGTCCTCGCCGAAGTGGGCGAGGATGTCCAGACACAGCGCTTTGGCCAACGGATCTTCTCCCTTCAGCGCCTCGACGGCGCCCTTTATGACGGATTCGCCCCCTATACGCTTCAGGCTTTCTGCGCATACCTCTTTGACCCCCCCGTTTTTATCCTCTGCCATGGCCCGGAAGAGGGCAGAGATGGTTTGCTCATCCCCGTATTCGGCCAGGTCTTCGGCAGCAAGCCTTCGCCTCTTGGGGCTTCCTTCAAACAGCTCTCTGATGAGTTCTTCTTTCGGCATTTTTCAGCCTCCGCCTTATTTTCAAAAGGGCTTTATGGATTTCCTCTGTGATTTCATAGCAGGGGGCGATCACCTCCTCCGCACCTATCTCCTTTGCCGCCATGGGCATGCCGTAAACTACCGCTGTCTCCTCGGACTCCGCTATGGTGACGCCCCCCGTCTCCTTTATCTCAAGGAGCCCCCGGGCTCCATCCGAGCCGAGACCGGTGAGCAGGATCCCTACGGTTCGATCGCCGAAGACCTCCTTCACCGAGGAGAAGAGCACGTCGACCGAGGGCTTGAAGAGGGCGTTGAGGGGGTTCTTGGAAAGCCTGATGCGAAGGTCGCCGGTGACCGTCATGTGCCAGCCGCCCGGAGCGAGGTATCCCCTTCCTCCACGCAGGGGTTGGCCATTTTGCGCCTGACAGAAGGGAATGGGGGTGTACCTGTCGAGCCTCTCGGCCAGGGAGGGGGTGAATTGGGGAGGCATGTGCTGGGCAACCAGGTAGACGGTCTCGGAGTCCGGAGGCACCTGTTCGAAGATGTCCAGCAAGGTCTTCGGCCCTCCGGTCGAGACCCCTACGGCCACGGCGAAGCTGGGGGGATGGGGCTCCTCGGCTTTGTGAGCGAAATCCCTGCGCGGTCGAGGTCGAATGATCCTTTTGGGGTTTATCCCCGTAGCCGCTTTAACCTTGGCGACTATTTCTGAGGAGATCTTTTTTATATCCAGGGAGACCGTGCCAGAGGGCTTTGGGATGTAGTCCACCGCCCCGAGGTCGAGCAGCTGCAGCGTGATCGGGGCCTCCTCCTGCGTTAACGAAGAGACAACCACCACAGGCCTTGGTCGGTTCTCCATTATCCTCCTCAGGGCTTCAAGCCCATCCATTACCGGCATGTTGATGTCAAGGGTTATTATATCGGGATCGAATTGCTCGATCTTCTGCAGGGCATCCAGCCCATCCCTGGCCCGCGCAACAACGCTGATCTGGGGGTCAGACTCCAGGATCTCCGATATGGCCCTTCGCATGAAAGCGGAATCGTCAACTACCAGAACTCTGATCTTCTTTTTTTTCATTTCCTCGATCCTCTCCTTCATCTACCGTCAGGGCCTGAAGTTCTTCTTTATCCGTCCCGCTCAGCAGGGCCTCCATGTCCAGCACAAGTATGAGGTCATCGTCCCGCCTGATCGCCCCGGAGAAGGCCTGGGCGGCCTCCCTTGCCACCTCACTCAGGGGGGACACATCTGCTTCGCTTACCCGGAGGATCCCCTTTATCTCCCTCACCAGAAGGCCGACCTCTGTTCCGTTCAAATGCGCGACGATCACCTTTTTGCCCTCGTTTTGCTCGACCTCAGAGCCCAGCAGGTTGGCCAGGGAAATGATCGGCAGGACTTCCCCCCTGAGGTTCATCACGCCCTCCACAAACTCAGGGGCTCTGGGCACGGGCACGATCCTGTCAACGTTCACCGCTTCCTTCACGACCTCTATCGGAAGGGCCATGGCCTCGGAGGCGAGGGAGAACCATACGAACATCTTCCTCTGCTCCTGGATTTTCATCTCTTCCTCCATGCCTTTCTCATTTGAAACCATGCCCTCCAGCTCAATGAAGGGTGCTGGATCGAGGAAATGCACCAGACGCTTCCCGCCATCCAGTTTTATGATCCCCTTCAGGATTTTCTCCTGCTGCTGATTCAATGAACTGGGTGGCGGCACCACCTCTTCCTCCCTGACCCTTCTGATCTCCCTGGCCGAGTCCGCTTCAAGGCCCACTTCGACCCCTGCCCTCTGGATGATGATGACGCGTCCCCGAGCGGATTCCGCCTCAGAGCCAAGGAAGCGCTTGATCGAGATCAACGGGATTACCTTTCCCCTTATCGAAAAGAGGCCCAGCACATGGTAAGGGGCGGAGGGCGCGGGGACCACCCTTTCCGGGTACTCTACTATTTCCCTCACTTCCGAGACCGCTATTCCGTAGACGTCCCCGCCCGCCTCGAAGATCAGCACGCTCTCCCCCTGGTCGGCGTCGTGTTGGCCCTGTCGCGGTGTGGAGGACGCCCTTTGTTTAGAACCCCCACCGATCCCCTTCTCCAGTTGTCTCTCATCCGCATCTACATCGACCAGCTTTTTCATCTGGAGGAAGGTGATCAGCTCACCATTGTTACTATACACCGCCGAGACGTACTTCCTCTTGATGTCTTTGTCCAGGGCCACGGAGGGTTGCTTGAGGTCCTCATCGCTCACTTCGATGACCTTGTTCACCTCTGCCACCAAAAAGCCGATGGTTTCTCCATTGATCTGACCGATCAATACCTT
>Ga0180301_10001678_pt1 | contig 17349 bp, 16 predicted proteins | sample GuaBasSediGuay16_FD_121797 | JGI IMG/M metagenome (GOLD analysis project Ga0180301, IMG submission 121797) | Subseafloor sediment microbial communities from Guaymas Basin, Gulf of California, Mexico - Guay16, Core 4569-2, 12-15 cm | ecosystem: Environmental > Aquatic > Marine > Hydrothermal... | reverse complement strand
TCCTCTAACAGTTTCCATAGGCTAGCCTCCTTTCTTTTAATTTAAATATCCCTAAATAATACAGGAGGTTAGCCTTTTTTATTATTCTGTCAAGGAAAAGTCCACAAAATATTTTACGTTATCTTCCGCCCAGTAGTGTAAATTATTTTTCGCAAATTTTGGTGGAGATATGGAAGGAATAAATAAAATAATCCCCTTCCCTGCCTGAAGGTAAAGAAGTGGCTTGGCAAAACCAAAACAAAAAGAATTAATTCTATCTATTCCCACCCACCACCCCGAATATTCTCGTTTTCTCCAGATAAACAGTGATTTAAAATTCTAGAAGCTCTAAACTGTAATTTTTTAGAAATCAACCTGCGCCCTTAAGCCACCAACAACAATAGTTTTATCTCCATTTGCAGCATCACCACCATAAGGAGCCCAGATTACCTGCAAATCAGGACTTATAGTTTTAAATACATTTATTTTTTCACTATTGCAATGTAAAGACGATAGAGACTTCCATTGTAAGAGAAGATGTCTTTAATTCAGGAGGAATAGGTGGAAAGGGCTGGGCTCTTTTTATGGTAGAGACTGCTTCTTTATCAAGAATATTAAAACCTGAAGGTTTTATAATTTTAATATCTTTACAAACTCCATTATATAAAATTACAAATTTAAGGCAGACTGCTCCCTCAAATCCCTGTTTCTTTGCCCAGTTGGGATATTTACGATAAGATTCAATCTTCTGCTTTACCATATCCTGATACCTGAGCATTGCTTCTTTTTGGGGATTTATGACCTTAACAGTTTCTTGAAGTGGCTCTTTATAAGGTTGTTTTATTTCTTTCTCTTCTATCTTCTTTTCAGGTTCTGGTTTTTTTACTATTTTTTCTTTCTGAGGTTCTGGTTCAGGATTCAGCTTAATCTGCTCTTGGAGTTGTGGCTCTGATTCTTTTATCATTTTCTCTTTCTGAGGTTGAGGCTCTATTTTAGTTAAATTCTTTTTCTTTTCTATTTCTTTCTCCACCGAAGGCGGATCCGCCTCAGGCGGAAGTTTTTTCTCCTCACCCATTATATCTATCTTAGGTAAAAGAGGTGGTTTTTCTATTTCTATTCTAACCGTGATTTCCTCGGGCTTTTCGATTTGGAATGACCTTGGATGAATTCCAGGCATACCAAAAAGAAGTAAATGCCCTGATAGAGAAATAAGAAATGCAACTTTGGTTATCCTATCATTAAACATAACTCTGTGGACTATGGACTATTGACCGTGGGCTGTTTCGTAGAAATAACCAGCCCCTCTGCCCTTGCTTGCTTGGCAATATCCATAACTTTTACTGCTAAACCTAAGTCTATTTTCTCATCGGCCTTGATAATTACAGTTTTCTTCTGTGATTTATTTAATTTTATGCGCAGTTTCTCTAAAAAATTATCTAAATTAACCCTTTCTCCGTTCAGATACAGATTATTATCGCTGGTGATAGATACAATGATATCTTCTTCAGGATGAAGCTTTGCTGTTTGTGCAGTAGGTAAAGTAATCTTTATCCCTGGCTGGGTGATAAAATGTGAAGAGAGCATAAAAAATATTAAAAGCAAAAAGATAACATCTATCAAAGGCGCAATATTTAACTGAATGCTGACTCTTTTTCTTCCTTCAAATTCCATCATATCTCCAAAAGTTCTGAAGCCACATCTTTCATTTCAGACGCTATATTATCCACTCTTCCTTCAAAATAATGGTATGCTACAAGAGTTGGTATCGCCACAAATAATCCAAAGGCTGTTGTAATAAGAGCCTCCCAGATCCCGCCGGCTAAAACTGAAGCATCTACCCTTCCGCCTAACTCCTGAATCTTCATAAAGGCTTTTATCATCCCGGTCACCGTACCCAGTAAGCCCAAAAGCGGAGCGATATTGCCAATAATAGCTAACCCCCGCAAATTCTTCTCTAATCGGCGAATTATCCTTGAGCCTGCCCTGACAAGTATCTTTTCCCTTTCTTCTATGCTTCTATTGCTTCTATTGCGAATATGAATTCCTATGGCTAAGATGTGAGCAATAGGGCCAGAAGTATCCTCACAGAGCTTTAATGCTTCATCTGCCTTTCCATCTTTTAAAAGACTCTTTACGCGTGAGAAAATGTTGGGTATTTTTGTTCTTGCCTGATAGAAGTAATAAAATCGTTCTAAGATAATAGTAATCGATATAATCGAGCACAAAAGAATCAGCCACATTAAGGGCCCGCCTCTCAAAAAGAAGTCAAACATCTTCTACTCCTTTCACTATAACATTTCTACTGGTGCTCTGATGTTCTGGTGCACTGACGCACTATCTGAGAAATAACCTCAGCCTTTATATCTTCTAATTGATAATACTTTCCACCCAGAGCTTCTGACAACTCCTGCAATTTACCCAAGCGGATGAAACCTGTTTCAGTATCTATAACTATTGATTTTATCCCTGTTTTCCTTATATTCTCAGCTATCCTTTTTGCTTCGTTAAAAGGATGAAAGTTATTATTAATGCTTACATTTGCCTTTCCATCGGAAATAATCACAAGAAGCGGTTTGATTTTCTTCTCTCTCTTTAATTCATTAAATAAGACTTCAAATCCTTTTAACAGTCCTTTTGAAAGAGGGGTTTTGCCTCCGGTAGGAAGCTCTTCTAACTGTCTTTTGGCTAATTCAATACTGGATGTAGGATGAAGAAGAACCTCTGCCTTATTACCCTTAAAGGCCACCAACCCTACCTTATCTCTTTTTTGATAAGCATCGATAAGTAAGGATAATATCGCACCTTTTGTCTCAACCATACGTTTATTTGCTCCCATAGAACCTGAAGAATCAACTACAAACATAATGGTATTACCTATTTTCTTCTCTCTCACCTTTTGGCGGATATCCTGAGGCTTTATGGCTACAGCAACGCCACTATTTTTCCTGTGTATCTGATAAGGAGCTGAAGCCCGCAAGGTGGCGTCAAAGGCAATATCATCCCTGCCTTGCCGGCAGACAGGTGTTTTATCTTGAGGAATTTTACTTCCTATATAACGGCCGGATTTTGTATCGCTTTTAGCTTTACTTCTTCTGCCTGAACCTGACTTTACTTCTACCTCTTTAGAAAGGGAGATTTTCTTTACCGAATAAGGTTCTCCTGTATTAAATGTTACCTCTAATTGGCTGTTAAGTTGGGAATCTTGTCTATGATTCTCTTGCCTCTCTTTCTCTCTCTGGCCTCGCTCTTCTGGTTTCTGGTTACTGATTTCTGGCTTCTGTTGCTTATGCTTCTGGATGGTTTCTTTTAGTTTCTCTTTATCCACCATAGGTTCCTCAAAAGGTTTACGCCTCATCCTATGAGTTAAAACAAGCTCTGCTGCCTCCTGAACATCATCCTCAGTAACCTTTAATCTCTGGTGATAACAAGCGAGGGTCTGGGCTACTTTTAACATTGATATATCCGCCCGGTGGCCGTGAACTCCCATCTCTACAGCAATATGGGCAATAAGGTTTAGGATTTGATTATCATAACTCACCTTTGGCAATAATTCTTTTGCCCGCATTATAAGCTGACAGAGTTTATTCTCCTCTTCCTGCCATTCTTTCTCAAACCCATGAGGGTCTTTTTCGTATTGAATGCATCTTTGAATTACTTCAATTCGCGCCTCTGGATCTTTAATGCCTTCTACTTCCACACATAAACCAAATCTATCTAACAGCTGTGGCCTTAGCTCTCCTTCTTCTGGATTCATCGTCCCAATTAAGATAAATCGTGCTGGATGCGAAAAGGAAACTCCTTCTCTTTCCACATAGTTTATACCCATTGCTGCTGCATCTAAAAGCACATCCACTAAATGGTCATCAAGAAGGTTTACCTCATCTACATAGAGTATTCCCCGGTGAGCAGAAGCCAAAATTCCCGGTTCAAAAATCTTCTCACCTTTTTTTATGGCATGCTCTATATTTAAAGTGCCAACCACTCTGTCTTCGGTAGCGCCTAAAGGTAAATCTACCACTTTCATCTTCCTTTTAATTCCAGGAAGTTCTTCTCCTGTCTCAATACGCTTTCTGCACTCATTACACATTTCGTTTATTTGGTAGGGATTACAATTAAAGGGACAATCTTTTACAACTTCTATCTCCGGCAGCAAATTGGCCAGTGCCCTCGCTGCTGTAGATTTAGCCGTGCCTTTTTGTCCCCGTATTAACACTCCACCAAGATTTGGATTTATAGCATTTAAGATAAGAGCCTTTTTCATCTGCCCCTGTCCAACAATTGCGGTAAATGGAAAAGTAGTCTTATGGTAACTCATTTTTTACCTCCATCTACTCAGTTAGAAAAATTTCTCCAACGGCAGTATGTTTCATCTCCAGAAAATAGCTAAAGTAATAAGCACCAAAATGTTTACACCGGTATATAACCCATATTTTAACAAAACTATTTTTAGGCCCAGGCCTCGTCCAAATATTCCAATATTAAACGGTATAAGAATGCGAAATGTTGTAATAGTAAAAGAGAGGATATTGCCGACCAGAAGGCATAAGATAAGTTTATTTGCGGTAATGACGCCTTTGGCAAGAAGGTTTCCTGCTACGGTAAAGCCGGCAATATTACTTGCAAGCTGGCTGACAATTATAGGAACACCTTCTGCCGGGATAGGTAAGACCTTGGCAAATTTCTCAAGATAAGAGGTTAATATTTTAAGCATTCCCAAATCTAACAGCACAAATACCAGCACAGTAACAGGAACGATGATCTCCAAGATTCGTATTCCCATCTTTTTAGTATTCCGCAGACTTACGGGTATTGCCTCTTTCAAGGTCGTCTTCTTCGTAGTTTGTTTAGGTTCGTGTAAGAAATTATTTCCTTTTGGCAGAATCGCTCTTCCAGCAATTAAAACCACAAGAAGTTTCATAAAGCCGGCTACGACTGTAATCCCGAAATAAAGAAGTCCTGTCATTCCTAACACCGAAAGGACTACAGGCAACATCCACCTCCAGGGCATAAGTCCTGCAGGAAAAGAATTTGCCAAAGCTGTTAGGATTACCCCTTTTGAATTTATTTTTCCTTCTCTGTAAAGGGCCAAAAGCATAGAATTTCCTGCTGTAGGAGAGACAAAGGCGGTCAAAAAAGAAAGTCCGCAACTTCTGTTTAAGCGGCCAAAGTCAGTAAGGGGTCTCGTTAGCCAAGATAGCTTCTCTACCAAGCCCAAGGCCATAATCAGCTCTGCCAGAAATAAACCTATTATTACAAAAGGGATTAGTTTGGCTATATACATTAACGCATTAAATATTGAGTCCAAAATCATAAATTATACTTCCGCTTTTATCTTTTCTTTATGCTCGGATCTTTTAATCTTCTGTATGAGAATTTGACTTCCCTGAAAATCTCCTTTTGTATCACCCATCTCTTCTTCCAGCCAGCTTTCGATTTCAAGATACACGTCTTTTAATCTGTTTAAAACTTCAGGATCTGCCTTCCAAAGCTTACGCTCCTCTGCCTCAAGAAGTCTACGGCTTAAACTTTCAAGTGCCCAGCGATTATTCTCTTTAAACCAATTTCGCATTGCTTCATCAAGCACAAAAGTCTTTGCAATCTCATCAAATACCCAGCCTTCGACCAGCTTTGTTGTAGCCTGCCAGCCGTAAAGGTGATAAACTCTATCAGAGATAACTGTAGCTCCTTTATAGCCATGTCTTTTTTTACCTTCAATCCATTTGGGATTAAGAAGTCTAGTTCTCACAACCCTTTCTAATTCATCCTTCATATCCCGAATCTGGGGCCGTTCAGGCTCATGGGTATCGCCAAAGTATACTTTTACCTCTTTGCAGGATACCTCTTTTGCTGCCAGAGTAAACCCGCCTCCACTGCCATAGATGTGGCAACATTCCAATACATCATATTCATCCGAATCCCACTTCTCGTAAGTAACAGATACTCTCTTCAAATTGACTCTAAGTTCATCTTTAGCAGATTTTCCAAAAATCCCTTTTCCATAGGCAAAGCTACAGGTATCAATAAAAATATCGGCTAAGTCTTTATCTTCCTCCCAAGCTGAAGCGGCTATAGCAGTGTTTACTCCATAATCATACACTCCTGGCGCAGCTGTAAATATTCTAAATGTGGCTAAGCGATTTGCTTCATCCGGAGACATCTGGCGGACAAGTTCTTTTAATCTTTCTTGTGTATGCTTGCGTATGAAATTTTTATTTTCCGGTTCATCAAGCACTGCGACCATCTGCACTGCTTCATCAATGAGTTCAAACGCATTAGGCATCCCATCCCTTAACATATTGGATAGCTGTATAACACAATCAATTCTTGGTCTGTTTAGTTCCTCTAAGGGGATAACCTCAAGCTTTCTGACCCTGGCACCGTCCCAGATTGGCCGCACACCTAAGGTATAAAGTATTTGAGAGAGAAGCTCACCATCAGCGCGGAAGATATCAAAAAACCTGAAGACAAAGCCAATCGTCTCGGGATAATCACCGTGGTCATGAATATATTTATGAAAAAACTTATGAGCCAAATTTACTCCCACCTTCCAGGCAGCAGGAGTGGGTATCTTCCATGGGTCAATGGAATAGAAATTTCTTCCCGTAGGAAGTATCTCTACCTTTCCCCGGGTTAGTGCGCCTGAGGCGCCGGGTGGAATAAATTTACCGTTAAAACCCCGCATGAGGTTATCAATTTCATCTGTGGCTTTCTTTATCTTAGGAAGAAGGTCAAACCCAAATTTTATAGTTTTAATCAGATTTTCTTCGGACTCTTCACCACCGGCAAAAGATTCTGTCTTAAAAACAGATGCAATTTCTTTCTTGGCTATGGCTGCAATTTCCTCTTTAGAGGTTTTCTCAGTCTGCAATAAAGAACGAATTATATTCTTGGCCGCTTCTATGCTTAAACTTAAGATTTTATGGTTAGTTTTCCCTAATTCTTGATTAAATTTATCGGGTTTATCTAATGCTTCATCATAACTAACCCCTATCATTTCCAAAATTGCCCGTTTTATGGATGGAACTTTGCCCTGGTCAAATCTTAAAATAGAGACAAGCATATCTACCAATTGCTCGCCTTCTGGCACCTTCCCCAGTATATGTAACCCATCCCGAACCATCGTCTCTTTTAACATACTCATTTGATTGTGCAGATATTTTACAAATTCACCAAACTCTGTAAATTCCTCAGATGTTTTTGAAAATGCACACCTTTTAGTTTTCTCGGCAATTATTTCCTCTAAAGCTTTTATTCTCACATGGTCTTTGGAATTTTTAGCTCTTTCGTACTCTTCAAGAAGGTCATCTAATTCATCAAGTGCACCATAAAGACCTGAGTCAGACATAACTGGATGAAGATGATCTACAAGAGTTGCATAACTGCGGCGCTTAGCTATGACACCTTCCATTGGATTACTAACTACATAGATATAAAGATGGGGCAATGAGCCCACTAAGAATTGAGAATAACAGGACTTAGATAATGCCACTCGCTTCCCAGACAAAAGCTCCAGACTCCCATGCGTTCCAACATGAACTATCATATCTGCACCAAATTCCCGCTCTATCCATTTATAAAAAGCAATATACTGATGTGGGGGCGGAACCTCCGGATCATGTAATATCTTGCAGACATTACCGTCACATCTTGCGCCGGCACAACCCCTTTTCGGTTGAATCCCAATAAAGATATTCCCATTAAGAAGCCCGGGTATAGTTATTTTGCCATTATAAAGCGCCAAGCTCAGTTTTTCTACCTCTCCCAGATTTTTAATTCCTTTACTATCAAAAGGATTTCCCCAGCACTTAAATACTTTTTCTCTTGCATCTTCTGGAAGTTCATTAAGCCATTCTCTATATAAATCCAAGTCAACAAAACCCGCTGCACCGCCTTTTTCAATTATCTCATTTAATGGTGTCCAACGGAATTCACTGATTGCTTTTTTATCCATAATCCTATCGATTAGTTCTTTTCCGTCTGCCGGCACCCAATCAACCTGATAACCCTCTTGTTTCAGTCTCTTGAGAATCCTGGCTGTGCTTTCCAGCGTATCCAACCCGAATCCTGCGCCTACCGAGGCCTCTACGCCGCTTTTACAGGGTGAATTAAGAAGAATTAAAGCTATTCTCTTCTCTGAATTTGACTTCTTTTTCAAACTGCACCATCTTTTCACTCGGTCGGCAACATAACTAATCTGCTCAGATAGGGGAACTGAAATTTGGCTTTTAGCTCCGGTGATAGAGTCTATCTCTTCTTTTGTCACGCCTATAATTATTGGCTCAGCAATGCCGTCAAATTCAGGAAGAGTCACTTGAATTATCTGGCTCGGAATAGGTAAGCCATCTGGATTAGAGCGCCATTCCTCTTCAGTTTGAAGGCTATGAATCATAAGCATTGTGGGCACATCAAGCTTATTTAAGACGTCCGTTTCTCGGGGGTTAAGATCGCCTGAGGAGCGTTGGCGCACGGTCTTTAAAAAGAAATAGGCCCGCAGAAGTACTAAATCAACCAGAGGTTTTCCATTTAGCATAAAGAACCTTTTTATTGCCTCATCGTCACTTTGGTTTCCAAACTTGTCATTAAAAGCTGCGACTACATTCATGCCCTTGGTCTCGAGTTCATCTATCAAGTTATCTATAACTTCAAGAGAACCTTCTATCCAGTAAGTGCGTGGAAATAGAATACCTATAATATGGCCTTCTTTGGGTTGATACCAATTTAGATAATCCTCAAGGCTTTCAAATGGATGGCTACATTTCGGATGGTAAATACCCCATTGGGGTTGTTCCTTTGGCGGAAGAGGTTCCTCGAATTTCTTTCCGGCAAGTCTTAAAGAGTAAAGCAGGAGATTTTCGATATTCTCCACGCCCCCGTGCTTCTGATATTCCCAGACCGTCTTAAGGTCTCTGGGGTTGATATTGCCTAAAGCAACACATTGAGGTGAAAGGGGAATTATAGGTTTAATGGCTCTTTTTTTAAAATCATCTAACTTCTTAAATAGCTCTTCATACGCAGGCGGGAAAAGCAACAAGATAAAATCTGCTTCTCTCTCAAACCACTCTATAAGATCTTCTGAGATTTCAGCCTGGGTCTGTTCACTGCTCAATAAATTTTCAAGCCTTATCTCAATCTCAAGCCCGCGCCTTCTTAAATTTTCAATCGCCTGAGAATAAGTCTTAACTATTAATCCACGGCTCGGTCCGTAAGGGGCCAAGATTGCACCTATTTTTGATTTCATAATTATTCTCCTAGAAATAAAACTTTACACCTCCCCAAATTAATCTCCCTGGCTGATAACGACTATATGTAAACTCTTTATAGGTCTTATCAAAAAGATTTTTTGCATTAAAGAAAACCTGACCGTGATTTAAAATATTTATTCCTATACTTAAATCTACAACACCAAAACCACTAACCCACAGCTTATTATTAGTACCCCATTCCTTTACCCAGATTTCATCCATCGCCCGTGCTCTGATAGAGACCCAATAGCTAAATTTTTCGTTAGGTTTCCAGTTAAAGGAGTAGCCAAAACTTGCCATATGCTTTGGCCTTCTTTCTAATCTTTCACCAGTTTCTTTATCTATAGCATCAAGGAAGGTATAATTAGCAAAAAACTTATGATTTTTACCCAGCTTAAGTTCTGACTCTACTTCAATTCCTGCCATTCTTGCTTTGTCTAAATTCTCGTGATGTTCGTAGGTCATATAACATTTTTCCCCTGCAGCAGTAGTCTGGCCAACTTGTCTTTTTTCGCTTACACTTTCAATTAAATCTCTTGCCTCTGTCCAGAATCCGGTTACCCCTGCATGGAAATTTTCGAAAAACTTATGTCGCATACCTAACTCCCAACCTATTGATTTTTCCGGCTCTAAGTCTGGATTCTTTATCCTTATGATGTAGGCGGTCATATTCCAGTCAGGGCAAAAGACCTGATAATAAGGGGGGGGATTATAGGCAGTAGCAAATGAACCGAAAATTTTAGTATTTTCTGTCAAGTCATAAAGAAAGCTTACCTTTGGCGAAACCTGATTATCAAAATCACTGTAAAAATCACCCCGCACACCTACTGTCAAAAGTAATGGCTCTATAACCTGCCATTCATCTTGCACATAAACAGAAAAAGCATTCAAATCTTCATCCATAGGGTGGGTTAAATCTTTATTTGTTCCTTCCTGCTTTATCTCCTCGTAGATTTCATTTCTGATATATTCGGTTCCTAATGTCAACCGGTGGACTTCAAAAAACAACTTCGAAAGCCGTAATTCTAATTCATAATCCCTTGATCCATTTTCTCCAATAGAACGGTAAAATATAGGTTTTGGGTTCCAGATTGTGCCACCAAGGGGTTGATCCTCCAAAGGAATGGTTAAATCCATATTCTCACTATAATTCTTTGCCTCGGGATTGTGAAAACTGGCTCGATAAGAGAGAATGGTGCCATCTGTAAATTTCGTCTCTCCAATAAGACCTACGAATAATTTTGTCTTCTCCAAATTCTTTTCAACATTGCTTACCCCTTTTACATTTTGATACCTATCTGTATAGCCATTACCTGTTTCATTCTCCATATACCCAATACTCAAAGATAGTTTTGTAGTATCCCACAATTTTAGGTCAAGTTTTGTTCTGAGTGGTAATTCATCATAATCGCGATTCCAGTTCTCCCAGCCATCGTGGCCTTGTTCTGCTGTGGTATCGTAATAGGTGTATGTTCCGGTGCGATAGTCATAGTCCCTGCCAACTATCTCTTTCCGGGTCCAATAATTTTTGATAGATTTATATGAATAGACCAAAGAAATTCCAAAATTTTCTCCCCCGTAAGAAATACTTAAAGGATAATGCTGATAGTCATAAGCACCATATTCTGGCTGAAACCAGACACGCCAGCCTTTCTCCGGCATTTTAGTAAAGACATTTATCACTCCACCCATTGCCCGTCCACCATAAAGGGCAGAAGAAGGCCCTCTTAATATCTCTACCTTTTCTACATTTTTTGTGGGTAAGAAACTCAGGGTTGTTGTCCCCCGGTAGCTCTCGACCATATTTACTCCGTCAACATAGATAAGGTTTCTGCCATAGCCTATTCCTCTGATAGACATGAAGTTGTGAACTGTTCCCATACCTTCACCCCTGATTACCTGAAAATCCGGCGTATAGCGAAATGTGTCATCTAAAGCTGTTATTGCTGTTTTCTCTATACCCTCTGAACCAACAACTGAAATGCTCGCTGGAACTTCGCCTATCTCTCTTTCTGTTTTGGTTGCGGTTACCACTACCTCTCCTAACTTATAGGCTTTGGTTACTTCCTTTTTGGCTTCCTCAGCCAAACTAACTTGCGCCAGGGCAAAAGATAATCCGATTACCGCAGAAATAGCCTTCCTTTGGGCCACATCGCTCCCTCCTTTCTCTTGCTCCCCAAGACCGGAGTGTGGTATAATCACTCTGGGCTGGGGGATGATTCCGTGCGTCCCTCAAGTACCAGCACCCAGCTACCGCTCTTCACAGCAATCAGCGGGGTTGCCATTTAACCTTACAAATATCTTCCTATCTCTTTAGTTTCTTTATCACCTCTCTCCAAATCCTGATAATTCGTCTATCTGGAATATCAAAAACAGAAGGTAAATTCAGGTTAGACCAGCATCGATATCAATAACCCGGGATTCTTCAGAGACAAAAAGCTATGAGCATTCCCGAAAATGTAATCTTACCCACTTCGCCTTTACCACAAATAGCTATCTCCACCCCGCACCTTTTCGTATCCGGAATCTTAAACTATTTCACCCTGCTCTTGTATACAAGGCAGAGCTCATTTAAAATATAGTCTCTTATTCCCTCTTCAATACTCCAACTTGCCTTAAATCCCAAAAGTCTTTCAGCCAAACTCGTATCTGCCTGAGTATGATTTTGATAAAAATCATAAGGATTATCAAAATATTCGGGCTTAAAATCAGTGCCTAAGATTTCGTTTATGATTTCTATAATCCGGTTAAAACTTGTTCTCTTCCCTGTACCAATATTCACTATACCGCTTTCTTTTACTTCCATTGCTCTAATTGTAGCTTCAATGATGTCTTTTATATAGATAAAATCCCTTTCCTGCTCTCCATATTTAAAGATTCTTGGAGTTTTACCTTGCTTCATCTGACAGGCAAGTTGCCAAATCATACTGCTGGATTTTCCTTTATGTGCTTCTCCTGGACCATAAACATTAAAATAGCGAAGTCCAATTATCTTTAAACCAGTCTCCCTGGCAAAATCCATTGCCATCTGGTCCATTTTTTCTTTAGATAAGGCATAAGCATTTAAGGGAAATAATTTTTGAAATTCCCTCATAGGTATCGGGCCATTCCCATAAACCCCAGCCGAAGAAGCATAGACAACTTGCGACTTCTCTTTTCTTGCCAGCTTCAGAATATTCTTAAATCCATCTACATTTACCCTCATCATCTTCTCCTTATCATCAACAGTGGTATCAGTAAGGGCAGCCTGATGGTATATGACCTCAAAACCTTTTCTGTTTAAGCTATTAATGAGATTTTCATTCTCCACGCCCCCTTCGATCAATTCCCCTTTAAATCCTTCTAAATTTTTACTAACTCCTGATGAAAAATCATCAATAATTGTAACTTCTGCCAGGGGAAACCTTGTCTGAATTTCCCTTGCCAAATTTGCACCGATAAAACCTGCTCCGCCAGTAATTAAAATTTTCATATCTTTAAAGAAATTATATCTTACCTGCTGCATCCTGGGCAGCTAATACCAGAGGATACATTGTTGGAGCTGCGGTAAGATATGGATGTGTTGCCATCTGAAGTGTCTCCAGTTCCGTCAAAGAAACCCTCTTTTGTATAGCTATCCCCATAGCATTTATTAATTCTGCAACCGACATCCTTCCTGCAACCTGGCCTCCTAAAATAATTCCTGATTGTTTAGAAAAAACTAATTTAACCTTAATTTTACTTGCACCGGGCATAGTAGAGGGATGTTTATCAACACCTTCAAAATTTCCAACTATAATCTCAAATCCTTCTCTTCTAGCACTATTTTCAGTATGACCGGCTGTGCCTAAAACTAACCCATCAACGTAGGTTGAATATATCCCGATTGTTCCTTTATTTTCTCGCACTACCTTTAACTGATATAGATTTGCTCCGGCAATCCTGGCTTCAGCAGTAGCAATAGAGGCAAGTAAAATGGGCGCATCTTTTCTGGTAAAAAAGTCTCTTTTTCCGGCACAGTCGCCGACTGCAAAAATATCCGGATCAATCGTTCTCATATATTCATCCACCCAAATGCCCTTACCTTTTCCTAAATCTAAACCTGCTGCCTCCGCTAACCCTGTATTAGGAGTTGCTCCGATACCTAAGATGGCATAATCTATATCTAGTTCTTCTCCATTTGAAAGTCTTACCTTCTCAACTTTTTCTCTACCTATAAATTCTTCCACACGGCTATTAACTAAAAGATTCACCCCTTTCGACCTCAATTTCTCCTCAGCTAAACGAGAAAATTCAGGGTCGAATGAATTAGCCAGAAGATTGGGTAACATTTCAACCAGATATACATTAAGCCCTTCAATATTAGAAAGTTCATCAGCAAATTCTACTCCAATAAAACCTCCTCCTACTACCAGGACATTTTTGGCTTTTTTGATATCTTGTATTAACTTTTTAAGATACTCCATATCTTTATATACAGGATAAATGCCTTCTTTATCAATTCCTGAAATTGGAGGTAATATAGGCAGAGAACCGGTAGCTAAAATTAACTTCTCATAATGATATTCGTTATTACTCTTTGTAGAAATAAATTTTTCATTGCGGTTTATTCCTATAACCTCATCTATTACCACCTTAATATTATTCTTTTCTAATGAGGCATTACTCAATGCATTCTCCTCAGGCCTCTTTAAACTGGCAAACATGTAAGGGATACCACAAGGTATGACCCCCTTTTCTATACTCTTAATTACCAAAATCTTCTTATCAGGATAATATTTGCGAGCTGTAACCGCACATACAATTCCTGCCGGTCCTCCACCAATTATCAACACATCAACTTTCTCTTTCATTGCCCTACCTCTTGGTAAACTATTTAAATCACCGCAAAAAACTACTTTATTTGCTTCTACCTCTTATCTTTATTCCTTTTCTCCTCAACTCATCTGTTTTTTTCTTAGAACACTCCATACATAAAAATTTTGGCTCAGATTGCCTCTTGTCATAACCGGGCGCCAATACTAATCTCCAGAGACTTGCCTTTTTCCCGCAGGCATCACATTTTCCTATCTCTTTAAAATGCCACATCTCAACTGCCTTAGAGGTAAATATAAACTTATCTACCCAGAAAAATATAGAGCCACCTACCAGATTAGCAATTATGGTTGAGCCAATACCTACTCCTAAATTCCTCACTACCAACCAGAGTATTGGTGTGCTTAATTGCCACCTGATTAAATATAAAATAAATCGTTTAATCATTTCCTTATGGTCATTCCTTTTCTATTTCAATATTTATAATTGACAATTCATCTCCCGGCACCTCTTCTACATCAAGCCTGGCCTGATTAGCTATTGTGCCAGAAGAAACTATATCAAAGGCGTTCTGCAAAGAAACAGGCGTTACCATCTTCAATAGTCCGACTCTTAACCCAACTCTGCTAATCTTTTTTGCATTGTGCTTACTAACTTCCTTGAGCACTCCTTTTAATATCGCCTTTGCAATTGTGAATTCATGCATATTATGTTTTTATATTCGTGTTACTGTCGAACAAAATAATACCCTTAATCTACCCCTCTGCCGGTGCTGGACATACATAAGGTAACATGTTTTACGCCCTTTACTGCATGCAATTTATCAGATAATTTCATTGCTTCCTTAGGACTCCCTCTAATAGCAATTATTTCCAAACAATTATCGCAATCAAGATGGATGTGTTGATTAGAAATTATTACCTTTTGAAAATCATGCTGAATATCAGTAATTTTATTAAGCAATTCCCTTTTATGGTGATTATAAATAAGAGTTATAGCTCCAGCAATTTCTTTTCCTTTCTCCCACTCTCTTTTTATCAAAGCCTCTCTTATTAAATCTCCTATAGCTTTAGAGCGGGTAGGATAATTTTTTTCTTTAATAAATAAATCAAACTTTTTAACTAAATCCTCAGGTAAAGAAACTCCGAATCTAAATATACTTTTCATAGTAACACTTTTTTAAAAAGTGTAGCACAGAAATAGAGTCTGTCAACTAAAAAGTTGGATACTTTCTCAACTTTGTTGCTGATTTTTATAAAAGAGCTCTTTGAAAACTTTGTGGTAGCCTATCCTAAAAGGAGGAGGGTTACCATGAAGAGTGAGTTTGTAAAAGTAAAACTCATAAAGTTTAAGACACCCAGATATGTTAGTTGTCCATTTTGTAATAAAAGCCAGCCCTTTAAGAAACAAAAAGAACATTATAAGACAGTAAAAGACATCAACATTAAAGAACCTGTTCTACTTAAAGTCAGGGTTGTCTATGCAAAGTGCAAAAACCCTGAATGTACCAGGCGCTGTTTTCCTCTACCTACGCCTGGATTTGAAAGATATCAAAAAGCAAACTCAAAATTAAAAAACGAAAGGAAGCCGATAAATTAGATATAAAAGAGATAATCTCAAGGCTTAACTTCTCAGGTATTCTCTGTATTGATGAATATAAGCCTAAGCGGCATAAGGGTTACGACTTAATAGACTCAGACGCCAAAACCTCAAGGATACTCTACCTTGAGAAGGCTTACACTTTAGGCAGAGGTATTGTCAAAGAGCATTTCCAGACAATAAAATCGCTGGGAATTAAGCCTTGGGCAATAATCTTTGATATACGGGCCTGTTTCTCTAAGGCAGTTAAACCTGTTTTCGGCAAAGATATTATCATCCAGTATGACTATTTCCACATAATGAAAATAATCCATTATCACCTAAATAGAGCAATGGCTGAATATAGACGCATTTTAAAAGAGCAAGGCATAGATAGTTTAGATATCTGGCTTGCCCGCTGGGTCATCTTAAAGAATATGGAACGCTGGAGCTTTAAAGAATGTAGAATCATCGAAGGCCTACTTGCCAAATATCAAGGAACAACCATTGAAGATACCCTTATCCTAAAAAAATCAGGGGCATATTCATTAGTTCTAAAAATCAGCAGAAGGCTTATTTAAAACGGATAGCCTTACAAGGAAAAATTGGCATCTTAAGAATAAACACTTTGCCAATATTATCAAGTTCTTAAATACTCCTTATTTCAAATATATGACTACATATCTGGGCCATCCTCAGATTCCCAAGAGTGGTAATTCAAAAAATGTAATCAGAACCTGGAATAAAATGTTACATGTATTTTTTGCATAAAAATGAAGAGTAAGCCAAGATAAGCCGCATTATAACTTTGGGAAGACTATCCGCAATGATTGGCTCTATTAAAAAATGAATATGGTTTGGCATCAAGCAAAAATGATAAAGCCTGAATTTCAGTTAATTTAAGAAAATAGATAAGCCCTTCATCTTCGTGGAGAATTATCTGACGGTTATTATCCCAACCAAGAATATGAGAAGGAAGATTGGAAACAGTAATTCTCAATGGTCTTGGCATATAATATTATAGCACAAGCTGTCAAAAATAAAGTTGACTCCATTTTTTACAACTGTATTACCTTAATTTAAAAGCAAATCAAAAATAAAAAAGCAGACTATAGCTAATCACTTACAGCACCATGCTCTTGCTCTAAGTTCATTTGTCTGGGTTATAGCGCAGAACCAACCGTTTGTTGTAGGAGAGTCAGATATTCTAACATAGTGAGTAGGATCACCTGCAATCCAATCACAACCACCAGTAATTAAGGTATACCCCGCAGGACATGATGCAGTACTACTATACCACCTTATCCTCCCTGTAACTCCTCTATAAGTACCAGGATACTCTCCACTGGCTACTATACAATCCCAACTGCCCGGACCACTCACCTGCGCATCCACATACGCCTTTGTAGCCACATCATCATCATCCACAGGGTCAAATGCTTTTATTCTTCCATTAACATGAAGTTTTGCTCGAGGATCCACCATCCCGATACCCACATCGCCTTCAACAATTAAATCAGTATTACTGCTTATATGGGTAGAACATATTCCATCCCAGCAGTAATCTGAAGATTTATAGTAATTATCTCCAATAGCCTGCCTTTGTGAACGCATCTCCTTATACATCCCGAAAGGTGAAGGATAATAGGTGGTAATGGTGAGTTTCTCCTCGGTCTGAGCAAGGCAGAAACTTACCCCTAAGAATAAAATCATACTTACAAAAATACTAATCTTGCACATTGTCTACCTCCATTCT
>Ga0180301_10001677_pt1 | contig 17358 bp, 21 predicted proteins | sample GuaBasSediGuay16_FD_121797 | JGI IMG/M metagenome (GOLD analysis project Ga0180301, IMG submission 121797) | Subseafloor sediment microbial communities from Guaymas Basin, Gulf of California, Mexico - Guay16, Core 4569-2, 12-15 cm | ecosystem: Environmental > Aquatic > Marine > Hydrothermal... | reverse complement strand
ACGTCAGCATCGCTCGGGCTCGAGTTGCTAGGTGGTTGCTAGGTGGTTGCTAGGTGGTTGCTAGAATAGAAAAAGAGGTTGGTGGATGTTGGGGGTTGGCTATTGGGTGGTGGCGTATGCTCTGAGGTGGCAGATCGATTCGCCGTGGTACTCTGCGTCTAGTGATACGAAGTATGATCCGCTCTCACAGACCTCAAGGTGGAGCCCGCATGGTAGTGCCAGATAGAGTGCGAGCCGCTTCCATAGCTCATCAGGTTGCATCGATTCGGGCGTGGCTTCCATCTGTATAGACGAGAGATGATGGGTCTCGCCACAGAGGCATTCAATATCGTTAGCGTGGTATAGTGTTACTATCTTAGAGTGCATGGTGTTTCGGATTGCCTAATACCCGTCATTGACCTCTTCAAAGTGCTCCTATTGCCTCTCCACGCCTCGCCATCCTATCTTCGCGGTTGGTATCTCACCTCTCCGCCGCAGATAGAACAGCGCTCTGATCGGTATCTCGGGATGGCCGCGCAGTACACAGAGCAGCTCTTGGACTGATATGCCCTCGTAGTTCGCATAGGCCTCTAGTATCCCTCTGGTGTGACTCGGGTTCCATAGCTGTATACCACTCACCTTCTTGCTCTTCGCCCACTCGTAGTACCCTCTGTCATGCTCGTAGATCCATCGGAAGCATATGCTCTTGTACTTACCACAGCGCATCTTGCCTCCTCCACAGAGCTCGCAGTACTCACTGTTCCGCATCGTGCCAGGTCTACCACAGATGGTGCAATAGCGTCTACGACCCGCCGTCTTACGGCAGCGCATACACGGTAAGTGGATCTCACTGGGATTTGGTGAGTGCCGCCGCTCGCATATGGGACAGTCGATATCGTATCCTCGAATGAAGTAGTCCGCGCAATCCTCGCAAAGGGAGAGTGCCACCTTCGTCTTGACATTGCGGATGTAGTAGTTAGTATCGCTCGGCTCTCCGCAGGCGCATCTATCGCGGTGCTTGATCGCCGCCTTTCGGTTGAGACGAGCCATGAAGTATACTAGGTGGGGCCCTCTATCGCCTCCTATATATCGCCATTCCGATTCAGGATCACCCGATTGGCTAGTGTACCGAGCGAGCACGGGGTATAATCGCTTCAGCGCGAGACGCATTATAGACTCAGAATAATCGCAGTTGGGGTGTTACAATGGTCACTCTTTGACCAGATACAGATGGTTTAATTTGGGATCGTTTTTCCAGTTTTTAAATTCCTTAAATGTATCGCTATTATAACACCATATACTTCCGTATTCCACGCTACACTTGCGATGATTACGCGGCTACTCCCCCTCGCGAGAAGGCCACCGACGCTGTTCGGTCGCTCCACTACTGCGTATCAGACAATACTATAACCATATTCAGAGACTATGCTACTGGCGTAATACCATTCGAGACGATGCGAGAGCGCATTTCAGAGATCTATCGATCAGTACCAATGGCCAACGCCTCGATTGAGTCATATTCGCGCCGCTGCACCCGAGAAGACCTTGACCGCCGCCTCAGATCAGTACTCCTCTATAACGAGAAGCTCTCTCCCGGCCTGTTCATAACGCGTATAGAGGCCAGGGCGCTCTATCAGACCTCGATCGATGGGGTCTATCAGTGCTTCGATAGCTTCAGTGACTTCATCGCGTTTTATACCACCCTAAAGCCAGAGGAGAAGATGTTACACGAGGTAATCAAACCTAACGTACCGCGCAAAGCCATATTCGATATCGACGGTGGACCAGAGAACCTTAAGAAGGTCTCAGAACGCCTCCAATCGACAGGTCTCGATCTAGTCGATACGGGCGTTGATTCCGAGCTCCGCCGTCGCATATTCCGCACCATCATCGATACAATCAAGAGGACCTTCACTCAGCTATACAACCACACTCTCACCGATGAGAACATCGTGATATGTGATAGCAGCAATGCCTCCAAGTTCTCGCGCCACGTGATCATAACGGGCTATCACTTCGCTAATACGCGCGAGTTCAAGTGCTTCAGTAACGCTGTAGCGGCCAATGGATCCTCTCTCCCCGAGTTCATATGCTATGATGGTCTCTGCGCTACCAATCGATTCGGCTCCGTGCGACTCACAGGCAGCCATAAGACAGGTAGTCCCGACCGCAAGAAGCGCATAATCAGCAATCACCGATACAGAGACAGCATTATACAATGCATACCCGAGGATAGTATAGCTCTACCAGAGATAGCTCCAGCTGAGACAATGACCAACCCGATGATCTATTCTGATGCCATAACGAAGAACGTGATGAGGCTATTCGGGAAGCACTTCAATCCCAAGGACTTCATGATAAGAGGTTGGACGGGCTCATTACTCACTCTCGATAGGGTTCGCGTCTCTCACTGCCCTCTCTGCATGCGCGACCATGAGTCGGATGGGATGTACATAGCTCTGAATGGTAACAAGGTGTATGTGCGATGCTTTGGGTACAAGCATCAAGGATATACCACAGAAGAGATGGCCGAATACAAGATGATAGGCAAGCTTGATTGGCCAGTGCCAATGCTAGACGCGGATAACGCGCTCTCCCAGCCGCCAATGGCGTTCTGCCCATTGCCTAACGCCACCGAATACAGCAGTGACAAGGTTAGAGAGTATGACTTCAGCGATGCGGATACTCTACTCATCCGATCTGGAGTCGGTACAGAGAAGACCAAAGCTCTGATGCGATATATTGAGCGAGAGAAGCCGGAGAGGATAGTGATGATCAGCTGCCGCTGCTCATTCACCAATGAGATCAGGAACAGAATGCCCTATCTCGAGGACTATAGAGAGATAGAAGGACCAATACGAGCCACCGAGTATCCAAAGGTGATCGTTCAGTATGAGTCACTCCACCGCTACCAAGCCTCAATCCAGGAGATCCCAGATCTACTCATCCTGGATGAGTCTGAGTCGATACTGGATCAGATGGGTAATCCCGTACTCAAAAAGCACTTCCGCATCAAGCCCACATTCGCCGTGTTTAGCTATCTACTGAAGAATAGCAAGCGAGTCATAGCGATGGATGCGACCCTCGATGAGAGAACAGTGAACCTACTGACTCGCACTAGGAAGAAGATCCGCTCATATATCAATACGAAGCCCTCTAAGAGTGATACGAGCGTCACTATCATCCGTAAGGTGGATCAGCCTGCGATGATACTGACTGATCTGATGAACGGCAGGAGGATAGTGCTCTGCTCCAACGTGAAGAAGTATGCTCGATCGATCGCGGAGTACGTCCGAGAGCAGCTGCCAGATAAGAGAGTCAAGATATACACTGGTGACGATAGTGCAGCGCTTAAGGCCGAGCAGAAGGATGTCAATACCCACTGGAGCGAGCTCGATCTACTCATATACACCTCCACCATCACGGTTGGTTGCTCCTTCGAACGAGAGTGGTACGACCGAGTGTATGGCTACTTCACTGACAAGACCAACAGCGTGCGTAGTTGCATCCAGATGCTCGGGCGAATCCGAGACGTGAAGAGCCGCAACTACATTATAGCATTTGACAATACCGTAGTGACGAGAGATATACCATCCTCAATCGAGGACCTCACAACCTTCGTCCTCCGCTATCACGAGCGCCTCAACCAGATCAGAGTCGCTCTCGGAACGCAGTACTCCCGAATGCTGGAGAATCTACTCTCAGCCGAGCTCTCTCGGGTTGACTATCGCTGCGATGATTCGGGTAAGCCTCTACCCCATATCGAGAAGGACCTATACTACTATGTGCATCTCTATAACGTCCGAGAGAAGGTGGAGTGTCGCAATCGGTTCGTATCACTCATGATCAATCATCTCCGAGCGCAAGGACAATCGGTCACAGTGCTATTCGAGACCGTCACTCAGACTCTGATCGATCAGTTACTGAAGATGGAGTTTGACTCGGAGGAGGAGCGCGATGCCCTGATGAGAGCGAAGATGGTGATAGAGGAGGCCAATAGCGAGCTGAAGGAGATATCGGCTGAGCTAACCAAGCGAGACGCCGAGGAGCTAGCCTCAGCGAGACAGATCAACAATGAGGAGTATGAGGTGCTCAAAGAGAACATCAGAACCAGAGAGGATGAGCTAGCCTTCAGGCGGATGAGACTAGCCAAGTACTATCAAGTGGATCCCAAGTGCATCACTGCGCCATTCGTTGAGAAGTATAACAAGAAGAACGTGATGAAACAGTTCAAGCATCTCAACCGCGTCACAGCTCTCTCCAGCATCGGTGAATCACTGACCGAGTATGGTAAGGAGGTCTCGGTGCGTACTGCGAGCACTTCATCTGTGGTTCGCCTCAACACCAATACAGACTATCTCAGGGCTACTATCGCTATCGAGGCTCTCAACTGTACAGGATTGTACAATCCAGACCATAGACACTTCGATACGATGAGTGAGATATCGCGTGAAGAGCTGGAGCAACGGTTGAAGGAGAGACTCCCGCGGTTCATATCGAGCTTCGATATGGAGCTCCGACACTGCTATCGCAAGAGCAAGCGCAGTCTCAGTGACCCTCAGAGTTGGGCTCTGCGGCGCTCGCTGCAATTCATCAACGGGTTGATACGATCGTACTTCGGTATCTCCATCAAGCGATATGATCGGAATGGCTCTACCTATACCCTGGCACTGCCAGACTACTTCCGTTGGAATGAGGAGTCATACGCTCCGATCGTTAGTGGAGAGTACTCGGAGAGCGACCGAGAAGAGGTTGAGAGGGCAGTAGACAGGAGCTACGACCCTGAGATTGAGGCATTATTGGATGAGTTGGCATAGAGGCGATATTAGAGCGTTCTAAATGGGTAAGACCAAGATACAATCAGTGCTGCTATCGCGAGAGCTATTCACGAAGCAACAGGCAATCGATTGGGTGAAGAGGCATGGCTTCAGGTATCGGAAGGTAGATCCGACTGAGAGGTATTGGCGGTTTAGGCAGTTCGATCCACACAAGAGGGCCAAAAAGAGAATCATAACCTTCACGCAGGGCATCAGAGCCATAGTGGAGATATGATAGGCCCATATATCCTTTTTGGATCTCGCTCACTCATCATACTCCTCTGCATCCTCGTAATCGCTGTCTGTGCCCTCTGGACCGTCATCCAACTCATCGAGATCGGTGTACTCATATGCCTCTACATCATCCTCTAGCTCTTGTTCTTCCTCTTCCTTCTCTAGCTCTTGTTCTTCTTCTTGCTCCACCTCGGCAATGATGTTATCATCCATGATCTTCGCGATGTATCGCTTGAGTGTGTAACACGTCAGAGGGATATCCTCACCACGTAGGATCTGGATGATCTCCTTATCGCTCTTTTTGTGGAGCATGAGGTAGGCGATACTGTGTAGCACCTCTCGATCGTTATAGTTATGGCGCTTGAATCGTTTGCCACATATGCGCGTTATGATGTGTCTGCTGACATTGTTACGCTCCATGATCTCACTGATGCGGAGCCCGTCCTTCCAGTCCTTGCGGATCGCGTCTGCGTCGTACGAGACGCGATAGACCTTCGTCTCGGTCATGGTGTGACCTTTAAACACGGTAGTAGTTGATATTAGTTGTTTACTCGACATTGTTTAGTACTCGCAAAAAGGAAGTAAATCCGAGTCTCCTATTTAATAAGTAAAGACATGGTCCAATCGCTATTGATCGACCACTCCGTACCCGTCTCGGGATCGATCAGCACGTAATCGAATCGGTCAATGGAGCTATCGGGCGTGATAGCGATTGGGTTATTGTACATCGCGCCCTTCTGGAAGTCCACGATCCCATAGGCATCACCGATCATCGGTATGGAGTAGTGGCCTATCGATCCGCCACGAGCTGTCGAGACGGAAGATTGGCCAGGGATGTTAGGGAATCTCACTATCATCACTGTTGAGGGGTTCAATCGGAGCTTATTGGTCGCAGTGTGATCCGTACCATAAGCGGTGAGAGAGGGGAATCCGAGTCTGGCAGGACAGACCGTACCGTCTATCCTGAACGTACCTGCTGCTGTATTGTATATGCGGAGCTTGTTGCTATATCCTATCGCCTCCGCCTTATAGACGTAGTTGGGACTGCCATTGGGTGAGTTAGTATTCATCTGTGTCTCGATATAATCGGCCATCTGATTAGACGTGAAGGAGCCTGTGATAGTGAATGATACCGCTCCACCACCTGCCGACTCCTCGAAGGTGAATGAGTCACCACTGAACACATCCGCATCGTTTGGCATGCTAGCGTATTGTAGGCTGATCTCCTTACAGCCACGTATTGTATTCCGCAGCGGTATAGAGCCGCGTGAGTATGTGCCACTGTCTCTGGTAGCTGATGTGAGAATCAGCTCATAGGGTCTCTTACTGCATGTATAGCTCATCCTTTGGGCAAAAATAATATCCATATTACGAGGACAAGGTGCTCTAGTCTATGTTTTCTACCTCAGGTGGAGGGAGCCGAATAGGAATAGATGACTTAGCAGTGCGTCTGCTCTTGGCCCATTTGCCCCTCCGTCGAGGTCTACCTTGCGCAGCTCGCCTGGCGCTAGCTGATCGGCTCTTGAGCACGTATCGCCCTTGCTGATTCACCATCAGCTCATCCTTGGTGTGGCCATCTTCCGTGATATCGGCCACTCCGTTGAACACATCACGGCGCGAGCCGACCTTCAGCATGACTCGCCCGCGGCCATCCTTGTTCTTCACGAACATGAATCGCTGACCATCCATCTCATATATCTTACCCATATCGCTCTGACTATACACGTGATGACTATACCGTATTGTATGTATTTAAGAGCGATCAAAAACCGTAGAAACCACTGATAGTGAGTAATGACTATGTTGTAGCCCCTCTCGAAGGCGTTGAGGCAGAGGTATCGCAGTAGCTGGTGGCTAATGACGAGAGATATCGTAAGTAGTAGGAGTAGCATGTTTTAACGATACTAAAAGATATGTCTGGACGAAGTCGCCATAGTACAGCTAATACCGCATACCATATCGATCATATCGGTGGTGTCAATAAGTTTGACAAGGACCCCACGCTCTCCGCGTACTCCGATTACAATATCGTGAGTCAGAAGGCTATAGTGGACTACGTGAATGGTCGCGTGGCGAGCAAGGATGAGTTCAAGGAGCTTAGCGATACGCCGGGCTCATACACCATGCCTAACGTCATATACACCTCTAACTCGGTACCCGATCAAGTGATCGAGTCAGGGACATCACTAACCAATCCAGGGGCTAACAACTTCAAGATCACCCGAGGCACGACCAGCCTCGACTGCCAAGCCAATCTCACTGTCACTGGAGCTAGTACGATCAATCAGGACGTCAGTACGACGGGTAATCCCACATTCAGTACAGCCAATATCTCGGGCAAGCTGACAGTTGGAGGGCTCATCGATCCGACTGGCCTCCAGCTCGCACCCACCTCTGCCAACCCGGGAGATGCTAACACCTTCTGGGTTGATAGCGTAGATAGTAACAAGATGAAGAAGGGTGCCAATACCGTGGTGATAGGTCCTACCTCATCGGTGGATAATACTCTCCCTCGGTTCGATAGCTCGGGAGGCAATCTGCTACAGACTACCAACATCGCAGTGGATGATAGTGACAACGTCTCGGGCATCCACAATATCAACGCAGATGGTGATACGTTCAAGTTTGGCAATAGCACCGCTACCACCAATGCTCTGATGCACGTCCAGAGCAAACAGCAAGTGGATCTGTTCCTCGAGGCGGATACGGACAATGTGGTAGAGACCGAGAACCCTCGTATTCTCTTCGTGCAGGATGGTGGTATAGTGGCATCGCGAATCGGATATAGCGGTACCAACGACCTCATATTCGCTACTTCGAGCTCTACAGGCAACGTCAATGCAGCGATGCACTTCTATTGCGGCGGGAATACCCATACCAGCAACGGAACAGGCAACCTCCCAACCAACTTCGTTAACCATACGAGGCAACTCTCGATATATGGACCAGTCAGTGGCACTCGGTACGTTCAGGTTGCGACCTATCTCCGTCTCGCATCTGGTGCTTACGCTAACGAGTTTAGCATTGATGGTACTCTCGCGGGTAACTCGGACAATGCTATACCAACGGAGAAAGCAGTGAAGACATATGTAGACAACGCTCTCCACAGTACTGCGAGTGGCACTATCTCGGGTGATCTGTTCGGTCCGATACCCGATACGGCCTATACGATCTCCTATAAGACGCATGGTGATATCGTGGTTCTATCATTCCCGGGCATTGCGGTGAATGGTAACTCCACTGCCGCGCTACTCAAATTCAGCGTCTTACTCAGTACACCCGGTCTACTACCTGCCTCATCATCAGAGGTCAACTACTACATACGGGTGCTCAATGGAGGTACTTACAAGGATGGCATATGCAACATATCAGCCACAGGGCTCATATCGATCGGTCTAGCGCCTGATATGAATGTATATACCGCTACGACCGGTCTCAACGGGTTCGCAGACTTCTATATCACATACTACAAGTAGACATTGGAGCATTGTAGCAATGCTATATTTTTACATCCTTCTAAACAATGGATGAACGCAAAACACTAGACACCATAACATCATTCTTTGCGGCAGTGCCTCAGCTGAAGAAGCAGCTCAGTGCGCTGTCTAAACAGATACAGGATAGCGATGTGATGAATATCATCAATGGTATCAAGGGTGACCTCACCAGGGTCGGAGAGGAACTCACGAGTCTCAGAAACGATGTAGACCACCTCGGGAGCTACACCACTGAGGCTCTGAATGGAGTTATCACCCGTATCAATAAGGATATCGAATCGATCCGAGGCGTGGTCGGTGAGTCTCAGGAGGCTTTCATCAAGAAGCTGGAGGAATACATCACGCAAGGGTGCAAGCACATCATTGCCTTCTATCACGATGACAACCGAGTGCTGAAGGAGCGGATAGAGCGAATCCGCAAGGCTCTGTACGTCGTATATAAGGTGATAGAGCCTGATGGAGGAGCAGATCTCCCAACGGTGATCAGTGATGCTCTATTTGGTACTATCAATGGGAGGCGATCAGAGGAGACGATCGATGAGGACTACGAGAAGATCAAGAAGGGTAAGAAGAAGAAGAGTAAGAAGAGCAAGGGGTATGACGCGGAGATGCTAGATGTGCTGAAGAGAGCCTATCTCGATCTAGAGGCGCGCGTGGCTAAACTAGAGGGTACTCAATAGGGGGTTCTCCACTAGCACATTATTTTTGGTCCCTTAAATGGGTTGCACCAATAGCAAGGCCTACAACGTTAACATCACAGTCACTATCATATCGATACTATCGATAGTAGCAGGGATCATACTCCTCTGCCTCACTGATCACACTGTGATTGGTCAGTGGTCATTGAGTATGGGAATCACGGGCGGGCTGGTTGGCACGGCTCAGAAGAAGCCAGTTGCTGATCTGGCACCCGATATTCGCAATGCGCTCAATACGTGGATGGCGACCAATACGGCGTATGTACCGCCCACCATGGTCGATATGGGCAAGCTGATCAAGAATAAGCGGTTCAAGAAGCAGCTAGACAAGAAGATCAAGATGAAGACGATCACTGTGGCATCTGACGAAGAGGATGGCGATGTGGTAGAGGTATAGAGCACTACCAAAAAGTGATATGACCCCCTTTTTGTCTACTCGTAGTACTCTACGTAGAGGGTATAGAGGTACCAGGTAATGATATAGTTCAGGTCCATCGCGAAGTGGCGGCAGATGTGATGGCTGATCGCTCTCTCGCCATCTACTACCTTGCTCATCTCGATGCCCAATCCGAGCCAGCGATTCAGTATCGCCAGCACCTCTCGGCGAATGTAGTTGCTGTATTTGCGCATCAGACGCGCCTCCTGCACGCATTGATTGAACAACTCTTCGTACCTGGTTGCGGGTTCTGTAGTTGGGGTATCCAATATCGTGTTGATGGTCTCCAATATCCGCTTGGCAGTCTTCTTGTCTGCGAGTCGATGAGCCACCTTCATCGCTGCGTTCAGATCATCGCCATATCGCGCCGCGAGTATATTATTGAATTGCTCCTCGGGGAGACCCTTCACCGTGACGAATAGGTACTTCGGGTCGCAGAGGTTGACCTTGTTCATCTTAAGCGGATTGAACTCTCCATCGCTCAGAACACTGAATCGCAGGTCCTTCTCGCGATAGACCTTACCCTTGCGCTCTATGGTATCGACCGCTCCGATGATTAGCATCAGTACGCGGATCACGAACATCCGTCTCGGAGGCATCTCATCCCCGAGATCATGAACCATCGGATCAATCACTGTGCTGTTGGAGCCAGTGATGAATGTACGAGTCATCGAGTTGATAGCGAATGTAAGTATGGTGTCCTCGAGATCCGAGAGGTCTCGGAGCGATGAGAACATGTGATTGAGCCAGTCGTTAGCGAGTCTTACTCCGTGTCGGTACTTACTCAGTGCGCTCTGTCCATCCTTCGCGAAAGCGGTGAGAGCACTCTCTGATACATTGATTCTATTCATTTGGGGATCAAAAAGAAGAGGGACTGCGGCAATCGCGGATTACGATGGAATCTTGTACTCGATCTTGATGCTAGGCGCTCTGACGGTGCGGAATGGCACTCCGTATATCCCTCGCGAGTGCTCATCCTTGCGGAAGTAGAGCGCGATATATGGCTCATCGAGCACCTTCTGGAGGTATGCCTTGAGCTCTAACGGCTTATGGATCGAGTCTCCATTCTCCTTTGCTATGAGAGGGAGGACGTCCAGGAGGGTCTGAGCCTCAATGCTGTTCTTGAATAGGTACCATATCTTGATCATGCTTCTTATACCCGGCGGGATACTCCGATGGAGTGTCTGAATCACGAATACGATCGTGATGTTGTTGTGGCGAGCGGTGGAAAGCTTGGCCTTCCAGTAGTCCTCCTGCTTGCCCTTGCGGAAATCGATCGCGCAATCCATTGCGTCATCGATTATGGCGAGCAGTCGTGGCTCCTCCTCCACCACCAGACCTACCTTCTTAGCGTAGTCCTTGTCCGAGTATGCCTTGTATATCTTGATGAATGCCTCGAAGTACTTATCGATGAGAGCCTGATCACAGGAGCGGAAGTAGAAGGGATTGTTGAACCGATAGTCGGCCTTAGCTGCTCCGCTCTCGCAGAAGGCCATCCGTATGTTGTAGATATCGCGGTTGCGGTATATCAGGTTCTTTACCAGATCGGTCTTACCGACACCCGGTAGGCCGACAATACATACTGCCGTGTTCTCTGGCAAGCGATAGAAGTCGTATTCACTCATGTCAGTGCTGTCTTTATACGGCGGTAAAGATTGACTTTGGAGTATTTGTATATTAGCATGCTTATATAGTTCTTCACGTATGCCGCATCACCGGCTGATATCATCCCGCTCATACCCTTAATGAACGAGATGAACTCTGGTTCATCCACCACCTCCTCGATCACCGTGAGGGCGTCCTCTTCGCTGTGGCGGTTGTCCAGGATCCATTGGATATACTCATCTGCGTCATAGGGCAATAGCCCCTCTAGTATCTTAATTACTTTGGGCGGTATCCGAGTCATCTGCTATCGTCGTTTATTGTCACTCTAAAAATGGAGAGTGAAGAATCGTTAACAACAGAACCAAAGGATCAGGAGACCACTGAGGAGCCAGAGGAGGCTCCAATCATCACCAATGCGGCTACTCCCGTCACGGTCGTGACACCCTTTTCGAGCGAGACGGAGGAGAGTGAGATGACCTACCAAACGCTGCTCGAGCCAGCATATGCCGATCTCTTGCACATGGCGACTGAGGATGAGTATGGAGAGCATATCAAGGGTCCGATGACCCCAGAGGAGATCAAGGCCCGTATGGACCGAGTGAACAAGGCCAAGATACTCTTCGAGCATGGTCTGAGCCGTATCGAGGAATTCATCACCGAGGTCACGCCGTTCAATATCCTCGGAGTGAGCTCTAAGCTCACCTCTAATTCACTCTTCGATGAGTTTATGGAGGAGGAATTCGCGGGAGGCGATACGAGCGTGACGCCAGTACTCAGTATCCCCTATCAGCATACCGACTCGAAGGCAACTAGATTGTTCAAGCTATACGTGAATGAGCTCATCACTGCCGCTCTGACCCGTCAATCGGTAGCGATTGAGGATAGGCGCCGAGCGATTGTGGAGTCGAAGAAGGTCATAGAATTAGAGGCACAGGTAACACAGATGAATGAAGAGATGCGCCAGATGAGAGAGGTGATCGTCGGGATGGCTATGCACGGACTGAAACCATCCGCTGCTAAGAGATCAGCCAAAACACCTCCCAAGACGCTACCGAAGGCCTCGCCACCCAAGGTGAGTGCGTCTCCACCGAAGAAGGAGACCAAAAAGGTACCTAAGGCGAGAGCTCGACGCCTTAAATCGCTGAAGGAGCGGATCAAGAATAAGGTATAGGACGCCTGAGATCATCATCCATAGCCATATGGGTGATCATCCGTCTCACGTGTCTCACCTGTTGTAGAATAGCGCCCTTCTCGCGCTCTGATAGCTTTTTCTTCCGTCTCACCACCTCTGCGAACCTCCGAGGCAGTGGCGAGAGGATACGAATCACCTCTCGAGTCATCAGGATGAGTCTCTGATCATCATCGAGAGTGTATGCCTCATGAGCCAGATCAAGAGCATCTGTAGCGTGGCTATAGAGCGATTCGCCTATCGAATCGAGCGCAGTATTGACGTGTTTGTACATGCAGGAGGGGCAATACATCCACTCATCCGTCAGATGGCCCTCCAATCGTTTCAGCTCGCGATAGATGCGACTGAAGTTGATGGCTGGATCATTAACGGAGAGAGGGCGCTCCTCATCTATAATCATCTCCTCTAACATCAGTTGATCATTGTCGGTATCGATAGCATCATATCCCTTAATGATGTAGTAATCGCGATACTGTGATTCCATCTCTTTTTTGTAGCGCCTAAAATACAATGGATGAGCATGATATAGCTTCGATCAATGATGGATCTGCAGAGGCCGCGAGTATCGCCGTCGCTGCGACCAACAATCCCAAGCAAGAAGAGACATTGGCAGATGTACTAACAACCACTGGGGGCTACATAACAGATACAGTACTGGCTAGTACCAGAGCCATCACATCAGGTGTTATAGATAGTGGTATCGAGCATGCCTATGACAGAGCGATGGCCACGGAGAAGGGTAAACCACCCGAGTTCTTATCTACCAACACTCTGTACAATGGGCTAACACAGACTGGAGCATCGTTCATTACTACCTTGTCTCTCGGTTGGCTTCACTCGATCAGCGAGACGGAGCGAGAGAGACTGCTAGTCACATACGGTCAACCATTCGGAACCGGGCTACTCAAACTCGGCGCCGACGCTATCAGAGGTAAGATCAATACCGCAGGTGATGCATTCATACGATTGCTCATATCAATCGGTTCAGAGACACTAGCAGATATGAGTGACGCGGCCATTCGTAACGCATTGGGTCTGTAATGACCACACCGCGACACGAGTGTGTATCGTTGAGTGATATCCTTTTTGCAACCGCAGAGAGGCAAAAAGAGAAGGTGTATACGGTGTACACACCACGCTACGATGCGTTATTCGATATCGGCGACCCGCCGCGATGCTTAGGTGTCAACGACTGTGCCGTTGGGGAACACCTTGATAGCTCGTATAAGAGTGTAGAACATAACCACCTGAGCGGTTGATGATGGTGTAGTAGCGGGTCTGATACGTACTTCGTCGGTCTGTCTCAGCTTATATGCACCATCCAGTGCACCCGTCTCCTTGCTATAGTTGATAGCAGCACCAATGGGCCAGACATACAGATTGAAGTTCTTGATGATCTCCTCTCCGATATCTGGATAAGTGCGAGGGATGATGGCATTGCGCATATACTCATCTGTGATCTTGTCATAACCCAATAGGCTAGTATTGTTCTCGTCTCTCACCTCGATATCCGTGAGCTTGAAGCCCTTATAGTAGTCGCTCGCCACGCTCTTCGCGGAGCTCCGCAACACGAATAGAGCCTCTACTAGGTCTCCTGTCTTATTGATCTTAGGTTGATATTGCTGTCCCGCGATGTATGTACCAGTCTCTAGGACGCTCGTGATGTGATCATGATAGCGATAGGTAATCGGATTGAGGCCTCTCACCTTCACTAACGCAGTGAGCATGTCGGGACTATACTCCTTGTGGCGTATGTACAGATACGACGCTGAGAGCTCCAGGTCGCTAACACTAGTGGTGCCACTGCCCGATTCGAATATACTGTTATTGCCTCTGAAGTATACCTTGACCATTAGCTTGGTGCGTGCGTGAAAGGCAGGTAGATACTTCTCCTGCAGTGTGAGCATATTGATCAGAGGGACATAGATTGTGAGCTGCCCACCGTTGCCGTCGATGAAGTTACGAGACTTGTCTCTGACGAAGTCGTAACCAATGAGCTTGCCGAGATCATATAGACGCTCCTCATGGGTCATCAGCATTAGCATGTAGAACCAGTGAGTACCACGTAGTGACTCCTTCTCTGAATCGTTGAATTCGAGAGTGGATCGCTCGAATATAACAGGTCCAGGACCGAGTATACATGATCCACCAGCCGCGTAAGCGGTTTGTGTTTCAGCCAAGATCGTAGCTCTGCCTCCAGCGTGAGTTGGGTCTATCGCGATCAGCTGTATCGGAAGCGCTCCATACTTGACGGGAACCGTGATAGTCAAGGGTCCAGCAGAGCCAGAGCTGAACGGTTGACCACCGACGGTCAGACCAGCGAGGTCTCCGTCAACCTTATCGATGGCTGTCTGCCAGTCAGCTATCGAAGTGTTATAAGGCAGTATAGAGGTACTCCCATATCCTGGGAAGTAGAAGTACATATAGCCGCCATTCAGATCGACATCGGCTGGTACAGCTGTCTCAGGTTGCCACGCGAGGACCTGTGCAGTGGCTGCGGTCGAGTTGATATTGGTTATGGTTGCCGCGAAATCCATCTCCTTGACCTGTTGGATCTTGGAGCTGATCAGGAATCCAACGTTGTTGTTCTCTCTGAAGGCTGTAACCGGGGCATTCGTCTCAGGCGTGATACGCTCGTCTTGTAGCATATAGTGCGTATTGCTATAGCTACTAACGGGCATAACGTGCCGGTGGGCCACTATCTTCCCACCCCTCTTTAGACCGTGTTGCCCGACGCGTAGAACCTCGGGGATTTTGCCTGGTATGGTATTCAGTATGGTAGACATTTAGTGATAGTGTATATACTCTGTTTTACGGGTCCTAAAAAGACAACACTAGGCATATCATGGGAACAGGGTCGATTAGTAAGCTGTTAGGTGGTAAGGATTGCAAGCCATTCATGCAGCAATTCCCACACAACCTACACCATATCACACTACCATATATCGTGCTCGACGGGCTCGGCATCACCTGCAATCCCAACTCGAACGTTGGGATCAACCTCGCAGCGAATGCTGGTCTGTTGGTCGGCTCAGGTCTCCTAGCTAGAGCCGAGTTTGCGCGATTCATCACGGAGAACCTACCGAGGATACTGAGTGCCAATCCAGAGATGAATGCTACTATGATCTACTACATCCTACTCAATGTGTTAGCGTATCTACCCCGTATGGGAGAGCGTATCGATGCTGATTCGCTCAAGCAGACATACGAGGATGAGGGTATACCAGGTCTCATCAGCAAGTGTGGCAGTAACCCATTCACTTGTCTCGGTGCCGTGATTAGTGATCTCAAGAAGAGAAAGGGCCAGAAGCATCTGAAGGCTAAGTGTCGCAAGAACGAGGACAAGGTGGATGGCATATGCTACAAGAAATGTCCCAAGGGTTATGAGGGAGTGGGCAATCAGTGTGTACAGAAGTGCCCCAAGGGATTCAGCGACGCGGGGAGTATCTGTCGCAAGAAGACCTACAACAGAGGACGCGGCAAGCCCGCAAAGCATCACTGCCCACCGGGTAAAGAGGGCTACGAGGGCTCGTGTTATGTGAAGTGTCCAAAGCACAGTAAGAGAGTGGGTCCATGCTCTTGCGACTTCGGCAAGAAGAAGGGAGTGTTCCACAGTATCACAGCGGGTATAGAGCATGTCGGATTGGGTCAGGAGTGCACCGCGGAGAATGGAATGGACTTTAGTCACGTAAGTAAGAAGGAGCGTATAAAGCGTGACAAGGGTAAGGGATGGCGTAAGGTCGATATCAATACATGCCAGAAGGGAGGAGTAGTATCGAGTTGCGCACTGTGGGGCCATCCAGATGATGCTGCCCTCTCATGTGACAAGAAGCATCCACAGCTGGTCGGAGCGATGTGTTACAAGGCGCCAAAGGAAGGATACACGTGCCACGGATCAGTATGTGCTATCAACTGTCCAGAGGGCATGGAGGATAGAGGTCTCACATGCGTGAAGCAGCGATTCAATAGAGGCGCAGGTAGAATGGAGGGCACTTGCGAGCCATATCTGATACCCAAAGGAGACAAATGCTATATCCCATGTCCATGGGGTCAACACGCCGAATCGAAGGGTCCAGGCCATTGCCGAGTGGATGAGAAGGACAAACTGGTGGATGGAACGCAGCAGACGCATGATGAGTTGATCCGTCGCCAGATCTATCTCGAGATGCGAATCCGAGATCCAGACATCAGCCTCAAGGAGAAGAATGCGCTACTATCAGAGCTGATGAAGGTACAGCAAGCGGCAGGAACAGTCGGTCAGTCGCTAACGGCTGGTCACGCAGAGGATATAGCAGCTACTCACGGATCGAAAACAACGATCGATGAGGAGGCTCAGAGGCAAGAGGGAATAGATGAGCTACTAGAGCACCCAGTAATCAAAGTGGAGGAGGAGCGGATGCGAGCAATTCAGGAGGCAGCTCGTCTAAGGGCAGAACTCGCTAATCCTGCTACATCTGAACAGAGGAAGGGTGAGATCATACGGCGTTTGATAGAACTCAAGGCATAAGCGTACTCATCACGCGCTGACATTGCTTTTTGTATCGATTGGCGGATGCCCCGTTATTCCGCTCTCTAAATGGATATAGCAACAGGAGAGAATCAAGCAACACCTGAGCCGAGTATTGGCGAGCGAGTAGTAGAGAGTATCGAGCATGCGATGGAGCATCTGCGTAACGAGCTTAACCACATCCAAGAGGAGTTCCGTGATGCACCGTTTGTTAAGCGATTGGGTATGGCACTGCGAATGGCAGCAATACGGCGGAAGCTACACCGATTGGAGAGAGCATACGCCACCACCCAATAGCCAACCCCCAACATCCACCAACCTCTTTTTCTATTCTAGCAACCACCTAGCAACCACCTAGCAACCACCTAGCAACTCGAGCCCGAGCGATGCTGACGT
>Ga0180301_10001676_pt1 | contig 17360 bp, 12 predicted proteins | sample GuaBasSediGuay16_FD_121797 | JGI IMG/M metagenome (GOLD analysis project Ga0180301, IMG submission 121797) | Subseafloor sediment microbial communities from Guaymas Basin, Gulf of California, Mexico - Guay16, Core 4569-2, 12-15 cm | ecosystem: Environmental > Aquatic > Marine > Hydrothermal... | reverse complement strand
TCAATTTTTCTTAGAATCAGGGCAGACAGGCATGATAAGTATGATAAATGGAAAGATTAGGGCATTAGAACTTTTTGGTAAAGAAGAGACATTTAAAAAAGTTTATCCAAAACTACTGCGTTCCTATATCGTGGATGCATTGGCAAAAAGTGACACTATAAGGGAAGAAGATGGGGTAGATGAATTTTTAAAAGATTTAGAGATGGCTCAATTGAAGGCTTATAACAGTTTGGGCAAAGGTAAACACCTTGTGATTGAAGGTAAATTGCAAAGGGGTATGGCTCTCACTGTGGAACAAGGACTTGTCCATATATACACCTTTAAGATAGGTTAGAGGAAAAAGTTAGTTAAGATTATTATCGCCGCAGGTCTTGATAAATATAAGATGAGAATTAGTTTTGTCTCAAATGTTTTGAAATTGACAATAAAGCCCATTTTATGATAAATACAAATTGCAAATTGGAAGAACTTAGGGATGAATGGAAAAGGAGGATTAAACAGGAAGGGAGTAGTAAATGAACTAAAGCAACATTCAAGCATTAGAAATGAGAAGATGGATTAAAGATATGGATAATTTAGGTATTAATGTAAGTACAAAGATTTGCAATAATAGGTCTTTTATATTATCCATATATATCTTTATTAGTTTACTCATATTTGTTTTTTCTGGATGCGGAAAATCAGGCATTATGGGAAGAGGGATTCCCATTCCAATATTTGGTGGGTATGAATATGAAATCGATTCTGAGCCTCCTGGAGCAAAAATTTATTTCAATGGGAAATTTATAGGAAAAACTCCTTTAAAATGGACGAGGTTGCTGCTTTTCCAAACTATAGAAACAATTACAATTGAGGCAAGGATGCCTGGTCACGAAGTAGGCTTTGTAGTAGGTAATATGTATGCCGCAAGGCCCAAGAAAACTAAGAACGTTGAAGTTAGAAAGTGGGGACCAAGACCAACAAAATTAGTTTTTACTTTACCGCCTCTCCAGAAGCCTGTTGAGATTGCTAAGCCAGAACCTAAAAAGAGAGCAATAGTAAAGGCTTCTAAAGAGAAGCCTGCGGGAAAAAGCCTTTCTCTTAAGAGTTTTATCTGGAAGCGAGATGAGGGGGCCTTGAAAATATTAGGATGGACGGCGTATTCAGATGAAGATGTAGAGGTCAAAAATACTGTAGAAGCGTTACAAAAGTTTTATAGTGATTTTATCTTAGAAAACACCCCCACTACAAAGCCTAATGAGTTACGTCAAAAATTACTCTCTGCTGATGTCCTACTTATTTATGAAAAGCACGCTATGGTAGATTATGATGCTGTTGCGAAGTGCTTTGGTCCTGTCTTACGTGAATTTGTTGAATCAGGAGGAGGAATTGTTTTTTGTGGAAATTACACACACGGAGCTTGGAAAATTATTTTTAAAACAGGACTATTTCTTGGTGAACCCAAGCCCTCTGAGATATGGCCAGTTGAGAAGCTCAACGTAGAAAATCAAACTCATCCTATTTTAGATGGAATTGAAACTCCTTGCAAGAGTACTTATAGAACTATCTGCTATCATTTCCAAGATGCTGATGTTTTGGTAAGAAAAACAGATTCAGATAAAGGAGTTGTGGCTGTAAAGAAAATCGGTAAGGGTAAGGTAGTAGTAATTGGTTATGACTATTACTTTTATAATAAAAATGCAGCACGTTTACTTGCAAATGCTGTGCGATGGGTAAGTAAAAAAAGTTATGTTGTGGTTGCTAAACCATTGCTTAAGTGTTCTTGTCAAATTGAAGATGGGGATAAAAATGGGATTTTGGACGCTGGAGAATCAGCTATAATGGTTGTTACTATAAAAAATGAGGGCAAAGGACAGGCAGAAGACGTAATAGTCCGGGTTTCTGGATTTGAAGGTAAGGAAGTATCGATGCCTAAAAGAAAAGTGATCGGTATTATTCTTCCTGGTCAGACTATAAAGGTACGTTTTCCAATGAAGATAGCTGAAGATATTAAAGATAACATCGTTCCTTTTGTAATACATGTGGTTGAAAAGAAAGGGCATAACCCAGAATCATTAATAAAAAAGGTTACAATAAAAGGCAAAGACCAAGAAGATTTTGTATATGCTAAGGTTAAAGAGAAAAATGACATAGAAACATGTTTACAGTATATTTCTAAATTTCCTCATGGAAAGCATCTAACCAAAGTGCAAGATATTCTTGAGGTTCTTAGATGGAAAAAGGCGGAAAAGACTTTTACAATAACAGCTTATAAAGCATACCTGAGCCTATACCCTAAAGGGAAATACTCAACGTTAGCACATGAGAGAATTAAAGAGCTTAGGGCTATTGAAAAAACAAAGAAATTAAATACTTATGAAGCATATAAAAAATTTTCTGAAGAATATCCTAATAGTAGGTGGACAACAGAAGCTAAAAAAAGAACTACGTTAAAATATTGGCAACAAAGACTTAAAGAAAAGCCTAAAAGCTCTCATACTATGTGTCAAGTTGCACAGGCATTAATTGAGGAAAAGGGGGAACTGAGTTATGGAGAGGCAAAGAAATATTATGTCCAAGCTATTCAAATTAACAGAAATAATGAGCAAGCCTACATAGGTCTTGCAAAAATATTACTAGAAGAGAGAGAGTATGAAGAAGTCAAGCGATACCTTAAAGGGGCATTAAAAAATGGATGTGATAATTATAAGATTTATTACTATATTGGTAAGGCCTACGACGGATTGAAAGAGGTAAAGAAAGCTATTAATTTTTATACGAAGGCCATTAAGCAAAAACCTGATTTTATAGAATGTCTTTATTCCAGAGCTGTTTTATACAGAATAATATTAAAATTTGAGAGAGCAAGAGATGATTTTAAAACGATTATTGAAATTGCCCCCAATAGCTTTTTTGCAAGAGGTGCAAAGGAATACTTGGAAAGAATGAAATAGAAGGAGTTTTAGTATGCATTCGCTAAGAAAATCTGTTTTATATGTCTTCTTATTATTATCAGTCCTTGGCTGCGTTGTATCGGCCGCTTATTTTATAGTAAATGCTAAAGAAATTCCTGGTAAAATATCTAAAATTCGAGAAGAACAAACAAAACAGGATACACAAGAAAAAAAAGAAGAGACATTATCTCAGGTTGGTATTACTAAAAAGTTCATTCTCTTTCTAAAAAAGGTAAGTATTGACCTCTCAGCAGTTACACCTATCATTCTGTTATGGTTTTTTAGCTGTATAGGCTTAGGTTGTTGGAGATTAATTAAAAAAGAAGAATTTATAGAAGAAGTTAAAACTGATGAGACATTCCCTTTTCCTAAAAATTATGAAACGACCTGGATACAATTAGGTTTTACTGGCACATTATGGGGATTCTTAATCATTGGATTAAGAATGGAACGTGCTCGCTATGGATTAGGCGAGGAGGCAATAGATATCTTGATTAAGGCTTTTGGTACCGCCTTGTTAAGCACATTCACTGCTGTAGTAATGGCATACATCATTGCTCCAAGTTTCAAAGGTATTTTCCGATGGGCAATTGGTATCAAAGAGCCACCACCAACAGGTGTGCCAGTCGAAATTACTAACCAATTAAGAAAACTATCCAAAGAACTAAATGTAACCACCGGCGGGGTGAGTAATCTTAAAGGAGAAATAGAAAGTTTAAAAGACAAGGTTTCGTCATTATCCCCTGATGCCATTGCCCGGTTGATTGAGAATGTTGGAAATCAAATAGACAATCAATTTAAGGAAATACAAATTTTACGTGCAAAAGCAGAAGAGGAGGTAAAAAAACAGGATGAAATAATAACAAGTCTAAAAGATATTTCTAAAACTTGGACCTCGTTTACCAGGCAATTGGTGCCAAAATTGGAAGATTTAACCACTACCATTAAAGAGGTAAGCAAGGAATTCCAAGGAGGTTTTGAGGCAGCAAGGAAGGACATAAAAGAAGAAATTGGTGCCTCTAGTCAATCTCTCTTTGCACAAATTAAGACAATGCTTAGTAGCTACACTGCAGAGCTAAAATCTTTTGTGGAAAATAAGATAAAGATAGAATTTCCTTCAATTAATAAGCTTAATGAAAAACTTGACCAAAACAGAGAAACCTTAGAAAAAGGTCTTCATGGAATTAAAAATGCATTAAATGAAATTCATTTAAAAAGGAAGAGAGTATCATTTGGAATTGTTGAGAAACCAAAAGAGAGTAAATGGTATAGGTTTTTCTTGCGGCTAATAGGCCGAAAATAGGAGTTGATTGATGGCTGTCGGCAGGGAGGAATTTCCATTTTTAGGAAAAGGTTTTGAATGGAGAACAAAGAAAACCGATGAGCCTATCTGGAATGTATTTGTTCAAATATTGTTACCTTTGGTTTTAATACTGACCTTTGTTGCGGTCCTAGATATCCTGAGGTATAAGCATGTAGCAGAGGTAGAAAGGATAGAATCCCATAAGTTACGGAAATTCATCACAGAAAAGTTAGAAAAAATAGACCCCCAAAAAGAGCATAACAAATATAAGGTTACACTTATTGAACTTCAATATCTAAAACTCTCAATTGCTCTAAGAGACGTAGAAAAAGAGAAGCGGGAAGACCTTAAACTTACCCAATTTCCGGATGCAGGTAAAATCGATTTGACATACACTAAGATTATAGACATTGATTTTAAAGAACTATGTAAAAAGGCTAAAGATATCTTCGATAATAATGGAGAGCAGGGATTTAAGGATGGTATCTACAAGGAAGTACTACGAAAAGCTAGTGTTAAAGATACCGGTAAATGGAACTTGAGGGTTCGTCAATGGAATCCTGTGCCTAAGGATGAACCATATACAGCAACACTGTCTTCCATTACGCCAGGAAATCGTGCCAAGATACATAATGACATTGTTGAATTTGTGGAGACTCTCAGGAAAAACATAAGGTTACTTCAAACTCAACTGCTCCACCGCCTTTTTGATGAACTTATAAAAAATCCGGAAGAATTAGATAACCATTCTCGGAAGTTAGTTGAAAAAATTATTTCTACAAAGGAAGAAGATGAAAGAAAAAGGTTAGCAAAGGATTTTTACCAAAAGATGGTTAGAAAATGGCGTGATCAACTAGAAACAGAAGGTTATGAATTTCTTGAAGATACTTGGGATAAATTAATTTAGCTAAAGATGTAGGGAGGTTCTTTGTGAGGACTAGATTTACATGGGATTTATGCAAAATAGCCCTTTTTCTTGTGGTACTTTTCTTAGGAAGAAAGCAAGTGATAGCTCAAGAATCTACTTTAGACACAAAGGAGCTCAGTAAAAAATACGCTGTAATTCTGGCTGCCCAGGGGGTAATAGAAGAGTTGAAAGACAAAAAGATCCCTGGGCTTGTTAGTAGTTGTTGTAACGATATTCTTGATCCGAAGAAAATCAAACTTCACAAAAATCGTGGAGATAGTGAGAAACACACACAAAAATATGTGAAGAAAAAGTTAGAAAGTGCACTAAAAGAAGATTTAGATGTGCTTTACCAAAGTTTTAAAATTGATAAAAAAAAGTTTTCAAGGCAGGAGTTTGTGGAAGAAGTTAGAAATAAATTCAGAAGTCAAATAGATGATAATATTAGCCGAAATCTTAATCAAAACTTTCAAGAAATTTTTAAGCAAGCACGTAAAAAAGCAATTAGCAAACAGTTGGATGAGCTTTCAAGGACTGTTTATCCTGACGAAAAAGAAATTGCAGAGTTTGAGGATGCTTATATTGGTGGATGGAAAAAAATAGATACAAATAGATTAAAAACCAAACTGAGGCTGAAAATAAAAAGGGAAGAGAGGTGTCTTCTTGAAGAAGTATATAAACTGAGAGAAAAAATTAGTGAAGAGGTTCTTAATGATATCTATACCCAAATGGATATCCAGGAAAATGCCATTGAAGGAGAACTGCCAGATGAATTGCTAACACAGAATCAACTGCAACAGGGCATAAGGAGAAATGTCAATGCCGCAATCACAAGAGAGAGGAAAAAGTCAAGAATGAAAATAATTGCATTTGAGATGAAATATAAGGGGGAGAAAATACCAGTATCAAAAGAGGTAAAAAGAAAAATATATAATATCTTTTCATTTGTTAAGAAGAAGATAGTTGAGAAAGCAAAGATAGAGGAAAAAGAGAGATTCAGGAAATTCTGTAGGAATATAGATAGCATTGCTATTGGTAGCCAGCAAGAGCTCGAGGAAATCATTAGAGCAGATCTTGCCACCCACAAGATGAAGGATAAAAGTAAGGATATTATAGTGGACAAGTTTCTATCCAAGGTAAAGAAAAGGATTTTAGAACAATATGTCGCTAAGGCCCCGGTTAAAGAACAATCAGGTTTTAAGAAAAGATTAGCGAGATATTTAGGCCTACCTGATATACAAGAAGATATAAAGCAAAGATGTAAGGAATTGGTAGAGAATGATTTGGAGATTGTAAGAGATAAAATTTCTGATGAACAGCTAAGAAGATATTTTCCTAAACTTGCTGATAATAGTTGGGAAGTTCCTAAACTTGCTAAAAAAGAGCATAAGCACAAAAAGGATATTATGAAGAGTATCAAGGGTCACAGTAAACATCCCCTTAGTATTACATCTTTTGATGACTGTATCGATGAACCAATAGGAAATGAAATTTCTGAAGGAGGCTGGAACCGTAATGAGCTACTGCAGGAAACAGAAGAGAAAGTTAAAGATCAAACTGAATTCCTTATCGATGAAGCAGGAAGAGCTTGGGAAGGACAATGGAAGATTTACCTTGCTCACCAAGAGTATATACAAGAAAATCCAAAGAAAAGGATTTTCCTTAAAGATGAAATAAAAGGAAATTTGGACAAGAGTAAGGAAGATTGGGTTAGGTATTTTACTGATAAGATTAAAAAAATCTGGAGTAAAAATCGTGAGGCGTTGATATGGCAAGGAAATGTCCCCACCTATGGAAAGAATAAATACTTACCCCTTTATGACTATATTGAAAAGGAAATAGAACAACGACTCAATACAAATGTGGGAACAATACTTGCTTCAATCGATAGGTCTCGTAGGGAACACGGCGTTGTGAAGCGAGAGGCAAAGAAAGGGTCCGGTCAAAGTGGACTACCAACAGACTCTGAGGTGCCAAAGGTAGTTGCCCCTGAAGGGTCCGGACTTCCCATAACGAAAGCTCATTTAAAAATAGATTGGTTAAAGTTGCTTTTGCTTTTCCTAATACTGATTGCATTAATTGTAGCTTTGACTTACATTGGTACCACATCAGGAAATATAGCCACATTAGCAGGTATTATATTAGTAGTATTAATCTTTGTTGCTGTACTTGCAACACAAAAGGACAAGCTGTTTAAAATAACTACAGAAATTGAAAAAAAGACCGTAATTCTAGAACCCATTCACGTAGAAGATGGTTATCTTTACACATGGGACAAGTACAAACTTATTGTAAAAACTAAGGGTGGAGAGCCACCAGAAAAGGTTATTATAGCTACAATAACAAAATGAAAACGCATGAAGCATAAAAATAGCATTTTGATCACGCTAATTTTAACAACTTTTTTTCCTATTTACCAATTATATTACCAATTATACGCTGAAGAATATGTGGGTTTGTCTTTGTCAAACCTACAAGAATCGCTTAAGTCTTGTAACATAGATGGCCATACTGAACTTCCAATGGGCACGGTTATTGGTATAATCATCGATGAATCTGATATGATACTACTTGGCCAGGAAGGAGGTTTTCAGGGTATAACCGTGGATGATATTATCCTTGCCATGAGAGGAGCTTTTACTGCATATCAAGCACTAGGATTAACAACCATTAGCGGACTTTCACCAGATACTTCTATTACTTCTCTAATATACGCAGGTGGGGTTGAGAATACGAGTGTAGGTAGTTATATGGCTGATTGCATAAGAAGGCTACATCTTTTAGGTACAGGTAAAGCTAAGGTTTTGCTTGAAGGTTTCTGGCCATATGGTAAGCTTCCCAAGGTAAAACTATGGTTTTATCCCCAACCTAGTCAATACTTGGTATCTTCAAATAAAAGACTGATGCTTTTTAAGGGAAATGGTGTTGTTCTTCGGCCAAAAGAAATGAAATGGAAAGAAGTAGATCCACGTGTCAGAGAATGGGTTGAACAGATCGGGGAGAGATACGATGAGATGGGAAAAATATACCCTGAATTAATTCAACTTAGAAATTTTTTCAATCTCTATAAGGTATTCCTGTGGGCAAAAGAAAATATGAGAAGTGCAGAGAACTGGCAATATCTATTGGAAGATTATCACCCTACTTCTACATATACCCCTTCATTTTTTAGATTTAATGCTGAGCAAAGTATCGCCGGTGGCATTTTCTGCCAGATTGGTGAAATAACATTACTAAACAAACCACGATTAGATGATTTAGAAGAAAAAATCATGGATGCTCAGAAGTCAGCTCCCGGTGCACTGTTCTGGTACTTCCAACTTCCGCTTGCAGATTTGATAGAAGAGGATAAAGACCTAAGGAAAACAATAGTAGAATTAAAAGAGGTAGGGCTATATGGGCAAAGCGTATTTTTGTATCTTAAAATCAAGGAAAAGACACCAAGCTTAAGGATCCTACACGATGATCTGTTTTACCGGAGGCCTACCCAAATAGCCAGAAGTTTAAAGTGGTTGATAAAGCAGGCGATTCAGGGGGAAGGAGATTTCCAGACAGGGTGGCGAAAATTTTGTCAAAATGAGTTGTTGCCATTGGTAACCAAACGTTCCCTTACCGTGGGAGATAGGCAGTTCATATTGAAACCTGTTTTAGTTCTCATTAGTGACGATGTGTCTTCAAAATGGATCCTTTTGGAAAAGATAAAGGTATTAAAGGAAAATTTTATTATATTTCTTGTACCCCATAAAGGAAAAGTTGGTTTGTGGACATCTACAGAAGTCTTTCTCAACAAAGTAAAGGTTTTGCCAGAGATCAAAAGAGGTAATCTTGCTGTAGTAATCCAAATTTCACATGTTCAATTGAAAAAATGCCAGAAGCAAATAGAAGAGTTGAAAAAAGTGATGGGAAATGGTAAGGTTCTTGTCAACCCTACAAAGAAGCAGTTTGAGCTTCTTTTAAGCGATAGAGAAATAGAGGTCGCACTTATGCAGCTCACCTCTACCAATGAAGAGATTATGTTCGATGATGAGGCACTTAGTTACAAGGATATTCTTAAATTCAAAAAGCTTTCCCATCTCAAATATATTATGTTGATACCTCAAGGCACTGGCTGGGGAGAAACACTGTTAAAGGCCCTGCAAACAAAAGGGGTAGGATTGATTAGTATTTTACCAAAAAAACCACTTTGTAAAGAGGAATTTGTAAGTCTTGTTTCGTTTCTTCAAACTGATGAGACTGAAGATCTGCGGGTTTTCCATCTCCCAACTCTCCTAGGGTCAGACTACGGGGGGTACGTAGGGTGGGAGAGCATACCGTAATAGTGAGGGAGAAATGGAAGGACTTTGCTTAACCTTGATTGAATCAAAGGCAAAGGTATTGCTGATATTGATCTTTCTTTCCTCATTGGTCGGTGTGGGATGCCATATATGGCTCACCCGCAAATTGGCCTTTGTGAATTTTGAAGAAGATAGGCCAGCCAAAAAAGAAAAACTCAGACTCTTTTTCCCTTTGGGAATGGTTGTGGTTATCTGTTTTCTTTTACCTATTATTATGATCGGTACCTCTGCAGATTTAAATGATTGCCTCAGTGTCCCGGATGTTCGTATGTACGTCTTATTTCCTTGGAATGTAATCATGCCAGCTATAGGATGGGGAACTACGCTTTTGGCCGATTCTGCCCTTGGAGCCGCCTTTTATTGGGTGATAGGCCTAATGTTGTGGTTTTTTACCCATAAAATGAGGAGATAAAATCATGGGCAACTTTTTTATTGCCGTTGGGGGAACGGGTCAGATGGTTGCCGTTGCTTATTGGAAACTTCAGCAGCTGATTCCATGGTGTAAACCAGCTGAAATGTACTACATGGATAGGGATCCTATTACTAACCTTACGGCAATTATACCTTCTATTAAAGATATAGACCCTCTACCTGAGGGTATTACTTCTGATACAGATTTTTGCGATTATTTTTATGATCCAGCAAATCCTGAACTAACTAGTAATATCCTTAATTGTCTTTTTACCGGTGAGGAACAGAGAACCCCTATCCACACTGGTATGTATGGAAGACCGCCCGTAGGGGCATCAATGATTAAGGCAAGGTTTCTGGCTACTGCTGCTGACAGTGGTAGAGCAGACCAGGACAGTTTCGCTGATTTAGTTAACACCCTTAATGACGGTAATCGGCATATTGTGTGTATCTGCGGCTCAGCCAAGGGGGGCACTGGAGCAGGCGGAGTTCCTTCGACGGCCCAATACATTGACCAGAAGTTACAGGTAGGTGGAAATCGGGCAAATGTGAGAATTTATGTCTTCTATTTTCTTAAGCATTTTACCCTTACTTTGCCAGGTGGTGAAGGCAATGGTCCAAGCATTATCAATGATCAGATAAGAAGAAATGCAGAGTCAGGAATGTGCTATTTGAAGGACGAGATTGCCAAGGGGGTAGATGGTACTCTTTTGCTCGGTCTTGATTCCGCCCCTCAAAGGAACTACCAGGAAGTAGGTGTTCAGAGCGAGCAATGTGAATTCTTGCACCTGCTTGCAGCGGTTCAGCTACAGAGGGTATTTTTGGGAGAGGAATTTCCAGGTAATCTCTGTGGTTATGCCATACCAGAAGGTGGTCTGCCGCTAAATAATCTAACAGTAAGGCTCCCCAACAATAATCAGGTCGGGTTGGGAAATCTCTTGAAACTCAATGAAGCGGTTGCAGAATTGCTTTTGCTATTTAAGAAACTTATAGATCCTCTTCCTGGATTCTCTTTTGTTTCAGCCCTGCCAAGGAATTTCGAGAAAATTTTGAGCAGACTGGAAAGAGATTTAAGTAGAAACAAAGAAGACATCTGTAATGATATAGCTACGAGTCTAGAATCAACGGTAGAAAAATTAACAGCGCTTTATAATTGGTTCGTAATGGATGATGGTCTTCTCCCGAGGGCAAAGAGTAATAATTTTCTCAATTTTAATAAATCGGATATAAAAATTACTTCCGGTAAGTATGAAAGGCTGAAGGGACATCCCATGGATTTTATCAGAAAGTGGTGTGATAAGATGGGAGATGTTAGGATAATACAAAAAGATGATTATGCTAAAGAACTTTGTAATAAACTTAAAGATGCCGTTTATAAATGTTTGGATGAGGAACTTTTTGGAAAAACCTTTTTGTAAAGGAGGTCCTGTTTATGGCAAGGTTATTACTGCCAGGGAACTGGAACCATATTGCCCCCAAAGTTGGTTTAAATAAAATCATTCCTAGTGATTTTGAGGGAAGGCTGTATAACTCAGCAAATATTAAGTCAGCTGGCGTCCCTTCTATCCTTGCTCATCCTTACGTATTTACCAAGGCGCTTACCATGGCACCTCCAAACCCTCAGGCTATGCAGCAATTCACTTCCTTAGTGAAGGCGCTCTTTTTGGGGATAGTAGATGTGAATCCTATAGATCTTGCTATAGGAAATAGGCTAACCAAACTCCTACAAAGCTTTGAGCCTAGAATGAATCACTTTTATATCCTTAAATGGAAAAATATGACTGTAGGAGGCATTTATCCCGAATGTCTTGCCTTTCCTGGAGCAAAGTTTGTGGTATCTTCGGAATACGAAGCACAAAGTTCACCAGTTGGCCCTCACCCTGAACCAGATTATAGCGGAATAACCTTCCAAAACCTGGAAAAGGAAATAGAAAAGCGAATAAGTCTCTATAGCCCTGATTTAGTAAAAGCCCTTTTTGCCCGGTGGATTCAGGAAATAATAGCTATACTGGCCCTTCCTCCCGGAGATGGTATGCCTGTGTGGCTTCAAAGGCTACTGGATGTGAGCAATACGGAGTGGAATACTACACTTGTTGCGCCAAATGGGAGCCTTGATGATTTTACTTCTGTATCTAACACAGTCCAGCTAAGGCACAATAGGGGCATTACAAGTATCCCCTTGAGGAAAATCACGCAAAATATCTTCTGTGAAAGGATTGTTCAATTTGCTAATGGCGACATACCTGATATCCCAGTCAAGTCGCAACATCTAAGGCTAATAAACATTGCTGCTACCACCTATATGAGGGAAGGTAGTAACGTCAGGTATTCTATTCAGTTGAAGGGTTGGCCGGGGCCAATTCAGTGGTCTCCTATACAGGCGATAGACGGAGACCAGGGTAGCATTCTCCTTTGGCCAAATTTCAAAGCTGACGGGTGGAATGTTAATTACGTTTTCTTTGCCCCCTCCACCATTTTTAGTGGCCTGCGACCTAAATTGAGGCTAATGAACGCTGACTTTACTCTTATAAAGGAGCTCTCAGAGAGAGAAGGTTGCCGAACAAATGTCCCCGTAGAATATGTAGAGGTTCTCTTACAGGGTGAGCCAGCAGGCGTATTCGTGGATAATCGTAAGCGCATTGGTAGAGGACAAACAAATATAACCATTTCCCTTGATTTTGGCACCACCCATACTAGCATTGGTGTCAAAGACGACAATACCGGTGAATATCAACTATTCAATTTTGAGGATATGACTCATGACATTTTGGGGATGGATTATTTCCACAGTGACGATATAGAAATAACACGCGTAAGAAGAGGCTCCTTTTGGTTCCCTCCGGCTTCTTTTGATGATGCATTAACTGCCCTTCCTTCTGAACTTGTTTTTAAGACGAAGGAGTTATTGTTAGCTGGTGATCACGTACTAAATAAGCCCCTTAAAAACTTCAGGCTTCCCCATCCTAAGATTGAGCATGATAGACTCCATGAGATAATCGTGGCTAATTTTAAATGGAGTGCCCCCGAGCCATATACGCGAGAGCAATTGACCAAAAGCTATCTCAAGATTGTCCTTCACATGGCATTAGCGGTTCTTAGACGAAATTACTTATGTACCAATGTTTCTATTGTACCTACTTATCCCCTTGCCTTTGGCAGAAAAAGATTTAAAGAATACAGAGAAATCCTTGTAGGTCCAAATGGAGATGGAGGTATCTTTGCTGAAATCTTCGAGGAGACAGGTATTAATCTGAGTTTGGCCATCGTTAATACTAACACCGGTCTCCAAGAACTCGTCGCTGAATCTTATGCAGCCAAGGCTTTCTGGTCACCTGCACCAGGGACTGCTGAACTGGTAGTAGATATTGGTGGTGAAACTACGGATATCGCCCTTTGGGTAAACGGAAATGAGTTTGTGGATAGCTTTCAATATGGGGCAAATAGATACTTGCAATATTTGGCAAGACACTTTCGTACCTATCCTCCTGGTGTTACTGATCTAAACGAAAGGATGATTGCCCTCCAGAAAAAAATGAGAGAAAGTGGCATCGGAGGTGTTCTGAACATATATCCCCCTGCCCAGAAAGTAACTGCTCAACAAGCCATTGACCGTTTCTTTCAAGGGTTATTTGAGTATCTATATCGACTTCTCAGTGCCTCTGGGGCAAAAAAAGTCCACCTTTATCCTGCGGGCAACGGATGGCGACTAATCGAAGGGTATGTGCCCCCCAGCGATAATATTCCTAATTATGTGAATAATTGGTTTGATGGAAAAGGAATATCTTTTAGCGTTAGCCTACCCAAGGATAGTGATTATAAAGGCCTTGTCTGTAAGGGAGCAAGGAGAATAGCGGACGGCGGCTGGTATATTCACCCCGATTTAACTACACCGGTCAAGACCATCTTGGGCGGTGACATACAGGTTAGTGGAGTGACTAAAAAATGGAATGATATGGCTCCTACAGGCCCTCTTGGTACCCCACCCCTTGGGTTCGATGTCACTTCATTTATCAAATCTTTGCCATTTTCTTCCAGTGTAAACATTGATATAGCTACCATTTCTGGTCTGCTTGCTAATCACTGTCAAAATGCAACCTATCTCTGCCCTGGCGGGATGCTAGGTTTGAACAAAAGTATCTTCGCTATATTTTTAGAAAAGATTTATCCTGAGTATTATCTCTAGGAAGGTTGGAAATGGACGGTGGTTTTATATTAGAAGGTATAAAGATGTTCCTCTTAATAATAGTAGGAATAGGGATAATAGGCGGAATTATCTTCTTCTTTAAACGATATCAGATTGACCAAATTTTTTACGGAGCCTTAAAGAAAAGAGGAGATTTTGCAACTTTTCAGGGGTCAGGACACCGATACAGGCAGTTTATCTCTCCGCAAGAATTCAGGCATCTGAAAAGCCGTATGGATAATTTTGAAAACCGTGTCGAGAAATTGGAAAAAATTATACAATCAATTCTATCAGGCCAGAAACAGGAAACTCCAAAAAGTGGAGTGTTTCGGGAAAGCTGGCAGGAACATGAACCATCATTGTTGAATGATTTCCTCACTGAAATGATTGAGTTTGTTGATACCTATAGGAAATCTAAATTAGAAGTTAAACCAAGGCAAATATTGACCGAAAGGGAAAAGGTACCAAAGAAAATAATTCCTACCACTACTCCAGAAAAGAAATACAAACCAATAAATGACATAAATCTTATTAGCTGGTGGCAGAAAAATGCACACAATCGTCTGTCAGTTTGTCGGGAAAGTTTCAAAAAGGACTTCGGAAAAGTGTATGTAGAACCTGTTAAAGGCCAAGGTGAGGAATGGAACCTCATTGGAGTAAGTAGCAACGGAGTCAATTTTTATATCTTGCCAAGAAAAGGTGGCTGGGAAGATGAAATTTATCAAGATTGGTTTACTGTTGAAGAAGGCATCATTCAACCAGGAGAACTCATAAGATCCTTAACATCTCCTTTACCAAGGGCCAGAAAAGTACCTTCTGGATGGCAGCGTGTGGGAAGAAAGGGGAAAGTAAGTATAAAGGGAAACCCTAGCCCATAGCGTTATTGAAATGAAGAGATTAATAATCATACTTATCTTTTTATTGGGGGTTGGCCTTTTGTTTGGATATTATTATTTATATTATCGAACCCCACCAGGCACTGCACCACCTCCTTTATCACCAAAACACAGGGATCTATGGATATTAGTAGATATGTCCATGAGTATGAGGGGCTATTTTAGAACTGCTCAGACGCCAGGAACAACTATTCAGCGCTTTTTATGGAATGGGCTTATCCCGACCTTGAGAGAATCCTTTCCTGCGGACACCATTTACTTTTCTCCTTTTGGTAATGAGATCGGCATGCCTCAACCAATAAATTCCTTATTAAACCAATTTTGCTTTGAGAACTCCGAGAATTTAAAAAATACTTTCTCTGGAACCGAAACAAGACTTATAGAAGTATTTAAAAAAGTCAGAGAAGCTACCTACCGTGCTTTTGTTATCATTACAGACGGTGTCCCTTCGGCAACGCATAGAGCCGGGCCTGCGCCACAGATAGTGGAGGCAGTAAGATCCTTGATTGAAGGGAAAAAACAGTATTTGTGGCTTATTGGACTTCGTTCAGAATTTGAGGGATTTGTCTATCCTGAATGTCCAGATGAATATGGCAAACGGAGACCCTTTCATTTTAAGGGCACAAGGCCAATTTTTATATGGGTAGGAGCAAAAGATAAACATAAAGGGGTAGAGGTAACTGCAAAGTTTTTGGAGAGGCTCCAAGAGTTATCTTCCAGTCAAGATTTCAATGAAGTAAAATGTGCTGAGCTATCTTTTTTAGATTTACCAAAAGCTGAATTATCATTCATGGAAACAAACGATGTATGTCTGGTTTACTCGAAAGACCCTCCTGAAATGCGGATACTTGGAAATAGGGAATATATTGATATTCCTTTAAGAATTAAATGGCAAAAAGAGAGATTAGAGAAAGAAAAAGAAATTTGCCTTAAAATAATTCCTGAAAATTTTAGAGGAGCAAGCATTAAAAATCAAAATGGCGAATGGTATCTACGCATCATTCCAAGGTATGTTTCGAGAAGACTCTTGACAATAAACCTAAGCATTAAACCGAGAGTGGAGCGATGGTGGGTTGACTGGAGTACCGATGATGATTCATCAATAGAAAGCAGCAATCGAACTCTGTACCTTGAACAATTGGTCGGCAAGTTTGTTACCCCATACATAAATAAGTCATATAATATTGCAAGCATCCAAGTAATCATAAGATGAATCCTGACGTATATGTCTGACAAAAATGAAGTTTTGGCTTTTTGAGAGGTGGCATCTAATTAGGCATCAAGTATATGAAGACCTTTTATGGTTATCTAAAAGCTATCAAGGAAGGGCAGAGTCCTGAAACTACATTGCAAAAGGAGTTCAATTAGGGAATGCATTGAGACTTGATCCTGGAAATGAGATGACTAAGAAGAATACCCTTATGGTTTATGTCAGCATAGCAGCCGAAACAATCGCTACAAAAAACTTTATAGAAGCTAAGGAATTTTCAGAAAAGGCTTTAAGTCTTATACCCAGAGGTGAAATAACTGAACATGCTCGAAAAATTATAGAAATGATTGAAATGCACTCAGGCCCAAAGAAAATTTCATCTTCCCCAATATCAAGGAAAGAATTAGAAAAGGTAACCGTTACTTCAAAGGCATTAGAAAAAATCCGTTCATCTGTTACAAACGTGCTTATGCAATCAGTAAAGGTTTAGGACTTAAGGGTTCTCATACAGCACACAAGATAAAACCCAAGGAAACTGCCCCATGCTAGACAGATGTTTCCTTTCCCGGAGAGGTTAACATTGGCAAATGGGAAACTCTGCGGGTAGCGGTTGTGAGAAAAGAAATTGTGACTCCTGAAGGGGAGATAAAAATCCACACGAAACCTCATGAACATGACGTTGAGGTAGAAGTTGAAGTACCTAAGCCTCCAGCACCTGGAAAACCTCCACCTCCAATGATTGTAAATGTGCTGGCTACTGCCCCTGGCTTTGAGATCAAAGGTAAAAGGTTTGCAAAAATTGTAGTTCCTTTAGACAAAGATTCTAAACCAGTCTTTTTTAAATTAAAAGCAAAAGAATTAGGCCAAAAGAAGATAACCCTTGATTTTATCCAGGATGGTAGATACCTTGGAGTAGTAAATTTAGAAGTCTATGTAATTGAAACCTATAAAAAAATTAAAGAAGCTAAAGCGAAATTAGAAGGCCAGGTAGAAATTGGAGCTATCTCTGATGCTCCTGATTTAACTTTACTAATCCAAGAAATTCCCCTTCCTAATTCTAAAACAGAACTTAGATGTTAATTCCCGTTGAAAATTGACCCCCTTTCCCACTTAATTTTGACCCCCCTTAGTTATTACTCGTAGCTCCCATTTTCTCCTTTGTTCTATAACTAGGGCCATTAAT
>Ga0180301_10001674_pt1 | contig 17365 bp, 16 predicted proteins | sample GuaBasSediGuay16_FD_121797 | JGI IMG/M metagenome (GOLD analysis project Ga0180301, IMG submission 121797) | Subseafloor sediment microbial communities from Guaymas Basin, Gulf of California, Mexico - Guay16, Core 4569-2, 12-15 cm | ecosystem: Environmental > Aquatic > Marine > Hydrothermal... | reverse complement strand
GACAAAATAGTTGATCCCGAGAACGTTTCTTATCTGGAAGCTAAGCTAGAGTTTTTGATCCAGTTAACGACATATTTAACGGCATGGTAGATTAGTATGGGTGAGATAATCCCCCTCAAGTTTATCGTTAAACGCATAAAGAATAATCTATATGTCTATATTGGAAGGAAGAGAAGATGGAAAACATAAGACACTGTATATTGGGAACCTCGACAATATTGTAAGACACTATATAGCATTCTTCAAGCCAGAGTTAAGGGAGAAACTAGTGGGAGAGTGGTGGACCGGCCGGGATTTGAACCCGGGACCTCTCGGATGCCAACCGAGCGCTCTTCCAGGCTGAGCTACCGGCCCACCTAGAGATTCTAGACAATGTATTAGGAGAGAAGGGGTTAAAGATTTTTGTTCGTCGAGAAAATTTCGGCTCTCTAATTCAAATATACTGACCTAGCGATAGAGTTCATAAAATGTTATTAGAATTGTTATGGTTATCGATCTCATAATATACGGGGCTAGCTATAATCATGTTTTTCTCATTTGTTTTAACTTCTTAAGGGGTGTTTCAAAAAGATTTTCATTGATCATTGATGGAATTTTGTATACGTTTATGTAAATATATCCTTATATCTCTCGGTTCATCTTTTATCTCTTAGTTGGTAGTTTTGCTGAGGGTGTTTTTATTGTGTCTAATGATATTTTAGATGAGATTATAGCAGAAAGGCTGTACAAACGGCGCAGGATATTTATTGATAAAGAAATTCTTCATCCAGACTATATTCCAGACAGGCTTCCTCATAGAGAAGAACAGATTAAGAGAGTTGGCACTATTCTTGTGAGTGCTCTTGAAGGAGTAAGACCGAACAATATATTAATTTATGGTCTTACAGGTACAGGTAAAACGGCTGTAACATTATATGTTCTTCATAGACTAGCTGCTAAGGCTGCGGAGATCGGTGCTAGATTCAAGTATGCCTATGTTAATACGCGGAAAACTGATACAACCTATCGTATTCTGGCCGAAGTAGCACGGAGCCTAGGATTACGTATACCCTACACTGGGCTAGCCATAGCTGAAGTCTATAGAAGGTATATTGAAGCGTTAGAGAACTGGCGTGGAATACATGTTGTCGTGTTAGATGAAGTAGACTATTATGTAAGAAAACACGGTGATGATCTATTGTATAAGCTTGTTAGAATAAATGAAGAATTAAAGTATTCGAGAGTATCATTGATAGGCATAACAAATGATATAAACTTTGTAGAAAATCTAGACCCAAGAGTGAGAAGCAGTCTTGGCGAGGAAGAAATAGTTTTTCCACCATATAATGCAGAACAGCTGGAAGACATATTATGGGAAAGAGCTAAGAAGGCATTCTATCCTGGTGTAATAAGTCTTGACGTAATAAAGTATTGTGCCGCTCTTGCTGCAAGAGAACATGGTGATGCACGTAGAGCTCTTGATTTACTGAGAGTTGCCGGTGAAATAGCTGAACGTGAAGGAGCAGATAAAGTCGAGGTAAAGCATGTTAAGCAAGCAGCTCTAGAAATAGAGTATGGCAGGATTCAACAAATAATATCAACTTTACCATTACATGCGAAACTAGTCTTGAAATCAATAGTCTCTATTGTCAGAGAGAAAAGATATGCAACAACAGGTGAAACATATAATGTATACCGCAGGCTCGTCCAATCCATAGGCTTAGAGCCTTTAACACAGCGTAGAGTAAGCGAAATCATTAGCGAACTAGATATGCTTGGCTTAGTAAATGCTGTCGTAGTAAATAGGGGTAGGTATGGTAAGACTAAAATGATTAGAATCGGAGATACAATAGATGCTATAGAGGATGCTCTGGAAAAGTCATTGAGAGAGCATTACCTATGAGCAAAGATAATGTGATAGCGGTAGATGATGGATATTTTCCTATAGAGTACAAAGCGAGAAATGGCTATACAACACTCGTGTCTGTAAAATACAAGGTTATCGAGAAGTCTGTAACGGGTGTTTCCTGGAAATATGTACTCGTGGATGGACTTGATGCAACAATAAAAACTATCGAGATGGTTAAATTATTAAGCGACGAAAATACTTTAGCAATATTGCTTGATGGAATAACATATGCTGGCTTCAACATAGTCGATCCATACAAAGTTTATGAAGAGACAAAAATCCCGTGCATAGTATTCTACAGGTATAGCCTAAACCCTCATAGGATTAGAAAGGCGCTGGAAACCCATTTTAGCGATTTCCAATACCGTTATAGTGTTATTGAGAAATGTTTGAACAATAAGTACAAGATGACCACACCATGGAGAATCGTAGAATATACCCCAGTAGGTATAAGTCCTGAAAAGGCTTCCCAAATACTTCGTAAACTACAACTATATTCGCCAGAACCTGAACCGTTAAAAATAGCTGATCAAATATCATCAAGAATATCAAGAATTCTGCTAGATTTAAACACATTATGAAGTTGTTTCTTTAAACATTCTTCGAGCTATAGAGAACAAAGCATGCATAATTATCTATGAAGAGCATGGTTCCAAGCAATGCTTTCTAGAAAGATTAGTAAAGGTTTTGTTATTAGCGGGCCCGCCGGGATTTGAACCCGGGACCTACGGGTTAAAAGCCCGCCGCTCTACCAGGCTGAGCTACGGGCCCATCCACTATTATGGATAATAACCACCCCTTTATAATATTTAGCTTTCTATGTTCTTGGCTTTGCTAAATAGATACATTTATTAAGCCTATAAATAGTCTATTTAAAGTAACACTTAAGAACCGGGATAGAAATAGGCTTCTTGGATTAGTTGATGGGAATCTTACGTAATGGTGGTAAACTATATCTAGGGGCAGTGGATAAACTAGGGTTGAATAACTATGCCTAAATCCAAGAAAAAATCAATTAGTATACTCGAGCACGAATGGGTTCCAGAACACGAGGTTCTAAGTCCTGAAGAGGCTGCTGAAGTAATACGTAAATTAGGAGTAAAGCCTATTCAATTACCCTGGATACTTACAAGCGATCCTGTAGTCAAGGAGCTTGGAGCAAAACCTGGAGACATTATCCGTATTCGTAGGAAAAGTCCCACGGCCGGAGAAGTAGTTGTATATAGGTATGTTGTAGTTGGTTAGGAGGTGATTCTTTCTTGTCAAATAATGGGAATTTATCTTTTCCTACTCCTGAAGACAGATGGATAGTAATGGAGTCTTACTATAAGGAGAAAGGTCTCGTAAGACAGCATTTAGACAGCTATAATGATTTTGTAAACAGAGTAATATATGAAATCATTAATGAGTATAGGGAAATACCAGTACCACAAATCAATGCAAAAATAATTATAGATGATATCAGGATAGGTAAGCCTATGATTAGAGAAGTAGATGGTTCAGTAAAAGAATTTCCAAGATTTCTGCCAATAGATTGTAGATTACGTAATTTAACATATGCTGCCCCTGTATACCTTAGGTTTCATATTGAGATTGAAGGAGAATATTACGGTCCTTACGAAATTCTTTTAATGGATCTTCCTGTTATGCTTAAATCCGATATTGATCCTACAAGTAAGCTTTCTGCCGAAGAATTGATCAAGATCGGTGAAGACCCCAAGGATCCAGGAGGATATTTTATAATCAATGGTTCTGAACGTGTTTTAGTTGCACAAGAGGATCTTGCAAGCAATAATGTTTTAGTGGACAAGGCTAGCGAAGGATCTTCAGCAACGCATATAGCCAAGGTAATAAGTGTTGCAAGAGGACGGCGTAGCCAGTTAGTAATAGAAAGACGTAAAGATGGAGTCTTATATGCTAATATTCAAGGTATTAGAATCCCTGTTGTCATATTAATGAGAGCCCTAGGTCTAGAAACAGACGAAGACATTGTTTATGCTGTAAGTCTTAATCCCGAGATACAGAAAGAGCTGCTACCAAGCCTAATGAAAGCTGTTGATATAAAGACTGTTGAAGACGCTCTAGACTATATTGGCAGCAGATTCGCAATAGGGCAGCCAAGAGTCGCTAGAATTGAGCGTGCAAAACAATTACTTGACGAGCATCTTCTTCCACATCTAGGTAACAAGCCTAAAGATAGGTTGAAGAAAGCATATTTTATTGGACAAATGGCTTGTAAGCTTCTAGAACTAGTTAAGGGTTGGCGTAAACCAGACGATAAAGACCATTATAGGAATAAGAGGCTTAAGCTCGCAGGAGAGCTCTTGGCACAACTCTTACGATATAACTTAGCCAACTACTTTATAAGAGAACTGAAGAATGTTATTGAAAAGAATTGGAGCAGGCATAAAAGAGCAGACATAAGACACATACTTAAACCAGGCATGTTAACTGACAGAATACTGCATGCTATGGCTACAGGAAACTGGCCTGGAGGAAAAACAGGTGTTAGCCAGCTCTTAGATAGAACAAATCTCATGAGCACACTGAGTCACTTACGTAGAGTAGTCTCTCCATTAGCCCGTAGCCAGCCGCATTTTGAGGCACGAGAACTACATCCAACACAATGGGGTAGGATTTGTCCATTTGAATCTCCTGAAGGACAGAACATTGGCTTGGTCAAGAACTTGGCATTAATGGCTAATGTGAGTGTAGGTGTTCCTGAAGAAACCATAGAGAAGAAGTTGATTGAAGAACTAGGTGTAGTCCCAATAAGTAAGATCATTGAGATGGCGAAGGAGAAAGGACCCGAAGAATTCCTTGCTTGGAGTAGAGTGTATCTTAACGGAAGGCTAATAGGGTATCATCCTGACGGCGAAAAATTAGCTAATGAGATAAGGAAACTGCGTAGAAGAGGAGAGATAAGTAGTGAAGTAAATGTCGCTCATATAGTGACTAAGTATACGAACGAGGTATTCGTAAATACTGATGCTGGAAGAATTAGAAGACCATTATTCGTCGTAGAAAACGGTGAACTAAAACTTAAGCCCGAGCATGTTAAAAAGCTTAAAGAAGGTAAATGGACTTTCTCGGACCTTGTCGAGAAAGGTATTGTAGAGTATCTTGATGCTGATGAGGAAGAGAATGCATATATTGCCTTGAATCCTGAGGACATAACCCCAGAACATACGCATATGGAGATCTGGACTCCTTCAATCTTAGGAATCACTGCTTCAATAATACCGTATGCCGAGCATAATCAGAGTCCTCGTAACACTTATGAAGCAGCTATGGCTAAGCAGGCTCTAGGTCTTTATGCAGCGAACTTCCAGCTTCGTATGGATAGTCGTGGCCACTTTCTACATTATCCACAAAAGCCTCTTGTACAAACACGTGTAATGGATGTTATAGGCTATAATGCCAGGCCTTCCGGCCAAAACATGGTTGTTGCCGTAATGTGTTTTACAGGATATAACATAGAAGACGCCTTAATAATGAATAAATCAGCTATAGATAGAGGATTAGCTAGAAGCACTTTCTTTAGACTATATAGTACTGTAGAATACAAGTATCCAGGCGGGCAAGAAGATTATATTGAGATACCACAGAGCCATGTTAAAGGATATCGTGGACCCAAAGCATACGAGAAATTAGAAGAAGATGGTATTGTGGCACCAGAGACGCCTGTCAAGGGCGGAGATGTACTTATAGGTAAGACTAGTCCGCCAAGATTCCTTAGTACACAGGAATATAGCGTAGGAACAGGTATGGTTAGACAAGATACAAGCGTTGTAACCAGATACGGTGAAAAAGGTATTGTTGACGCAGTAATGATCACTACTGATGCGGAGGGTAATAAGCTTGTTAAAGTCCGTGTTAGAGATATTCGTATACCTGAGCTAGGAGACAAGTTTGCTTCAAGACATGGCCAGAAAGGTGTATTAGGGCTTATTGTTCCTCAAGAGGACTTGCCATTTACGGAAGAGGGCATAGTGCCAGACTTGATAATTAATCCGCATGCATTCCCAAGCCGTATGACTGTAGGCCAGTTGATAGAGAGTATTGCGGGTAAAGTAGCTGCTCTTGAAGGAAGATTTATTGATGCCACACCATTCTTCAAGGAACCAATAGAAAAGATTAAGATAACACTACATAAACTAGGTTATCCATCTACAGGAGAAGAAGTAATGTATGATGGTAGAACAGGCGAGTTAATACAAAACCCAATATTCATAGGCATTGTATACTATCAGAAACTACACCACATGGTTGCAGACAAGATCCATGCTAGAGCACGTGGTCCTGTCCAGATATTAACAAGACAGCCTGTTGAAGGAAGAGCAAGGATGGGAGGACTCAGATGGGGTGAAATGGAGAGAGACTGTCTTGTAGGCCATGGTGCTAGTTTGTTGTTGAAAGAACAATTGCTTGATAAAAGCGATAAAATAGTGATCTATGTTTGTGAAATATGTGGTCATATAGGATATTATGATAGGAATAAGGGTAAGTTCATGTGCCCTGTACATGGTGACAGAGGTAAGTTGTATCCCGTTGAAGTAAGTTATGCGTTTAAGCTCTTATTACAAGAGCTTATGAGCATGTGTATTATGCCTAGATTGAGGCTTGAAGATATTGTTAAAAGGAGGTGATTTCTTGTGCTTAAGAGGATAGGTTCAATAAAATTCGGGATATTAAGTCCTGACGAAATTAGGAAAATGAGTGTAACACAAATAATTACATCAGAAGTATACGATAATGATGGCGCCCCAATTGATGGAGGCATTATGGATAGGAGGCTGGGTGCTATCGAGCCTCGTGAACTCTGTCCAGTTTGTGGAAATACACGTGACAATTGTCCAGGACATTTTGGGCATATAGAGCTCGCCAGGCCTGTAATCCATGTTAGTTTTGTAAAACATATCCATATGTACTTAAAGACGACTTGTAGACGATGTGGAAGAATATTACTAGATCAAAGAGAGGTTCAATTATACTTAGAACTTATGTCTAGATTAGAGAAACTAGGTGCTAAACAACTTAAAAAGAGGCTAATAGAGTACATTAGGAGAAAAGCCGCTAAAGAAACAATATGTCCCCATTGTGGCGCAAAACAATATAAGATAAGACTTGAAAAACCATATGTATTTTATGAAGAACGTGAAGAAGGCATCATAAGACTAACTCCAATAGACATAAGGGCTAGACTAGAGAAGATTCCCAATGACGACGTCAGAATTCTTGGCGGCGATCCTATAGACGCTAGACCCGAATGGATGGTTTTAACAGTTTTGCCTGTACCTCCTAAAGCTGTCAGGCCTTCAATCCTCCTAGAAACCGGTATTCGTAGTGAAGATGACCTTACACATAAGCTTGTTGATATAGTTAGAGTAAACAATAGGTTGAAAGAACACTTAGAAAGCGGCGCACCTAACGCCATTATTGAGGAAGAATGGGATCTACTGCAATACCATATAGCGACATACTTTGATAATGAAGTACCGGGCATATCTCCTGCTAGGCATCGTAGTGGAAAAATATTGAAAGGTATCGCTCAGAGACTTAAGGGTAAGGAAGGGAGATTCCGTGGTCATTTAAGCGGTAAACGTGTAGATTTCTCAGCTAGAACAGTGATTTCGCCAGACCCTAATCTAAGTATTAACGAGGTTGGCGTACCCATTGATGTTGCGAAAGTTCTTACAGTCCCTGAAAAAGTTACGCCATGGAATATCGAAGAAATGCGTAAACTAGTGTTAAACGGGCCGGAGAAATGGCCTGGCGCAAACTACATAATAAGACCCGATGGACGTAGAATAGACCTTCGTTTTGTTGATCGTAAGGCTGTTGCTGAGTCACTTGCCCCAGGCTATATTGTTGAAAGACATCTGAAAGATGGTGATATAGTATTATTCAATAGACAGCCTTCTCTACACAGAATATCTGTTATGGCTCATATAGTTAGGGTACTGCCATACAAGACTTTTAGACTAAACTTGTTGGTTTGCCCACCATATAATGCTGATTTCGATGGAGATGAAATGAATCTCCATGTGCCTCAATCTGAAGAAGCGCGTGCCGAAGCAAGGATCTTAATGCTTGTAGAAAAGCATATATTGAGTCCACGTTATGGTGGGCCGATTATAGGCGGGTTACAAGATTATATTAGTGGAGCATTCCTGTTAACGGCTAAAAGTACGTTATTAACAAAAGAAGACGTTATCGACTTATTGGGTGTTGCTGGTTATCGCGGTCCATTCCCCGAGCCAGCTATTCTTAAGCCAGGGCCATATTGGACTGGTAAGCAGTTGATTAGCCTCTTCTTACCAAAAGACTTGAACTATAAGAGAAGAGCAACTATTGGTAAAGCCGCCGCCTTGGCATGTATTGATGAAGATTGTCCGCATGACAGTATAGTGATAATCAAGAAAGGTATTATGCTTGAAGGAGTCATCGATAAGGCAAGCATTGGAAGAGAAGAACCTGAGAGTCTGCTTCACTGGCTTGTAAAAGAGTATGGTGAAGACGTTGCTAGAGAATTTATGGATAATGTGTATAAGATGTTTATAAGATATGCAGAAAAGCATGGATTAACACTAGCATACGACCATGTAGTATTGCCTAAGGAGGCTATGATGAAGGTCAAGAAGATTATTGAAGAGAAGAGGAGAGAAGTATTCGAGTTAATTGAAAAATATAAGCGTAGAGAGTTGGAGCCAAGACCTGGTAGAACTCTTGAAGAGACTCTAGAAGAGGAAATTATTGATTTGTTATCAAAGAGACTTCTAGATGATGTAGCTGAAGCTATTACACCATATTTCGATCTAAAGAACCCAGTTATAGTAATGGCTCGTACTGGTGCCCGTGGTAATCCAGTCAACTTAACACAGATGGCAGCATTATTAGGGCAACAAACAATTCGTGGTAAGAGGATAACAAGAGGGTATCATGAAAGAACATTACCACATTTCAAACCAGGTGATTTGGGTCCCGAAGCCCGTGGCTTCATAAAGCATGGTTTTGCTGAGGGATTAAACCCAATTGAAATGTTCTTCCATGCAGCGGCAGGCAGAGAGGGATTAGTTGATACAGCTGTGCGTACGAGTCAAAGTGGCTACATGCAGAGAAGACTTATAAACGCGTTACAAGATCTACGTGTAGAATATGATGGTACAGTACGTATGCCTACAGGAGAGATAGTTCAATTCCGATACGGAGATGACGGCGTCGATCCAATGTGGAGTGACCATGGAAAAGCAGTTAATGTTGAGAGAGTTATCGAGAAGGTCATAGGGTGGAGAATATGACGTCTAACGAATATATCAAAGATAAAGACTACATTATAGAGTATCTTGAAAAGAATTTGAAGGATAAGGTAAGTAGGTCTGTATACGAAGAATCATTAAACGCAATCCTGTCAACATGGGAAAAATATGGACTTACATATGAAGAACTAGAAAAGATAGTTAATGGTATCATTGAGAGGTATCATTTAAGTCTGATCGAGCCGGGAGAAGCGGTTGGCACAGTGGCAGCTCAAAGTATTGGAGAACCATCAACGCAGATGACCCTACGTACATTTCATTATGCAGGTGTCCGTGAATTCAACGTAACACTAGGCCTACCTAGGCTTATCGAGATTGTTGATGCTAGGAAAAAACCCTCAACAGCTATCATGGAAATCCATCTTGATGAAGAACACAAGTATAGTGAGGAGAAAGCTAGAGAAGTTCAAAGACTTATTGAGACAACAACTATAGAAAACGTTACTAGAAGAGTTGATGTAGACCCGGTAATGGGTGTGACAATAGAACTCGATCCCGATATGATGCGGGATAAGGGAGTCAAATTAGAAGATGTAAAGAAGGCGCTTGAAAAATTGAAGCTAGGAGACATTATAGTTGATGAAGAAAACCCGAATATTATACATATAGAGTGGAAGCGAGCAGTCGATTTTACAAAAATTGAGAGAATAAGAACCAAGATAATGCAAGCCAAGATCAAAGGAGTTAAAGGGATTACAAAGGTCATTATCCAGAAGCGTCTTGTTCCGCAACCCGATGGTAGTGAAGCAGAAGAATACGTACTCATAGCTGAAGGAAGCAATCTTGCTGAGGTAATGAAGGTACCTGGAGTCGACCATAGGAGGGTGTTTACTAATAATATTAAAGAAGTTGAAGACGTCTTAGGTATTGAAGCCGCTAGGATTGCTATAATTAAAGAGATAATGGATGTTCTCGAGGACCAGGGTCTCGATGTTGATGTCAGACATGTAATGTTGATAGCAGATATAATGACATGGAGTGGAAGAGTCAGGCAAGTTGGTAGACACGGTGTTGCAGGCGAGAAACCAAGTGTTTTAGCCAGAGCAGCATTTGAGATGACTGTCCAGAAGCTTGTCGAGGCCGCAATATCGGGAGAAACCGATCCATTGGTTGGTGTAGCAGAAAATGTAATAATAGGGCAGCCTGTACCTGTAGGTACAGGTATTGTAGAACTGTATATGAGACTTAGTAGAGAGCAAGAAGAAGAACATGAAGAATGAGAGGATGATACTCTATGAGCTTGACTGCATCAGATCTGGCTAGAGAATTACAAATGGTTATGAAAACAGGCTCGGTTGTCTTAGGTAGCAAAAAGACGATCAAATTAGCTAAACTAGGTAAAGCAAAGCTAATAATTATTGCTGCAAATGCTCCGCCTGAGATAAAAAAGGATTTAAAATATTATGCTAAATTATCTAATATACCGGTAATAGAATTCCCTGGTACAAATATCGAGCTTGGAGCTATATGTGGTAAACCATTTAGTGTAGCTGCTATGGCCATAATAGATCCTGGCCAGTCTGGTATCATTGAATTAGCTAAACAGGGAAGCGAGGTGGGCTCAAAGAGTGGCGAATAAACAATTCAAACTAACACCTGAAGAACTAAGGTACATGGCTCTTTTAAACACATTAACAGGAGTTCATGTAAGAGACTGTATTATCGATAACGAGTTTAATAGAATAATTTTTGTTGTAAATCCTGAAGAAATAGGGCAAGCTATAGGCCCTAGAGGGATCAATGTTCAGAGACTAAGAAAGATCTTGAACAAAAACATAGAGATCGTTGGATATAGTGATAAGCTTGAGGAAATGATTAGACTAGCTCTAGTTCCTGCTAGAGTAAAAGATATCCGACTAGTTGAGAGAGCCGGGAAAAAGACTGTTTATGTAAGTGTAGAACCAGGCGACAAAGGTATAGCCATAGGCAGGAACGGCAAGAATGTTGCCAGAGCAAGAATATTGCTACAAAGATATTTTGGAATAGATAACGTTATAATAGCCTAATTAATGATAAGAATTAAGAACCCCTCTCAGACGCTATAGTAATAGAGCTATAGGATGGTATGAGAGGGTAAAATATGGCGGGTAAGAAAGCACCTAACGGGCTATTTGCTGCAAGAAAGCTTCGTAAGAAGAGACTAAAGTTTAGATGGAGTCAGCGAGAATTCAAGATCAGGATGCTTGGATTAAAGAAGAAAGTAGATCCACTTGAAGGAGCACCTATGGCTAGAGGTATTGTTCTAGAGAAAGTTGCTGTAGAGGCACGACAACCTAACTCTGCTGTACGTAAATGTGTCCGTGTCCAATTAGCTAAGAACGGTAAGATAGTGACAGCATTTGTTCCATTCGACGGTGGAATAAACTTTATCGACGAACACGACGAAGTCATTATCGAGGGCATAGGCGGTCCTAGAGGAAGGTCTTTAGGTGACATACCAGGCGTTAGATATAAAGTCATTGCCGTGAATGGCGTATCATTAAAAGCTTTATGGCTTGGTAAAAAGCAGAAACCTATACGTTAAAGCGGGTTCTCAAGACAAGCCGTAAATAACCTATATAGGATCCTCATCTTCTTTCTCTTCATTAATCTTCTCTTGTTCGTCAACAAGATGTTTCTTTACGTAAATAGGCTTCCCCAGTAGTAATGCAAGAAGTATTGCATGGCTAGGCACCATCCTCCTTCTTATAACGGTGTTTCCGGAACCAAATTCCGCTATTGCCGAATAGGTGTATGTTACAGGATTTATGGAGTCTATTATTACTCTTCTTAAGTGATTTGCTAGTTCTTCTAATGCTTTCGGCGATGAAAGTAGTATATCGTAAATAGTTTCTCTTTCATCATCTATTCTATATCCTTTTATCTTCCTAATCATAAGGACTATGTCTTGGGGTACGGCAAATAAATTGAAATCTCTTCCATCTTCAAGCCTACATATAATTATCGGCATGTAGTGTGGAGGCCTTTCACCTACAATAGATATAAATGCATCAACCTCGTCAACACGTATTAAATCATTACTACCATGGGTTTCAGAGGGCTTTTTTACCAAACTAAATGAACCCCTTGGTGTTTCTGTGATATACTACATGAGTTTAAGCCTCTTATATAGGTTAGCGAAAGAAAGTTTAACTAGAGATGTAAATAACTGATATTATCTAAAGAACTTAAAAGCTTATTAAGTTCTTATAGTCTTTGTAGAAAGCTAGAAATTAGACCTAGGTGAAAAGTGTGGCTCAGGAAAGCATCATTGTAGAAATAAATGAGGTAAAATTGTTTAATAAGTGGAGTTATGATGGCATCGTAGTGAGAGATCCTAGTTTAAAGAGATATATTTCCTTAAAACCCGTGATCCTGCCTCATACTGGAGGGAGACACGAGCATAGAAGATTCGGCAAAGCAGAAGTGCCTATTGTTGAGAGGCTTATCAACAAGATCATGAGACCAGGACGTAATATGGGTAAAAAGCATCTAGCGTACAATATTGTCAAAAAAGCCTTTGATTTGATCTACTTAAAGACCGGTGAAAACCCCCTACAGGTACTTGTCCGCGCCATAGAAAATGCTGCACCCCGTGAGGAAACAACTAGGATAATGTATGGTGGTATAGTATACCATGTTGCAGTCGATATCTCTCCTCAAAGGAGAGTTGATTTAGCATTAAAACATATTACTGAAGGAGCTAGACTAGCAGCATTTAATAATCCTAAACCCATAGAGGAAGCGTTAGCGGAGGAAATAATCCTCGCTTCAAACAATGATCCCAAGAGTTATGCTATACAGAGAAAAGAAGAAATAGAGAGAATAGCGTTAAGCAGCAGATAACGCATTTCACATAATCACATTATACTGTTTATTTCCGTATAATGAGACAGTTCTAGATAATATTTATAAGAGCCCCCTAAACTTATTGTATAACCGGCTTTAAAATCTGGAAGAGTATCTAAAATGACAGGTGTATACTCATGAGCTCTAAGCCGCACCTAAACCTAGTAGTGATAGGGCACGTAGACCATGGTAAGAGTACACTAGTAGGGCACATAATGTATCGTCTAGGATTGATCGACGAAAAGACAATGAAGGTTTTAGAAGAAGAGGCTAAAAAGAGAGGTAAAGAGAGCTTCAAGTATGCATGGCTACTCGACAAACTTAAGGAAGAAAGAGAACGTGGTTTAACAATATCATTAAGCTATCTAAAATTCGAGACAAGAAAATACTTCTTCACTATTATCGATGCTCCAGGACACAGAGACTTCATCAAGAACATGATTACTGGTGCAAGCCAAGCTGATGCAGCAATACTAGTGGTAAGTGCTCGTAAAGGAGAATTTGAAGCTGGCATGAGTGCCGAGGGCCAGACTCGTGAGCACGCTATCTTAGCAAAGACTATGGGTATCAACCAGCTTATTGTAGCAGTAAACAAGATGGATGCAACAGAGCCCCCATGGAGCAAAGAGAGATATGAACAGATCAAGAATATTCTATCAAAGTTCCTAAAGAGCCTAGGATATGATGTCAGCAAGATACCATTCATACCAGTAAGTGCCTGGACTGGTGACAACTTAATTGAAAGAAGCCCCAACATGCCATGGTATGATGGGCCAACATTAGTTGAAGCCCTAGATCTACTACAGCCTCCACCGAAGCCCATTGATAAGCCATTGAGAATACCGATTCAAGACGTATATGTCATTAGCGGTGTAGGTACTGTACCAGTTGGACGTGTAGAGACAGGTGTACTAAAAGTAGGTGATAAAGTAATATTCATGCCTCCGGCCAAGGTCGGCGAAGTACGTAGTATAGAAACACACCATGTTAGAATAGAGAAAGCTGAGCCTGGAGACAACATAGGCTTTAACGTACGTGGTGTAAGCAAAAGCGACTTAAGGAGAGGGGATGTAGCAGGCCACCTCACTAACCCGCCAACAGTTGCAGAAGAGTTTACTGCTAGAGTCTTCGTGATCTGGCATCCAACAGCAATAGCTCCAGGATACACGCCAGTAATTCACGTACACACTGCAAGTGTTGCATGCAGGATTGTAGAAATTATAGCAAAAATAGACCCCAGGACAGGCCAAGTAATTGAAAAGAACCCGGCGTTTATCAAACAGGGTGATGCAGCAGTCGTTAGATTTAAGCCAATAAAGCCTCTAGTAATCGAGAAATACAGCGAGTTCCCGCCACTAGGAAGATTTGCTATGAGAGATATGGGTAAGACTGTAGGTATTGGTGTTGTAATAGACGTAAAGCCTATGAAGATTGAGGTCAAGAAGTAATCTATTCTTTTTAAACAAAATAAACCAAAGAGTTTTTCAAACCCTCTATATATATTCTTTTAAGACTGTACGAGGGTGAGTATAAAGCTATGTCGATGGTTAGGATAAAGATATGGAGTACTGATGTAGAGAAGCTAAATGATTTTGTATCAAAAATAGTCGATATTGCAAAAAAGACTGGTGTAAAGATCAAGGGACCAATACCGTTGCCTACGAAAAGACTAGTAGTACCTACATTAAAACTTCCACACGGAGAAGGTAAGAAGAAGTGGGAGAAGTGGGAAATGAGGATACATAAGAGGATAATTTATATAGCAGCCGATGAAAGAGCGATGAAGCAGCTAATACGTATACGTGTACCGCCAGAGATATGGATGGAAGCAGAAATAGTTCGCTAATAATAACCTTTTAGATATTGACTAATGTACCTTAAAATACTTATAAACCCATTTTCTTAGTCGATACATCCTATTCTGAATAAAGATTTTTGTATTACTAGTGATTATTCTCCGAGTATGTGGGATTTTGGCGGGAAGCTCTCTAAGAATATTTAAAAAACTACATGTTAACGGAAAAACAATAGTTATTCGTGAACCAAAAGACCCAGGTGAATATAGAAAGCTTATGGATGTTCAAATAGAGATTTGGGGCATGCCTGGATACGTAGAAGCTGTTACGTATCACGTCATGATTTCAGTACATAGGAATGGAGGCATAGTTATAGGCGCTTTTGAAGAGGATACTGGCAAGCCGATAGGGCTAGTGTTTAGTATTCCAGCATACAAGAACGGTATGGTGTATATGTACAGTCACGTAGCTGGTGTGATCCCAGAGTATAGGTATAAAGGAATCGGTTACGAAATGAAGCTTATTCAGAGAAATATTGCTTTGGAAAAGGGATATAATCTAATAACATGGACCTACGACCCAATGCAGGGAGCTAACGCGTATTTTAATATAGAGAAACTGGGGGTCATTGTCCGCAGATTTTATGAAGATTATTATGGTGAACTAGAAGACGAGATCAATAGAGGTATGCCTTCTGACAGATTTATGGCTGAATGGTGGATTCGCAGTAATAGGGTTGAACTAAAACTTAAAGGAGAGTTAAAGACTCCTCATGTATCTAAGCTACTTGATCTAGGCGGGATTTTAGTAAATACTGTAAGGTTTGACAAAGGTATTCCTAGAATGATAGAATACGAGAAAACTACCTCATCAGATATGGTGCTAATAGAAGTCCCAGGCGATATGAGCCTTGTTAGGAAAAACCGGGATATATTGCTTGAATGGAGAATTAAGTTGAGAGAATTATTCAATTATTACCTCAACGAAATGGGGTATATTGTTGTAGGGCTTTCAAGCACGATTGATAGAGATATTGGTGTTAGAAGAAACTATTATGTATTGTGGCGTAGAAATATTGAAAAGGTCTTAGAAGGAGATGTTCCATGGAGTTAAAGAATATCACCTTCTATCACCTTAAGACAAAGCTTAAAGAATCTTTTGAGACAAGTTTCACAAAAATGGTCTATAGACATTGTGTTATTGTGAGGATTGAGGATAAAGATGGGTTTGTTGGATGGGGGTGAAGCACCAGTAGATGATGGCCCCTGGTATAGTTATGAAACGGTTAATACGACTCTACACATATACAAAGACTTCATAGTGCCTTTACTGAAAAATAACCCGATTATCGAAAATCCAATGGACTTTATAAAGATTGTTTCCAAGATACGTGGCCATCCAATGGCTAAGGCTGGTATTGAGTTCGCCTTATGGGATCTTTATGCTAAGAGGCATAAGCAACCACTATATAGGCTCTTAGGAGGTGTAAGAGACTATGTTGAATCCGGCGTAAGCATAGGTATTATCGGCGACTATGATAGGCTGATTAAGGCTATAAGCCATTATCTAGATGAGGGCTATAGGAGAGTAAAAATAAAGATAAAGCCTGGATGGGATATAGGGCCTGTTAAACGTATTCGTAAAGAATTTGGTGATATTCCTCTACAGGTAGACGCTAATGCAGCATATGAGCTGAGAGACAAACATATCTTTATTGAATTAGATAAGTATGGGTTGTTGATGATAGAACAGCCGTTTCACTATGAAGACCTCTATGAGCATTCAATCTTACAGAAACTGATTAAGACACCGATATGTCTTGATGAAAGTATTAAAAGCATATATGACGCTATGGCCGCTATAGCGCTGGGCAGTCTAAAGGTAATCAATGTTAAACCTGCTAGAGTAGGAGGACTTCTAGAAACAATAACTATACATGACTATGCACTCAAACATAACATACCCATATGGATTGGCGGGATGCTGGAAACAGGTATTGGCAGAGGATTCCAAGTAGCCGCAGCCACGTTACCTAACGTAAAATATCCAAACGACATATCAGCCTCAAAGAGATACTATGAAGAAGAAATAGTTGAACCGCCATGGGAGATAACTAGCGACGGAATAATAAGGGTTCCAAACAAGCCTGGAATAGGCGTAGAGGTATTAGAAGATAGAGTAGAGAAATACACAGTAAAGAAACTATCTTTTAAAATCCAGTAAGAACAACCTATTCACTAGGTGCCGGGGTGCCCGAGCGGCCTAAGGGGCCGGCCTGGAGAGCCGGTGCCCCATAACGGGGCGCGCGGGTTCGAATCCCGCCCCCGGCGCCACGCATATACAAACAATTAAGACCTTTACAACCGTCAACTTTCGTGCTTCAGCATTGCTTCATGTTCATATTGGTTATACGAGGAAGTTTACATGATGATGTTATCCGATAATGTTCTGATGATCTTGGGACTTCATCTGTGGACTAAATTTACAGAAATATCTAATTATGTTTTAATCATATTGTGTATATGAAAATGTAT
>Ga0180301_10001673_pt1 | contig 17366 bp, 21 predicted proteins | sample GuaBasSediGuay16_FD_121797 | JGI IMG/M metagenome (GOLD analysis project Ga0180301, IMG submission 121797) | Subseafloor sediment microbial communities from Guaymas Basin, Gulf of California, Mexico - Guay16, Core 4569-2, 12-15 cm | ecosystem: Environmental > Aquatic > Marine > Hydrothermal... | reverse complement strand
TCTAAGTTTGTGGAAAGGTGTTGTTCTGGCAAAAATATTTATTCCTTTGTTTAAAGCTGTATTCAATTCCTCTTCATCCATCTTGTCCAAATCACTGCCGGTAAGCACTCCTTCAGAATGCATTCCTATTTCTTCTGCTATTGCTTTGGCAGTAAGAGGATTGTCTCCAGTAATCATTATGATGCGTATTCCTGCAGAATAGCATTCTTCTATGGCTTCTCTAACTTCTGGTCTTGGAGGGTCAGAAAGCAGAACCAAACCTATGAATATTAAATTTTTCTCCAGAGGTTTTTTATAATCTTTATAAGCCAGAGATAGAATTCTAAATCCTTTTGAAGATAATTCTTCATTTTTCTTGAGTATGGTTTCTTTTGTTTTTTTATCCAATTTGACGATTTTTTCTCCAAGTAAGACTTTGCTGCTTTTGGTTAGGATAACTTCTAAAGCGCCCTTAGATAAAACCAATTTTTCTTTACCAAAATCGTGAACTACAGTCATCATTTCTCTCTCAGAAGAGAATGGCACTTCATCTATGCGCTTTCCTTCAGATTTAATGAAAGATGCGTATTGCTTTAGAGCGATGTCTGTTTCATCTCCGATCCATTTTTCTTTTCCCTCTTCCAAAATGGTTTTTGCGTCGTTACAGTAAAAACAAACTTTGTTCGCCAAATTTCTTGCCTTCTCACTTTCCCTTAAAAACCAAAAATTTCTCACTTTCATTTTTCCTTCTGTTAATGTTCCGGTTTTGTCTGTGCAAATTACATCTACCGAACCTACGGATTCTGTTATTGCCAAACGCCTGACTAAAGCTTTGCGCTTAACCATTTGTCTGGCACCTAAGGATAGGGCTATGGTAACAACCGCTGGTAAATCTTCTGGTATTGCGGCTACAGCTAAAGAGATTGCTATTAAACTTGCTTCCATTAAAGTGAATTTATTAAATGCAATAGCAAAAGTTACGACAATTATCAAAGTTGTAAGGCCAACTATTTTTTTTGTAAATTTTCCTATGTGTTGTTGGAAAGGGGTTTTTCCTTCTTCTATTTCCTGCATCTTTGCGGCTATTTTCCCGATTCTGGTATGCATGCCAGTAGCATGGACTTTGGCTACAGCCCTTCCGGTATATACACCACAAGAAGAGTAGATTTTGTCTCCTTTTTTCTTTTTCACTTCTTTTGATTCCCCTGTTAAAGGAGATTCATCTATCTTCAAATTGCCTTCCAATATTTCTGCATCTGCAGGAACAACATCCCCTCCTTCCACCACTATTAAATCTCCAGGAATGATTTCCGTTGCAGATATTTCCTGTTCTTTAAAATCGCGAATAACTTTTGCTTTTGGTGTGGCGAGACGTTGCAAAGCTTCAACAGCTTGTTCAGCTTTATAATCCTGCACAAAACCCGCAATGCCGGAAGCAAAAACTATTATTAAAATCAGAATGGAATCAAAATATTCCGCATGTTTTATAAAATTGATAGAAAAAGAAAGAATTGCCGCAACTATAAGAAGAAGAATTATTGGAGAAGTAAACTGGGATGCAAATAATTTAAACGGAGAAACTTTTTTTCTTCTTTCTATCTTATTTTCACCATAGATTTTTAATCGTTTTTTTGCTTCATCAGAGGAAAGACCCCTATGCATAATAGTTTAATCTTTTTAGAGTAAAACAAAACTTCACAATAAATAAAAAATGCGATGTTTATCTATGGGAGAATATTTAAAATCAATAAAAAATAAAACGAAGTATATAATAGTTACAGGCGGTGTAATGAGCGGACTTGGTAAAGGAATAACAACAGCATCTATAGGAAGACTCCTTGTTGATATTGGTTATAAAGTTATCCCAATTAAGGTTGACCCATATATAAACATTGATGCTGGCACTATGAATCCATTCCAGCACGGAGAAGTTTATGTTCTTAAAGATGGGACTGAAGTTGATCTTGATCTAGGCCATTATGAGCGTTTTATTGGTGTTGAGTTAACAGGAAATCATAACATCACAACTGGAAAGATTTACAGCAAAGTAATAGAGAAAGAAAGAGATGGCAATTATCTTGGAAAAACTGTGCAGATAATACCACACATAACAGATGAGATAAAATTGTGGATAAGAAAAATGGCAATGGAAAATAATGCAGAGATTTGCATTGTTGAAATAGGAGGAACTGTTGGAGACATTGAAAGCATGCCATTCCTTGAAGCAATAAGGCAGATGCATAATGAAGAAAGAGATGAAGATTTTCTCCTTATCCATGTAACACTCATTCCGCTTGATTTAGGAAAAGAACAGAAAACAAAACCAACGCAGCACAGCGTGAAGGAACTGCGAAGAATAGGTTTGCAGCCAGACATTATTGTTGGAAGATGCGCAAATAAGTTAAAAGAAGAAACAAAGAGGAAAATTTCATTATTCTGCGATGTTCCAGTTGAAGGCGTCATAAGTGCAGAAGATGCAAAAGACATCTACGAAGTTCCTTTAATGTTTAAGGATGAAAAACTTGATAAATATATTATAAAAAAACTAAAACTTCAAGAGAGAAGACAAAGTAATGAATGGGAAAAAATGGTCAAAAAACTTCAAAATTTTGAGAAGGAGATAAAAATAGCTATTATAGGAAAGTACATAAATGTAAAAGATTCTTACCTTAGCATAAGAGAGGCTTTGAAACATGCAGGTATAGCAACTGGATGCAAGGTGAACATTCTCTGGATAGAAAGCGAGAATCTTGAAAAGAAAGATAAAGTGAAAATTGATGCAGACGGGATTCTTGTTCCTGGAGGATTTGGACAAAGGGGAACTGAAGGAAAGATAAAAGCAATTCAGTATGCAAGAGAGAACAATATCCCTTTTCTTGGAATATGTTTTGGATTTCAACTTGCAGTTATTGAGTTTGCAAGGCATATTATTGGGTGGGAGGATGGAAATAGCAGTGAACTTGCAAAAACAGAACATCCGGTAATAGATTTATTGCCAGAGCAGTCTAAAGTAAACAGATTCGGTGGGACAATGAGGCTTGGAGACATAGAAGTAACAATAAAGCCAAAAACGATTGCTCACAAACTTTATAGGAAAGAGAAGATTTACGAGAGGCATAGACATAGGTATGAAGTAAATCCTAAGTTCATTTCTGAATTTGAAAGACATGGTCTTGTATTCTCTGGTTACTCAGATAATGGAAGAAGAATTGAAATAATAGAGTATCCAAAAAACAATTTTTTTCTTGGTACTCAATTCCATCCAGAATTCAAGTCTCGTCCCTATTCTCCTTCACCACCTTTTATTGGTTTTGTAAAAGCAGCATTGGAGTTCTCTAATTGAATATTGTTTTCTTTTTTAAATTTATCTATGACGCACAAAGTATAATGGTGTAAGCAAAGATGATGCGTATTTCATTGAGAAGCGTAAAAATATGCTTATAAGTCTGGATAATTTCTGAATTCTCTTGGGTCCTTTCCATCAATTGTAATTTTGTATGAGATACAAGAGCCGATTATTTGTCTGATTTTTGCTTCTTCTGAATTTCCTGGAATTTCCTTGTTTTTGGCAATTTCCTTTATTTTCTCAAAAGATATGTCTCCAACAATTTCTGTAGGTTTGTCCTTTTTTCCAAGTTTTTCTAAATTTGCTGCTTTTTTTACAAGTTCAGCAACTGTTACCATATATTATTTAATTTTTAAATTGTTATATGAGGATTATTGAAAACAAGGAAAATAGAGTTGTTTTTGAGACAGAGGAGACACAAACTTTGCTCAATTTGTTGGTTGACAGACTTTGGAATGAAAAAGGAATAAAAAAGGTCGCTTATGGAAGTAAACACCCTTTTTTGGAGAAAATGCAATTGCTTGTTGAAGGAAAAAACATAAAAAAATCAATAGAAAAAGCCTGCGATTCAATAATTAAAGACTGCAATGAATTATTGAAAAAAATTTAGTTTTTATTTTTATTTCTATTACACTGTAATAATCTGTAGCAAGTGTAAACTGAAATATCTTTTCTAAATTCATTGTTTAAAGCTAACCTTTGCCTTGCTTGGATTTAAATTGTAAATTTTGCTGGAAGTGTTAGAGAAATTTTTATTTATATGTTTCTTTCCCTTTATATTTATATGGTAGAAGTTAAAATTGATGTTCCAGAGGATGTTAAATTCATATCAGAAATAGATAAAGTGGAGTTATCTTTATTTGCAAGTAGAATTGTAAAGGAAGAATTGGAAAAAATCTTTTGGCTTTCTAAAGAGCTTGATAAATCAAAATTAACAGAAGAAAGAGCAAAAGAGATTGCTGATGAAATAAATAAGTCTTTAGCTAAAAAATATATTGAGTTGTACGGTAAAAAGTGAGAGCTTATGGAATTAATCGTTGATGTTAATGTAGTTCTCTCAGCTTTAGTTAAGAGGGGTGTTTCATTTAAGGTATTTGCATTAAATAGCATAATAAGGAAATTTAGATTCTTTGCTCCAGATTTTATGCTATCGGAGTTTGCAAAGCACAAAGATAGAATACTTAAAGAATCTGGTCTAAGGGAACAAGTATTTTCAGCGATAGTGGATTTAATTTTTTCACAAATAGAAATAGTTCCATCAGAAGTTTTTGGTAATTTAGTTCCTAAGGCGATGGAGTTATTAAAGGATGAAAAAGATGTTCCGTATGTTGCTTTATCTTTAGCTTTCAATTGTCCTATTTTTTCTGGAGATTCTGATTTGAGAGAAATTGAAAGAATTAAGGTATATTCTTCAAGAGAATTGCTTGAGATGTTGCTTAATAAGAAAAGAGAATAAACCCTATGCTCTGGGCTTACTATTTGTTTATCTTTGATTTTCTAATTATTGAAGGTGATCTTTAGAATTGGTGAAGTTAAGGTTTAAATTTTGGCAATTCGATTTTATCCCATTCTATAAACTTCCTCTTATCTTTGCATGAGTGATAGAAAACAAAGTGCTCATCATATTCGTTCACTCTAAAATAAGTTTCTCCTGCGAGAAATTTCAAAACCTTTTCAAGCTCTGGGGCTTTAAATGAAATTTTGTTTTTAATTAATGCCATTACCATTTTTAGAAAATCCCAAGCATATGCATAGTTTGTAACATATATTTTAAACCAAGGGTTATCTTTGCTTGGAGGATAGAGATGAATACCGTGCTCATGCCAACTAAATACTATTTCAAAAGGATGCCCTCCGCAATGTGACTTATGATGTAGCCAGTATATGAAAGCTTTTTTGCTTTCTTTCTTCTTTATTTTTAACATTCCGCAATCCCTTCCATCCGCCCATCTTTTATACATATCTTCTAAATTCATGTCTTTGGTTTTATTGCCAAAAGCTGCTTTATAACAAATTGCACAAATCTCAAGATAATCTTTTAATGAAATTGGATATAGAAACTTCATATTTTGCATGTATGAAAAATAATCATTTGTAATTCTTTCTTTTTCTTTTTTTGAAAGAACTTTTTCCATTATGTATTTTCCCAATATCTTTCCTGTTCTCATCTCTGGAGAAAGACAACGTTTTATGATTTCCGGATTTTTCTTCAACACTTTTGAAAATCTTATCATCTCTTTTACAATATCAAAATATTCTTCTTCAATCCTTTCATTTCCTGGATAAACCTCTAACGGGGTGAAATTTGTAGGAATTAATGAATACATATTTTTATAGTTTACAATTGCAACTCTAATTGCTTCAACTTTTCCCATTCGAATAGGGAGATAAAAATTATACCATTTATTTTCTGGAATTTTAGGATCCCCTTCATCAGGATAAGCTAAATTTGCAAGCTTTTTTATTAGATTTAGAAGCTTTGTATTTTCTTTTTTTATGAAAAGATTTCCATCTCTAAATAAATAATCTAGTGTGTAATAATCAAATTTTGGTTTGAATCCAAAAAGTTTTTCAAATTCTTTTATTTTCATAATAATAGGTTGTTAATAAAGCTTAATAAAGATTTGGTTTCAATCAGTTTATCATAAAAATTATAACGGTGTAATAAATTTATTTTTATCTTGTTGCTCTCTGCTTTCTTCCTGTTCTAAGCATCTCTAAACTTATTCCATTTACAGCGCAAACTCTGTATCTAACACCTGGAATTGAACCTACTGATTTTCCCTGAGAACCCCCAATTCCTTCAATAGTTACTTCATCATGCTCTTGAACATGATTTATTGCTTTATCTCTTGGCAAATGCGCAGTAACTTCTTTTCCATTCTTGATTAATTTTACTCTAACACATTTAATCATCCCAGAATGTGGTTGTTTTTGTTCTAATTGCCTCTTGCTTAAAACAAGACCTTTTGCTTGAGGAGAACCCTCTAAAGGGTCCATTTTCTTTTTTAAAGAAAGCATCCTCACTCTATAACTTCTTTTTTTCCATCTGGCTTTTTTTCTCTTTTCTCTCAATTTCCTCGCATTAAACATTCCCATCTTATAATTTGTTTTTAGAATTTAAATATACTTTCTTCAAATCTCTATAATATAAGATTTCTTTTTGTAATCCCTATCAAGTTCTTCAATAATTTCTGGAGTTACTTTTAACTGATCACCATCGCCAAATATGAGTTGCCCAGAATTTCCTTCAATTTGAACAAATAATGCTGTATTAATCCTCTCACCAAATATATTACAAAGTGCCCCATAATATTCTGACCATTTCCTAAGCAAGTCCTTATAATTTTCAAGTTGTTTTAATTCTCTGCCAAAATCTCTAACTATATATTTTCCTCCTTCTGTCAAATCCTGAGTAAGTATTCCATACATATCATTTGTTTTTACTCCAATAGTAAATTCTGGTGCAGGATAATTTCTATTTTTAATATAATTAAAAAAAGCTATTTCTTTCACAATCTCTTCTTCCCCTAAAAAATTAGTTCTAGGGACTTTTAAAGCAAAATCTTCAATTCTATATACAATCCTTGTGCTCTCTCCAATTATTTTTTCTTTGCAGTTTCCAATCAAACAATCATATATTCTCTTTCTTAAAGAAGGATTTTGCTCTATAGTTCTTCTCACTTTATCTACTTCTTCCTTACTCATATATAAAAACTTTAATTTATCTTGTTTCAGTTTCTTCAATTTTCAAGGGTCCAATATAACCGCAATCTAAACACTGATACTTCATTCCTGTCTGAAAACCCATAAAACATATAAGATTTTTTGATCCGCATTTTGGGCATTTATAAACTTTTTTTGTTTTATCCATTATAAATTAAGGGGTCTTTCTGATTATCTCATAATAAGTTACATCTCCCTCTTCATCAACAACAGCCCAAAGCATTTTTGCCCTTATATTATGCGCTAATCTAACTGCTCTGGATAATTCTGGGAAAGAGCAGATATAATTTTCAGGAACAGCGTGAACAATCCATTTTGTGTGTTCTTTCAAGGTTTTTGGGCCTCTCTTCAATTTTACACCTCTTGCATAAACCCTAAAATGAGTTCCAAACTTAAAACCTGTTCTTACAAGAAGACCCCTGTTTCTTAAATCCTCATAAACTGTATATTTCCATGGAAATTCATCATCAACAGAGCAAGCATATTTATAAAATTCTTCTTCATTCATTTCTTTATCATCCTTAAACACTTTTAATCTATTCCTCTTCATCAGCAAAAGAGATTCCTCTAAAGATAATTCATTTTTATCATCTTTTATTTTTCCAAAGCACCCAATATCATAAACTTCCTCTGCTTCTGTTTTATCAAATACATAAACTTTATTTTTTAAAAGAACCCCTTTATAAATTTTTTTCTTTTTCAAATCTTCTAATTTTTTATTAACTTTCTTTTTTTCCTTCTCTTTCATAATTCAAATCCTTTTATTGCATTATTAATTTTGCAATCTTTACAAAATTCTTTTTCTTTATAATCCAAATCTCTTGCAGAACTTGCTCTGTGCATTATACACTTTATATTTTGGCAATCTCTCATACCTTTCATTTTTCCAATACAATATAAAACCTCTTTTACTAATCTGTCAATTAATAAATCAAAATTAGGTTTTTCTTGATAAAATTTTGGGTCCAATCTGTAAATTGATATTAAAGATGGTCCGTCATACTCAGCAACAGAAAATACAAAATTTAGTTTATCTATATAAAGATCTAAATTTGTTATTGCAACTATATTTCCTTTTAACTTTCTTAAAGTATCCAAAATAATTTTCGCATTATACTGTTTTCTGTAGATATTCAAAGCTGTTTTTGGAATATTCATTTTAGCATAGATTCTGACAATAAAATTTCTATCTTTCAATTCTTGCTTTAGAGCCAAAATCACCTCTTCACTTATTTTTTCCAAAGGGATTATATCTAATTCAGTCCTCATAATTTTATTAGTAAGAAATATAATTTGGAAATAGTTTTTGTAATAAAAAAACTAATTTTATGAAACTCCTTATTTTTGTCTCTTCTAACTGTCCGCACTGTCCAAATGCTGAGAAAGTTGTAGAAAAGATTGCTCCTGAGTATTATAATTATGGATTGTGTTTAAAAAAGATAAGAATGAAAACATCGGAAGGAAAAGAGCTTGCCTCAAAATATAACATTATGGCGGTTCCAACGATATTGTTTTTGGATGATAAAAATAATGAAATTCAAAGAATTGTCGGTTCTCCAAGCGAAGATTTTTTGAGAAATAAAATTGAAAAAAGTCTTGGTTTAAAGAAATCATTTTTCAGCAGGTTTTGTAGTTTATTTTATAATTTTTCTTAATTAATTTTGTTATGGAACTAACAAGATTTGAAATGGCGAGAATAATTGGAGCAAGGGCATTACAACTATCTTATGGAGCTCCTCCTCTTGTAAAAGCAAAGGGAAAACCTGTAGAGATTGCTGAACTTGAATTTAAAAAAGGTGTACTTCCAATTGTTGTTGTGAGAGAGTAAACTATTAAAATGGGTATTTCATTTTAAACAAGGAGACTCCACGTAAAAGTAGGAAAAAGTTTAAAGAGTTTTCTGAAAAAGAATATAATCGCAATAATTTTCTCCGATTTTTATTCCTTTTTTTATTCTTCCAACCTCCTCAAAACCAAATTTTTTTAATAAAGTGGCAGAAGCTTTATTTGTTTCTATCACAAAAGCAATTATCTGCTCTGCACCCATATTTTTAAGATAATCCAACAATTTTGAAAGCAAAGTTGAACCAATCCCAATTTTGCGATACTCTTTTTTTACTTGATAACTGATTTCCCAAACATGACTCTTTTTTCCATTTTTTCTTTTTGCAGAAGAAAAACCAACAATCTTATTATTTTTAAGGCAGACAAGCATAATTTTCTTGTTTTTCTTTCTCTTTTCCAAATATTTTTTAAACCATTTTTCTCTTTCCTTTAGAGTTTTTGTTTTATTCACTGACAAATGTATTTTTTCTCTTGCAACAGAATTTAGCAATTTATTTAACTCTGGAACATCAGATAATATAGCTTCTCTTATCAACATAAAAAAAATAAAAAATTATTTGAAATTTATTTTTTTGGCACTAAGTCTATACAAATTCCTGCTGCAACAGTTTGGCCCATATCTCTAATTGCAAATCTTGCTAGCTGTGGGAAATCTCTTTGCCTCTCTATTACTACAGGTTTTGTTGGCTTAACTTTTATTATTGCAGCATCCCCTGTTTTTATATACTCTGGATTTTCTTGAACTGTCTGCCCTGTCCTTGGATCTATTTTCTTCTGAATTTCTGTTATTTTGCAGGTTACCTGTGCTGTGTGTATATGAAAGACAGGTGTATATCCAGGAGCAATAACTGTTGGGTGGTTTAAAACAATGATTTGAGCTGTAAATTCCTCTGCAACTGGTGCTAAATTATTTTGGTCGCATACAACATCACCTTTCTTAATATCTCCCTTTCCAACACCTCTTAGGTTAAAACCAATATTATCTCCTGCCTTCGCTTCCTGTAAAGGCTGATGGTGCATCTCTATTGATTTTACTTCTGCTTTTATTCCTGCAGGCATTATCACTACTGTTTGATTTGCTTTCATAACTCCTGTTTCAACTCTTCCAACTGGAACTGTTCCAACTCCTGTAATTGAATACACATCCTGAACAGGCAATCTTAAAGGTTTATCTACTGGTCTGGTTGGTGGTTTTATATTATCTAGAGCCTCAAGAATTGTTGGACCTGTATACCAACCCATATTTTCACTTTTTTTCGCAACATTGTCTCCTTTATATGCTGAAACTGGTATTATTTTCACTTCCTCTATTTTATAACCAACTCCTTTCAATAGTTTCTCCACTTCGCTCTTAACTTCATTGAATCTTGCTTGATCATAGTTCACAGCATCCATCTTATTCAAAGCAACAATAATCTGATCAACACCCAAAATCTTTGATAGATAAGCATGTTCTTTTGTCTGTTCTTGAACTCCTTCTTTTGCTGAGACAACTAAAACAGCAACATCTGCCTGCGAAGTTCCAACAATCATGTTTTTGACGAAATCTCTGTGCCCAGGGGCATCAATTATTGTGAAATAATATTTCTGTGTGCTGAACTCCTTAAAAGCTAAGTCTATTGTAACTCCTCTTTCTCTCTCTTCCTTTAATCTATCCATTACAAAAGCAAATTCAAAAGTCTCTTTCTTCTTCTCTTTTGCCTCCTCTTTTAATTTTCTTATTACTTCTTCTCTTATTGCCCCCGTATCATACAGCAGTCTTCCTACTAATGTTGATTTTCCATGGTCTACGTGCCCTATTGTAACCAGATTTACATGTTGTTTATCTGCCATAAATAATAAAAATAAAATTTTAAATATACACCTTCTTTTTAAATTATTTTTGGTTTAAGCTGGGTTTTATTGAGTTTTATGCGGGTTTAGAAGAAAAATTTTTGATTGATTTTTACTTCTGATGCACTGGTCGTGAAGCAACTTTAAAAATCAATGCACCTATAATTTTAATATATTTTTTAAACTTTAAATACTTTACTTCTACATTAAACATTAAAGATTGTAAGATTTATGGAAAAACAAATTATTTCTTACAAAAATTTTCCAGAAGATCTCATGAGTCTATCTCCCCAACTTATAAATAAACTATTTTTTTATTCTCTCTTTGAAAGTAGACATTTTGTATGTGATGGATTTTATTATTCATTAGAAGAATTTAAAAAAGAAATACTAAACTTATTTAAATTTAAAGGTAAAAAGAAAAAACACAAAGAAAAGAGAATTATAAATAGCTTTATTAATGGCTCAATAACAAATAAAATTTTAGCTTCTAGTCTAAAAGAAAAGTTTCAAAGAGTATATTCAAATAAGAAAATTAATAGTCATGAAATTGACTGTTACTTAGAAAACGAAAAGTTAGCTATAGAGATTAAAAGAATTTTTGAGACTAGCAATTTTTGGGATTACATAGAAGGAGAGATTACCAAATATGCAGAAATAAAAGCAGAAATTAGAAAAGTTCTAATTGTTTTTATAATGATTTCCAAAAATCGAGATGAAACAAAAATATTATCAAAGGCTACAACAGGATACAGAAATTTACTAAGTTGCCTTACAAGCAGAGAAATTATCCCAAAAAATTTTGAGTTTTATATCACTTTTTTCTCTCTGGATGATGATTTTTATAATTTCTTGGATGATTTAAAAAAAAGAATTTCTAGTATAATATGATAAAGTTGTATATATATGTTGCCTATACTATACTATTATGATATATAACCTTAACCTGGATAGAGAAAAATTAACAAAAAATTGTATAGTTTATCTAATAGATAAACTAAATAGTAAAGGGATTTCTATAAATAGGACAAAATTAATGAAATTGATGTTTTTGGTTGAGCATTATAATATTGAAAGTAATAGAATAGAGAAGAATAAAAAAATAGGTAATGAATTTATAATTTATAATCATGGTGTCTTCAGCTTTGATGTATTTGAAAATATGCTACAACTAATTAGAGAAGGTATTATTTCTGAAGAATTCGGAACTCTTAAAAAAATTTCTGATATGGAAATAGATTTGCCAAAAGATTTAGAGAGAGTATTAGACAGGATTATTGAAAAATTTGGTTCTTTGTGGACTGAAGAATTAATTTCAAAAACTTTAGAAGAACTTGGAATAAAAGAAAATGAAAAAGAGAAATATTTTGGTAAAAGTATAGAAGAAATTTTAAGGTAAATTTTTAATTTTGATCCCCTGATTCCTTACAATTTCAACAAAACCAAAATCTCTAAATAAATCTTCAAACCGAAGCAGAGCCTTAGGGTATTTGGATAAATAAACAATACTAAAACTAAATCTATTTTTGATTTGATGTTCATCATTGATTTCTATCATTGTTGCGCCGACCGGGATTCGAATTTCCGATTTTCTACCCGGATTGTTGGCTGTCTTCTATTTTTTGTCTTTTAGCTCAAGCCTTTTTATTAAATTTGACCAATAAAAGGCTTGTTGGAAGGCCAATGTCCTACCATTAGACTATCGGCGCATAAATAATATAAAAATTAAAATTATTTCTCATCAAATCCATTGACAATACAAAATCTTTTACTTTTAATTATAAACTAAACATTAAAACAAGTTTATTTCCCAAGAATCTTTTGTAAAGTCTTTTTCCCAATCAGTCTTTCAGCAGTTGATCTATCAATTTTTCTTAAGTCGCAAACTTTTTTTATTCCAGAATTGTAAAGTCTCCTTGCTTTTACTCTACCAATTCCTTTAATCCTAATTAAATCAAGCAATTCTTCCCTTATTCCATTCTTCATCCTCAACTCTAGTTTTCTCAATTCTTTTGCTATTTTTCTATTTCCCTTCAGTTTTGCAAACTCTTCTGCTGCATAAAGCAACCACTGCGCATTTGTTGTTTTTGTATAAAGTTCTCCAGGAGTAATTCCATATTTTTCAAGAAGATAATCTTCTGTTTTTTCTGAAATCCAATCATTCAACAACTTTGCTGTTTTTATAGAACACAAAAATAATTCATATTCATAATCAAAAAATTCAGGGACATCTTCAAGAAAATTTTTTTCATTTTTTGCAATAAAATCTTCTATATCAGACATTTCATTACGTTTGACTTTTAATAAAGGATAGAGTTCTGAACAGTGAGATATAACTTGAAGATAAAATAAATCTTCTGTCTTCAAACTAACTCTAGCAAGTGAATTAATAATTCTGTGAGCTGAAAGAGGGTCTAAATACAGTTCTGCAACCCTTTTTCCAATCCTTGTTGCCCTAAATTCCTTTAAATTCAGAAAACCAAATCTCTCTAACTGCTCAAGTATATCTTTAATTTTTATTTGCAGTTCAATATCTGTTCCAAAAGTGTAACCAAAAAAAGTTTTCTTGAAAAAATTTAAGAGTTTATCTATTGAATGAACAAATTCTGTTGAGATCAGTGAAAGAATGTGCATCCTTAAAACAGGTTCCAAAGATAATTTTGAATCTATTGGCTCAATTTCTCCAAGCAAATATCGGTTTACAAGTTCCGTTGCTTCAGTTTCATTTTTTGCAATTAAAAGAGCAAGACCTGATTTATCGTATTTTGGTCTTCCTGCCCTACCGAGCATTTGTTGCGCTTCTAAATTTGGAATGTATTGAGAGTATCCATCAGAATATCTTTTCACATCTCTTATAATCACGAGAAAAGCTGGCAAATTCAAACCAGCAGCCAAAGTTGTTGTTGCGCAGATAACTTTTATTTTATTCTCTCTAAAAGATTTTTCAATCTCTGTTCTCTGCTTATTAATTAATCCAGCATGATGGAAAGCTACACCATGCCTTAAACAACTTGCAAGTTTTATGCATTGTTTTGTTGGGGTCTCAAAAGTTGTTAAAATTTTTTTTGCAATATCTCCATCTGTTAAAGGAAGCTCTGAAGATAATTTCTCTGCCAAACTTTCAGCATTTCTTCTCGTGGACAGAAATATCAAAACCTGTTTTCCTTTCTCTACAACTTTTTTCACAATAGAGATAAGATCAAAGCATTCCACCTCTTTTATTTCATCTTCAAAAATCAGTTTTTTATCAAAAAAAATTCCTTTTTTTAAAGGAACTGGTCTGTAATCACTTAAAACAAGCTCTGCATTCAGCCATTCTGCAAGCTCATCACAATTAGAAATTGTTGCAGACAGAGCTAAAATTTGAGGAGATAGATTTTCTTTTAACAAAGTCAAAACAATTTCAAGAGTTGGTCCTCTTGTTGTATCTGTCAATAGATGAGTCTCATCAGCAATTACAAGAGAAATTTCAGACAGCCAGGATGCTTTATGCCTAATCAGAGAATCTAATTTTTCAGAAGTTAAAATAACAACATCCTTTTCACCAAGATATTCTGATGTTGAATCAAAATCACCAGTTGAAACTCCAATTTTCAAACCAATTTTTTCATATTTTTCCTTAAATTCTTCAAATTTCTCATAAGCAAGAGCCCTAAGAGGAACAATATAAACAGATTTTCCTCTCCTTTTTATCCAGTTATTCACAATTGCTAATTCTGCAATTATGGTCTTACCAGAAGCTGTCGGACTTGAAACAACAAGATTGTTTCCTTTTAACAAACCACTTTCAAGTGCAAGTTTCTGCACAGGATTAAATTCCTTTATTTTTGATTGTTTTTTTACGATTTCTATTGGTTCCATTAATTAAGTTTAATCGAATAGAATAATTTAGCTCTAATTAATTTTTTTCATTTCTATAATCTGAGCTAGATCAATTTCATCTTTATAGTGTAATAATCCCCCTATAAAAATAGATTTTGCCTTCTTTTATCAGTTCATCTACAACTTTTAATATCTCCTTTGCATATCCATATCTAATAATAGTTTCATAGACTTTCTTTTTTAACCCCTCTTTTATCTGTTTTTATAATACTTATTTAAATACCTAAATGAATTGCTAAAAGAGTTTTGTCCCAATATCATATTTCCCATAACTTTTTATTTCTTTTGTGTTCTTCCTCTATTTCTCTCCTTGCTGTTTTCCAAAGCTTAAACATACCATATCTTTTTAATTGTTCAAAAGAACCTATATTAACAGGTTCTAATTTATGATGTTTTTTATCAAATAAATATTGAAGAATCTCTCCTATCCAAGAATCGTACAATCTAGTAACTCTCGCCCCCTCACCTAAAAATTCATCCATATCATATACTTTTCCATTTTGATCTCGTATACATTTTATATCTTGATCTTTTGTAAATCCTCTCGCTCCTTTAAATTCAGCTAATTCTCCCCTCAATACAGTATATTCTCCATCTCCAATTTGAACTTTTGAATTGTATGGAACCCACACAATTTGCTCTGTATCTGGATTTCTAAATACAAGTACTGGATCAACTTGACCACCAAGATTTGCATTAATAGGTATCTCAGTTATTTCCAAATTTTGTCCTTTATCGGGATCTATTAAATATTCAGGCATTCCTAAATAAAAATTTTTTGGCAAATATGCATTCCGCAAAAGAGGCATACCTTTCTTTATAATGGCTGTACAATCACATTTCTCATATTGTCTCATTATTTAAAGTGCATAAAAAATTTTAAATACTTATTAGTAACAATTCTTCAAATAAATTTAGTTAGGCACACAAGAACTCACATCATAATATTTCATCAAATATTTCTCTATTTCCGAATCTTTTTCTGCAAGTTCTTCAACCAATCTTTGTTCTCCATTATAAGGACTGAATTCCTTCCATAAATCATTTCCCCTTACTGTTTGCGCATCATTTATTCCTTCCAAAATTAGTCTCCAGGCCCTCCCATATTTTTTAAACAATTCTGGTATTGCTTCTGGATTTTCCTCTATAAACTTCCAATGGACAAGTTCATGAGAAATTACATATCTCCCATATTCTCTTGTCAAATAATTTGTAAGTTCTTCTAAATATTTTCCAGTTATGCCAATATCTTTCAAATAATCTCTTATCTCTCTTTCAAACATTCTTAAGTGCTTTGGATTTATTTCAAGTTTATAAGGTGTGCATTTATATTCATCACATTCAAATAAAGTTCTACCCCCTTCTCTAGGATCCATACTATTATTATATTCAATTCTTGGACAGTATCCCATAATTATAAAATTTTAAATAATTTACATCCGACCCTTCTCTATCTTTCTCAAGTGCTCTGGAGTTAAAATTATTTGTTTTTGAGAATTTCCGGATTTAACACTAACAACATAACCTCTTCCCCTATTTTCTTTGATTTCCCCAATCAATCCGTGATATCTTGGATGAGGATAATTCTGGGAACTTGAATCAATTTTTATCAGAACTTTCTCCCCAATTTCAAAGGTTCTCAGATATTTTGTTATTCCTTCTTTTCTCTTATCTCTCTTTAGTTTATTTCTTGACTTTCTTATTTTTCCGTGCGAAAATTTAGCCATAAGAAAAATAAATTCAAATTTTTAATAAGGATTATTTATGGGGTGGCTAAAAAATCTATTTAAAACAAAAAAGAAGATTAATTTTGATGAAATTGAATATTTTCTATCAGAAGAAACAAAGGATAAAAAATCTGAAATAGAAGAAAAAGTTGAAAGGTTTAGAGAAAATTTCATTAATTTTTTTAATCTGTTAATTAAAGATTTTGATGAACTTGCCTGCTCTGAATTTGAACCTGTAATTTTGGAAGATAAAAGAGACATATCTAACATAGTTGAGACAAGCAGGAAGAATTATTGCTTAAATTCAAAAAAACTGCTCACAAGAGCTCTTGAATCAATAAAGAAAAAAGAATCTCCATCTGAAATGAATTCAATTGTTTTAGAGTTTTTTAATAAATTAAACAAGTTGTCCAGAGATGCTCAGATTCTTTTGAATCCTTTTGAGAAGCAAATGAAAAAAATATCAAATGATTTAAAAAAAATTAAAAATGAAATAGATAAGTTTGAAACTTTTTTAGATTCTGATTATTCAATAATTCAAAAAGAGAATAGAGCAAAAGAGTTAATTGATAAAATAAAGAAAAATAGATTAAATAGGAAGTTAAAAGAAAATAAGAAGAAAGAGATTGAAAGACAAATCAAAGAATTAGAAAAAGAAAAAGAAGTGCAGAAATCTGTAATCTTAAAAATAAAAAATTCTGCTGAGGCAAAAAAACTTAAAAACTTAGAAAAAGAACAAATTCTTTTGGAAAAGCAAATAGAAAATATTATTTCAGAAACTAATTATTTAGTTGCTATGGTAAGCAGACAGATTAGAAAATATCTTTACTCTAATGAAATAGATAAAAAAGAAAAATTGAAAATCATTGATTTGTTGGAAAATCCTGAAAATTTGCTTAAGGGTGATAACAAACTTTTTGAAAAAATTATAAAAGACACAAAGAAAAATATAAAAAAAATAGAAAATGATGAAAGAAAAAGAAAGAAATTTTTAGAAATTGAGAAAAATGTAATGGACTCCTTAAATA
>Ga0180301_10001672_pt1 | contig 17377 bp, 16 predicted proteins | sample GuaBasSediGuay16_FD_121797 | JGI IMG/M metagenome (GOLD analysis project Ga0180301, IMG submission 121797) | Subseafloor sediment microbial communities from Guaymas Basin, Gulf of California, Mexico - Guay16, Core 4569-2, 12-15 cm | ecosystem: Environmental > Aquatic > Marine > Hydrothermal... | reverse complement strand
GCTTGCCCATGAACTTCGCGGAACTCCGTATTAACCATAAGCCGGATTGTGAACATTGTGAGTATCGGGGGAGGGTAGGTTAAACCGTGGCCGTCAAGATTATCTCTCCGCTCCTGTACCGGTACTACGGACAGAAGCAGACAGCTAGAATAAGCGGGGAAACGGTGGGCGAATGCCTGAAACAGCTTACGAAAGAACATGCCGAGCTAAGAAAGCTCATCTTCAGGCAAAATGGTGAGCTCCAGGATTACCTGTATGTGTCTATTAACAAGGAGAACACAGCCAGGGAGAGCGTTCTGAACAGGCGGGTGAAGGACGGGGATGAAATTTACCTTACCGTTCTCGTTACAGGTGGTTAGGCAGGAGATATCTGCTGTTAAAATATTCCCTGATGCGGATACATAAGCAGAAAAAGAATTTCCTTGGCAAAGGCGAGGTTGATTGGAAGGCGTATCACTAACAGAAGTGGCAGTCACTTACTTAGTACTACTGAAGCTAAGATTGCCTTAACCAAAGCTCTAATATAGCTGAAAACGAAATTGCATATCGGACTGGAATGTGCTGTCGTTTCAGTACTTAACTGGCGAAAGGGCAAATTATACAACGAAAGTTCTGTCTGTTGTACACTTAGACCCACTGAAGAGCAGGGGTAAAACCTTCTGGGAGAGCCTCTCTGGCTTTCCGTCTTCTTTGCGGAACATCGGCTCCGGAGAGTCCAGGCTTTTTGTAACGTAAAAAATAGTTGTTAATGGCTATGATATAATTGTAAAGTAATTATACTGCATATTTAAATGGTCTGGAGTGTTACCATGAAGGCTCTACTGCCTCTGTCTGAACTAATTTCCCTGAAAGGGGAAAAAGCCTTAATAACCGGTTCCGCCCTGGGTATCGGTAAAGCAATGGCCTGTAGATTTGCAGAAGCAGGTGCGGATTTAGAGCTTGTTGACATGAACGAACGTGGTTTGAGGATTGTAGCTGGGGAGCTTTCAAAGTATGCAGTGAAAATCAACATTCATAAAGTGGATCTCTCTTCAAAAGAGGCGATAGATACCTTGTGGGAAAAGTTAAAAGGGAAGGAGCCCAACATACTTGTAAACAATGCTGGAATATATCCTTTTAAGAATTTCCTGGAGGTGGATGGCGCTTTTTTAAGCAAGGTGATGGACATTAATTTGAAGTCGGTTCTATTGATGTGTCAGCACATGATAAGAAATCGATTAAAAATAAGGAGCCGATTAGAAAGAGGCGGAGTCATCATTAACATTGGCTCTATCGAGGCGCTCATGCCTTTCGTGGAAGGTATGACTCCATATAGCATAAGCAAGGCAGGGGTTATCGCTTTGACCAGAGCTCTGGCTAAGGAATATGGTAAAAACGGTTTCAGAATAAATGTAATCATACCCGGCGGAATAGTAACTCCGGGAACAAAGGCTGTGGCCAGGGAAGTCACCCAGCTCCATCTGAGCCTGCTTAGAACCGGCGTATTGTTTAGCAGCAGGCTGCCCCTGAAAAGAGGCGGACTGCCGGACGAAGTAGCTCGTATTGCTGTGGTCCTGGCCAGTGATTTATCCAGCTATGTTCATGGAGCGTTGATACCTGTCGACGGAGGTTTCTTATCGGCTTAATGTGTGCAGAAGTCGAGTTGTTAAAAGCCTCATATTTTGCCGAAACGGCGCTGGCGGTGTTTATACTCAGAAAGTGCTTCTTCAATCTGTTTACGCCCAAAATCAGGCCATAACACCTGAGTGAAGTAAAGTTCGCTGTAGGCAGCCTGCCAGAGGAGAAAATTACTGAGGCGGCTCTCACCGCCGGTGCGTATAATCAGATCAGGGTCGGGGATTTCAGGGACATATAGATAGCTAGCAAACATAGATTCATCTATATCGTCACCAGGAATACCAGTATCAGCGATACGTCTGACTGCCTGGACAATCTCGTCGCGGCTGCCATAGTCGAAGGCGAGGCAAAGAGTAAGCGCGGTATTACTTTTGGTAAGTTCGACTGCCGCTTTCACCTTTTCCCTTAATTTCGGTGAAAGCCTGTCCAGCCTGCCGAGATGAACCAGTCGGATATTTTCTTGATGGAAAGCCTGAGTTTCCTGGTTAATCTTCTTAGCTAAAAGACCGAGCAAGCCTGCAACCTCTATCCTTGGCCGTCTCCAGTTCTCGGTGGAGAATGCGTAAAGGGTTAGGTATCTCACTCCATAGTCGGCAAAAATCTTTACCACGGGGCGAATATTCTTGCCCCCAGCTTCATGTCCGGCAAGCCTGGGTAAGCCATGTTTCTTTGCCCATCGGCCATTGCCATCCATGATAATAGCTACGTGCTGGGGAGGATAATTTGTTTGAATCATGAACCAGCCTCACGTGAAACGAGCCGCTTGATTTTCAGTAAAGGATAGGTGGAGCTACGTTTAAGACCAGCCAGAATTAACCTGCTATGCCAGTCGAAGGAAAAATCGCTCGACTTGAGCAAAGCCTCAGCCATCCCGCTGTTGTCCAGTGCGCTAAATATTCCCTCAATCTGTCTGTCGCTCAGGTTAATATAAGCCTGCCTGGCCCCATAGCCCAGGGAGAGTTCCTTGCCGATTTTTGCCTTCCATTGCTTTTGATAGCGTGAAAGCTGGTCAGCGGTTAAATTATCACTGCTGAGAGCCTCATCAAGCACTTTAGCTGCTATCTTAGCACCAAGGTGTCCGAAGTATATTCCTCCACCGGTGGTTGGTTTTACCTGCCCGGCAGCATCTCCAACAACCAGTACCCTGTGTCCATAGCTGCGAGCTGGGGTTCCTACTGGGATAGTCTTTTGTCTGATTTTCACCTCCTGACTTATTATTCTACCCTGGTCGAATAGGTTATAGAGGAATTTTTGCAGATGTAGTCTGGCATGGGATGTTGCTAAAAGGCCAGCGTATGCTTTGTTTGTTGAAGTTCCGACGCCAGTCGGGACAAGCCAGGCGAACGCAGCCGGTGCTATTTCCTGACCAAAATATATTTCAGGTTCATCCAAGTTTCTCGCTTCCACTTCGCACTGGACACCGACAAGGAAATTTTTGATTTTGCCCAAATCCAGCTTCCAGGGAAATCTGGGCATGAATCCGTTAGCCAGGACCACAGCCCTGGCACTGAATGTCTTCCTATCTCCGAAGCACAAAGCTGCGACTTGCATGCCATCCTTCCCTGGAATAATGTCAATGACTGGGGAAGAAAAGAAATATTGTGCCCCTTGGGATTGGGCTTTAGAGGCTATTGTCTTATCAAGTAAAGGTCGATCGACCACGTAAGCCTGAATCTTTTCAGTTTGCAGGCTTATGCATTTTCCTGAAGGGGAGAAAAATCTGACTGAGTTTACCTTGGTTAATATCACCGCTGTGCCGGGGTCCAGGGACTGGAAACACTCAGTGCTAATTATTCCTGTGCAACAGGTATCGAGTCCTGGCGCATTCTTTTGTTCAAAAACAGCGACATTGTAGCCAGATGAGGATAGTTCGTAGGCCGCGTAACTGCCGGCTGGCCCCGCTCCCACTATAATGACATCGTAAAATTGACCTGACAATTTTCTGCTGCCTTTTTAGATTACCGTCAGATTATATAACATATTGTTCGGTCATACCTATTTTTCATTTTGAACTCTCCGTCCCACTGTTAGTGCAAAGAGCCCATCATTGCTTTCGTTGCAAGTCTGTCTCCGAGATACCTGATTTAATCAAGAATGGGAATGTTGAGGCGATGCAATGTCTGGCCATTCTTCAATCTACGAAGTAGGAATCTACATAACAGTCAAGTCTGCTATAATCTAAAGTGGGAGAGTGAGGTGTCTGAGATACTGGACAGAATAAACGCCCCCGGCGATGTTAAGTTGCTAAACCGGGATGAACTGGATGAACTTTGCTCCGAACTCAGAGTGTTATTGGTAAATAGGGTTAGTGCAAACGGAGGGCATCTAGCATCCAATCTGGGAGTGGTGGAGCTCGCTGTTACCTTGCACAGGGTATTTGACAGCCCAAAAGATAAGATAATCTGGGATGTGGGGCATCAAAGCTACGTTCATAAGATATTAACGGGAAGAAGAGAGCAATTTCCATCGCTTCGCCAATACCAGGGACTCTCGGGATTTCCTGATCGGGATGAAAGTCATCACGATGTTTTTACTACTGGACATGGTGGCACCTCCATTTCAGCGGCTTTGGGCATGGCTCTGACCCGCGACCTTGAGCGCGGTGATCACCACGTAGTAGCCGTCATTGGCGATGGGTGCCTCACCTGTGGCATGACTTATGAAGCGCTGAACCACGCCGGGCATCTGGGCACAAGGCTTATCGTAGTGCTCAATGACAATGGCATGTCTATTTCGCCTACAGTGGGAGCGGTAGCCAGGCGGCTAAATGTAGTGCGAACAAACCGTGGCTATATGCAGGCTAAGCAAAAGACAAGCCGTCTGCTCTCTTTTTTACCCGGAGGAAAGAAGGTGCAGTGGGTGTTACACCGTCTTAAGGAAGGAGTAAAAGCGTTAGTGATGCCTACCATGATATGGGAGCAGCTTGGCTTTACTTATCTGGGTCCGATAGATGGCCACAACATTGCTGAATTGGAAACAGCTTTAACTCAAGCCAGAAACTACCACAAGCCGGTCATTGTCCACGTCATTACTAGGAAAGGCAAGGGTTACAAACCGGCAGAGGATAATCCCACTCGCTTTCACGGCGTATCCCCTAAAGGCGAGCGCTCGGGTATAACACCTGCATACAGTGAGATATTTGCTCGAACAGTCGGTGGTTTCCTCAGAGACAATCCCAGGCTAGTAGTGATAAGCGCTGCCATGGTTGAAGGTAATAGCCTTTCCTCTCTGGTTAAGGAGTTTCCCCGACGCATCTACGATGTAGGGATTTCTGAGCAGCATGCGGTTACCTTAGCCGCTGGGTTAGCCAGTCAGGGTTTTATGCCTATTGTAGCTATATATTCCACTTTCTTGCAGCGTGCCTTTGACCAGGTATTGCACGATGTTTGTCTTCCTGATCTGCCTGTCATTTTTGCCCTGGACCGCAGCGGCATTGTGGGAGAGGATGGCAAAACACATCAAGGGATATTTGATTTATCCTATCTTAATTTGATGCCTAATATGATTGTTTGCGCACCTAAGGATGAGAATGAACTTCAAAACCTGCTTTATACTGCCCTCAATGCAGAGAGCCCTATGGCAATTCGTTATCCTCGAGGCCGGGGAACAGGCGTTCCCTTGGCCACCGAGCTTCATCAACTTTCTATAGGCAAAGCTGAGATAATCAAGCAAGGTAAGGATTTAGTCATAATAGGCATTGGCTCTACGGTCATGCCTGCTCTAGAAGCAACAGGGCAGTTGGCTCTTCGGGGCATTGATGCTATGGTGATTAATGCTCGGTTCGCTAAACCCTTGGATAAAGAGCTTATTTTGGATGCAGTCAACCATATTAAAAGAGTGGTTATAGTGGAGGAGAATGTTCTTAGCGGTGGCTTTGGTGCTGCAGTGCTGGAGTTGCTAGGAAAAGCCGGGATTTCAGATGTCAAAGTGAAGCGGTTAGGCATTCCTGACGAATTCGTAACCCACGGCAAACAAGATTTTCTTCGCTCTATTTACCGTCTGGATGCCCAGGGAATAGCAAGGGAGTGCGTTGATTTCCTGGCTCAAGTGCAAGCATAGGTGGAGGGGGAGGGTTCCAAATCCCTATCATCTAATAATAGTGTCTAGTTTTATAAAGACGTTGCTTTGTTCTCCTGAACCATCCTCTTGAATTCATAAAGTTTGGTAATTGCTTCCAGAGGGGACATTGAATCAATATCAAGCCGGCTAATTTCATCAGCCAACAAGGAGTCTTGGGAGAAAAGAGGAATCTGGAGCCCCGACAGTGTCTGGGCTTTACGGTGGGAGGCCTTGCCTTTTTTAAAAGCACGACTCTCTAGCTCAGCCAAGACCTCCTGAGCTCGAGCGATTACCGATTTGGGCAAGCCAGCTAACTGAGCCACATGGATGCCATAGCTCCTGTCAGTACCCCCGTGGACAATCTTGTGTAGAAAAATGACTTTGTCTCCTTCCTCCGCCACCGCCACGTTGAAGTTTTTTACTCTGGGTAGGGTATCAGCCAGGTCCACCAATTCATGGTAATGAGTGGCAAAAAGGGTCTTTGTCCCAAGTTCAGGGTGGTTATGGATACACTCAGCTACTGCCCAGGCGATGGAAAGTCCGTCATAGGTGGAAGTGCCCCGCCCAATTTCATCCAGGATGATAAAGGAGCGCGGGGTGGCATTGTTCAGGATATTCGCCGCCTCGGTCATCTCCACCATAAAAGTAGATTGCCCGGCGGCCAGGTCTTCCTGTGCACCAATACGGGTGAAGATGCGGTCAACAATGCCAATATTCGCTGAATCGGCAGGGACAAAGCTTCCTATCTGAGCTAAAAGGATGATGAGGGCTACCTGCCTGAGGTAGGTAGACTTTCCTGACATGTTTGGGCCTGTGAGTATAATAATTTGATTATCCTTATTACATAAATAAGCGTCGTTAGGGATAAAATTATCGCTGCCTATACTTTGTTCTACAATGGGGTGGCGTCCTCCCTTGATGTCGATGGCATCATCGTTGGTCAGCGTTGGCCGGACATAACTATGGCGCACTGCGACCTCAGCAAGGCTGGAGAGGGAATCAATTTGAGCTATAGCTCTGGCGGTGGTCAAAATTTGCCTCCCGATTGCACTTATCTGCTGGCAAATCTGTCGGAAAATAGCAGTCTCCAGGTCAGCGATTTTCTCCTGAGCATTGAGAATCAACGATTCATACTCCTTAAGCTCAGGGGTGAAGAACCTTTCCGCCTCCGCCAAAGTCTGTTTACGGATATAGTCAGGGGGAACCAGGCTGAGATTAGCCCGTGATACCTCAATATAATAGCCGAATACCCGGTTGTAGCCTACTTTTAAGGATTTAATTCCTGTGCGCTGCCTTTCCTTTTGCTCCAGAGCAGCCAGATATTGCTTGGCTTGCCGTGAATTGCGGCGAATTTCATCCAGTTCAGGGGAGAAACCCTCCCTTATCACACCACCTTGCTCCAAATCCCCTGGCTCATCGGCAATAGCTCTGGCGATTAAGTCCACGATGTCGGGACAGGGCTTAAGTTCGGCGCTTAGCCAGTTTATGGCATCCCCATCTGCCATCTCTGTTTTCAAGTCCGGCACTTTCTCTAAACTAGAGCGAAGCGTTACTAGCTCTCGGGGTATGACTCTGCCGCTACTCACTCGGTTAACCAGCCTTTCCAGGTCGGCAATATCTGATAAGAGAGAAATGACTTTTTCGCGAGCCAGGCTATTTTGATGAAACCAGGCAATTGTCTCTTGCCGCCGATTCAATGTAGCAAGGTCCAGTAGAGGATGCCGCAGCCAGTTCTTGAGCATCCTGCCACCCATGGCTGTTTTGGTCAGGTCAATGACGGAGAGGAGGGAGTGGCCAGTTTCTCCCCACCTGCCGCCCTGAAAGAGCTCCAGATTGCGGATGGTCTGGCCATCGATGGTCATAAAGGAATCTGTGGAGTAGGTAGCAAGTTTGTTTAGCTGGGGCAGAGTTTCCTTCTGCGTTTCCTTAACATAATGCACTAATGCACCGGCGGCTCTTATGGCTAAAGGCAAACCGGCACAGCCATAGCCTTCCACGGTAGCCACATTGAAATGTTCCAGCAAAGATTCCCGGGCAATCTCCAAATCAAACCAGTAGTCATCCAGTCGGCTTATGGTGAATGGCAATTGAGCATAATCGTCGGCACCTTCGGGAATAAGAACTTCGCTGGGCTGAAGTCGCTCCAATTCAGGCATGGCTCTTTCAGCAGGAAGCTGAGTGGTGGCAAACTCGCTCGTGCTTATATCAACGTAGGCGATTCCCGCTTTTTCGCCTTCAACGACCAGGCAAGCCAGATAGTTATTGCTCTTACTGGCAAGCAGATTAGGCTCGACCACTGTCCCCGGCGTCACCACGCGAATGACGTCCCTTTCCACCAGCCCCTTGCCCGGCGGGCTGAGTTGCTCACAGATAGCTACCTTATGACCCCGGTTGATGAGCTTAGCCAGATAGTTATCCAGAGCATGGTGAGGTATCCCCGCCATGGGTATCCTCTGTCCCTTGCCCATCTCCCGGGAGGTCAGGACAACGTCCAGCTCTTGCGAAGCGACTTTGGCATCCTCGTCAAAAGTCTCATAGAAATCACCCAGGCGGAAGAAAACAATAGCTTCGGGATACTTCTGCTTAACCCTGAGATACTGCTTTCTGAGAGGTGTTACAGCCATCCATGTTATTTTACTAGCTCTTCAAGAACATATAAAGCGGCGGATGTGGACACAAGAAGAAGGCTTCAACAAAAGCAGCCAAAGGACTATAATGATGGTGGCTAGAAAGAATCAAAAGTTATCCCGTAGAGATTCTGCATGTATCAGGCTTATATCAGTAGGCTCGTAAGCTTTGAGGAAGAGTAGAAGTATATGAGTGATGGGACGAAATCTATTAAGAGTGCATATGGTGAAGGAAATATTTGCCCAATATGCCAAATAATGGTTAGTAGCTTAGGAGAGCATATCCGCAGTACTCATGGGGAGGAAGAATTTCGACGAGCCGTGTTGAAGGTAAAGGCAGGAGGTATGTCTGACCCTGAAATTGGCTCACGGTTTGGTATTACTTTTAAACAATTAGAGAAACTCATAACTGAGACATACGGCATTAATATCTCGGTTCTTAAAAAGCCGAAAAGGATAAAATATTGGGCACCAAAAGATTTTAAAGAGGAGACAACAACTGTATGGAGCTTTAAACAGAGAGGAAACTGGGCAACTCACAACGGGAGATATAGAGGGAATTGGTCACCCTATATCCCAAGAAACGTAATATTAAAGTACTCCAAGCCGAGAGATGTTGTCCTAGATTATTTTGTTGGTGGGGGAACAACAGCAGTTGAAACAAAATTATTAGGTCGGCGATGCATTGCTAGAGACATCAATCCTGCTTGTGTAGGGTTAACCTTAGAAAATTTGAATTTTGGATTACCAGAGACATTTTTAGGAGAGCTTTCTAATTGTGAGCCGGAAGTTTCTGTAGGTGACGCACAGGATTTATCCGATTTATCTGATAACAGTATTGACCTTATCTGTGCCCACCCGCCATACGCAGGCATAATAAATTACAGCTCCAAAGTTGAAGGAGACTTGTCAAAATTAGGTCTGGAAGAATTCTTACAGGAGATGCGGAAAGTAGCTGAAGAAAGCTACAGAGTTCTTAAACCTGGCAGAAAATGTGCGATACTCATTGGAGACACCAGGAAACGAAAGCATGTTATTCCCATAGGTTTTCGGACGATTAATGTCTTTTTAGAGGCTGGTTTTAAGTTAAAAGAGTTGGTCATTAAGCGACAGCATAATTGCAAGAGTACAGGGTTTTGGTATGCCAACAGTAGAAAGTACAACTTTCTCCTCTTAGCTCACGAATACCTACCGATTTTCGAAAAACCTAAATCCCTCATTCCTTTGGCTGTGGGAGAAGAGGTAGCAGATTACGGTTTGCTTTTCCCTGCTCTGGAGAAACCGATGATAAAAAGGAAGCTGGATGAGTTTGAGACTACGACAGTGTGGATCTTGCCAGAAAAAGATTTTGAAGAGCGCCTAAACAAGAATGTAATTGATAGATACTCAAATGGGAAAGGATACTCGACTATCTCTTTTGTTTCCCATTCCGAGAACGAGACAGAAATAATCTTGGAAGAAGGGCAAAAAGGTAGAGGATTGCTCTTTATTAAGTCACCGTTTTTGGCTAATAGCCCTTCTTATTCAAATATTGAATTTTATTTGCAGAAGACAAAAGAATTTGTAAATCGGGAGTTGCCTAAAATAAGTGAGGGTGGGTTTATAGTAATCCAAACACAAGATGTAAGAATAGGCGAATATATAGAACCCCTTGCGAAAAGAGTGGTAGACATGTTGGCGCCTGATAATCTATCGCTCAAGGAAATAGTAGTTATTACTAAGGAAGGGGCAAATTCAAACACTCAGAACTCAGGCAATTTCCTGAAGATAACTCACCAATATCTACTTGTATACGAGGTGAAAAATGAAGAGGAACATATACACATGAAATAGAGCTAACTAATCTGCAAATTAAAAATAGACCTCGTGAAGAATTTAGAAAGCTCTTAGAAAGAGTAAGGTATAGAGGCTACGAAGTGGAACAACTGACAGGTGGTAAGAAAATCGTGATAACGAAACCGGGCGGTAAATTTGTTTACGGTAAGGTTAAACGCGAGGATTTTATGGTTTGGGTTTATAATCCAGATGACTCAACTCTTTGGTTAATTTCCCATAAAGACATATACGAGGATCTTGAACAAAAAGGAAAAGTTAATCCCGATGAAACCATCAGAATAATAGATGCTCTTGAAAGAGTTTTTACTGGTGAAGAACCCAGTGATGTACTAAAGACTATAAGTTTTAGTAATCTATGTGGAGAGCCACCGGAGGTTTTGCTTAAAGCCTATAAATGGGTATGGGGACAGGAGGACTGTAACTATCCAGAAGGAAAGGGTAGGGAAATGTCGATGAAAAGTATCAGAGAACTGCGTGAAAGATTAAGGGGAGGTTAAGATGAACAATCTATCTATGCTAAGAAAAAGATGGGAAAGATTATAACTCCTCGTTGTATTCTACTATACCACCTTTGTAGGAAACGTCCCTTTAATTCTTAAGGAACGGAAAATCGTCGCCAACAAAGGTCAGTCTATATGTAAGGAAAATAATGGAGTGGTATCTTTATCAGATAGGATAACAAAGGGGATTGTTGAATTCTTTGGAAATGTTGTTTTCGAGTTTGATGCAGTATCGCTTTACAGGAAAAACAGGATGATTGCTCCAAGAGATTATGGAATCTCAGAAGACGATATTGATAAATATGATGAACTGCCATTTTCTGAAAACGAGTGGATTGTTCCTAGGAAACTAGAATTTGATTTAGAGGACATTAATATAGTGCTTCTAATAACGAGCATGGATTTTAAAGAGTCAATATTTGAAGATGTCTTTAGAATATTGAAATGCAAAGGTATTGAATATTGCTTCTTATCTGAAAAGTGACTTCCAGATATGTACTCTATGATACAATAAGATACTTCTTTAGAATTGTAAACTGGAAAAATTTATAAAATGAGAAACCTTGTTAGATTATTAGAAACAATTTACTATTATCTGAAGGTATCTTATAAAATTTGGCGTGTTAAACGCGTTAAAGAAGATGACCTTGTTTATATAACCAAGAAAAATGTTCAGATTGGAGTTTACCCTGGGAAAAAAACCGGAATCACCCTACGATTTCATAGTGAAATACAAGGAACCAGACAAGCGGGAACGCACGCCAGCTCATGTTCACTTGATTGTAGAAATGTATGTCAAGCATGCCTATAATCCTTCATTAACCCTGAAACTAAAAGACCATATCTTGACGATGCTCAGTCAAATACAACCCGTAAATTCATTTCCGCCAAACCTCCAGTTCTTCAAGCCACAGCACATTGAGTTATTCAAAGACTCAGATAAAGTTGGTGAGTTCACCGTAGAGTTCTTACTTGTTGTAACGGAACTTATGGCAATACAAGAGAAAACAAACTACCCACAAGGTTCGCTAACAGAAAGCCTGTATAGGAATTTTGGAGTTAAAGACCGTTTTTCAGTAATACAAAAGGCAGTATTGAAGAGATTGAGATAATAACCATTGTCAGAAGAGAAAATTGAAATTTTTGTTGAGGAGAAGTTTCGTGGGCTGGTTGTCGAGGACTGGGCGAGAAGGATAGTTAAAACAGTCCTTGAGGCTGAAGGGGTGACTTCTCCTTATGAGGTGAGCCTGGTTTTTACCGATTCTGAGACGGTGAAACAACTTAACAGGGACTATCGGGGGGTGGATGAGCCTACGGATGTGCTTGCTTTTTACATGCTTCCCCAGAAGGGATCTGATTCTTCCTTCGCTCTCCCTCCCGATGGTGTAACCAGGCTGGGAGAGGTAATCATCTCTTATCCCCAGGCGGTAAAACAATCCAAAGAGCAAGGACATTCACCCGAAAAAGAGCTGACATTGCTTATTATCCACGGGATACTTCACCTTTTGGGCTACGACCATGAAGAGCCAGAGGAAGAAAGCAAGATGAGAGAAAGGGAAAGAGAACTCCTGGAAAGATACTTGTCCCGGCAGTGATACAATATAAGTGTAGGATGGGGTTGAGGGTGCCAAACCGCTCCAATTATTCAGTGACTGGCATTCCACAGCGTCATTTAGTACAGGCACAAGCGGGACTTAAACCGGGGTATTTAAAGTGCAAAAAGCGCAGAGGAGGTGAAAGATGGCTAAATTCGTAATGCTGACGACACTCACTGATGAGGGAAGAAAGACTATCACGGAGAATCCTGCGAGGATTAAAGAGGTCAACAAAGAAGTAGAGGCAATGGGAGCGAAGATTCTGGCTCAGTATGCTCTACTAGGGCCGTATGACTTTGTGAACATTATAGAAGCCCCCAGTAATGAAGCAGTATCAAAGGTGGCGATAGCGTTGGGCTCGCGAGGTACTCTTCAGACCATGACCATGGCTGCTATGGATGTTGGCGATTTCATTGGCGGTCTTAGAAAGTAGAAGTAACCGTTGATTACCCGCTTGTGCTATCAAATTTTAAGACTGATTAGGATTTGGAATTAAAGCATTAATGCTAGAAATGCAAAACTGCTCAATTCTCTGGAGTTAAGATTCAGAGATAGTTGAGAATTATGATTTGTGTGGTGGTAGGTAGGGACAATGAAGTAATCGAGAGCTTGGGTTTTGCCTCTAGCTCTGGAACTCTCATTTTGTTCAGGAATTTGTCCACAGGACCGAGATTACCAGTAAAAGCCTCTGTCTTGTAGTGCATGGGGATGACAATAGGAGGCTCTAATTGCCTTACTATTTCTACAGCCGTGTCAAGTGATATAGTAGATACCTCCCCGACGGGCAAGAATAGTATATCGACATCACCTATTTCTTCTATCGAATGTGGGTCCAGAGGATGCCCTAAATCACCTAGATGACATAAAGTTATATCATCCATCTCAATGATATAAATGGTATTCTTGCCTCTTAAATCCCCCTTCTTATTGTCGTGGAAAGAGGCGACTCCCGTAATAAAAGTTCCCCCTATTTCATATTCCCCGGGGCTTTTTACTTGTCTGGGGTCATTGACAATAGCCTCGATGTAGCTGTGGCCAGGGTGGAAATGGCTCAATGTCACTATGTCTGCTTCAAGTTCACCCAGGCGATAGCCCAAATCAGGATGACATGGGTCTGTTATGATGGTTTTTTCTTTCCCGCTAATCAGAAAGCAGGAATGTCCTAACCAGGTAATCTCCATCAGCGTCTAAAGGATAACCTTTTTTTCTATCTTTGTCGATAGCAACACAGCGAAATCCAAAAACTCAATTTCCAGAATTTAGGTATCAATATTTAGTGCTTAGCAAGGGATGCATCAGCTTGCACTCGTGATCAATTTTTTCCACAGAGCTCACCAGAAGTGTCATCTCTTTCATGCCCACCACAATGATTTCCTCGTCGGCGTTTATGGTTGAGCTGGACAAAGCTCGCCACAGCTCACCGCTAACTCGAACATAACCTGTAGGGGAGATAGGGGTTGCTGTTCGTCTTCGACTTCCAACATCAGGTGAAATTATCGGTTTCTTATCCAGCGCCTTTCTACCACGCCGGTAATTCACCCATGCGTATGCTCCCAGCGCGGCCATCATGAGAATAAGACACCACAGAGGGATATTTATCCCGAACATTGGCAGCAGCCAGAGCACAACTGTTGCCAGGGCTGCCTCTTCAAGCAGGGTTGTTATAATGGTATGCACTGTATATACCTTGTGTTTCATTTCGTTACTGAGGCAAAGGACAGACATCCTCTAAATTCATAACTAACGGCCTCAATCACCATAATTCTCTCCACGCTGGAAAGAGTTGCAGAGAGGGAAAACTCACTCTCGGCCACACCTTCTCCCCACGAGGGAGAGGGTTTTATAGGCAATTATGGAGAAAACTACAGAGTTAATGATATGCAAAGTAATGGAAATAGTCAAACAACGGGACAATTGACAAAAACCAATATAATGGTTAACATCTTGGAAATAAAGGTTAACGAGGTGAAGGGACAGATATTAAAAGCTTTGCGAGAGTGTAGCGATTATCTTTCTGGCGAGACGCTCTCCAACCAACTTAGCACCTCCAGAGTCTCTATCTGGAAACATATTCGTAGCCTGAAAAAGGACGGCTATGTAATAAAGGCTTCGCCCGGGGGATACAGGCTGCTCTCCTCTCCTGATTTACTGCTCCCCTATGAATTTCCCGATTTAGAACAAAGAATTCACTACTTTCCGGAGATTGGCTCGACCATGGATGTCGCAAGAGAGTTGGCTAAAAAGGGGGCAGGGGAGGGGACAATCGTGATTGCCGAAGTTCAGACCCGTGGGCGGGGAAGATTGAGTCGAGAATGGCTCTCACCAAAAGGAGGGATTTACTTCACTCTCCTTTTACGACCCAGGATAAGTCCAGCATATGCTCCCAGGATAAACTTGATGGCTTCTGTCGCCGTGGCGGTTACGATTAGAAAACTCTTTGGGTTAAAGGCCGAGTTAAAATGGCCCAACGATGTCTTAATTGAAGGAAAGAAGCTGTGTGGCATACTGGCTGAAATGGATGCCGAGATGGATGTTGTAAACTTTGTGAACCTTGGGATAGGTATAAACGCCAATACATCTATTCCTCAGTTTGAAAAAACGGCGACCTCATTGAAGGATGCTCTAGGAAAGGAAATCTCCAGAAAGAAATTTTTAAGTGCATTGTTAATGGAAATAGAACGGCAGAAAACTCTGTTGATGAAAGCGGATTTACTCGAAGAGTGGAAAAAACTCTCTGCGACATTAAATAATGATGTAAGGATAGTAGCGGCAGGTGAGGTGATAGTGGGGCGGGCAATTGACATTGATACCACCGGAGCATTGATAGTGAAGGAGGAGGATGGTTCTGTGAAGGAAGCAGTAGCCGGGGATTGTATTCACCTGAGAGAAGAGGCACCCAATACTGATATATGAACAGTCAGCCGTCAGTAATTGATATTCAATAATGAAGCTGATAGCCGCATTGTTATAAGATGATACAACTAACTATCATTGCCGTCTATTTTCTGGCCATAATTGGCGTAGGAGTGTGGAGTAAGCGGAGAGCTGGAAGCCAAAATGGCTTCTTCATTGCCCATCGTCGGGGAACTCTGCCCCTTATCACCGGCTCAATTGTAGCCACCGCAATAGGTGGCTCGGCACTTGTAGTGACATCTAAGTTAGGATTTGAGCTAGGTTTGCCCGGTGCCTGGTGGCTTCTTGTCGGCTCTGTCGGGCTCGTGCTTCTGGGAGTGTTCTTTGCCAGGAGAGTAAGAGGTGCTGCGCTTTATACTCTCCCAGAGCTGGTGGAAAGGCAATATGACCGCCGTGTGAGTTTGGCATCTGCTATTCTTATCGTTGTCGCCTGGATAGGGGTAGTAGCAGGACAAATCGTGGCTGCTGGAAGTTTTCTATCTATTTTGGGGATAGGTTCTACTACCTTCTGGGTAGTCATTTTCACCGCGGTTGTTGTAGTTTATGCCATTCTGGGTGGTCAATTCTCAATTATCCGCACTGATGTCTTTCAAGCACCAATATTTTTTGTGGGGGTTTTTATAGTCTTGGCGCTGGTTTTTTCTCGTGTGGGAGGACTTGATGGGCTAAAAGCCTCCCTCCCTCTCAGTTATTTCTCTTTTCCAACAAACCCTGCCTTCGATTGGAAGATGCTTTTGTCCTTTTTAATTCTCGTCGGGGCGACTTATGTAGTCGGGCCTGATATGTATTCCCGACTTTTCTGCGCGAAGGGAGAAAAAACAGCTATGCAATCAGCCATTTTATCGGCGTTTCTTTTCATCCCCCTGGCTTTTGCCATCACCCTTATAGGAATGAGCGCCAAAGTTTTATATCCCCAAATTGTGCCTGGCGATGCTTTTCCTCAGGTAATAAGTGAGGTTCTTTCTCCCGGTTTAAGTGGATTAGTCATCGCTGCCGTAATTGCTGCGCTTATGTCCTCAGCGGATACCTGCCTGCTTAGCCAAAGTGTTATTTTAACCGAAGACATAATCAAACGAGTGTATCCTGCACTTGATGAGGGAAAAACCGTCTTGCTAACTCGCTTAAGTCTAATTGGATTAGGCCTCGTGGCGTTGGGATTAGCTTTAACTTTGAAGACAGTTTATGAATCTCTCCTCTTTGCTTACACTGCATTCACCTGTGGCTTGGTTGTTCCTGTGATTGCCGGATTTTATAAAGATAAGCTAAAAGTGACACCAAGAGGTGCTCTGTCTGCTCTCATAGGTGGCGGGACAATAGGCTTGCTGGGAAAGATACCGGGTCTTGACCTCCCTCTCAAAGGGGACCTTGGCCTCATAGGTTTTGCTGTAAGTGCTATTCTCCTTTTCGGAGTGAGCTTCCTCACCAGAAAGAGATAGTCTAAAAGGCATAAAACTGGACTTGCCTACTGGGGTGGTGTGAGACACCACCCCAGTAGGCAAGCTTCTCTGTATAACAGGGCACTTTATATCACCCTAGTTCTGCCAGACATCCTCTGTAGCTTCAACAGCCCAAACAATGGGGTCAATCAGGAGCTCCCTGCCTATAGCCCTCAAAAACTCATTTCCGGCTATGAAATCCGCGACAGGCGGGCTAAACTGATAGTACAGAGCGACAAATTGAGAGCCCGCGGGGCTTTTCAGCAACACTCTGTCCCAGAACTCTCGCAACACATCAATCTGTTCCGCAGCCGGAGTTCCGTAGGTTGCGGTGGCAATAAAACAACCTCTGGAGGGTGATGGTGTGTCTGTGGTGAATTGAAAGATAGCACCTTCAATCTCAATCTCAGTATTGTTATAACTAACCTGGGCTTTGAAATCATATTTGGTGTTGGAGCTAAGTCCGGTGACCGACTCAGCATGAGTGTCATCCACTGATTTAGATACCCAATCAGTGTAGTACCAAACCAAGCTGGTGGACTTCTTGTAGGCAAAGCACACCTCCGCCTGGCTAAAGTCTCCCACAGTATAGTTCATATTCAGGGTGGCTGAACTGGTACTGACCTCGGTGGCGGCTTGTGTAGTAACCGTCGGATCTTCTGAAGGGAATGGTAACTCCTCAAACTCGGCTGTTATGGAATAGTCGCCGTTCATGGTGATGTCGGTCGAGGCAGCGTTGACATCAGCGATGGTGTCCACATCACCAATCCAGTTGACGAACTCGTAACAGGCGT
>Ga0180301_10001671_pt1 | contig 17379 bp, 14 predicted proteins | sample GuaBasSediGuay16_FD_121797 | JGI IMG/M metagenome (GOLD analysis project Ga0180301, IMG submission 121797) | Subseafloor sediment microbial communities from Guaymas Basin, Gulf of California, Mexico - Guay16, Core 4569-2, 12-15 cm | ecosystem: Environmental > Aquatic > Marine > Hydrothermal... | reverse complement strand
CCACTACCACCATAGATAAAATAAGCACCACAACCGATTGTGAGATATATTATGTGGAAGGTCCTGACCAATTGATTGACCTTACCAGTAAGGGCTCTAACAATTCAGAGGATTGTGTAGATAACTGTTCCCTTCTTTGCACCTCACCTTGCACGCCAACAGCCGGTGAGTGTTGCTCCTGTTGCAATCCCCCCCCAGAGGCTACTTGCAGCCCAAAATCTCGCTATTACTGCGACTGCGAAACCTGCACTGGGAGCGATATCTGTCCCTTTAACAGTATTGCCAGTGCGAATAGTTCTGTGGCAAGTCACTATAGTAGTTCCAATGGATATTATAATGCCGCGGTTGGCAACTTTAACGCCATTTCCACTGATTATAATAACATCCTCACCGGTTTAGGACGCCTTCCTACCCACCAAAATAACTTTCTCAATGAGGTAGAAGTACTCAAGCGCTGTAAAATTTTGGACAAACTAAATCTCGCCAGAGAAAGATTGCAAAAGTGCTTTACCGGATTTTCCTTCGCCTCTAAAGAAGGGAAGATAAGGAATAGGGTTTTTGGCGCCAGAACAGGCTTACACCTGGAATACTCTGGTAAACTGGTTATCCTACCTGACTTCCCTATTCCTGCTGCTGCCTATAATGCAACTACCTGTCATCCCGGCTCCTGCCTCAATGCCTATCCCTACAACAGCGGGGAATTAACCTCAAACCAAAGAAAAGCCTGCTATAACAATAAAGACAGCAGTGACTGCTGGGATGCCATCAAGAATTATTTAGAGGACTACTATTGCTGTCAATGGGTTCCCTAAAGAGGTATTAATTAAGGAATTATGAAGAAACTTCATTTTCTCATTTTTGCTCTTCCTTTCCTGGTCCCTATTTTTGGTTTCGGGACCGAGGTTAGTTATCCAACCGTGCCCCATGCTACTAGCCCCACTCCCGCTACTACCTTTCCTGAGTATGCCAAGTATCTGGTCAATCTCGGTTTTATTATCTCTGGGATAATTGCCTTGGGTGTTCTTATCTGGGCTGGCTTTCTTTATCTTACCTCAGCAGGAAATATGGATCAGGTTGAGGAGGCGAAAAGAAAAATAGTTGCTGGTCTTTTGGGGCTAATAATTATTTTGAGTTCCTACTTGATTTTATTTACTATTAATCCTGACCTTGTAGAGTGGACACTGGGAAGAGCAGAGCCGGAACAGGGAATTTATTTGATAGACAACAACGGCAAAAGATATTTTATAAGGGGCACTGCTGAAAAACTTTCCTATTCTAATATTGTTAAGGTTAAATTCTTAAGCCCGGCCAGTTTCTTATTGGCAGTTTATCTTTATGATAATCAGGGCTTTAAGGGAAGCGAGGAAAGGGTGATAAACGCCGGCAGATATAGGGTTAGTTATGTAAGAACCGTTCATAATGTAAAATCGGTCTATTTCTTAGCAAATAAGCCAGGGGTTTATCTCTGCTCTACTACCACCAATGAGGAAATTTGTCCCACCAGACCTATTTATGCCTCCCAAAGCATTGATAACCTGGCTAAATTCAATTTTGACAACAAAACAAGGTCAATTCAAATAAGAAATTCTTCTACTACCAAGTATTATGCCATTCTTTTTGAAAAACCCGGTTATGTAAGTGATAATGCCTGTCCCTTTGTTTTTGATTCTGTTGGCGACCTTGACCTTGCCTATGGCGATACCAACAATCCTCCGATTGGAGCAAGCACCCTTTCTTCAATTGTGGTCTTCACCTATGAAAGAGGGAAGAGGGTTTCAGGGAAGATTGATTTTTACGAAGATGCTGGCTGTTTGCCTGAGACCCTTTACACCTCTGTTGCTGCTTCTTCCTATCCTTATACCAGCATAGGTCTTTCTGCCACAAGCACAAGGTCGTTAAAAATTATTGGCCCGGCTGCGGTTGTTTTAATGACCGAAGAGGATCCCTTTGCTTCTTCCAAGACAGGCAGGTGTCAATTTTTCAGTCCCAAGGATATTGATGAGACAAACTGCGTCCGCAATCTGCCCAACACAATTTATGACCCGGTAAACACAAATGTAAGACCAAAATCAGCCAGGGCAATACCTTATTTTCAATAAAAATGTACTTCATTAACAATTCTTGATGATTTCTCTGCTGAGGCATTCTTGTCGAGGTGGAGCATATCGCAGCCGAGCCCCGGAGGAGGATTGCGCTTCAGAAAAGGTATGAACGGCTCGGCGAGATATAGAAGCGCCTGGAAATAAATTTCTTTTTACCACTTACCGCGACTTCGTGCTCCCCGAGGCAAGATGCCTCAGCAGACTTGTTACCAAAGCGGTTAGCAACCACAAATAAAATGAAAAAAAACCTTTTCATAGTTCTGTTTTTTATCCTTTTCCTTCCCTTACCAGGGCTTGCCACCGGCACAGAGATTGAATATCCCAGTGTACCCGGTGTTGCCACTCCCACTGCTACTACCACCTTTCCTGAGTATGTCAAGTATCTGGTTAATTTCAGCATTACGGTCTCTGGGATAATTGCCTTGGGTGTTCTTATCTGGGCTGGCTTTCTTTATCTTACCTCAGCAGGAAATCTCTCCCAGATGGAAGACGCAAAAAGAAAGATAATCGGCAGTTTACTGGGTCTGGCAATTATTATCAGTTCTTATCTAATTCTATATACCATTAACCCCCAGTTGGTAAAATGGGGTCCTGAAACAATAGAGCCGGAACAGGGAATTTATCTAATAGACAGCGCAGGCAGGAGATATTTTGTCAATGACACCACTGACAAGATGGATTATTCTAATATTGACCAAATTGAATTTGTTAGCCCTTCCAGTTCTTTATTAGCGGTTTATCTTTATGACAAGGAGGGTTTCAGGGAGAATGAGGAGAGGATTATAGATAAGGGGAGTCATAGCACCAGTTCTGTAAATCTCGTTCATGATGTAAAATCAGTCTACTTTCTCTGGAACAGACCCGGGGTCTATCTTTGCCCTGAAACCATTAATGTTGGGGACCCCCATTGGTACATTTGCCCTAGCAGGCCCCTTTACACTGTCTCCAGCATTGCTGACCTAAGCCAGTATTCCTACCGTTCCGGAACCTACGACAATGAAATAGAGTCCATTCAGATTATAGAGCCAGCAAGTGGTGGATACTATATAGTAATCCTTTTTGACCAGAGCAATTATACAAGTGAAAATGGCTGCCCATTTTTATTAGTACCAAACGGCACCACCACCCCCGTAGGCTGGGTTGCCCATATTGATGACCTTAATAACAATGATAGTTTCAACAACGATCCTCCCATTGGCAAAAACGAGCTTTCTTCGCTCATAGTTACATTACGCGACCCCGACAAGCAGGTTTCAGGTATTATTACCTTTTTTGACAAAGAGAACTGCCTTCCAGGGGCAGATACCTGGGACTATGGCATTAGCTCTTCTACAGTTGCTATGGAGGTAGACCTGCATGGCTGGGATAACAAAATAAGGTCTCTTAGAATCAGTGGGACTGGAGGGGTTGTCTTGGCAAGCGATAAGAATCTTGAGGGCCGTTGTCGATGCTTTACCTATCAAGGAGGAAGCGGTTATGAGATTGATTCCTCTCGCTGTGTTACCCGTTTGCCCACTGAGGTATGCGACCCCAACAATCCCTCTACCTGTCCCAGCAGTTTGGTAATCTTTCCTCTTCCAGAATAAAATGAAAAGGTCTCTGTTTATAATCTTGCTTCTGCTTTTTATGCCCATTTTTCTTCTTGCCGCTGGCATAGAGGTAAATTATCCTAATGTTCCCCATGCCCTAACCCCAGGCACCAGCACTACCTTTGCCCAGTATGTAAAGTATCTTTTTAATCTGGCAATTAGAATAATGGGCATAGTTGCCTTAGGTGTTCTTGTCTGGGCTGGCTTTTTGTATCTTACCTCAGGGGGAGATGTCAACCAAAAGGAGCAGGCAAAAGAAAAAATAGGAGGAGCATTTTTAGGGCTTCTTGTTTTTCTTTTCTCTTATTTGATTTTATACACCATAAACCCAAAACTCCTGGGACTATCTCTTCAAGAAGCCGAACCAACAGGAGGAATTTATTTAATAGAAACCAACGGAGAAAGACATTTTATCAATGACACTACTGATACTATGTCTTATTCTAACATTGACCGAATTGAATTTGTCAGTCCTCCCAGTTCTTTATTAGCGGTCTATCTTTATAATGAGACAGAATTCAGGGGCAGTGAAAAAAGGGTTAAAAATTCAGGAGGTATTCTCACTTCTCCTCTTTCTGATGTAAAATCAGTTTATTTTTTGTGGAACAGACCCGGGGTTTATCTTTGCCCGAGAACCACTGCTCCAACAGAAACCATCTGCCCGACTAGACCTCTTTATACGCAACTTGACATTCCTGACCTAAGTGCCACAAATCCCTATTTTGACAATATCACCCAGTCCGTCCAGTTCGCTTCTTCTTTTCAAACAGTTTTATTTTCTGACCCTGGTTATGAGGGAAGATGTGCCTACTCTTCTGAAAATATCCCTGACCTTTCTGCCTCAACCACTCATAGCTATAATTATCCTCCTCTTGGGACAAGCACCCTTTCTTCCCTGATTGTCTCCAAGGCAGAAGGGAGCGTGGAGATTACCTTTTATGACAGATTTAACTGCAAAGGCGGTTCCTGGACAACCACCACTATTGGCAAATGGATTGACCTTTCAGCCACCACCAGCATAAGGTTTAGCAATTCTCGACCCGTTTTTGAAAACATTGTTTCTTTCAGTTTTGGGGGAGACGGCAGTGGGGCAGTTCTTTTAAACACCGATGAAAATGCCACTGGCACCTGTGAGTTTTTTGAAAAACCAAAAGGAAATACAAACTGCATTCCCACTCTGGTAGGAGAACCAGTTTATGAATCAGAACCAGAGCCAAAAGCTCCTGGCAATCAGACAAAAAAGGTCCGCGCCTTGATGATTTTAAGGCATCAAAGGTAATTTATAGTTTTATAGGGCAACTGACCTTAAACCAGCCGCTACTTAATCCTGTCCAATGACTTACCCCGATTAGCTGGAAGAAGATATTGATAATCACCCAGGCGCCAAAGATAATAAGAAGCCCGAGAAAAACCGAACCAATGATTGACTTTGCCTGGCTAAGGGTTTGGGGGCCACCGGGCAAAAATTCCATCACTGACATAATGTAAAGTAGACCAGCAAAAGCCAGCATTAAAGCGGCAATTACTATTGATATCTGGAAGATGAAATCTAGGATTGCATCTAACATCACAAAGAAGTGGCAAAACTGGCAGGGGATGTATTTATTTTTCTCAGCATTGCACCCGTGCTCTGTGTCTATGCCCAAGCCGCTGACCTTTACACATTTGCCGCAGGGAACCAATCCTTCATATTCTACGGTGTAGGTTACACCAGCGCTTGAAACTGCGGTGTAGGTCCTTGCTGCTATTCCTGTCAGGGGGAAAGCCAGAATCCCTAAGGTAAAAATTAAAAATAATAGTTTTTTCATAGCGAACAATAACCTAATTTCTCTATTTTAGTTTACATATACCATCTAACCACTTCAGTAACAATTTTTGACAATTTTTTCTCTGCTGAGGCATCTTGTTGAGGTGGAGCATATCGCAGCCGAGCCCCAGAAGGAAATTGCGCTTCGGAAAAAGGTTTGTGAGGCTCGGCGAGATATAGAAGCGCCTGGTAATAAATTTCTTTTTACTACTTACCGCGACTTCGTGCTCCCCGAGGCAAGATGCCTCAGCGAATTTGTTACCAAGGCGGTTTAACAATTACAGTTTACAGCATCTTGTTAAATTTATCCAGTCCTCAATTTTCAAGGATTCTGGTCTTTGGCTTGGCTGAATTCCATTTTCCAAGAGCCAGGTTCTAATTGTTTCTTTGTCCATGTTTAGCCCTTGAGACAAACTATTGAGCAGTTGCTTTCGCGGTTGAGAGAAACCAGTTTTTAAAATCCTGAAAAATTTGTTTAGGTCTGATTTAGGGAGAGCACTGGGCAGAGGTCTTGGCTTTATTTTGATTATAGCGCTGTCAACCCTTGGCTTGGGCAAAAAGGAATTTTTTGAGACATAGGAAACAATTTTGACCTGGGCATAAAACTGGACAGAAACTGCCAAGAGATTCATTTTCGGCGCCTTGGCGCAAATTCTTTGAGCCACCTCCTTTTGAACTACCAAGACCATTAATTCAGGTGGATTTTTTGCCTCCAAGAGTTTTCTAATTAGGTGAGAAGTGAGATAATAGGGGATATTGGCAACAACCTTGAAGGTTTGAAGACCGAGGTCCGAGGGTTTGAATTTTAGGATATCTCCTGTTAGGATTTTGACATTCTTTGTTCCTTTTATGTTTTCCTTTAGCGCCTCGGTCATTTTTGGGTCCTTTTCTACAGCAATAACCTCTTTTGTTCTTTTTGCTAGTTCCTTGGTTATGGAACCAATTCCAGGACCAATTTCCAAGACAATATCATCTGCCTTGAGGTCAGCCGCCTTAATTATTTTTCTCAGAACATTTTTATCAATCAAAAAATTCTGGCCCAGCTGCCTTGAGGGCGTTATCCCATATTTTTTTATTATCTTTCTTATTGATTCCATATGACCAAAACAACATTCAAGCGTAAAACGTAAAGCGCAAAAGGCAAAGCTACAGCGTAAAACTTAAAGCTAAAAAAGAAAGGTTTTGCTTTTCGCTTTAAGCTGTAGTTTTGCGCTTTGCGCTTTGAGCTTTGCGCTGAATTTTGGTTTTTTGGAAATTGGATATTGGAATTTCCTTAACTACAATTATAACACGAGGCTTGACATTTTGTTTGTTTTAGGTGAAAATAGAATTTAGGCATCTTTATTTTATGTGTTTCAAAAATCCTTTTTTCTATTTTGGAATGTTTTCAGCGGTCATATTTGTTTCTCTGCTTATCAGCCCCCTGCCGAAAGGACAAGACAATTCCTTTCTGGCTTTTTATCCTAATCAAGAAGCGAAGGCAGATCTTTTCTTGAATCAAGAGATAGCCAATCCTCTCGAGGCCTCCCAATTATTGTTTTCTCAGAAAACGAGCTTACAAGGCACTTCTCCTGTTTATCTATTTCATCCCCAATCACTGGCTTTACTTTCCGGGCAAGAAGAAAGGAAAGAAATTCAGGAGTATATTGTCAAAAAGGGAGATACCATTTGGTCTATTGCCAAACATTTTGGCATTTCTTCTCAGACAATCATTTGGGCAAACGACCTTAAAACCTCTCGACTTAGGGTAGGCCAAAAACTGACTATTCTGCCGGTGGACGGTGTCCTGTATTTGGTCAAAAAGGGGGACCGTCTTGAGGACATAGCCAAAAGATATAATGCTGACCCCCAAAAAATTGCTGAATTCAACAACATTAAAGATGGTAGCCAATTATTTTTGCAGGAATTGTTAATTATTCCCGGAGGGAAAATGCCTTCTCAGGCCGGCTCTCAAAATAAGACGCTTGTAAGAATTTCCAGATCTTCTCCATTTAAGAATTATTACCCCTGGGGTTATTGCACCTGGTGGGTTGCCCATAAGCGATCCATTCCCCGTTATTGGGGGAATGCCATTGACTGGCTAAAGAGTGCTAAAAGAGACGGATTTAAGGTTTGCGAGGGGAGTACCTGTCCACCCAAGGTAGGGGCGGTAATTTCTTTAAGAACATCCCATCCCCTGGGACATGTGGCTTATGTTGAACAGGTAGAGGGGGATACCTTGGTTATTTCTGAGATGAACTACTGCAAATTTGGCAGAATGAACTGGCGCCGGCTAAAAGTAGGCGACCCCCGCATTAGAGGGTATATTTATTAAGGATTATAGATATCTTTCGCTCTGTAGGAAAGGGCTTCAGCAAGGTGTTCAAATGATATTTTCTCAGAGCCGCTTAGGTCGGCAATGGTTCGGGAAACCCGGAGAACCCGATGATAACCCCGGGCTGATAACTTGCCTGAATCCACAAACCTTTTTAAGAGGTCTTGACAACGGCTGTCAATAGGGCAGTATCTTTTTATTTTTGAGATGGGTATTTCAGAATTAACAAAAAAGTTCTCTCCCTTGAATCTTTCTTTTTGAATCTCCCTTGCCTTAATTACCTCTTCTCTTATTTTTGGACTATATCCCTCTTCCTCTTGGCTGCTTAACTTCTTATATCTTACATGGGGCACATTTATAAACAGGTCAATCCTGTCCATTAAGGGCCCTGATAGTTTTCTTCTATACTTTCTGATTTGAGATATGGTGCAGGTGCATTTTCTTTCCGGACTGCCAAGATAGCCACAGGGACAGGGATTAGACGCGGCTACCAGCATAAATTTTGCTGGGAATGAAGAATAGTGTTTTGCCCTTAGGATAATAATTTTTCCCTCTTCAATTGGTTGTCTTAGGGATTCTAATACATCACGGTGGAATTCTGGAAATTCGTCTAAAAACAAAACACCGCGGTGAGCCAAGGTGATTTCTCCGGGCCGAGGTGGATTCCCCCCTCCAATTAAAGCCACCTCAGAAGAACTGTGGTGAGGAGAACGGAAGGGCCTTTGGCTCATAATAGCCTTGCCTGGAGGCAAAAGACCGGCTACACTGTAGATTCTTGTAACCTCTAATGCTTCCTCAAAGGAAAGAGGAGGTAGAATTGAGATTATTGCCTTGGCAAGTAGGGTCTTTCCTGTTCCCGGCGGACCTATCATCAAGAGATTGTGGTTGCCTGCGGCAGCAATCGCAAGGGCTCTTTTGGCATATTCTTGACCCTTAATGTATCCTATGTCAATGATGTTGTCTTGTTCAAAAAGGAATTCTTTGGGATTTATGTTTTGGCTTGGAGCTTCTTTTCTACCCTCCAGATAGTCAATTACCTCCTTAAGGGTTTTTAGGCCAACTACTTTTATTCCTTTTATTATCTGCCCCTCGGGAGCGTTTTCTTCTGGTAGGATTAGTTCTGAAAAGCCCTTTTCTTTGGCTAATTGGGCAAAGGACAGTGTTCCCTTGATGGGCCTTAATCTCCCATCAAGGGCAAGTTCACCGAGAAATAATCTGTCTTTTGGAGAAAATTTAATTTTGTTATCTGCCAAAAGATAAGATAGGGCAATAGGTAGGTCATAGATTGAACCTTCCTTTTTTATATCAGCCGGAGCCAGAGAGACAAGAATCCTTTCCGGTTGATGATGGGGAGAAGGATAACCGGATGATTCAATTGCTGTTCCCACCCTCTCTTTTGATTCCTCAATTGCCTTATCTGGAAGTCCAACAATCTCAAATCGCCGGAGACCATAGGAAACATTGGTTTCTATCTCAATTATTTGGGCATCTAAACCCAGGAGGCAGGATGAATAGACCTTAGAAATCATTTTTCTTCTTTTTGGGCTACAAAGCCCTATGGCTCATGGCGATTCTTTCTAAAGCAGCGAGAAGTTCTTTTATTTGGATATTTAATTTTTCTTTGCTCCTGATTAATTCCTGATAGTTTTTCTGCAGTTCTTTGAGTTTAGAATCTATGCCCTCTTTTTCTTTTTCTATTGCCCATCTTTCTTTCTCTCTTGCCCTTCTTTCTTTTTCTTAATTCCATCTTTCCTTTTCTATTTCTACTCTTTTTTCATCTTCGGCTGTGTTTTCTCTTTTTTCTATTTCCCTAATTCTGTCTTCAATTTCTTTTTCTCTTTTTTCTGCTTGAGCAATGTTTCTTTGTATTGCTTTCAGCCTCTCTTTTATTTTCTGTGTTCCCTCTATTAGAGAGTGAATTTTTTCTTCTATATTCTTTTTCTCCGTTGTAAGGTTGTTAACTTTCATTTGGAGTTTTGCCCTTCTTATTGATGTTTTGATTCTTTTTTCTTCTTCTAAAATTTTTGAATATCCAGGATTGATTTGAAAGAGGGTCTCTTTATATTTGTTTCTTTTTTCTTCCAACTCCCACCTTTCGGTTTCAATGATATGTCTTTGGTCTTCTATTTTCCATCTTTCTTTCTCAATTCTTTCTCTTTCTTGGAGAGGGGCCTCTTCCTCTCTTTTTTCTAATTGCTTTTTTTTCTTCTCTATCTCTTCTTCCTGCTCTGAGATTGTTTTTATCTGTTCATCTATACCGCTTATTTCAGCCAGCAGTTCTTCTCTCTTTTTCTCTATTTTTTCTTTTGCTAAAGTGAGTTCTTTTAATTTCTCCTCTAGTTCTTCTATTTCTTCTTTTAGTTGTTCATTTGTCTTTGGAGATAAAGTTGAGGGAGAAGAAGGGAGGATCGGCTTTACTTCTTTTATTCTTTCTTCCTCTGGTATTTCCGACTTCTTTTCTTCTTCCGACTCCTTTTGCCTTTCTTCTTCCTCTTTTTTTTCTATCTTTTTCTCCTTTTTCTCCTTTTTCTCTATCTTTTCTTTAGGAGTCTGCACCTGTTCCTTTTTTTTCTTTTTGGAAAGGACTGCCCTTTCAATGTCTTCCTTCATTGTTCTTATCTTTATCTCTTCCAATTCCTCTTCGTTTTGATAGTTATTTTCTTTCATAGGCCTATTTTGGGAGCGTTGATTGCTCTTTTGGTTTTTGTTCTTCCAACTTGTTTCTCTTTTCTATTTCTTCCATTCTTTTGATAATCTCTTCAAAACCTCTTTCTTTCTGGACAGGAGGTGGTGGTTGGACCTTTTCTTTTCTCGGCGGAGACGCGGCTTTTTTCGGTGATGGCGGCGGTGCAGGCGCAGGAGGAGGTGGTGGCGCAGGCGTTGCTTCTTCTTTAATAACCACCTTTGGTTGCCTGGGCACTGCTTTTTTTATTCCCAGGATTAATTCTAACTCATTCTTCCTTCTTTCCAATGCCTCTTCTTCCTCAACCAGTTTTTGGTACTCGGCCTGCAGTTTTTTTAATTCTTTTTCTTTCTCTGATTGGGGTTTTGTAATTTCCCATTCCTTTTCTATTATTTCTTTTCTTTTTCTCTCCAATTCCCATCTTTCTGTTTCTATTTTTCTTCTTTCTGCCGGCAGGGCTCTTATTTCTTTTTGTTCGATTTCTTTGATTGAGGATTCTATTTTTTTTCTCTCTTTTTCCATTGCCTCTAGTTCCTTTTTGAATACCCTTTTTTCTCTGGTAAGCTTTTCTATCCTTTTCCCTAACTGCTTGAGGTCTTCTTCAATTTCTTTAATCCTGGCTATAATCTGCAGATATTCTTCTCTTGCTAAAACCAGTTTTAGTTTTTTTTCTAAGACCTCCTTTCGTTCTAGTAATTTTTGATAAGCAATTTTATTTTTTCCTATTTCTCTACTTATATTGCCAATTTTTTCTTCCACCTCCCAGCGTTGGCTTTCAGTATAATGTCTTTGTTCTTCTATTTTCCACCTTTTTTCTTCTACCTCTCTTCTTTCTTCAGGGGTACCTGATGTCTTTTCCTGCTTTTCAATTTTTTTCTTTTCTCTTTCAATCTCTTCTTCAATTTCCAAAATTGGAGCAAGTTCTTTCCTTAACCGGCTCATTTCCTTAACAAGATTTTCCTTCCTTTTTTCTAACTCTTCTTTTTGAGCCAAGATGGCTTTTAATTCCTCTCTTATTTCCCTTTCTTCTTTTTGGAGTTCTTCTTTTGTTTTTGGCCTGTTTACCTTGTCCATTTTTTTGCTTTTTTAGCCCCTTTTTGTTGTAAAGAGAGGTTAATCCTCCCCTGTTCATCTATTGATATAACCTTTACGGTGACCAAATGTCCGGTTTTTACCACATCCTTAACCCGGTTTACGCGATAGGGGGCTAATTGAGATATATGAATTAGCCCTTCCTTTCCCGGGAAAATTTCAACTATTGCCCCAAAGGGCAGGATGCGGGTTACCCTTCCCTGAAAAATTTCTCCAACCTTTGCTTCTCTGGTAATATTTTTAATCCAGGCAAGGGCTTTTTTGGCAGAGTCCTCCTTTTCAGCAGTGACAAAAACCCTTCCTGACTCCTCAATATCTATTGAGACATTGCATTCCCGGCTAATTTGGTTTATGGTCTTCCCTTCGGAACCGATAACCAGCCCAATTTTTTCAGGGTTAATCTGAAAGGAGAAGATTTTGGGGGCAAACGGAGAAAGTTTCGGCCTTGGTTTGTCCAGAACCTCCTCCATTTTTTCTAAAATTTCTAATCTGGCTTTTTTTCCTTGAGCAAGGGCTTTTCTTAAAATCTCCTCGCTTATCCCGTCAATCTTGACATCCATCTGGATGGCCGTTATTCCCTGTTTGGTTCCCGCTACCTTAAAATCCATTCCTCCATAGTGATCTTCTGGTCCCTGGATATCAGTTAAAATTTTAAAACTATTTTTGCCTTTTATCAAGCCTAGAGATATTCCAGCCGCTGGTCTCTTTATGGGGACCCCGGCATCCATCAGGGCTAGAGAAGAACTACAAACCGAAGCCATTGAGGTGGAGCCGTTTGAAGAAAGAATTTCAGTAACTATTCTTATGGTGTAAGGAAAGTTTTCAAAATCAGGGATAATGGGGAGAAGTGCCCTTTCTGCCAGCATACCATGGCCAATCTCTCTTCTGCCTGGACCGCGGAGGGGCCTTACCTCACCAACCGAATAGGGAGGGAAGTTGTAGTGGTGCATAAATCTTTTTTTACCGATAATTTCCATTCCCTCTAACAGTTTCATATCCCCGGGTCCCCCCAGGGTCAAGATAGAGAGAGACCTTGTTTTGCCTCTTTTAAACAGAGCCGAGCCGTGGGTACGGGGAAGAATTCCAGCCCTGCAGGAAATGCTTCTTATTTCATCTAGCCCTCGGCCGTCGGGCCTCCTTTCATTTTTGAGAATATTCTCTTCAATTGTTTGTTTGACCTCCTTTTCAAAGATTTCCTCTACCTCATTTCTTTTCTCCAACTCCATTGAGGGATGCCTTTGTTCAACAAAAAGCCACATTTCTTCCCTTATTTTTTTTATTTGTTCATCTCCCTCTTTTGTAAAAATGAGAGAGGATAATCTCTCTTTTAGAAAGCCCTTTATTTCATTTTCTAGTTTTTGGTCTCTTGGCTTTTGGGGCAGTTTGATTTTTTTCTTCCCTATTTTTTCTATAATTTCTTCTTGGAACCTAATGAGTTTTTCTAAATAGGGCTTGGCGAATCTGACTGTCTGACACAATATCTCTTCATCTGTCTCTTGAGCCTCGCCTTCCAGCATATTTATTAAAAGTTCATCTTCGCTTTTAATACTGCTTAGGCATAGGTCTATTTCTGGTTTTTCTCTTTGTTCATAGGTGGGATTGACAATGAAGTTTTCTCCTAATTTTGCTATTCGCAGGGCTCCCAAGGGACCATTCCAGGGGATATCAGAGGTGCCAAGAGCCAGAGATGTGGCTATAAGCCCTAACACATCAGGGTCATTTTCTCTATCCCAGGAAAGACAGGTGACGATTACCTGAACCTCGTGGTTTAGGTTTTTGGGGAACCGGGGTCTGATTGCCCGGTCAATTAGCCGAGCAGTAATAATGGCTTCGTTGGTTGGCCTACTTTCTCTGCGGATAAATCTTGAGCCAAGAATTTTGCCGGCGGCATAGTATCTTTCCAGGTACTCAACACTAAGAGGAAGAAAGCCCTGATTTTGGGCTTCCTTTTGAGACATTACCACTGTGGATAGAACAACCGTGTCTCCATATCTCAAGAGGCAGGAGCCATTTGCCCTCTCTGTAAGATGAGTCATATCAGCGGTCATTTCTTTTCCATTAAACTGGAGTTTAAACCTCATGTCTTTTTAAAAGATATTTCTGGGGATGGGCTTCCAGGTCAATAAATTGGTCAGCCGATTCTTTTAGTTTTGAAGAGGTAGACCTGCCAAAGGCAATTACCTCAACCCTTTTACCTTGATTTTTTAGATATTCTACAAGTTGAAGAAAATCACCATCTCCGGAACAAAGAACAATCGTGTCAACCGAGGAGGAAATTCTGATGGCATCCACCGTGATTCCCACATCCCAATCCGCCTTTTTTAGCCCGCCATAATATTCTTGGAGGTCTCTAATTCTTGTTTCAATGCCCAGTTTAGCCAATGCCTCAAAGAATGGTTTTTCCTCCCCTGTTTTTGTCCGAACAACATAGGCAAAAGAACGGATTAGACTTCTTTGCTTAATGGCAGATTTTAGGACCTCCCGAAAATTAACCTTTGCCCTGTATAGATTTTTGGCTGAATAATAGAGATTTTGAACATCTATCAGAACTGCTATTCTCTGGGCAGAGTATTTTATTGCCATAATAATAACTAATCCTTAACCTTTTTCTTCAGTCCTGTTTTTTTGATAACCTGTTCATATCTCTTCTTATCCTCTTTTTTAAGAAGATTGAGGAGTTTTCTTCTTTTTGCCACCATAGTCAAAAGTCCCCTTTTTGAATGGAGGTCCTTGGGATGTTCTTTGAGGTGGGAAAGAAGATAATTTATTCTTTCAGAAAGCAGACCTATCTGAACATCCAGGGAGCCAGTGTCCGAATCATTTAGCCGATATTTTTCAATTATTTTTTTCTTTTTTTCTTTATCCAGCATATCTTTTAGTATACCACAATTTCTGAAAATAAAAAAGACCTTGGGGCTTGACAAATTGGTTCAATTTTTGTAAAAAGGGGAGCAGAAAATTCTCGCTCTTTTGGCTTGCAGCCCAAACAAAAAGGTCGGCAAATAAGAATGGGGAAGGTTTTTATCCCACCTCCCAGATTCTTATTATGTTTAAATTAGAAAGACAGGTTTTTGTTCAAAATCAATTAGACGAGGACTATTACGATGACTACGAAGAAGACGAAGGGTTAATTGAAGAAGACCTGGACGAAGAAATAGCCGAGGAAGACGAACTCTAATCAGTTTCAGCAAAAGCGACCCCGTTGATGTTAATCAAGGGGTCGCTTTTTACTTAATTCTCACGAAGTTTCTTCTTCCTTTCTGCAAAAGCATTCCCTTTTTTATCTGAAGTGTCTTTTTCCAATCCCCTTGGATTTCCCCATCAATTTTTATCCCCTTTTGCAAAATCAGTCGTTTTGCTTGAGATTTGGAGGAGCACAAACCGGTTTTGACCAAAAGTTCAAGGATGTTCATTTGGCCGGCATCTATTTTGACTTCAGGTACCTTTGAAGGAAGTTCTCTTTTTCTAAAAATTCTTTCAAATTCCTCTTGGGCTTTTTGTCCCTCTTCTTTTCCATGATAATAATTGACAATTTCCCGTGCCAACCTGGCTTTTGCCTCTCTGGGCTTTGCTTTTTTTATTTCTTCAATCTCTTTAAGAGAAAGCGGGGTTAGAAGTTCAAGATAACTGGAAATTAGTTTGTCTGGAATAGACATAATCTTTCCATACATTTGATCAGGGCTGTCTTCAAGCCAGATACAGTTGCCTGAGGTTTTTGACATTTGCTTGCCGTCTGTCCCTAAAATCATTGGGCAGGTCAAGACAAATTTTTCTTTTTTTCTCATCTTTGCTAATAATTCTCTGCCAATTAACATATTGAATGTTTGGTCAGTGCCTCCAATCTCAAGGTCAACATTTAAGAAAACTGAATCGTATCCCTGAAATAAAGGGTATAAAATTTCGTGCGCCCATACTGTCTGTCCCATTTTCAGCCGTCTTTGAAACATATCCCTTTGGAACAATTTTACAGCGCTGATATGTGAAGCGATTTTAACAATATCTTTATACCTTAATTTCAAAAGCCAGTCGCCGTTGTATCTTATTTTTACCTTGGAAAAATCCAAGACCTTTCCTGCCTGTTTTTTCCAGGTTCTGATATTTCTTTTAATCTCTTCATCTGTGATAACCGGCCTGGCGCTCAAACGAAGAGAAGGGTCTCCGGTTAAAACCGTGCCTGTGCCGATAACCAAAATCGCTTCCTCTCCAAGGTCAGCGAATTCCTGAAGTTTTCTTAGGGTGATGGTATGTCCAAGATGAAGCCGTGGAGCAGTGGGGTCAATACCAAGATAAACCCGTATTTTTCTCTTTTTCATCAGTGCCTCAAGACCTTTTTTACTGGGAAGGATTTTGTCTACTCCTCGCGAGAGAACCTGCTCAATTTTTTTGGGGTTTATTTTCATTGTCCTTTATAATAAAATAAAAAGGTTGCTTTGTAAAGTTTATCTCACTTATCTAAGGTTTTGTTAAGGTTAGGTAGTTTATTTATGGCTAAAAGAAGGCTTTACCGAAAGGTTTATCAAAAAGGCAAGGGAAGAAGGAGGCTAATTTTCGTTTTCAAGGTTTTTGCCCTTTGCCTTTTTCTTCTTATTTCTGGGGTTTCTTTTCTGTTTTTCTACTATGGACGCGACCTCCCCCAGCCTGAGGATTTTAATGAAAGGGAGTTGTTTCAGTCAACCAAGATATACGATCGCACAGGCAAGGTCTTGCTTTATGAAATTTACGGCGAGGAAAAAAGAACCTGGGTTGACCTGGAAAAGATACCTGACCTTCTTAAGAATGCAGTGATTGCTACTGAGGATAAAAATTTCTACCGCCATCCGGGTGTGGATATTAAAAGCGTCATAAGGGCAATAATGATTGACCTAAAACTGGGCCAGCCAATCCAGGGGGGCTCTACAATCACCCAGCAGTTGATTCGTTCCTCTTTTTTAAGCCGGCAAAAGACCATAAAGAGAAAGACCCGGGAGGTGATACTGGCTTTAGAACTTGCTCATAAGTATTCCAAGGACCAAATTTTAGAATGGTACCTTAATCAGATTCCCTTGGGCTCCAACTGCTATGGCGTGGAGTCAGCAAGCGAGACATTTTTTAAGAAATCAGTTTCCGACCTCTCCTTGTCAGAGGCAGCCACCTTGGCTGCCTTAATTAGAGCGCCAAGCTACCTCTCCCCCTATGGCAAACATAAAGATAAATTAATAATAAGGAGGAACTATGTTTTAGATAGGATGGTTGAGGAGGGTTATATTACTGAGAAGCAGGCGGCGCAGGCAAAAAAGGAGAAGTTAAGGGTTAATCCTATCCGTCAATCCATTAAGGCGCCTCATTTTGTTTTTTATGTGAGGGACTACCTAATGAAAAAATACGGAAAGGAGATAATTGAAACAAAGGGATTTAGGGTCTATACCACCCTTGATTGGGAACTCCAAAAAGAGGCAGAGAAAATTCTTAAGGAAGAGGCAAAAAAGAACAGAGTTTACAACGCCTACAACAGTGCCCTAGTAGCGATTAATCCCAAGAATGGTCAGATTCTAGCGATGGTTGGCTCGGCTGACTGGTATGCCACCTCCTCGTTGCCCAAGGGATGTAAGCCGAGGGTGAACTGCCGTTTTGAGCCAAAATTTAACATTGCCACATTAGGCAGGAGACAGCCGGGCTCTGCATTTAAGCCCTTTGTTTATGCTACCGCTTTTCAGAATGGACACAGCGACAAAGAGATTGTAATTGATGAAAGGACCGACTTCGGTGTCTGGAACGGCAAGCATTATATCCCCCAGAACTACGACGGCAAATTT
>Ga0180301_10001670_pt1 | contig 17413 bp, 30 predicted proteins | sample GuaBasSediGuay16_FD_121797 | JGI IMG/M metagenome (GOLD analysis project Ga0180301, IMG submission 121797) | Subseafloor sediment microbial communities from Guaymas Basin, Gulf of California, Mexico - Guay16, Core 4569-2, 12-15 cm | ecosystem: Environmental > Aquatic > Marine > Hydrothermal... | reverse complement strand
GCAGGGGGTCTTGCAGGCGGCCTAGCCGGGGGACTTACTGTTTCAACTATTTCACGTAGCCTGGCCGATAGCTCTCTCCTGGCCTCGGAGGCTCTCCTAGAGACATCTCTTAGCTCTCCTTCAACGAGCGGGCGGTGCTCCGGCCTAAGCATAGCCATTTCTTCTCTAAGTCTCCTAGCCCTGGTGAGCAGCTCTGTAAGACTCCTAGCAGCCTCAACTATGTCTCCCGGAACCTCTATTCCACGGGAGAGGAGAATGTTCACGATGTTTTCTTCAGCTGACAGGCCGGGGTTTATCTCGTCTAGAAGCTCTATAGCCGATACTCCAAGCCTCTCAGCAACCCTATGGATATATGATGCGAGAGACCGTGCAACTGTCCTAGAACAGGTGCCCCTAGCCTCGGTTACAACCACATTACATTTAAACCTAGACCAGACCTCCCTAACCAGCTCCTCAGCCACGGAGTACCTCCTCCTTCAGCAATCCGCGTTCACCAAGTTCTTTGAGCAGGTTGTAGACTCTTCTAACCCATCCCCAGAACGAGGATCTGAGGGTATCGAACTGGGGCCTCCAGGTGTATAGGTACTGACCGTCTATGAGTACGTGGGTGTCCCCGAAGCCCTTGCCGTAGGTCTCTACCCTGAGCTCCAGGCGTTTGGGCTCCTTAACCAACTTGAGTATCCTCTCCCTGAGGGCTAGCAGGAACTTAGCGTAGTCGGGGCTGAGCCCATCAACCCTCATCTCGCTGGGGTGCCTGCGCCCCGCCTCCCTCAGAGCCTCATCGACAATACTCCTAGCAATACCCCACAGCTTCCTACGCTCCTCCCTCGTGAGAACCCTCTCCTCCCCTAAACCCCCCGACTGCGTCTCTAACCGGTTAGACCCGCGCTCACCTCGGTTACTGGGGTCGGTAGCTACGGCTACGTATGCTGGCTCCTCAGCTAGTGAGAGCAGCCCGGATCCACGCCTTACCCAGTCCTCCCATCCCCATCCACGCCTAGCCTTCCAGTAACTGATGTTGAATAGGGCCTTCCCGGACTCCAAACCCCTGATCTCGCCGGTGCGCACGGCAACATCCACAGCCACCTCCATGTCGAAGGGCTCGAAGTAATCACCAATTCTTGATGGGTAGGCGTAGAATGATGTACCTGGCTTGAGCAAACCCTCCCTAATACCGACTTGTGATAGATGGCTCATGTAGGCATTAAGGAAGGCAAGCATCTTAGCGAGATCGTCGAACGTCTCCCTAGGCTCTCTAATCCTGAACCCGTGGTATATGTTGATCTCGGTCAAAGCCCTCATAATGGCTTCACTAGCCAGTTCCTCGAGACCCTCATCGCCCAGCTCCTCGATCTTCCTCCTAGCCTTCTCAGGGCTCCACTCAACCTTCTCGATATACTTCCTCTCCTCATTTATGAGGTCAAGGAACTCCGCTACCAGGCGCTCGCGCTCGGCTTGAGTCCTAGCCTCAAGGCTCCTCCTAAACAGTTCCTCCCAACGCCTCCTCCACTCACCCCTAGTCCTCGCACTCTGTGATGGCTTCTCTAACTGGTTAGATTCGCCGTGAATCTCTCTATGCCTTAGAGCCCTCTCGACCTCGGTTAGTGGTTTGCCTCTACCTCTCTCCTCTCCCTTCCTTGCCGTGCCCTTCTCCAGCCCGGTGCCTCTGGGCGGTAGCTTCTGCCTCTCCTCGTAGAGCTTCATGAGCTCTTCGCGAGTGTCTAGTGGCAGGTATGTGAGTATCTCCTTGAACTCCTCGGGAGGCTTCGATAAAAGTCTCTCTAGGCATTCTTTATGGAACACGTGCTCTCCTACAACATAGACTTCCTCGCCAGCTATAACAGGGCCCTTACATAGAATACACATGGTGTCGTATTGCCAGGCCTCTTCTCCCCTAACAAGCTTAACCATTCTCTACACCTGTTACTAACGTCTCTTATTTCACTTAAGTATCTCTATGGCTTTGTCGAAGAATGCTGACCATAGTAGGAAATGATATGAGGATGGTAGCCCGTCATTACTCTTTATATCTATTAGGTCGTATAGGTAGGCTGCGCGGAAGTCTAGTTTACCCTTTATCACTTTTATGAACACGTCGATATGCATTGTTATCTCTGTTGTAGCGTATGGGGGGTTTTTGGGATCCACTTCCTTGGCAACTGGTTTGTCTCCTTCAAACCCTAGCCAGAATGCTATCTGCCCGCCCTGGCTATCATAGAGCTTTAGCACAGCGGATCTTGTCCTCGCCTCTGGGAACTCCTTGAAGAGGTCATTTAGCTTCATCATACCTATCTGCATTAGCTTTGGGAGAATAGTTAATAGTTTAAGCCTGATGCTCACCCAACAACCACCTCAACAAGCTGGTCGAATAGCTCTGGGACTGGCTGCACCTGGAGGCGCGGATCCCATGGAATCTTAACTATCTTGAACCCGTATTTCTCTGCCTCCTCATTATACTTTTCCTCAACAGCCCTAGCGTGCTCCTCCTTATACAGGTTGTACTTGTTTAGAACCAGGGCCCTGATCTCGATGTCATAGAATTTCAGTAGATCCATTATCCTGAGGTTGTCCTCTATTGCAAACCGGTGCGGCTCTCCAACAATTACTGCTCTGGCCCTACCTCTTAGCTCCTTGAACAACTTGACATTAACGTCTATTGCTGCGGGCGGGGCGTCGATGATAAGGTAGTCTCCACTCCATTTAACAAACTTTAACAGTGTTGTTATGAAGTCTGTTGTCTTCTCATAGTTTAATGCCACGCCTACTCCACGTGGGATAAATGCTCCTAGCCCCATGTATTCTAGGTGCTCCCCTATCTTCAACGGCATTAGCATTCTGCCGGCTTCTCTAAGCTTCTCCTTATTAACATCGAGGAACAAGTGTACGTTCGGAGCCAAGAGGTCTGCGTCAAGAAGCGACACCTTTATTCCTCTTAACGCTAGATTAGCGGCCAGGTTTACTGATACTGTGGTTTTACCGGTTCCACCCTTACCTGAAGTAACTAGGATGGGTATCATTTCCCGCCACCTTTTTCCATGGATTCTTTACTTATTTGCTCGAGCTCATGAAGTTTTTTCTCGAGCTCTGTAAGCTCTCTTTCACGCTCCTCCGGCGTAAGCTTTCCCACAAGCTTTTTTACAGTCTCCTCTATGTCCTCGACAAGTCTTGGCGCGCGGCGCCTTAGCTCAGGTGTTATAATGGACTCTACTAGTGTTACCAGCCTGTTTATGCTCGATGAGATGTCTGATCTAGTGGCCCTGAGCTCTTCTATAAGTGCTGGCCCTAGTTTATTGACTGCAAACTCTGTCTGCTTCTCCATAGCCTTAAGGCTTGGATGGAAATCATATTCTCTAACCACGCTGCCATCGGGTTTGAGTACTTCTGCTTTAGGTAGGATCATAAGGTGTCGTTCTCTAGCCCTCCTTATCTCCTCAAGCTCCTTCCTTATGCGCTCTAGCTCGCTTCTAAGCCTCATGTTCTCGCTTACACTGGCCGTGATGCTTTTAACGGCTATCGACAGGTCTTTTTGGGAATCAGCAATCTTTACAAGAGCTTCCTCGAGCCTAGACAACCTTGCCTCTACTTCACCAATTCTCTCGAGAGCTGTCTCAGCCTTCCTCCCTATCCTCTCAACACTCTCGGGTATCACCGGATATGGTTTCTCGACTTCTTTCACAACAGGTTTCTCGATAATAATTGGCTTGGACTCGGCCTCCTTGGCTTTCTTTTCACCTGGTGCAAGAACTTTCTCGACAATACTGTGGACTAGTGTCCTTTCCTCAGGCGTTAGGTCTCTTAGCTCTCTAACGAAACTAGATACATCCTTATACGTGCTGATTAGTTCACGAAGCCTCTTCTTACGCTCTTCAATCTCGGCTCTCTCCTCTTCAACCTCCGGAGGCATTGGGGGCTGTTCTTCTACCTGGGTCTCCATAGGCTGCTCTTGTTCCTGGGGCTGCTCTACCTGCTCGCTTGCCTGCCCTTCTTCCAGGGCAATTCCTTCTTCAGGAAGCTCCTCTATCTCTCTTTTAAGCTCTTCCTCCGACATACCCTGCACCCCATAGCTCTCTTATCTTAGGTATTACTACATGATAGTATTTTGATCTCTCCGTTGGGCTAAGGGCCTCGGGCACATACTTTACGATAAAGACTATTGTCTTTACGACCCTCGACTTGAGGTCCTCTATAGCCCTCCTGGTCTCATTTAAAGTATCGTCTACGAGAGTCTTGTAGTCTTTAACCAGTTCTCTTAGATACTTGTTTTCTCCCCTAAGCCTCTCAACCTCGCTCTCGAGAGCCCTGATCTTCTCCTCGTATTCTTCGAGTTTCTCCGCCCTCTCTTCAGCCAGCTTCATGAAGGCCCTAAACTTCTTAACGATGTTAGCTGCCGTCACCTCAGGGTTACGCCTATCGATCTCGTGTTCATCTAACAACCTAAACGCGTCGGGTAGAAGGCTCTTAGAGAACTCTAGTATGATATGGTTCCACCATGCCACATTGTCAATCCACTTGACCATGATGGGGTGCTTGGGATCCAGTCTCTTCTTAACAAGATCCATGATGAATCTTGCGTCTACTCCAGAAACGTTCTCTGATTCCTCGCTCTCCTCATAGGCTGTGGCTGCAGCCGTATGCTCAGCCCTCTTCGCTGTCTCTTGTAGCTCAAGCTGTTTTTTCCTCCTCGAGATATAGCTTCGTGATACACCACAGATCCTCTGTATCTCATCATATGTTTTACCCAGCCTCAGCATTCGATCCACACATTCTCTTATATCCGGAGGATGACGGGGCATACTATTTCACCATGCTGTATTCTGTCTCAAGTAGTCTATAAGGTTTAAGACTAATTGTTTTAAGACTGTTTAAGCCGATCGGTTTAAGACTAGTTTAAGACTAATTAAGTATTTAACCTCTGGGATAAAATATGTACCCTAGGGTACAGGGGTGTGGTAGTTGCCTCTGCCAAAAGAGCTTCAGGTGAGGATTCTCCGGCGCTGGCTCGAGAAAAAGGGTATAGACCCTGATACAGTGGACCTAGAGGCCCTGGTGGACTCTAATCTCGAGTTTGCTGAAAACGTTAAGAATGTTGAGAGACATCTAGGGATCTCTCTAAAGCATATCGGCTTTAGTGAAGAAGATGCTAAAGCCTATGAAGAGTACGGTAATAATCTTTCGCTGCAAAGCCATCTAAGGGATATTGAGGAGAAGATTGAGGAGGAGGAAAAGAGGCATTACAGCGAGATCACTGGAAGGTTTGAAGAGCTTGCGGAGAAAGGGGATCCATTGGAGTACTTGTCTAAGCAGCTGTTCCCTGAACTTGTAGGAGAGCAATACGATTTTGTAAGGAAAGCAGTGTTGCTGTCACTTGTAACACATTATGATAAAGCAAAGAGGACTAGAATACATGTTCTCATTGTAGGTCCTCCGGGCACTGGTAAAACCGAGATACTGAAGTGGATTAGCACTAAGCTGGGAGCAGCTTTTGTAAACGGCGAATATGTCAGTAAAGTAGGGTTAACCGCTGATGCCCGTGGAAAAAACGTTACTCCCGGTGTCTTAGCAGAATATGACGGACATATTGTCTGTATAGATGAAATCGACAAGATCCCGCCTAGAGACCAGGGCGGACTACTACAGGCTATGGAGGAAGGAGCATACACTGTTGTCAAGGGAAAGCACAGAACCAGGTTTAGGGCTGAAGTCAGAGTAATTGCTAGTGCTAACGACTTGAACAAGGTTATACCGCCTCTCCGTGATAGATTCGACTTTATCATAGAGCTAAAGATCCCAAGCAGAGATGAGAGAGCCAACATGGTAGACAAGATAGTTGATGAATTCTTTGGTAGATACAATACTGACTCAAATATCCTGCATGAATACATTAACTGGATTAGTGGATTCGAGCCCGGCGTAGAGGACTTGGAAACGATCAAGAAGGTTATGCGGGAGTACATTAAGCTAACAAACAATGACATCGAAAGCTTCAGCGTCCGCTCACTCGAGCTCTCAGTACTGAGAATAGCTTATGCACTAGCAAAACTCGAGAAAAAGAACGTTACACCACTACATGTTGTCAAAGCCATCAGACTCAAGGACCCAACACTAAACAATACACAATACAAATACCTTGCAGCAATAGCAGAGAAGATAATCGATGAATAACAATATTTTTCCTAAACCAAATCTTTTTCCCACAACACAAAAACTATTCTAAAAGTAATAAATTTGTCTGTGAAGAGGCGACAGGTTTATAACCCCTCCGTATATACAGGATATACAGAATATGCTCGGGTGGAATGCATGCAAATCCAGATTCAAACCTTCCCACAAAACGAATCCCAACTCAGAAAACTTTTTGATTTCTTTGTTATCCTTCATGAAAACCCGGTTAGTATTGAATACATTATTGAGACCGATATAAGGGAGGCAATAAAAGCATACAAAGAGGTTGTTAACGAGTATATTAAGTCTGGGTATAAGGTTGTTGAAATCAAGGCAGAGGAAGTAAATGTTACGCATCTAAGAAAGCTTATACATGAGAAATTTGATGGCTTTGTAAAGTTCACTGAAATTATAGCCGCATCTGTTGATGAGAATGACGATGTTTTGATAGTACTGCTAAAGGCAGAGCTTTATGCTAAAGTGATCGATTTTAGTGTCTTCTATGGTGTAGGACAGCCAAATCATTCAGTATACGAGCTTGCTAGGTTTCTATCATACTACTATGGCGCTGGAAGAATCCTATTAGCATCATCACCAGATGTCGGGGACTATTATGTCAGCGATGAACTGAAAATATGCTATTTAAGTGGAGTTGAAACCGATGAAGAGGCGATAAAATGCTATATGATAAAGAGGCAACAAGTCCCAGAAATAGTATACATTCATGACGGCTACGAGTACGCTATTATTGACGCTACTGGCCTAGAAAAATTTGATGTAAAATATGTTAAACTCAGGAAAGTTGGGAATTCTAATGTTGTGGCATTTCCAAAGGAATTAAGGAGAGATTACGTTAGGCGTGTAGTCATATCAGAAAACCTTGTGCTTTACGACACGCTTTAATTCAATTCTTTTTCCCTGCGTTTTTCTTTTCTTGAACTGTTTTAGTTCATTCTTCTATTTGCTGTTAAAGACTAGATGTCATTAGTCTTGATTAGTCTTAAGCAGTCTTAATTAGTCATTAATTAGTCTTAGAAACTTCAAAGACTTGAGTGTATATGCAGTATCTTGCATGAAGCTCGAGTATTTTTTGCTCGAGTTTCTAAGACTAGCATAGACTGTTTGTGTTTTGCCATGCTAACATGTATCTATGTATATCATGTATGTTGAACACACCATCAACTGCAGCGGACCCAGGCCCCAGAGCACCCAGCTACTCTGAGCCTGGCAGGGGGATCTGGAACGCATTTCACCGTGAAGACTGATTCATGTAAAGAGAACCTCCTTCTCTACTGGAGCCCACTCTGGTGGAGCGGATTTCTTAACTCTGCGTACTATAAAGTTGAAACTTAATATAAGCGAGGGTAATGAAACTTTTCTTTACCTAGGGTAATATAAAGTTTAAGCTTTATATAAGCGAGACTAAAGATATCTTTCTTTAGAGATAAAAGTAAAATAAAAGGTGGTAAAACAGGTCTATAACCCCCCAGTAAACAAGGAGAAAAAAAATAAAAACGAATGGGAAAAAAGAAATGGGATTAATGTTGCTCTTCTTGTTTTTCAAGCTCTTCCACAACTTCATCTAGCATACTTAACGCGTTGTGAAGAAGTTCGTTAGTAGCTAATAGGAAGTCTTCAAAATCCACAAATCTAATCTCATTTTCAACAATTTCTAGTACTTTTTCGTGATCTACATGTAGTATTATTCTTTTTTCGACTGGCTGCACAAGAACGCTTATATAGTCCTCAATCATCTTAATGGCTTCTAGTTTGTCTCCACGCTTGTAATCTCTAATCGCAACTGCAGTGTTGTATATTATGCTTTTGGCGTCTAATAGTTTATTTCTTATTTTTTCGAGCTTCTCTTTCTCTACCATTTTTCCACCCGAGGGTTCCTCCGGGTACCAGTTTTACCCCGACTGGGGTTAATAAACCTGACGGGGCTTCTCACCCGTTAGAGCCTCCATTAGTAGAGCTTTAGTTTTCTTGTGATGTAGGTCCATATTTTTGCAGCTAGCTGTGGGTTGACTTTGAATGCTTTTACGTAGACTTGTGGCCCTTTCTTCCTGATTTCTATTGTCCAGCCATCTGCCTCTAGCACAATCCTGTTATGTGAAGCGTGTTTAACCTCCACATTCCTGTAACCGAGGTCCTTGACATAGTCAACTAGGTCCTTCATAGAGAACCCCAGGGGAGAAGTGGATAATGGTTTGCTTAAAAGCCAGGGGGCGCTTTAAGCTCTTAAAGAAAACCAGGGGAAACTATGAGAAGTAATAGTGAGGGAAAAAAGGGTTTATTCTTTTTTATGCGCCTCAATGGCTTCTTTGAGCCTGTTTCCAGCGTTTATGAACCCTGGTATCTTGTACTTCTCCAGTAGCTTCTCCAGCTTCTTGAGCATCTCTATTCCCTTGGCGATGGCTCTAGGGTGGCCTGTCTTCTCTATCTTCTCTGCCTGCATCAGGAGCTGTGTTATGATGTACATTATTGTCTCGCTGAGCCTCTCCATGAGGTAGTCAGTAGTTTTTTCATCATGGGGTTCAACGGGGTAGACTTCAACATACTCCGTGTATTCTTTTATTTTTGTCTCGACTTCCTCGACACCGTCGGGAGGGCACACATAAGTAGAGTTGTCAACACGAGCACACATGTTCCAGTATGCAACATCCTTGATGATACTGTACTCCTTGGTCGGTATACGATAGCCTCCCTTCTTTTTCTTAACCTGCTTAAGATCAAAGCTCACCAGGTACCACTTAGCAGGCTCACCAACAACCCTGAAGACAAGCAGCTTTCTCGCTACTCTCCTAAGTCTATCAACTTTGAAAATATCCCTGAGCTCCTCCTCGGTTTTGTAACGTTGAATAATTCGTTTTGATGACTTGATTTTCTCGGTTAAACCAAGAACAATAAACATCTTGGTCACCCTTCTTTATCACTAATCTTTAGGATTCTTAGTGCATTAGCATAAGCTTCTATTGCTTTAATGTATATCTCGATACGCTCCTTAAGCTCCTTGTCATTACCTCTCATCCTTAATAGAAACACTGCACTACTAAGCTCGTATAGCATTGTTGCCAAACGATCCTCCAGATCTTTCAATGTACAATAAGAGTTATGACCAATTATATAGAACTTCTTAGTTTGGGTCACGCCTACCACCCTTGGGTTAAATATGGTTGCTGGGGGTTAAAAGCTATTGGGGTTCTCACCTGTTAGAGCCCCTATCAATGCATTATTGCTTGTAACCCCCTGTCCCCTACCTGTACCCTGGTGGCCTCTGTGGCTCTGCGTGTGGTTACATTCAAGGCTGATGAGAAGCTTGTTGAGAAGCTGCTGGTGTTCTGCAGGAGGAAAAACATGTATTTGAGCGAGGCTATAAGAACAGCTATTCAGCGTATGATTTTGGGTGAAGAAGTCGTGGAAAAAACAGCTAGGATAGGGCCGGTTCTGAACTAGGGTTACTCTGACCTGAATGTAACGGATCCCTCGATTATTGTTATCCCGAGTGTTTTTATCATTGTTAGTAGCTCGTCTATCTCCTTCTCTATTCTCGTCGAGTATACGTAGTAGTGTCTATGGCGACTGGTCACTTTTGGCACTAGCCAGATGTAGGTTGCCTTATCGGTTACAGCCATGTATGCGTGCCTTGGTATACTCTTCACTATTTTCTCGAAGTCTTCTTTAACGGCTATGGTTATGATTGCCATGCTCCCGCCTCATGGGAGGTAGTTCCCGTAGAGAGCTATCACGTTCCACACGACAATATCCTTCTCAGCTATCTCAGTAGCTTCTTGTCCACGGATAGGCTTCTTCAGTATCACTACATAGATGTCATCTGTCTCCGTGAACTCGTAGAGCCCGCTACTAGGCTCCAGCTTTACTCCAATTCGCTGTAGATACTTGTTAAGGAGCTCTATGGTAGCGGGGTGCCTTATATACGATACTATCTCGGCATTATATCGCATTCTCTTCTCAGCAATCTCAGACAACATAACATCAAGTGTAATCGGCTTAGCGTAGATTGTTACATCACGCTTGAAGATGGATAACGGGAGGGAGTTCAGGAGGACAATCCTCACACTACCACCCAGTTAAAACTGGTTCCAGAGGGTATATAAAAATATAATATGTATTACACTCTAACCTTCTTGAGGCAGACCTCGCCCCTGTCATTAATGTACCACAGGACGCGATCCCCGTCCTTAATGTCCAGCATCACTCGAATCTGCTTGGGTATCTGTACTCTGCATCTCCCGTAGACTTTCATGACAGCTACTTCTTGTACCACGCTCCACCACCTCCACCAGAATCTATCTCCCCTGTACCTCTTTAACTCTTAGGTTTAGGTAACTGGGGTTCTAACCGGTTAGAGCCACAAACAAAAGTACCTTGGTAGTACCAGATCCCGGGCAGACGGTACCAGGACGGTACCACCAGGGTCTACCAAGTAGACTTCTTATAGCTGCAGCGTCTACCATTGTCTACTGGGTGGACTGTATGGGGAAGAGTTTCGCTAGGAAGCTGCGTGAATACTATCTTTTCTCTAGGAGAGCACTCGCAACCAGAAACAAGCCAGTCTATGACTCGGGAAAACAGATACCCCCGGACGTAAACCACAGGAAAAAGAGGAAGCATTTGCGGCTCTAACCGGTTAGAGGCGCCATCAAAAAATTGTCTAGTTTTTAGTGTTAGCCATTTGTCTGGCTTTCTTGATGCTCACTGTATCTCGCCTATGCATTGTTCTAGGAGCTCTATCCCGCTGTAGTACCTTCTCTTCCAGTACCGTAGGCAGTCCTCAAGCCTCCTGTATGCCTCCTCGGTCTCCATCCAGTCCTGCTTAAAGCTGTATGAGCACATACTGTGGAGAAGATGCTTCTTTAAACCACTAGCCCTCCTGAACACCCTCCCGCAGTACGGGCAGATCCTCTCAGCAATCAGCAATACTGTATGCGGGTGCATTATCTCGAACAGATAGTACTTGAGCTTACAGGCAAAATCCTTCCTATGGCTAAGAATGGTGTTGAGAACATCCCTCATGTCATGATGCCTCATCTTACTTCACCTTCAATTTCTTTCTTTTCTTGCCTTCCATTAGTTCTTTTATTTCAAGTAGCGTTTTCTTCAATGGGCGTATCTTGTATATGAGACATGCTTCGTAGTTGCCGTAGCATAGATCATAGCCAACCGTTCCAGGCGGACAAGGCTCACATCCACCATTCCTCGCCAAAGGACACTTGGGTTCAACCATCACTCCTCCACCTCGGGCACTATCTTCTCCCCATGCTCTTTCTCGACAAGCGCTACTGCTAGGCGGAATGTTTTCTTGCAGTGCGGACACCTGATCACGATATCAGTAATCCTGAACGATAACTTCCTAGCCATCACTCGGTCACCTCAGATCTTTAGGTTCTTGACAGCATCCTCTAGGCTCTTATAGAACTTTTTGAGACCTGGTTCTAGCTCCTTTAGCAGAGGCTCTAGCTTCTCCTCAACGCATCTAAGGTATTCGTCCCATTCCTCTTCATCCCTGGTAAGCGGGTCCTTAATGCATTTTAGAAGATGTTTAATGAGGGGCTTACCATCGATCTCATGCTTCATTATCTTGTCCCAAGCATCGTCTCCAAGAAGCGATGTGGCTAGCCAGAGAGCCTCACTACCTCCTCCTTCAACAGCATATATCCTGAGATTATAGACAAGCCAGTCAACTAGGGACATATAGGGTATTCTATCACACTCAACCATCACTCGGTCACCTTTTCAAGGAGTTGTTTTAGCTGTTCTAGATCATCTACAGATGGATGTATTGTCATACATCTCTCATGCACAACGATCCCGTTTCTGTCCTCAAACTCACCACAAATCTTCAACTCCACTCTATCAACAGTAATCTTGCTAACTATAACCGAAACACTAGCGTTATTGAAACTATCCCAGAACCTATACACTTTTGCCTCAACCATCACTCGAACACCTTTTCGCCCATTATTTCTCTCAGTATCTGTGTTGTAATATGATCCTTCTGATGCTCATTATAGATTATCAGGTGTAGGTGCGGGTATGAGTGCCCGAATATACAGAACGTGTGCTCCCTGCTCCTCAATATGTATGCTCTAACAACCCTTCCACGCAGAATATTCAAGACAATAGGCAGATCCGAGTACTGGCCAAAACACTGCATAGCCCGCCCACCCCCTAGAGAACCGTATCAGACCCGGTTTTCAGGAGCCGTACTCTCGGCACATAGTATGGGCATGGGTGCTCGACTCTTCCGGCGAGACGGCAGAACGGGTACCTGGCACATGTCTGGCACTTTCTAAGATTCCTGTACGAGATCATCGCCCAGCCACCTTTCTCCATTGTTCTTCGGGGTCTGATAGCGGTTGCTTGTTCTTTTTCGCTTGTGTCTGCAGGAAAGCCTCTAGGTTGTTGTTGAGTCTTTTCAGCTCTTTGACGAATTCCTTGAAGTCGTTGCGTATGTCGAATAATATTGCTATGAATGCTAGCGGGCTCTCTCCCAGCCCGAAGAGGATCCTGGTTGCATCTACTAGGCTCCTCAGGCTCAGGCTCTTCTTCAGCTCCTCAAGCCTCTCATAAACCTCCTTCGGGACACGGATTGTGACGGTTTTAGAGAACTGTTCCTGGGGCATGCCACTCACCCAGTATAACCTGTTACAGCATAGTATAAAAAGAGTGTGACACAATGGATTCACCCGAGCTATTGCTAAAGCTCCGGGCACTGCTAGACAACTACCTCACCCACTGCCTCAGGGAGAGAAGGGAGAGGATGCGGGAAAGAATAGTGCGCACGCTCAATAAACTAGACGACAATACCAGGAAGAGGGTTGAGGCAACAATAAAGCATTTCCTAGACAACCCTACTCCAACACTACTATACACGATTCATCGGGCACTGGCTGTTGAGTGTAGGAGAAAAAGTGTTTGGTGCTCTAACCGGTTAGAAGCCCAATAACACACCAACACACATGATTAGCGGCAGCGCAATGGTTGTTAGTACTGCTGCATCTCTAACGCCTTTTTCACGATCGTATTCTACTCTAGCGATTGTGAGCAAGTAGAATGGTAGTAGGATGTAGGCTAGTAGCACGCCTTTCGGATATATTCCCAGCGCCACCCATGCTGTGAGCAGGTGGTAGAGGAACGCTACTATTGCGAGCACGTATAGTCCTAGCGGCAGCCTCGAGTTGAACCATGCCTCAGCAATGCTCCTCACTCTCTCAACAAAGTCTGTCTTGATGTCGAGGTACTGGTCCACAGAGTACGCTAGAGCCGAGATGAAGCCCGGTACAACGCCCGCAAGCATGGCGTTCAGGATGTCGGGCGACTGCGCGAGATACCCGAATGCTGTAGTAGCAAATCCATGGCCTATGAACGCTGCAGCCTCCCCGATCCTTTTTGGCTTCCAGAAGTCAGTATACGATATAGCCATGAAGACCCCGATCACGTAGAATACTAGCGTATACAGCGTCTTAGGTACCAGGAGGCAATAGGCTAGCATGGACAGTAACAGCATTGCTACAGCGCTGGCTTTCTGGAACCTGATACTAGTTATCTGCAATGGGACTATCCATGCCGCCGCCGTATAGGGTTTAATGGAGGAGATTATTTTCCTCGCCTCCTCCGGATCACTGACGATAGGGTCAACACCCCTCTCGACATCACGATAGTTGTTGATGAAGTGTCCTGCAAGGAGAACCAGCGATACTGTTATGCATGCTCCAAGTGCTGCAGACCAGTCACTTACCCCCGCTAGTAGTGCCCCGAAGAGAGCATATCCTACTGCCCATGGTAGTGCAAAAGCTCTAGTACTTATGATCCATGCTTTAACGTAGTGTTTTAGCCCAAACCTCCCCTCAACCCTAGCCCTCCAGAGCTCCTCGACACTCATATCCACCACCACGAATTAGATTAATCTGTAACAAATTTATGAACGCGTGTTGCATATGGAGCTTTGCTGGCTTTGTTGCTGTAACAGCATTATTCATATACGTTGTTACCTAGATATACACTAGTGGTGGGCAACATGCTCCTAGCTCAGTGTGTTCGTGGAGCGAGGTCCGGGCTCCTGAAGGGCGCCAGGGAGATCTTTTCATCGTTGCCCGTTGGCTCGATAAGGCTTGACAACGTTGTGCAGGAGCCGGGTATCGGTACCAGGGAGTTCACGTGCCAGAGAACATATAGTTTCCGCATAGCGGGTAAGCCGGTTAAGACCCCGTGGTTCATCTATAGGGATGGAGAGCTTGTTGGCACCAGCTTTGGAGACATGTTTACAGCTGACATAGACGAGTCCGGCGAGTACACTGTCTCAGTCCTGCCGGCCGAGGTTGCGAAGAGACTTGATGCAGCTGGGGTAAGGCTCTTCGACAGGTTCCTTGCAAGAGTGTTCAAGAATGTAGCGATTACTGTCTGGGCAAAGCTTATACCTGTTGAAGAGTGTATTCCAGTGCCGTTCGAGGACCCGGTTAAATTGATAGCAAGGATAAGGGACGTGTCATTCACGTCGCCGGGCAAGATCGTACTGCCTTCCGGGAACATCACCATCAAGTGCGTTGTATCAAGGATCCCGTATCCTGCCCTATCCGGGCAGCCACCGTTCATCTTCAGGGCAGAGTATATTCCACAGTACTTCAGGGGGAACAGGATACCCCTGGTTAGGAGAGAGGTCCTCGTGAGGGAGGTCGGGAAAACATATACGCTAACCATACCGGTACCCCCAATGGTGTGCAGGTCTGATGGAGTCATAGTCAGCCTGCTTAATACGGAGGGAGAGGACGTTGGCGCGCACGTCGACGTAAGGTTCGACTTCTACTACAACGGCAAATGGTATGATACAACATACCATGGTGGAGGACACGACGGCTCATTCATAATAGCACAGGTGATTCCACTGTTCAGCAACCTGCCAACACTAAGCATACCCGGGGCTATACCGGTTCTCGAGGACTCCCCAATAGAGATACCGGTCACAATGAGCATTGAGACAAAGAGAACCTACTACATCATACCAATGGCTAGGATTACAGCAGAGGGAGTGAAAGCAGAGAGAAGGCTCAGAGAACCAAGATGCAGGATAAGGTTCACAGTAGACGGCGTATCAATAATTGAGTAAAAAAGCTATTTGAGCACCTCTTCATAGTAGTTGACTACCCAGCTGAACTCGGGCACTCCATGCCCCAGCACGGGATCCCAGCTCTTACCATACCTCCTAATAATGTCCTTAACCATGTTTACGTCGGGCTCTACACCATGTTTTCTAAGATACTCTACCCAGAGAGCGATAATTCCCGTGACATGTGGTGCTGCCATTGACGATCCCGAGATGCATGCTCTACGGATCCCGTCGAAGAACTGCATGACATCTATTAGTGAGCCTGTAGCGGTTGTTGCATGGATGTTCACGCCTGGCGCCACCACCTCCGGCTTCCGCCTGTCAACGTAGTCCGGGTGTTTTCTCGAGGAGAAGTCAGCTATTTTTCCTTCAACATCAATGGCTCCAACAGTTATTGCGTCAGAGCATATGCCCGGGGTGCTAGCATAGCCCTCGCCTGAATTACCACTTGCTACAATTACAACAACACCGTCTCTTGCGACAAGCCTTATTGCTCTACATATTGGGTCGGCCTCCTCATCATGCCTCTCGCCCGGCTGTATATCGCTACCCAATGACATGTTGATTATCTTTGCCCCGCGTTGCCATGCTTTGAGTATTGCCTCCACTATATCGCTTGTGCTCCCGGTGCCTATGCCTAAGCCTAGGCACTTGATGCCGAAGACGCTGGCTCTGGGAGCCACGCCCAGTAGCTTGCCGTGGGGATCCCAGGCACCCCTTCCACATGCAGTTGATGCAACATGGGTACCGTGCCCGTTGAGATCTATGGGTATTGGCTGTATCTCCATAGTTGACTCACTAGGTGTTCCCAGGAGGTCCTCAACCGTGGGGTCTATGCCTGTGTCTAAAATTGCTACCTTGACTCCTTCTCCCTGTATGCCGAGCTTGTCGGCTTCGCCGGCTCCAAGGGCTTTTCTCGACTCGCTTGTTACCCAGTAGTATTTGCCTTTATCGAGCTGGGCGCTCCTCATAAGCGCCATTGGAGCTGTAAGCGGGTTAACTAGTAGCCCGTAGAGCTGCGCAAGCTTCTTCTCAACAGGTATGAAGGCGGCTATCCTGAAGACCCGCTCCCGGGAAACCCTGACAACACCCGGAAGCGCCTCAACCCTCTCCGCCAGCTGCGGCGGGATGTCTATGGATATCCAGTACGGAGGTATCTCCCTAACAATCCTGATCCCTAAAGCCCTGAGACCCCTTCTAACCTGCTCGTACATCCCTGGCTCAATCTCAACAATATATCTCATGCCTTAAACACCCTCTCTTTCCCCAGGAAATACGCTATTATATGTGTAGCCGGGAGGCTTGGCCCCGGGCCAGCTGCACCAACCAGGTACGCCAAGGCTACATCGTACCTGCCCTCCCTAATCGCCTCAAAGAACTCTATGAATGCAAATACGTCGCCCAGGATCGGCACAAGGCTTACAAGCTCCCTCACTATCGCCTCCCCAATATCCTTTGGAACAGGATCCACCACGCGCATACCAGCCACCAGAGAAAATATCCTGCACACAGAATAATATCTCATGGTGGCAGAAGTGAAGAAGCGGAGACAACCAATAGAGATACTAAAGGATCCAGAAAACATACTCAAAAACATACCAGACCCGCCGAAACTCGCCCCAATACTCAACAGGATCATAGACGAGACAATACACCCAATAGCGGAGAAAAACAAGGCACTCTACATACTAGACTCAATACTACACACAACAGCCGAGATAGCAGACACAATCATGTACTCCATCACAAAAACACTAAGATACAACATACCAAAACTCATAAAGAAGAAGTAACCGGAACCCTAACCAGTTAGAAACCCAAAAACCCAGGAAACCACATTGACAACCGGGGAGTAAACAACCCCCACCCCTCTATTTCCACTGGAGAACCTCCTGAAACAAACGTGTTAAATCACCAGTTTATACAAACCGCCTATCTTAAAACAAACACGATAAAAACGAAGAGTGGGACTCCACAGGAAATCTCTAAACACAAAATACAGTTTAACTAGACAAGAAACAATAACTGTGACATGCAACGATACAGTTTCTTTTGCGAACACACTTTCTTGATTTAGTTTTTCTGTTTTAGGGGGGCGGGGGGGGGGGCGCTCCAGTGAAAGTG
>Ga0180301_10001669_pt1 | contig 17433 bp, 17 predicted proteins | sample GuaBasSediGuay16_FD_121797 | JGI IMG/M metagenome (GOLD analysis project Ga0180301, IMG submission 121797) | Subseafloor sediment microbial communities from Guaymas Basin, Gulf of California, Mexico - Guay16, Core 4569-2, 12-15 cm | ecosystem: Environmental > Aquatic > Marine > Hydrothermal... | reverse complement strand
TGTGTTGAGATATGTCCAGAAGAGGCTTTATTCTTCACCAATAAATTTGAACTTGCATCTACCGTTAAAGATGAACTTAAGGTAAATGTTAGGATTGAATTATATAAGTGTGAAAATTGCGGGGGGATTGTAGCGCCGAAGAGACAGTTGAATGTAATTGTGGAAAGGATTATGAAGAATCTAACCGATGAAAAGGCGAGGAAAATAGCTGAAGAGGATATTCCAAAATACATGTATCTCTGTAAGGATTGTAGAAGAAGATTAAGTTACAAGTTAAATACTCATACAAGGAAACAGGTACTCTTAGAGTGAATCCACAAATCTATTTATTTTACTTCAGAAAGAGGAGAGGAAAATAGTTTTACTATGTTGAAAGATATGCTCTGGAGACATTCTCCCTATCAATTATGCCTACCAGTTCTCCCTTGTCCAATACCAGTACTCTTCCAATATTTCCGTCAATAATTAAGCGTGAAACCTCCTTGATCAGTGATTTCGGATGGACCGTTATAGGCGGTGTAGACATTATTCCTTCAACCTTCGGCCCCATCTTAGGTCCAGACTGAGACTCCAACTGAATCCTAGTGATTCCATGTTTCAGCAGATCATACTGTGATATTAAACCTACAAGTCTCCCTTCATCATCAACCACTGGAAAACCATCATAATTGTATTTTATCATAAACCCCCAAACTTTTGAAACAGCATCCGTAACAGTTACCGTTATTATCTCCCTTGGCATGTATTTTTCAACGGGCTCCAGATTCGCTCTATGATTGGTTTTGACCATATAACTGATGAAGTTTTCAAATCCGAAAATCCCTTTGAAATCGTTTTCATCATCCACTACGGGAGCATACCATTCATCTATCGAGAGAATCTTCTTCACTGATTGAAAGAGATCTTCATCCTCCTTTAATAGGACTCTTGGATACTCCATAAGGTCTGCAGCTGTCCAATTCGATCTTCTCGCAGTTATACCTAGAACATCTATCCTTCTAATTATTCCCAATAATTTGTTTCCCTCTAATACTGGCAGAAGCCTGATTCCTGTCTCACGCATAATTTCCCTTACATAGCCATAAGATGCATTCCTATCAACACTTGAATATTTTTTAAAAAGTAATCTCCCAATAATCATCGTATCTATATATTTGTGTTTTGATCTTAATTAACCTAATCTTTTTATAAACGGTTAGAACATAATATCTCCGGTGAAATTATGAGTGAAAGAAGACTCATGACCATTCCAGGTCCAACAATATTCGATCCTTCAGTTCTCCGGTCCCTAAGCATAGGTCATTTAAGCCACACGTCAAAAGAGTTCGTTAAAATATTCTCAGAAGTCTTAGCGAAGCTTAGAAAATTACTCTATGTAGATGATGAATATAAAGTGGTTGTATTGGCAGGTTCCGGAACATTAGCTATGGAAACTGCAATCTCAAATCTTATAGGGAAGGATGATAATGTCCTCGTTGTTTCGAACGGTGTCTTCGGAGACAGGATGAGAGATCTCCTAGAAAGATATCCTGTGAATATAGATATAATCAGGGTGAAGGAGCCCGGAGAAACTGTTCCAATAAGAATGATTAGAGAGAAATTGGATGAAAAAGACTATTCTATGATCACAGTAACCCATGTAGATACAAGTACAGCTGTTAGACAGAACATTGCAGAGATAGGTGAACTTGTAAGGGATCGGGAAACTTTGCTCATAGTTGACGGCGTCTGCAGTGTGGGCGGTGAAGAGATTAAAATGGATGATTGGAGTTTAGATGTGGTTTTAACTGGAAGCCAAAAGGCTTTAGGCGTACCCACAGGTTTAGCTGTTCTATGGTTTTCTGAAAAGGCGCAGAGAAGATTGATGGAGACTGGAAGCCTCTACGCCCCCTACTATATGGATTTAAATAAATGGATTAAAGTTATGGATTCATATGAGAATTTAAAACCAGCATACTTTGCCACTCCATCAGTAAATTTAATCGTTGGACTACATAGAAGCTTGGAGCTTATGGAGGAGGAGGGATTTGAGAAGCGATTTAAGAGGCATAGAGTTATTTCTCATGCTTTCAGGGAGGGAGTTAAAGCTATGGGTTTAGAGATTCTTCCTAGAAGTGAAGAGATTGCCGCCTCAACTGTTACAGCAATCTATTTGCCTAGAAACATTGACTTGAACAGTTTTAGAGGGGAGATGCTTAAGAGAAATGTGATGGTTGCAGGTGGATTATATCCCAATATAAAGTCTAAATATTTTAGGGTTGGCCATATGGGTCCTATAAACTCGAATGACATTGTGGCTGTTACATGTGCAATTGAACGTTCCCTTAAAATACTAGGCTATAATTTGAAGTTGGGCGTTGGAGTTTCAAAGGTTCAAGAAATACTGTATAAGAATAATTTTTAACCATATCTTTATTTTACTGTCAATGCTAATTATCAATGGTCTACATGTTTAATGAAGTGTTTGAAGCTTCTCAGGCTATTAGAAGGTTGAAGGTTCAGGGAGCCAGAAATATAGCTAAATATGCAATTAAAATTTTGATTAATTTTTCGAGAGAACTGGATGTGGCTAGTAGAGGAGAATTCATAAAAGCCGTTTTAAAAGCAAGTAAAATTTTATGTGAGGCACGGCCGACTGAACCGCTTATGAGAAATGGGTTAAAATTCATATCTAGATCCATTTATGAAAGCGATGAATATAAAGTGGAAGATTTGAAAATGCTTGTAGAGGAGGCTGGAAACCTATTTATAAAAATGGTTGAGAATTCCCTTGAGAAAATCTGCATATTCGGCGTGAAGAGGATACGGGATGGATTGACAATTTTAACTCACTGCCACTCTTCCACTGTGAATGAAGTTTTAATTAGAGCCTATAAAAATGGAAGAAGATTCAATGTAATCTGCACTGAGACTAGACCTCTATTTCAAGGGAGAATAACTGCTAGAAAACTGGCCGATATAGGTGTAAAGACTACTATGATAGTTGATTCTGCTGTGAGATTCTTCATGAATGATGTTGACCTAGTCTTTGTTGGTGCTGATGCAATTACAAGTGAAGGAAACATTGTCAATAAAATTGGAACCAGCCAGATAGCTTTAATAGCACATGAGGCTAGAACACCATTCTATGTTATAACTGAACTTTTGAAGTTTTCTCCTCATACAATGTATGGTGATTATGAGAGAATTGAAGAGAGAGATCCGTCTGAAGTTTGGAAGTCTCCTCCAATTGGAGTTGAAATTAGAAATCCGGCCTTCGATATAACTAGAAGAGATTATATTCATGGAATTATATGTGAGGAGGGCATTATATCCCCTCACATTGTAATTGAGGTTATAAATAGAAGGTATCCTTGGCTATATACTTCTCAATGATTCATGGATTTATCTTTCTCTCCATCTTCGTAAGGGATTCACATCCATTTGGAGTGCAGAGAACAGTATCCTCAATTCTAACTCCAAGTTTTCCTGAAATATATATTCCAGGTTCAATTGTAAATGTCATTCCAGCCTTCAATTTCAACTTGTTTCCTTTAACTAGATATGGATTTTCATGTCCCTCTAATCCTATTCCATGTCCCAATCTGTGAATGAAATATTCGCCGTATCCTCCTTCAACTATTATATTTCTAGCTATTCTATCAGCTTCTTCGCACAGTAAACCTGGTTTAATGGCTTCAAATGCAGCTCTATTAGCTTTATAAACGAGGTTCCAGATTCTCCTCTGCTTTTCACTTGGCTTTCCATAAACTATTGTTCTAGTAATATCTGAGTAATATCCATCTATGATGGCGCCGGCATCCACTAAGACTACGTCTCCTCTTTTAAGTTTTCTTTTGCCTGGTGAACCATGGGGGAGAGCTGCCCTTTCACCGAAAAGGATTATGTGAAATGCCGGTCTTCCGCCGAGTCTTCGAATTTCTTCTTCAATTATAAAACTCAGTTCCAGTTCACTCATACCTTCAGATAGACTTTGAAAGCCTACTTTGAGAGCTTCATCGACAATTCTACATGCATTCTTAATCTTCTCAACTTCGAAATTTTCCTTAATCATCCTTAGAGAATATATTGTGTCGGTTGAATCTTCAAATTTTATATTTGGTAGCAGTTTCTCGATTCTTCTAACCCATCCCCATGGAGCCTTCTCACAGATCCCTATTTTTTCCCTCTCTAATCCCCTTCTACTTAGATTTTCTGCAATAAGTTTAAATGGATCCTCCCATTCTCTCCAAACTTCAACTTCTTTTATCCAAGTTTTGCATCCTCTCAGCTCCTTCTCCAATTCTGGAACTATCAATACTGGTTCATCTTGAAATGGTATTATCGCCGCTGTAGGTCTCTCGGATAATCCGATCATAAATCCAGTCAGATAATACAGGTTTACACCGGGAAACAACAGCAAACCTTTAAATCCTCTGCTTTTCAAAATGTTTACAGCTTTTTCACATCTTTCCTTGAAAATGAAACTCATCTTACTCACCAATAAATTATCTAGTTAAATTTTAAATTAATTTACCGAATGTATAGTGATTTTATGAATGCAATCTATTTAATACATAACTATAAAGTAAATTTTCAGAATGTGGAATGGACGATTATTTTACTCATCCTCTATGCCAAATCTTTACTTCATAGTTGCTTGTTGAAAACCAAATTTCACCGTCATATCCTGCATCATATGTCAACTTCATCTTTGCAAATTTATTATTTATCCATATATTGTCTATGTAAATATTTTCTCCGCCCATACTTCTAATGTAAATTCTAAATAGTCGTCCATAGGATATAGGGCTTCTCAACTCTAGTCTTATCGGTCTTGTACCATATCCCATTGAGCCTATTATTCCGGTCATCCATAAAGTTACAGCTATTGAAATATACATTGTTGTTGAAACTATGATGACTATTGCTATTGGAGGTGAAATTCCCCTTCTCTTCCTTTTAGTTCTCAATGGTTCTTTCTCCCCCATTTAAAAGAATCATTTTGAATCCATTATATATTCAACTTTGTAAAGTTAAATTTTCCCATGAATTCATTTTCAAATTTTCCAGTACAATTTTAAGTTCTAGATGTGTTTTCGCATATTCGTGGAGTGGAATGTCCTTCAGCGATGCTTCTACAGCCTGCTTCATCGATTTGGCACCTGCCTCTATTCCCATTTTATGTCCATGGATTCCTCCACCAGCCTGTATTATGACGTCTTTTCCAAAAATTTCCATTAAGGGTGGAATTAGCCCTGCATGTAATCCTCCTGAAGCTACGGGTAAAACTGGTTTGAAATTGTAGAGTTTACCTTTCAATGCTTTAATATTCTCTAAGACTTCCATTTTATCTTCTGACATTTTTCCAACAGCTGTTCCAACATGAAGCTGATCTACTCCTATGAGTCTTGAAATCTTGCATATAACTTTCATCTTTACTCCATGTTTTCTATTCTTAGTGAATGCTGCATGTCCTGCTCTATGAGCATGTATTATTAATCTTCCACTATGTTTTCTCACTGTTTGGAGAGCTGAGAAACCGCATGTAATTATATCTATCATCAAGTATCTTCCACCTTGGCTTTTTATCATATCCATTCTTTCAAGCATCTTTTCAGTTTCAGCTGAAATGTTAGGTATGTATGCTTTGATCATTCCGGTTTCCTCTTCGGCTTTGTCTCTTGCCTCTAATGTTAGAGTTAATCTATCTTTGAATCGGTTGAAAGGTTGATCTGCAAGGTTTTCATCGTCTTTAACTAAGTCGCATCCACCTATCCAAGCTTTATATGCTATATTTGCATGGTCTTTAGAATTTAAACCTATCTTCGGTTTTATAATGGTTCCAATTAGAGGTCTATCCCATATTTTCAATGTTTCTCTAATGCCTTCAATTCCAAAATTTGGGCCTTGGAAGCTTTCAGCCAATTCCTTTGGAAAATACATGTCGAGAAGTCTTAGATTTTTAATCAATTTTAAACCGTAAATGTTTCCAGCTACACTGCTAAGTATATTTGCCATATTTCCTTTTTCAAATATTTCGACTGGATATGCTATTGAAATCTTCCTTCCATTTATAGAATATACTTTTGCCGCAAGCTTTTTAACATAATTTTTTTCGGTTAAAACTTTTGTCCATGTGCCTATGGAGCTTTCAGCTGCTATTCCTCCTGCTGCAATTTTTATAGAGGTATCGGCCGGTTCAACATAATATTTACATATAACATCGCTTTCCGAAGGCTCATAATCTAAATTTATATAGTCTAGATAATGCATTTACACTACCATTCATTTAAATATGTTTTTAACAGTATATATAATTATTAGCAAATTTGAATGAGATCTCCTTTTGTTGAAGAGTGGATAGGATGAAGTTAAAGGTTAAACATTTAAATGTGGAGGCCGGTGGAAGAAGAATAGTATATTTAAATGAGAGAGATGCAAATCTTTTAGGTGTACATTCAACTGACAGGGTGAAAATAACCTATTCTAATAGGAGAATAATAGCTATAACCAATATTTCAAGAGAGTTTCCCGAAGGTTTCATTGGGTTATATAGGGAGGTAAGCGATCTGCTGAAGATATTGGAAGGAGAGATTGTTGATGTTACAATTTCACCTAAACCTGAATCAACCGAGTATATTAGAGCTAAAATTGAAGGTAGAAGTTTGAAGAGAGAGGAAATTAAAAGCATTATTGTAGATGTTGTGGATAGAAGTTTAAGCGATATTGAGATAGCGGCATTTATAACGGCATTGAAGATTCATGGAGTAACCTTTGAGGAGGCGGAATATCTCATAGAAGCCATGGTTGAAACAGGTAAAACCCTTAACATTGATAGGAAGCCTATATTGGATAAACATAGTATAGGTGGAATACCTGGAGATAAGACGACTCTTGTACTTGTACCGATAATAGCCTCTCTCGGCTACACAATACCTAAAACATCTTCTAGAGCTATAACATCTCCCTCTGGAACTGCCGATAGAATGGAGGTTTTAAGTCCAGTGGAGTTCGATGTTGATGATATTAGAAGAATAGTGGAGAAGACTAATGGATGTATCGTTTGGGGTGGTACTTTAGAGCTTGCCCCTGCAGACGATATATTTATTCAGGTTGAATATCCATTAGCTATTGATCCTCTTCTCCTACCTTCCATTTTAAGTAAGAAGAAATCTGTAGGTGCAACTCATCTGGTAATAGATATTCCGACGGGTAGAGGTGCAAAGATGAACACTGTGGAAGATGCACAGGAACTTGCAAGAGACTTCATTGATTTAGGTGCAAATTTGGATATGAATATTCAATGTGCAATAACTTTTGGAGAGCAGCCTCTAGGCTACTGTATTGGTCCAGCTTTGGAGGCAAGGGAGGCTTTAACCACCCTTATGGGTAGGGGTCCAAGAGATCTTCTAGAGAAAGCCGTGAACCTTTCCGGAATATTATTGGAGATGGTTGGCCTTAAAAATGGTAGAAGAATAGCGTTAGAGAGTGTTAAAAGTGGAAAAGCTGTTGAAAAGATGAGAGAGATAATCGAAATGCAGGGTGGAGATCCAAAGATTATGCCTCAAGATATTCATGTAGGTCCGTTTAAAGCTAAGGTAGCCTCTGCGAAGAAAGGCTATATAATGTGGATTAATAATAGGGATATAGCTCATATAGCCAGTGAGGCTGGAGCCCCAAAAGAAAAAGGTTCAGGCATCATGTTAACTGTGAAGTTAGGGGATAAAGTTAAGAGAAATGATCCTCTCTTCACCATATATGCTGAGAGGGAATCGAAACTTGAGGATGCTTTAAAATTGACTGAAACCCTTCAACCTATAGGTATTGCTGGGAATCTGAGTGAAAAGATACTTCTCGGAAAGGTGCCTTCTCCCCAAAAATATAAGAGGACATTTATATTGGAGAGGTAGTTCTAAAGAGTGAAATCTTTTTAAATTCAACGATATCTTTAAATTCTGTGGTTGATTTGGAGCGTGGTGCAGGGGAAAGAGAAGTCATACCCTACAAGGTTGATGAGACTGTAAGAAACTTATGTAAAGCTGGATTCAAGAAGATGCTTCTTCCCCCCTATAAGCTTTTATTTTCAGGTTTCATGGCTGGACTTTATATTGGACTTGGATTTATGTTTGCAATTTCAATGGCAGCTGGATTTCACCCTAAATTAGGCTTTGAAATTTTCAGAAATTCTTCTCTCTTTAAACTGATGCTTGGAGCAGTCTTCCCAGTGGGTTTGATAGCTGTAGTTCTTGGTGGAGCTGAGCTTTGGACTGGAAATGTCCAAGTAGTAGCTTATCCACTTCTCAGCAGGATGGCTGAGCTGAGAAGACTCATATATAATTGGATCGGAGTTTACGGTGGAAATTTCATCGGTTCAATTTTTACAGCTATCTTTCTAAGCACTCTTGGAACGAATCTTATTGGTAAAAATCTATTTGGAGATGTAGTTATCTCAATTATGAATGGAAAGTTGAATTTGACTTTTTGGAATGCTTTTTGGAGAGGTGTGGGCTGCAATATACTTGTAAATTTAGCTATTTGGCTTTCCACTAGATGTAAGGATTATATGGGTAAGATGATTGCTTTATGGTTTCCGGTTTTCGCCTTTGTTTCGATAGGTTTTGAGCATTCTATAGCCAATATGTGGGTTATTCCAGCTGGAATTATAATTTCAAAGAATTATAGTTTATGGTTTAAATTTTTCTTTGAAAATCTTCTACCTGTAACGTTGGGGAATGGTGTTGGTGGATTTATATTTATCTCTCTCTATTACTGGTCTCTGTGCCAGTTGAGGAATGAAGATGTAAATGGCTATGGATTTGCTGAGACGTTAAAAATTGTTTTTGAAATTTTTGTTGGAGGATTTCTAACTCTATCTATTCTATGCATAATTATTCCTGGTTTAATTTCATATTTTCTACTTCCATATTTCAACGATTTTTTCAATAATTTATTTTTAGCTTTCACTTCAATCTACTATATTATTTTACCATGGATACTTTATCATCGCTGAATAGAAAAATATTTAATGATTCCTAGAAGAGTTGGAAGGATCATTGATAATTGAATGATAAAACTTTGCTATATGACCATTATTATGTGCAGGTTGAATCAGTCTAAACTGTATTTTTAGCGTCAATTTCACTAATTATTTTTCTCTCTAATTCTTCTGGAAGTGAGCAGCAGAAGGGGAGCAGTTTTTCATTTTTCATACAGCTTGGAAGTACTATTCTGTCCACTAGTTTCTCTTGGAGAAGGATCTTCTCAAGTTTTTCAGAATATCTTCCTCTTGGACGCATGCATCCCAATGCCAGTTCACAGTCAAGTTTTCTTCTAGCATATTTAAATATACTATATACTTCTTCAGGGGTTGGTGGAGAAATATTCTCGAAAGCTGTTCCCTTAACGTTTACTAGAGATAATAATACTAGGATGTAAGGTTTAAATTTGCTTATCAAATCTATTAACTTTTCTTCTTTATGTTTTCTCCCATAGTATGCTCCTATCAGTATGTGGGGTGCAATGTATGGCGGTCCATAATCGTAGAGAACTGTTATTGAATTTTCTATTTCTTCCCAACTATAGTTTAATCCCATTATCTCCCTCATCGTTAATGGATCTTGTAGATTGAAGTCGACTATATCAATGTTAGCATCCCTTAGTTTTTCAGCATATTCTTTGCATACAATTCCCGTATGAACACTTATAATTATGTCTAATTCTTTTTTTGCTTCCTTTAATACTTTTAAATATGGTTTTATTGGTAATCTTCCTTTCCTGTCAAATCCTCCGCTGATTAAGCAGCCCACTATTCTCCGTTTTCTTTTGAGATGTCTCAACAGTTGTAGAAGTTCTTCAGGTCTATTTATTTGAACCATTTCGTTGAGAACTTTTCCCTCGCAGAATTTACATTTCAATGAGCATTTTGATCCTGTAATTGAGATTGATGGAAATTTTGGGAGAGGCATATATGCTTTAACCATTCATATTACACCATGAAGTTCCATTTTCTACTTGAATATTTCTCCCTTGCCAATCTTTCAGCAATCTCCATTTCTTCGCGGGTTATATTGTCTTTTTCAAATTCAACTTTCAATGCTTCTGCGAACCCCTCGATCAATGCTTCAACAACTTCTTCTTTTTCAACTTTTCTGCCCAAAGCTTTTGAAAGTGTTATTACTCTCTCCTCAAGCTTTATGGCTCCCTTATCCTTCAACTTTTCAGGCACTATTTTCAATGCTACTGCCAATTTGCTTATATCCGTATTGTACATGAAGGTTCCATGTTGAAGTATTACTCTTCTCCTCCTCGTCTGAGCTGAACCTGAAATTTTTCTTCCCATCAATATGACATCGTTTATGGGTTTAAATTCTGCTTTGAGACCGAATCTCTTTATGGCTGAAACTATTCCTCCACATATATATTCGTAGCATTTGATTATGTCTCTTGGAGTACTCTTCATGTCCGCTACAACCGAATAGGTTATTTCTCCTTGGGAATCATGGTATACTGCTCCTCCTCCAGTAATTCTCCTAATAACATTTATTCCATTTCTTTTGCAGTAGTCTAAGTTAACTTCTTCCCCTATGGATTGGAAATAGCCTATAGTTATTGCTGAAGGGTTGAACTGATATAATCTAAGCGTGTTAGGTATTTTGTTTTTTGCTTTTAGAATCATCATTGCCTCATCGATCGCCATCTGCATGTATCCATCATATATATCTAGGTAGATCAGCCTCCACTTATCCAAAATTTTTCACCCATTGAATTTTAGTTTTCCTTCAATTCTGCTAGAACAGTTTCCAATGCCTCCAACATTTCATCTATATCTTTAAATTCTATATAGCCCATGTTTCCTATTCTGAATGTTGAGGTTTTAAGTGGACCATAACCCTTCGCCAATTCGAATCCTTTACTTCTCATCTTCTCATATATTTCTTCTCCTCCAATATTTTTGGGAGCTTTTACACAGCTTACTGTTGGGCTTTCATATCCTCTTTTTGGGAAGAGGTTTAGGCCAAGCTTTTCAATACCCATCCTTATCTTTCTATTCCTCTCAGCGTAGAGTTGGAAGTATCTGTATTTTCCCCCCCACTCCTCTATTAAATGTAGAATCTTGTTTAAACCGAATATTTGGGGTATTGGCGGAGTGGTTGGTGTTCCAGCCCTTCTCTGATATTTCTCGAATAATTTGAAGTCGAAGTACCATCCCCTATTTTCAACTTCTTCAGCTTTCTTCAATGCTTCTCTACTGACGCTTCCAACCGCTAATCCCGGCGGAATTCCGAAACATTTCTGTGAGCTTGAAAAGCATATGTCGATTCCCCATTCATCAACCTTTATATCTACTCCTCCCATAGAGCTTACAGCATCTACGAAGAGTAGTTTTCCATGTTTCTTAACTATTTCAGCTAATTCTTTCAGTGGATTTATTAGGCCTACACTTGTCTCGTTATGTGTTATAGCTACTGCTTCAACATCTCTGCATTTAGCTAATTTTTCATCTAGAATATCCGGTGTGATTGGTTCACCTAAATCTGTTCTAAGTACTTCCACTTCTTTTCCATTTGTCCTTCCAACTTCAACATATCTTTCTCCAAAGCTTCCACATACACATACCAGCATTTTTCTTTTAACACAGTTTCTTACAGATGCTTCCATAACCCCTGTTCCTGAACTGGGGAAGAGGAATATTTCGTTTTCTGTCTCCAAAAATTCTTTTAAAAGTTCAACTGTTTCTAAATGTAACTTCTTATATTCCTCGCTTCTGTGACTGAACATTTGATGCTTCATAACTTCTAACACTTCTGGATAGCATGCTACGGGTCCCACTGTGAATAATTTCATTTTAAACACCTATAGTAGTTAACAGCTGTATGTAAATAAGCTTTATTTTGTTGATTGATCTCTTAGAAAGTGAATTATAAATAATATAAATTTTAAAATATTATTTGTTTGGGTGGTTTAATGGTATATATTGATGCCCATACGCATTTCGGCATGAAAGGTAGAGGTATGCCTCCTAACACGCCTGAAGAGAGAATAGCATATATGGATCGTATTGGAATGGATGCTATGGTGACATCTCCACCCTATGCTTCAATCTCTCCGGATAGAACATATGATGAAGCAAATGCTTTCATATTGAATGTTCAGAGAAAATATCCTGGAAGATTCTATGCATTAGCAAGGATTAATCCTCACTTTAGGAGAAGAGCTGTTGAAAAGGCTGAGAAAGCTCTTAGAAATGGATTTTGGGGAATAAAATTTCATCCGAGAAATGAAGCTTTCCCAGCAAATAGCAGGGAGCTTGTCTTTCCAATAGTGGAGAAGGTAAAGGAATATGGCGGCCTCATACTCTTCCATAGTGGTGAAGCTGATTTTTCCCATCCAACATTGATTGGAGATGTTGCAGAAAATTTTCCTGAGGTTCCAATAATAATAGGACATTTAGGAAAAATATATTATATGGATGCCATCTTGATTGCTAAATGGTTTGACAATGTCTATGTTGATACAAGCTTTTGTGTGGGGGTTCATGCAATAGAGAAGGCTGTAGAATATGCTGGCGTAGAGAAGGTTCTATACGCATCGGATTATCCTCAAGGTTCAGTGGAACTTGACACCATGAAGGTTAAACTTGCAGATCTTTCGAGGAGAGATAAGGCGCTTATTCTAGGTGGAAATGTGAAGAGAATATTGGATGAGATTGAAAAGGAGAGGTGATCGAATGATTATAGATGCTCATACATATATTGGTGAAAGCATATATTGGAGGAGAAAGTTTACTGTTGAAGATTTAATTGAAAGGATGGATAAAAATGGAATAGATGCTGCAATGGTTGTAGCTCCACCGCCAGGACCATATTATGATGATGGCAATAAAATGGTGTTTGAAGCTGCTGAGAAGTATCCTGATAGAATTTATGGCATATATAGGTTAAATCCTTGGTTTAGGGAGGAGGAGTTGGAGAAAGCTGAGAAAGCAGTTCTGAATTGGGGTTTCAAAGCGTTTCATCTAGATCCTCAAAATGAATCATATTCGATAAGTTCCTCTATTGTTAAACCTGTGATAGATTTGGCGGAGAAGCTTGATGTTCCAATCTATATTAGAAGTTCTCAATCCCAGTTCTGTCCACCTGAGGGCATAGTTTTCTTGGCATATAGCAATCCAAACGTAAAGATAATTACAGGCAGATCTACTCTTGCTACAATGTTGTCTGCTTTTCCGCCGATATCTAAGCATCTTCGAAACTTATATTTTGAGACTTATCCGTTGAGAGGTGGACATAACGGTGTAGATAGATCCTTGAAGCTTTTCCTAGAAACTATTGATCCAAGTAGGCTTCTATTCAGCTCTCATACGCCCTTTGGACATTTAGAATTGGAGTTGAAAATTATTGAATTAACCGGTGTAACGGAAGATTATAGGAGGCTGATGATGGGTGAAAATGTTAGAAGATTGCTAAAACTATAGCGATTTTAGGTTAAGATAATATTGAATTTAAACTTTTAAAGATGATTTCAATATCCTTATTCACCATTTTTATGGAGGGATAATTGTATAATAGTTCTCCAGGCCTCTCATTGTAGAATGGTCTATTACAGTGGGGGCAACCTTTCGTAAGAAAAGGCTCACCACTTCTTATAATCTTCTCCATGATTTCTTTTTCACTTAGATTTCCATTTAGATTGAATGTTGACATTATTTTTTCTCTTAATTTTCCATCCAATTCAATTCTTATCAGATTTCCTTTCTCGTCGAATTTAAAATTTCTCAGATCGGCTGAAAACTTGGTTATGAGATGGTGTGCTAATTGAATTGCCCAGTACTTTTCAATTCTGGGTGCCGGTTTATTTTCAAGTGCTGTTCCCTCCATAGGTGTAAATGCGAACAGTCCTATTATAGCCTTCTTTTTTTCAAGATTTATCATTAACCTTATGAAGTCTAAGTCGCTTTCACCCAAACCGTATATTAAATGAACTGAAACTTTGTTTTTCCCGAAGATTTCTAGGGCTTCATCGATTAATTTGATTGTTTTATACCATGAGAATGGAGACTTAACTTTTTCGAAAAGCTCCTTTGTAGCTGCATCTAATCCTATTCCAATTCTCTCAGCACCTGCATTTTTAATTTTCAGAATGTCTTCTCTACTTCTTGGATGAATGGAAACTGAGATGGGAATTTTTACTTTGGATTTAATTCTACCAATTATTTCAGCACTTTCTTCAATATATCTTGGATAAATTAGTGTTTGTAAACATATTCTTCTAATATTTTTTGTTCTTTGAAGAGCTTCTAAAACTTTCTCCAATGGATATTTCGGCCAAATTATCCTGGACAGATAATTGCTTTTTGAAGAGCTGTCTCTTGCCTGTGTGCAGAATTTACAGTTTGCATAGCATTTTCCATCAATATAGCTCATTAAATAGGCTGTAGTTGGATTTTCCAATACTTTTATCCTTGTTAATCCAAGTATATTTGCAGTTCCAAGTGATACTCTAATATATTTTGTCAATCGTTTATTCCTCCGGTTTAGCGTTCATTATGGCTTTAACGAAATCGCCAGGTGTTATAAGTGGTGTTTGAATGTTTTCTTTAACCATGAAACTTTTAATTTTATTCTTAATAATTTCCTCTTTATACTCTGATCCTATTAATGCTCTCTCTAAATTTCTTATCGCATCTTCAGGATACATGAAGAAGTCTCCTGTTATTCTTATATCTTTAATTTTTCCATTTTCAATGTTTAATTTTACTTTTATCAGTTTGGCTGCCTTGTATACTCCTTTAAGTTGCATAATGCATCAATTAAAATATTATTTGAAAACTTATATTAGCTGTGGTTCACTAAAATTTTACCTGTATGAAGTTTGAATGGTTCTTTAAGATTTGCGGTTTCTTAACACCTATCACAGCCTATACTTTAATATTCATTTCCATTATGAATGCTCCATGGTTTTCTTGGAGAATTAATGCTTTAAGTGATTTAGGCGTGGTGTTTCCATCCAGCATATACTTCAATTTCGGTTTAATTTTCTCCGGATTTTTAGAGCTCATTTATTCTATAGGTTTAATATTCCAGTTTAGAGGGCTACTTCACCGGTTAAGCATATTTACTTTAATATTTGATTCTATTTCCCTTATGGGTATAGGTTTCTTCCCTGAAACTGCCGGTAAGATTCATTTTTACTTTTCCGTAGCATTTTTCGCATTTTATCCTCTCTCACTTCTAATTTTCTTTTTAGGTTCTCTAGTCGATAAATATCATTTCAAATTGGGTTTGCTCGGCTTAATTTTAGCTTTTACATCTATTGGGATTTGGATCTTTCCATGGAAGACTTTTGGAGTTAAAGGTGTAGCTATACCTGAATTTTTGTCATCGCTTTGTGGTTCTATTTGGATTTTCATATCTTCAATTATTATTTTCAAGAGAAACATAAATCCTGGAAAGTTAAAGATTATATAGTTGCAGCATGTAACTTTAATGTTGTTTAGGTGGGATTATGAGAATAGTGGATCTGAGAAGTGACACGGTTACTATTCCTCCAAGAAAGATGCTTGAAACTATTCTTGAAGCTGAACTTGGAGATGATGTTTACAGGGAGGATCCTACAGTTATTAAACTTGAAAATATGGCTGCTGAAATTATGGGTAAGGAGGCTGCTCTTCTCGTTACAAGTGGAACTCAAGCCAACCTTATCTCTGTAATGGCGCACACTAAGCGCGGAGATGAAGTAATTTTGGAATATAATTCTCACATATACAATTTTGAGGTTGGAGGGTTAGCTGCAGTTGCAGGGGTTCTTCCAAGACCGATTAGAGGGGTTATGGGCTTCATGAATCCAGCCGACATAGAAGCTGCCATTAGACCTAAAAATATTCATTGCCCAGAAACTTCCCTTTTACTGGTTGAGAATACGCATAATCGGGCGGGTGGAACTATCATAACCCCTAAACAGATGGAAGCTATGTGTAATGTTGCGAGGAAGCATGGTTTAAAAGTTCATGTTGATGGTGCCAGGATCTTTAATGCTGCTGTAGCTTTAAATGTTAAACCTGAAAAGCTGGTTGAGGATGCCGATTCGGTTTCCTTCTGTCTATCTAAAGGTTTAGCTTGTCCCATAGGTTCACTTATATGTGGTTCTATGGAATTTATTGAGAAGGCGAGAAAGATTAGAAAGATGCTTGGTGGAGGTATGAGACAGGCGGGAGTTATTGCTGCTCCAGGAATTTACGCTCTTGAACATATGATTGACAGGTTGAAGGAGGATCATGAAAACGCTAAAATTTTAGCTTATGGCTTAGCTAAAATTGATGAGGTTGAAATCGATCTTAAAACAGTTCAAACTAACATTGTTATCTTCAATTTGAAGTCGCTTAAAGCTGAAGATGTGATCGCTGCTCTCCAATCTAGAGGTGTTAAAGCATTGGCTATAGAACCTAGAAAGATTAGAATGGTAACCCATTTCGGAATTACAAGGGATGATGTGGAATATGCTTTGAACATATTTAGAGAGGTTGTTGAAATTTTGAAGGATAAGCAATACTAACAAGCTAAAAAGATGATTAAATTTTAATTTGGCCTTATTACGCTATTGATGAAAATAAGGAGAACAGAGAACTGACATTTTCTTTTCAGCATCAATTTTACCATGTTCTTCAAGCATTTTGAATAAGTCTTCGAATTCCCTTACACTCTGTTTTGCTGGTGGTTGTTCCATGATATCAGTATAAATTATCACGTCTCTCCACCTGTTTTGGTATATGTGGAGTAGTGCACCTATTAACTGCATAATAACTTTATTTAGTATGAATCATATAATTACATTGCTTCCATGTTATTTTACAGATATTTTTGCTTCATGAGTTCTAACAGTAGCCTTTCAATCACTCACAACACATAAGAATAGGAACAAAACTACAAGTATTCATTAACCTAATTCGTAACTAATTTTGCTTATACTTATCAAATAATGTTAGCATGGTATTCGGAGCTTTCGTATGTATGGGAATTAATTTTCTTGGCTTAACTATCCTCAATATATCTTTAAACACGTGAGGATAATAATGTCCGCTTAGGTGTAGCCGTATAAGGCTCATTCCGAACCTTCTTATCCAATTTCCCAATCTGGCCTCCATTATTCGACCTTCCTCCTCAATAGGTTCACCAGTTAACGTTATCTGTAAAAGTCCCTCTAATTTTATTCCTCTTCTTTTAAGCATCTTCATCTCGCTGACAGCCGTTATACTTGTGAAGAAAGCAACCCTTTTATCGCTAATATCTCTAAGCTCCACCTTCTTTATGTGTTCAAGAACTTTCTCTGGTTTACCAACCCTTAATGTTTTTTCTAATGGAAGAATTTCTACTGCATTATCTACTGCTCTATTAGTGTGTGATGAAATTAGTATTTTCTCTCCTCTCTTCATTAACTCATAAGCTATTTTTGCTA
>Ga0180301_10001668_pt1 | contig 17449 bp, 18 predicted proteins | sample GuaBasSediGuay16_FD_121797 | JGI IMG/M metagenome (GOLD analysis project Ga0180301, IMG submission 121797) | Subseafloor sediment microbial communities from Guaymas Basin, Gulf of California, Mexico - Guay16, Core 4569-2, 12-15 cm | ecosystem: Environmental > Aquatic > Marine > Hydrothermal... | reverse complement strand
TGTTATTCGAAGAATATTTAAGAGTTTTCTTATACCTAGAGATGCAATTTCAAGTGTTAGGCGATTTAATTGGAGTTGGAGGCATTTAAGGCTGTTGGGTTGTGGTGGTGCCTATGGGTTTTTCGGCCTCTTTTCTTTTAGAGGGATTGGAAGAGTTTGGATGTATGTCACTAATAGGTATAATCTTGTATTGATAGCTACTAAGGATAATACTAAGTATCTAATTAGTCCTGAAAATCCTGATGAATTTGTAGTGAAATTAAATAGTTTTCTTAGTAAATTTCCGAGCAAAAGCTTTAATAGCTATTTGATGAATTGAGCTTAAGATTGTTGCAATGTGTGGAGGGGTAGGAATTTATGGGGAATAGTCGTGAGGAGTATGCTGTTAAGGTTTATGGTTTAGTTAAGTATTATGGTAAAATTAAAGCTTTGGATGGATTAACTTTTCACGTTTTTCCAGGTGAGATTTATGGTTTAATTGGACCTAATGGTGCTGGTAAGACAACTACTCTTCGTATAGTTGCTACTCTTTTGAAGCCGACTTCTGGTGTTGTTAAGGTTTTTGGTTTTGATGTGGTTGATGATGCTGAGGATGTTAGAAGGATAATTAGTTATCTCCCAGAGGAGGCTGGAGCTTATAAGAATTTGAGTGGTAGAGAGTATCTTGAGTTTATGGCTTCCTTTTATGCTAGAGATGAAGATGAATTGAATGAGATGGTTGAGGAAGCATCGAAGATTTCTGGACTGGGTGATCGGCTTGAGGATAAAGTTAAAACTTATAGTAAGGGTATGAAGCGTAGGCTTCTAATTTCACGGGCTTTAATGATTAAGCCTAAATTGGCTATTTTAGATGAGCCTACTGCTGGTTTGGATGTCTTACATGCATTTCATGTTAGGAGGATAATTAAGGAGTATGTGGAAAAGTTTGGTGTTACCGTTCTTTTATCTAGTCATAATATGCTTGAGGTTGATTATCTCTGCGATAGAGTGTCTTTAATTCATAAGGGAAGAATTTTAGTTGAGGGTAGACCTAATGATTTAAAGGCTGAGTTTGATGCTTCTAATCTTGAAGAAGTTTTTGCGAAGGTGACTGATCTTGCCTAGTTCATTTAAGATTTTGTTGGAGAAGGAGATTAAGGAGATTTTGAGGGATCCTAAGGTAGTTGTAGGCATGATTTTGATGCCTATACTAATGTTTGGTGTTATGGGTTTCGCTATGAATATCTCCTTTACAGCTATGAGGGAGGCTGCTCTTAAGCCTAGGGTTGCTGTGCTAGATTTGGATGGTGGAGTTATGGCGCAGACTTTAATATCTCTATTGCAGTCTAATCCTAATGCATCTATAACTGTATTTAGCTCCATGTCTTTTCAAGATGCTCTTTTAGAGATTCAGGAGAAGGATTTCCCCGTTTTAATAGTTATTCCAAATGGTTTTTCAGAGAATGTGACTATGGGTAGGCAAGCTAAGGTTGAATTGTATACTGTTTTTAGGTCTCTAAGTTTTGCTGAGGCTGGGACTTCTTCAACTCCTACTGCTTTGGTTGAGTTTTTGAAGGATCAATTAGTAGTTGAAACTATTAGGGAGGCTTTTCCTAATAGGGATCCAGATGCTGTTTTAAATCCTATAATTGCTGATCAAAAGTCAGTTATTAAGGGGAATGTGTATAATGTTTCTCCCCAAGCAGTTATTGGCGTTATTAATTCTCAGGCAATGACTATGCCTATGACGATAATGATGTTGCTTGTTTTTGCTATGCAGCTTGCAGCTACTTCTGTTGCCATTGAGAAGGAGGAGAAGACCTTGGAGACATTGTTGACTCTTCCTGTTAATAGATTAACTATTTTAGCGAGTAAGCTTGCTGGTTCAGTTGTAGTTGCTGCGATAGGTTCTTCAATTTACATGGTTGGCTACACTTATTATATTGGTTCCTTCACTTCTCTTCCAGAATTTAGTTCTCTTCCAGGGTCTGAGGCGTTGGGTTTAACTTTAACTCCATTGGGTTTTGCTTTGCTTGGATTGTCACTTTTTATATCTCTAATATCTGCTTTAGCTTTGGCTGTCACGGTTTCAGCTTTAACTGAGGATGTTCGAAGTGCTCAGACTCTTGTTAGTTATCTGTTTTTCTTAATTTTTGCACCTTCCTTTATTCAGATGTTCATTGATGTTCGTTCACTGCCATTTCATATTCAATTATTATTGTATGTGATACCTTATACTCATCCAACATTAGCTGCTAAAGCAGCTATTTTAGAGGATTATTGGACTATAATTTATGGTATTATTTATATGAGCATATTTACATTTGTAGTGCTATATGTTTCAGCAAGACTCTTCACAACTGAGAAGCTACTTACAACTAAGATTTCATTTAAAAAGTTTAAGTTTAGGAAATAAAATTTGTAACACTTATGCCCTTTTCACTTTGTTTTCTTTAGAATTGGCACTAATGTTATTGTGACGAGGTATATGGCTGATAATAGTAGCCCTGTAATTCCACTTGGAGCTATGTTTGTTATTAGTGATATTGATAAGCCGATTAATCCACATGTTGTTGAGAGTAATAGTGATATTATCATTATATTTGGAATGTTTCCTGCAATTTCAAGGGCTGTTGCAGCGGGTGCAACCATGAATGCATATACTAGTATTGATCCAACTGTCTTGGTTGTAGTTACGATGGCTAGTGATGCTAATGTTAGCATTAAATAATGGTATGCTCTGACATTTAGTCCTGAGGCTGCTGCTCCTTCAATGTCGAAGGATATGTATGAGAATTCTCTGCAAAAGAATGTTGTTAGTAGGACTGTTGCTGCTGTAATTATTGTTAGAATTAAAATGTCTTCTCTTGTTAGTAATAGGACGTCGCCTATTAGATATCCCCAAACTTCTGGTAGTTTTTCTGATGGTATTAATCCCATCAATGTTACTGCTAGGGACATGCTTATTGCAAATGCTACTCCTATGGCTGTTTCCATTTTTATGGTGTAGCCTTTTTCGCCGGCGTATCCTGTAAATATGGATGTTACTACTGCAAATATTATTGCTATATGAAACGGATTTATCCATGGCATTATTCCTGAGCTTTGTAGAAATACTCCTAATGCAGCTCCTCCTAATGCTGCATGCGCTACTTCAGCGGTTAGAAATGATATTCCTCTTATAACTGTGAAGGAACCCATGGTTGCTGCTGCGAAGGATGCTAATATTATTCCAATAATTGCTCTTAGTATGAATGGATTTTTAATTAGTAGGTCAAGCATGGACATCACCTGTTATGGCATAGCATATAGTTCCTGAGGTTACTACTCTAACGTTTGGACCATATGCTTTCCTTAAGTTCTCTTCTGTTATTACTTCAGTTATACTTCCCTTCGCTATTATTCTCTTATTTAGTAGAATTACTTCATCTGTGTATTCTACTATTGGGTTTATGTCATGGGTAACTAACATTATTCCGATTTCTTCATCTTTTTCTAGCTTCTTGAGTGTTTCCAGTATTTCCCATTGACTTTTAACGTCAACTGCACTTAGGGGTTCGTCTAGTAAGAGTAGTTTAGGTTTTGTGGCCAATGCTCTTGCAATTAGAACTCTCTGTTGTTGTCCTCCTGATAGTTCTGAAAATTGTTTGTCCCATAATTCCTCTAAATCCACTTTTAATAGTGCTTCTTTGGCAAGTGCAATATCTCTTCTTGTTACTATTCTGGGAGGCTTCTTTCTACATAGTATCCCCATTAAAATGACACTTTTCACTTTCACTGGTATTCCAAGTTCTATTCTTTCTCTTTGTGGAACATATCCAATGTATCTTCGTAGCTTTAAGGCGTCTTTTATTGGGTTGAATCCAAGGACATTGATGTTGCCGCTTGTTGGTTTGATTAATCCAACTAATGTTTTTAGTAGAGTTGTCTTTCCAGCTCCATTAGGGCCTATGATCGTTGTGAATTTTGGTAAAGATATATTGAAGCTTATGTTTTCTAAAATTGTGTTTCCATTTATTTTCACAGTTATTTTTTCAACTTTAATTTGGTTTTCCATTTAGACTCTCCCCATTAATAGCCATGCTTCTATAGAGGCTATTATTGCTAAGAATAGAACTAAAATTATAAGTGATACTTCGAGGGGTGTGTAGGAGCTTATTTTAGTTATTGATGTTTCTTGTCTATTTGTTAATGTGCCAATTATTATTCCAACATTATACATTGTTAATTCAGTGTATGAGGAGAAGGTTTTTCCACTTATTGTTTTGATAAATGCTACTGGAGTGTTTGTATCTTCTGATATTTGTTTTACGTAGTCTCCAAGATTTGTTTTGATTACAATGTCAGGTGATATTATTATCTTATATTCTCCACTTCTAAGTTTTTCTTCTATTTCAATTAGTTCGCTTGCACTTATTAGTACTCCATGCCCTTTACTTAGGAATGCTCCACTACTTATCTGCAACATGTCTGTTACATATTGTGCTGCTGGAAATGCTATAACTGCTTTAATCCATTTTAATCCCAATTCCTCTACTACACTTTCATTTAGATATTTTAGAAGTCTATTGATTTTCTCTTCGAATTCACTGAATTTCTTGGAGTAGTAGTCTCCATTTTTAGGGTCAATTGTTTGTAGTTTTTCTGTAATGGTCTTTGCAATTGCTATTGCATTTTTTGGGTGAAGCCAGTATCCATGTAGATTTACTCCATCATTTGGTATGGTTAAAAGTTTCAAGTTATTTTGCTTGTAATTTTCTAGGCTTATATGTGGAATGTTGACTACTTGTAAAATTTCATTTTCAAATTGAAAGTGTCCTGTTAATATTAATAGTGATGCATTTCTTACAAGGGTGATTACATCAGGTGTAAGTTGAAATGCGTGGGGTTCAATTTCCTCGGGAAGAATAGTATAGACTATGATTTTTTCTCCTCCAATTTCCCTGGCTATTAATGAAAACGTTTCAATGGAAGCTACAACTACTATTTTATCTTCTTCTAATGATGTAGTTGGGTTTGTGATTAGGAGTGTTATTATAATCATAATTATGGATGTTAATTTCCTGTTCATATTATACCTCCGGTATTTCATATCCATGAGGGCATCGTCGAGGTCTTCCTAGTGATTTGCATAACAGCTCGGTTAAATCATCATTTAACTCTATTTCTAAGCCTTTAACCATGTTACATGCAGTATTTGCATCTACACCAGAAATTTGCACTACTAACACTTCTAGGATTCTATGCTTTCTAATTAGTTTTTTAGCAAATTTTAATCCTTTATCAGTTAATTTTACTCCTTTTCTTTTCACATAATTTACATAGCCCTTTTCAGCTAATCTCTGGAATTTTTCAACTACTGTTGATGGAGCAATGTTGAGTTTTTTAGCCATTACTATGCTGCTAATATATTTGTTTGAGTATGCATTCTCCCTGAATAATATTAGCAGGTATTCTGCTTCTCTCTTTGTTATTTTCATGGTTTTCATTTATTTGATTTCGGGTCTACCTAAAAAATTTTTCTTTTAGACTTTTTTTATTCTGTTGAAATTATGGTAATTTAGATATTATTATCTAATTTTTTAATTTATTTTGTTGTTTAGTATTTATTGACGTTATTAATTTAGTAGACTTCTAATGGGAGACTGTCTAGTTTCACTATTTTCATTTCCCGTAATTTCTCCATAACTGTTTTAATGAATTCATTGACTTCTTTTCTACTGATTCCTTTTTCCTTTAACATTTTTAAAATCTCTCTTTCAACTAATGCATATTTTTTATATTTCTCATTCAGAGTTTTCCATGGTATACCTTTTAATGCTTCTGCGATTTTTTTATTGAATGGTAGGGTATTTTTGAGCATTAGGAATGAGATTATTGGGTATCCAATGTAATTTCTATATGTTGTTCCATTGTCGCTGCTGTAGGCGACTCCTCTATTTAAATCTACATAAACGTCATATTCTCTGGTTCCTAGACTTGAAGTAACCTTTGCATATTTATCCTTCAGGAATTCTATTCGGTTATCTGCAATACATCCTAAGGCCTCTAAAACTTTTATCCTAGGTGGTGGCGAGAGTATTATTTTTTGCAATTTTCCACCAATTTAAGGTGAAATTAAATTTCCTATTATAAGTTGTGTTGATTGGTTTGGATAACAATATATTTTATAGGCTCTGTGAGGTATTTCTGTTGATTGTGGGGTTGTAGTGGTTTGAATGATTTTACTTTGGGTGTTTCTCATAAGGTTCTTTGGGATTATGGTTTGGTTAGAGCTATTGATTTAGCTTATAGGATTGGTTTTAAGGCCTTTGAGTTGTTGGCTGAGCCTAGGGTTATTGATCCATTTAGTGTTAATTTGAATTTGATTGAAAATTTGAGGTTAAAGTTTTATGATTTGGGTTTGAGGGTTTCTGTTCATACTGCTCATTGGGATGTTAATTTAGCTAGTTTAAATCCTTATGTTAGGCGTTTATCTATTCAATTTGCGAAGGCTACTTTGCTTATGGCTAAGTTGTTGAATGCTAGTGTTGTTGTTATTCATCCTGGTGAGGCTTCAACCTATGGAATGACTAGAAGGCAGGTTGAAAGATTGACTCTTCAGTCTTTAGAGGAGATTGTTGATTATGCTATGGATATTGGTACCAATATTGCTATTGAAAACATGGAGTTTAAGTCTAATAAGTATACTTTCTGCTCACCTCAAGATGTTAATGGTTTAATTAGCTCTATTGAGAGTTTAAGTGGTGCTAGAGTTGGTTTAGCTTTGAATATTGCACATGCAAGTACTGTTATGAACCCTGGTGAGTTTATTGATGAGTTGAATGTCGATATTTCTCATATCTATGTTAGTGATGTTATTGGGGATGATTTATATTTACCTATTGGTGATGGTATGTTGGATTTTGAAGAGATTTTTAGATCCTTGTGTACCCGTAATTTTGAGGGTTTAGTTATTGTTGATGGATATGTTCCCAAGAAGAATTATGAAACTGCCTTGAAGGGGTTTAAAAGATTAAGTGAGGTTTTTTCGAATCTATAATTGGTGTTCATTTTTGTGTATATTTTTATTTATATTTATGTCGCATTTATTTTATTTAAATATTTATCTAATATTTTAAGTCGAGGTGATTTAAATGGATGGAAAGAAAATAGCTTAAATCTCCGCAAATTTAGGGTTAAGTGGACATTGAAGTGGAAAACACTGAAACCTAGTTCAAGGTAATGCTTAGCCCAATTGTAAACATCATTCTTCATTTTAATCACCTTTTACTGGAAAGCGATGGATGAAGCGTTCTCCACTGTCGCTGAGGCAATACTTGTACCTACCTTTAATCAAGTAGTTGTTGCTGCGTGCACCAGCCTTAACAAGCTCTTCTTTAAGCTCAGGGAAAGTTAAAAAACTAGAGGTTTGAAACATTTCTTATCCCTTTATTTTTAATAATTCTTTAGGTACATCTACCACTACTACATATGTCGCACATTATAAAGAGGTTCTCCTGTTTCTGGAACGTATAAAATTTCTCCAGTTTTAAGATCAATGGCTTTTGATATTTTTAAAGCTATAACTTTAACTCGAATTATCGTTCCATCCTCTAATTCATAAATATTCCAATATTCTTTTAATACTTTAAACTTTAAATCTTTAGCTCTTACTTTTCCAAATCTAGGATGAGAAATTATGCTTTCACTCATATCATAAAACCCTATCAACTCTGCTTCTTTAATGTGTATGAATAGATTTCTCGTGTTATTTAAGAGTTTATGCCTTCTACATCATTACCATATGTAGTTTTTGAAAAAATATATAATGAGAGTTATGAAAAATTTATATGAGGTGTTTTATAGTTTTATATCCTTAAAATGTGGGGTTAATAATGCTCGAAAACTTGCTTTACGAAAAGGCATTGAACCTTATGAGTGTATTCAAGGCTTTAGATTTACCCTTGGATATCAATCGTTTTGATAGAAGGATGAAAATTCAGAAGAGAGTTTATATGTTGCAGCTTTTCCCTGAGTTTAGGAGGTATTTGAATTTTGACTTTAGTATTTATTTCCATGGTCCTTACTCTCCAGATTTAGCGAATACTTATTATAATCTTCCTCATGGTGTAGATGTTCCAGAAATAAAGTTAAGTGAAAAAGCAGTTGAATATGGGAAGACCATAGCTAAATTTAGTTTACCTGAACTAGAGATAATTTCAACATTGGCTGAAGCAATTAGAATTAATGGAGAAAATATCACTGATGATGAACTCATAGAAATAGTACATGAACTCAAGCCCTACTATTGCCGAGAAAAAATAGAGAAGTGCCTAGAAAAACTACATGAGCTCAGGAGAAAATACAATATAGTCTTTTAATAGGTTGACCCCAATTGGGGCAACAACCATTAGTCGTACACCTAGATACATCAGTTCTCATCTTTATGCTTGAAAGACGTTACAATTTAAAAGACTATCAAAAAGATTTATTTAATCAAGCTAAGAAATTACGTAGAAACTTATCGAGAATGAATTGTACAGTTAAAATTTCTATAGTTGCTCTAGGCGAACTCACTAATATTGCATTGAAAAATGACCGAATATACCTCATAGAAAACCTTAGACAACTAGGCAGAGAATTTGGGGAAAAATTAAAAACATGTTATAGTCCACGTTTATGCAGTAAATGTAATATCGAATTTCATAATGTAGTTGCACGTTTATTGCAAAGTGATAAACGATTAATTTATAATCCTGCTGACGCCTTGATTTTAGCTTTTGCAGTTTATGATGAAGAAGCAACAAGGTTCTACACTACTGATAGCAGTATATTGATAAGTAAAGGAATAAGAAATGAGATAGAACAAATTAGAAAAGATTATGGTTATCCAGAATTAATAATTTCTGGACTTCACGCAAGATGAAGGACCAACTGTTTAATATTGTTTGGTACTATGCTAGTAGTGTTGGCTTAGTGAATAGTATCATAAAGGTACTGTGTGTCACTATTGTATATTGTTTAACTTCTCAGTATTTTCTCTATTTTCTCGAATTTCCTTGAGATTTCTTTTCATTTTTTGTTAGTTGAATTAATTCCCTCCCTCTTTCTAGGGGAATTATTATGTAGTCTTTTTCTTTTATGTGTCTGGCGTTGTAGATGTCGATTATTACTTCTGTCATGTTGTTTTTATTCCATTTTTCTTTAATTCGCTGAGTTTTCTCCAGACTTTAAGGTTGACTTGAATGTAGTGTGGCATGGTGAATGTTATTGTGTTTTCTTTGATATTTGCTTTAGTGTTGCTTCTAAGCCTATTTGCTCAATTAATCATTCTTATCCTTTGTATTTCCTGTTCTAGCTGGTTTAGCTTGGCTATTTTACTTTGCAGTTGTTGACTTGCCTTTTTAAATATAGGTTTTCAGCGACTAGTCCATTTATTATTGCTTGTAGTTGCCTGTTTTTCTCTTTTATTTTTTCTTAGCTTGGTTATGCTTTCTGTTTCTGTGAAGATTGTTAGTAGATGCACGTTTTCACGGTAGAATTGGTATGGGTAAGAAGAGTTTAATTGAATCTGTTCATGACTTTATCTTAGAGTTTTTGGATAAGTTTGAAAATATTAAGTTTGTTTCTTTATTTGGGATTATCGTATGCATTATTTTAATTACTATTTCCTTTGGGGGTTTCAAAGATATGGTTTAAAGTTGCTTCAAATAAGTGTGTTAGATTTTACCTTAGCTGTTGTTTCATTGTTTTCTTCTGTAATTATACTGTTTACACTTCAATCTCTTTATAGGGTTTATAGTAGGTGGCGTGAGAGGTTTAAAAGGTTGATTGAGGTTGAGAGGAAGTTGTTGTCTTCAGAGTAACTTCATTGTACTTCATAGGTTTGATGGCAAACTTTAATTTCATTAATTAATATTTCTTTATGGGATAAGTATGAATAAGGATGAATTGATTAGAGTGTTTCAAAGAGATTGGGAGAAGTATTGGAAAATTGATTTTTTAGTTGATTTGGGTTTTTCTCGTCGTAGATGTGTTAAGTGTGGTAAGTATTTTTGGTCTATTAGGGAGCAGAGTGTATGTAATGATTCTACTTGTAGGGAGTATGAGTTTATTGGTAATCCTCGTGGTAGGCGTGGTTTAAGTTATGAGGAGGCTTGGAATTTAATTAGAGATTTCTTTGTTAGGAATGATCATGTTAATATTGATCGGTATCCTGTTGTCTGTAGATGGTTTCCTTTGAATTTTACAATTGCAGGTATAGTTAATTTTTATCGGATGGTTGATTCACAATTGGATTTTGAGTTTCCTGCACATAATATAATTATGCTTCAACCTTCACTTAGATTTAATGATGTAGATAATGTTGGAATTACTGGTAGGCATTGGACTTGTCATAGTCATGTTGAGCAAGCTTCACTTTATGATGGTGAAAATGGTTATTGGAAGGAGCGTTGTATTGAGTTAGATTATAATCTTTTAACTAAGGTTATTGGTATAAAGCCTGAGGAGATAACCTTTATTGAGGATGTATGGATTGGTGCTGGGGCATTTGGTTATTCTCTTGAATATCATGTTGCTGGATTAGAGCTTGGTAATGCTGTTTTTACTGAGTTTTTTGGTTCTCCTGGAAATTATAGGGTTATGGATAAGCGAGTTATTGATATGGGTGCAGGATTAGAGCGTTTCTGCTGGATTACTCAGGGATGTGCTACTAGTTATGATGCTGTGTTTAGGGGTGAGATACGTGATTTAATTGAAATTTCAGGTTTGGATTTTGATGAAGACTTACTTTTAAAGTATTCTCGTTTTAGTTCAAGTTTGGATATTGAGGATTTCGGTGACTTTATAGGTATGTGGAATATTTTATCGTCGAGATTGAAGGTTGATCCAAAATATTTGAGAGATAATATTGAGCCTATACAGGCAATTTATGCAATTATTGATCATGTGAGGGCTTTGGCTTTCGCCATTGTTGATGGTGGTATACCTAGTAATGTTGGGGGTGGATATAATTTAAGAGCCATTTTGAGGAGAGCTTTAAGCTTAATTTCAAGGTATAATTTCAATTTTGATATTTACTATGTACTTGAACTTGTTGCTAAGAGGTTTAGGAAAATTCATCCAGAATTGCTGGAGAACTTGGATTATATTAAGAGGGTAATTGAAGTTGAGGAGAAGCGATATGCTAGGGCTAAGGAAAAGGCGGTTAAAATGGTTTCTACATTAATTTCAACTAAAGGTGGAATTACGCTTGAGAAGTTAATTGAGCTTTATGATTCTCATGGTGTGACTCCTGAATTAGCTCAAGAATTGGCTTTGAAGAAGGGTGTTAAAATTGAGATTCCTCCTGACTTTTATTCACGTGTAACGGAAAGGCATAGAAGGAAAGTTAAGGTTTCCAGGGAGGAGATTGAACTTAAAGATATTACGCTTTCTCCAACTGAGATATTGTATTATGATGGTGTTAGAGAGTTTGATGCAAAGGTATTGAAGATTATTGGAAATGAATTAGTGTTGGATAGAACTGCCTTTTACCCGGTCAGTGGCGGCCAGGATGCTGATCGGGGAAGAATGATTTCTTCTACTGGTGAATGTAGAGTTGTTAATGTTAGAAAGATAGGAAATGTAATCTTACATAAAGTGGATAAAGTGAATGTTCATGAAGGTGAAGTTGTTCACTGTATCATTGATTGGAGTCGGCGGAAGCAATTAATGCAACATCACACTGCTACTCACATAATTAATTATGCAAGTAGGAGGATACTTGGTCCACATGTTTGGCAGCATGGTACCAGTAAAACGGTTAAGATGGCACATCTAGACATAACCCACTATGAAAACTTGACTGAGGGTCAAGTTGAAGAGATACAGAGATTAGCCAATGAGATTGTGAAAATGAACCTAGAGGTTAAATCTGAAATTCTCAAGAGAGGGGATGCTGAAAGAAAGTATGGATTTAGAATTTATCAGGGCGGACCACCTACCTCGAGACTGTTAAGGATAATTAGTATTGGCAATTTAGAGCATGAAGCTTGTGGAGGTACACATTGCAATTATACTTCTGAGGTTGAAGAAATAGTTATTGTTAATTGGGATAGAATACAGGATGGAGTTGTGAGATTGAATTATGTTGCTGGTGAAGCAGCTAAAAAACTTAGGGAAAAATATTTGCTAAGTTTGAGGGAGGTGGCTAAGCTTTTAGGTGTATCTGATTTAACTGAGATTCCGTCTGCTTTAAAATTGCTAATTAGCAAAATAAATGAGTTGGGGAAGAAAGTTAAAGTAAAGAAGAAGGAATATATTTTCAAGCTTATGGAGAATCTTTCAAATAAATTTGTAGTTAGGAATGGTAGTAGAATTTTAGTTTCAAAGGTTATGGGAAACTTTGAAATATTGAAGGAATTATCTAAAAAGTTATCTTCAGATGATACCATCGTCATACTTTTAGGTTTAGCTGAAAGTAAAGTTCACATCTTCATTTCATGTGGTAAGAATACTAAGAGAAGTGCTAGGGATCTATGTAAAATTATCTGTTCAATGCTTAATGGGAAGGGTGGCGGTAGTGATATAGTTGCTACTGGAATTGGAGAGCCAGTAAACCTTGAGGATATTGAGGAGAGAATATTGGAGGTGTTATAATGGATGAAGTGAAGATAATGAGGAAAGTTATTGAATTATTGAAGTGTAGTGAAGATGAAGTTGTACAGAAGACGTTGGCTTTAAAGAAAAGATTTCTTTCTATGAAGAGAAACTTAGAAGAGATCGAAGCGTATCTAAAACTATTAAAACGCTAAATTTGCTGTTTTATCTCATGCCATTGTTAAGTTTTTACTAGGTTATTATTGGTTGCTTAGAGTTTCTTTCATGATAAGTTTTAAAATTCTTCTCATAATTTGAATTGGAGGATAGAGATGAATATATGCGGCGTAATCTTCGACTTGGATGGAACTCTAGTTTATTATTCAGTTGACCGTAATAAATTGAGAATTGAATTATTGAATAGGCTTCGATTACATAATATTCCCTTAAGCTCATTTCTTAGGTTGAAAAGTATATGGTCTATAATTAAGAATTTTTATTACATTGCTGAGAGTAATGGTTTAGATAATGGTGAGCGTCGAAGAATATTGTTTGAATTATATGGTATCATTGAGAATTATGAGTTGGATGCTGCGAAGAAACTTTCTTTGATACCTGGAGCACTAACTGCTCTTAAGTATGTTAGGAATATGGGGTATAAGTCTGCATTATATACTCTGTGCGGTAGAAAGCCGACGTTAAAAGTCTTAGAGCGTTTCGATTTAATGAAATTTTTTGATGCAGTTATTACCAGGGATGATGTTGAAAACGTTAAACCTCATCCTGAACATTTATTGAAGGCTATCTCTATTCTAAATGTTAAACCTAGGGAAGTTGTGGTTGTAGGTGATAGTGTGCTTGATGCTGAATGTGCAAAGAATATTGGAGCCATTTTCATTGGAGTTAAGACTGGTGTTCGGAGTGAAGCTGAACTTAGAGCGTCGGGTGCTGATTATATTTTGAATAGTGTTTCAGAGCTTCCCTCCTTGCTTTATCTTTTATCTTCAATTTAGTTTAAGGTATTAGCCGTAAACTTTTTAATTCCTGTTTTCATAATATCTATTCCCTTGTTTCCTTTGCTTGGAGGGATTTGAATTTGGATTTGAAGCAAATTGTTTGTAGTGTTATTGATGAAATGAGAGATCGATTGATTGAGATAAGTGATACTATTCATCGAAATCCTGAGTTGGGCTTTCGAGAATATAAGGCATCTAAGCTTTTAGCAGGGGAACTTGAAAAACATGGCTTTCAAGTTGAAATGGGAGTTTCCAATCTACCAACTGCATTTAAAGCTGTATTTAAAGGGAAAACTGAAAAACCGAAAATTGCTTTTTTAGCGGAGTATGATGCTCTCCCTAAACTAGGGCATGCTTGTGGCCATAATATTATTGGTACTGCTGCTATTGGTGCAGCTATTGCACTAAGTAAGGTTATGAGTGATTTGAATGGAGAAATTATGGTTTTCGGTACTCCTGCTGAGGAGGGATATGTGGAGAATGCTGGTGGAAAAGTATTAATGCTTGACGAGATTGCTAAGGCTGATGCAGCTATAATGTTACATCCAAGTGATGCCAATTATGTAGGTTATTCTTCTCTGGCTAGGGAAGCCTTTAGAATAGAATTTTTTGGGAAAGCTGCACATGCAGCCGGTGCACCGCATAAGGGTGTAAATGCCCTTGAAGCACTAATATTGACTTTTGTTTCGATAAATGCTCTCAGACAGCATCTTAAGAAGGATGCTATGATTCATGGAATAATTGAAAAGGGTGGGGAGGCTCCAAATATAGTTCCAGACTATGCTTCTGGCCGCTTCTATGCTAGGGCTGCTTCAATTGAATATCTTATGGAGGTTGTTGAGAAGATTAAGAAATGTGCTGAGGGTGCAGCTTTACAGACTGGGGCTTCAATGAAGTTTACAAAAACAGCTAATACATATGCGAATTTAATTCCGAATGATACGTTAATTGAACTTGTCCGAGAAAACTTTAAGCTATTAGGAGTGGAAATGGAATCTCTTGATGAAATTAGGAAGCGTAAGGGCTTGGGTTCATCTGATTTTGGAAATGTAAGTCAAGTTGTTCCTTCAGTTGAGGTGCGGGTGGCATTGGTGCCAAGTGGTACTCCTGGGCATTCAGTTGAATTTGCTGAGGCAGCTGGTTCAGAGGCTGGGCACAGAGCATTAATTTTAGGTGCAAAGGTTCTTGCTCTGACCGCTCTAGATTTGCTTTTAAATCCTAGCTTAATAGAGAAGGCTAAGATGGAGTTGAAAAAGAGAAAGGAAGAGATAGCTAAATTAGCAAAAATCTGAGCAATTATCTTTCTCTATTTTTATTTTTAACTATACATAATATACATTAATATAAAAGAGTGAATTACATATAATATTGTGGTGACATTTAATATGCCTGAATCTAGAGAGGAACTTATTAAGAGACTTAGGGTTGAGGGCTTTTCTGATGAGCAAATAGAAAAGATTCTAGCTGCATTAGAGGGTAAAATTGCTATTCACCAAATTATTACTAGGATTTCTCCCTCTGGTAGAGGTGCACTGTTTAGGTTGAAGAGAGCGTTTTATGCTATTTTAAGTCAAGAGAAGGCCAACCCTAAAATTTCAACTGAGTATTGGAAGGAATTTGCAGCTAAGATAATTGAGACGAGTAGTTCTCATGGTGTGCAAGATATGCCATGCAGGATTAAACTTGAATATGCAATTAAAGATACACCTGAAGGTAAGGTTATAAAGCCTATAGCTGCAACGATTGAGGTTTACGATAAGGTTAAGGAGATAAGAGTTCTTTAACTTCCCTTTACATATTATTTTATTTATTTTCAATTATTCCTAAAATGAAGTCATTTACATTTGTCCCAGTAACACCTGTATAGATGAGGCTTCCTCCAAGTTTTTTAAAGAATGTATAGGAGTCATTATTCCTTAAATATTGAGTGGGGTCTAATCCTGATTTTTTAGCTTTTATTATAGTTTCACCATCAACTATTGCTCCTGCTGCATCGGTAATTCCGTCTATTCCATCGCTTCCAACAGCTACTATAGCTATTCCTTTTAAGCTTTCAATTGATATGGCTGCACTTAATGCTAATTCCTGATTTCTTCCTCCAAGCCCGTTACCCACTACTTTAACTGTTGTTTCTCCTCCACCAATTATGGATGCTGGTGGTTTTATTGGATTACATGAATTTTTCACTTCTTTGACAATTGAGCTGAAAAATTTTCCTACATGTCTTGCCTCTCCTTCTATTTGGGATGAAAGTATAATTGTGTTTAAACCGTTTTTCTGGGCTTCCTTTTTAATGGCTTTTAGTGCTGTTAGATTGCTTGCAATTATGAAGTTTAATACTCTTGTGAATGTGATGTCATCTTTCTTTGGTGTTTCCATTATTTCACATGAGATTCCTCTTTCAATTCTTTTTCTAATATTTTGTGAAACTTTTTCCCAAAGGCCATATTTTCTTAAAATATTATATGCATCCCTAAATGTAGTTGGGTCTGGTGCTGTCGGCCCTGAGGCAATCATGTCTATTGGGTCGCCAACAACATCTGATATAATCAGTGAAATTAATTGCCTTGGATAAATTTTTCTAGCTAATTGCCCACCCTTAACTTGTGATAAATGCTTTCTAACAGTATTTATTTCTTTTATGTCAGCTCCACTTCTCAGTAGTTGCTGAGTAATTTCTGAAATTTCTTCTAGAGTTATGTTTTCTGCTGGTAATGTTAGAAGTGCTGATCCACCGCCTGAAATCAATGATATTATTAAACTATTTTTCTCAGCTTCTTCAATTAACCTTACAATTTCAATTGCACCTTTAACATTAATTCTTGAGGGAATTGGATGGTCTCCTTCAATAAGTTTAATTTTTTTCACTTCAATTTCTAATCTTTTTGGAACTATTACAATGCCGCTATTAATATGATCTGATAATATTTCTTCAATTGCCTTCGCCATTTTCCCTGACGCTTTACCTGCTCCAATGACATATATACCATTAAATTTATCAATTTCAAATATATGCCCATTTATAATCAGTTTTTTACCTATAATTTTTAGATGATTCTTTACTGCTCTTTCTGGATCTGCAGCCTTCAACCCTTTTTCAATTAATTTTAAAGCTTTAATTCTTACTTCACGATTTTCAATTGAAGCATGTTCAATTAATTCATTATAGTTTTTTATGAATTGAAAGTATTTTTCCTTCAATTTTATCGCCCTGCACGCTATATCATATTAAAAACAACTTAATACTTTAATGCCTCATATTTTTAAATGGGTGTAATTTTGACTTCATATTTTAAGGTTAAGGGCTATAAGATTCCACGTGTATTGTTGGGGACTTCTCCATTCATTGGTGCGGGGCAATTTGGTGAAAGAGCCTATCTATATCAATTAATGTTCTATAATAAGCCTGAGAAAATAAGAGATTTAATGATAAGTGTATTTGAAATGGGAGTAAGGGGAGTTCAACTTCTGCCTTATCATTGGGTTGTATCTGGACTTGAATTGGCTCTAAAGTCTTATGATGACATTGTGATTGTGGGAAGTATTTTACCCGGTGAAGTTAATGAGAGTTTAGAGAGACTTAAAGACTTGAATGCCGTAGCAGTTCTTCTTCATGGAGCAATTTCTGATACATTGAATGAATCAATAATTAAGTATTTACTTACAAAGCTCAAAATATTGTTTCCATTAACTGGAATTGTTACTCATACTCCTGGTAGAACTATTCCTTGGTTTATAGAGAAAAATTTTGAGTTCGACTTAGTATTAGCTCCATTGAATGTGGCTGGCATTTTCATGGACATTCCTCCCGAAAAAGCAATCGACCTATACAAAAATGTTGGTAAGCCTATTATCGGTAAGAAGATTTTAGCTGGAGGCAGATTAAATCC
>Ga0180301_10001666_pt1 | contig 17449 bp, 15 predicted proteins | sample GuaBasSediGuay16_FD_121797 | JGI IMG/M metagenome (GOLD analysis project Ga0180301, IMG submission 121797) | Subseafloor sediment microbial communities from Guaymas Basin, Gulf of California, Mexico - Guay16, Core 4569-2, 12-15 cm | ecosystem: Environmental > Aquatic > Marine > Hydrothermal... | reverse complement strand
CTAAAGTGAACTAAAGTTGAAAGTGCCTAAAGTTAAGGAATGCGCTTTCAGCGCAACCTGTTTCTAAGACTGACCACGCCGAAGGCGTGCACATTAACTTTAGCTCACTTTAGCTCACTTTAGGCACTTTAGCTCACTTTTTGTTGAACATGGAAAAATTTTTCTGCCAGAAAAAACACGAACTTTAGAACTAAGGAACTAATCTCAAGTTCCTTAATCAAATTATATATCATCATATTGATTCCAAAGTAACGATTCTACGCAGCAAGCTGCAGGGAATGCGCTCGCTTTTGCAAGATCATTGAAACTGAGCAGGAGTAAATAAGGCGGGAAAATCTTCATGTAAAACTTAAAAGATCGCGCGGAAAATCCTTCAAAACAAGGTTTTTCCTATTTACATTTTTCCCATATCGCATCCATCTCTTCAGAGGACACAGATCCTATGTGGCGACCCTGTTTTCTTAAGATTTGTTCGATGGTCTCAAATCGTTTTATGAATTTTAAAATGGTTCGTGTAAGGGCTGCCTCAGGATGAACCCGGATAAATCGGCACAGATTCACCATGGTGAAAAGCAGATCTCCAAGCCCTTCAACCGATTTTTCGGAATCCTCCCTTTTCAGGGCAGCCTTAAACTCTCCCAGCTCTTCATCCAGCTTCTTCAGAACACCTTCAACATCCGGCCCGTCAAAGCCAAGCTTGGCAGCACGTTCGCTGATGCGATAGGCCCGCATCAGGGCCGGGAGCTTTTGTGGAACTGAATCAAGAAAGGAACTTTGGGCCTTGCCCCTGTCCTTGGCTTCGGCCATTTTAATCTCATGCCATCTGTGTCTGACCTCTTCTGAATCTGACACCTGTGCCTGGCCGAACACGTGCGGATGACGCCGAATCATTTTTTCGGTTATTGCTTGAACCACATCTTTTATATTGAAATGGCCTGCTTCCTCAAAGATTCTTGCCAAAAATACAATGTGAAAGAAGAGGTCTCCCAATTCAGCACACACATCCTCTGGCCTATCCGACTCAAGGGCCTCAAGAACTTCATAAGCCTCCTCCATCAAATAGGTCTTAATTTGCTCTGGGGTCTGCTCACGGTCCCACGGGCAACCATGGTCGCTTCGGAGGACCTTGACCAGGGCAATAAGGCCTTCAAAGCCTGCAGGCAGCGAAATTACAGTTTTTTCCAAGCTTCCTTCAACGCGTTAATGTTATCGCCAAACTTTTTCTTCATTTTCTCTGGTACCATGGCGACCATCTTCTCGGAAATCGTGGTCATGTGGGGTGCAAGAAGGGAGTCCTTGATGACAGGGGACTTTTTGGGAAGAAAGGTCGTAAAGGCAACCAACAAGACAGATACAATAAGAGCCGCCTTGACAAGACCAAAGGTGCCTCCAAGGATGCGGTCGGCCCAGCCCAAAGCAGCGGCCTTGAACACATATCTAAGAATAACGCCCACAAACCCCACAGCAAGGAACAGGATGGTAAAAGTCAAGAAAAAGCAAATGATGTTCAGATAGGCCTCATTGGTAATGAAGTCGGAAAACCAGTGTGCCATGATCGGATAATAGGTGTAAGCGGCATAAAAACCGACAAAAACGCCAACAATGGAGACTATTTCCTTTATAATTCCCCTAAAGATGCCACGGATAAGGCAAAATCCGATAATAACACTAATAAGAATATCGAGTTTATTCATGGATGTTGCTATTTTTATTAAGGTTTCTGTTTGGTGAGCCTGTAACAAATGGCCCTTTTCAAGTCAAGGTATTTTTCCCTCGTATCAAGGAACCGTCCATCTGGTTTTTGTCGTTTGCAAAAGTGTCCAGACGTGTTATACGAATTTCTCTTATCTTATGAAGACACGATCAACTTGGAGCGAACCTGAAGGATCGGACACCCGAGGCCTTAAGATTACCTTTGACGATAATCTTCTGGCAAAAGGCCTTTTTGGCGAGCAGAACCAGCATCTCAGGCAGATCGAGAATGCCTTGGACATCCAAATACATGCCAGGGGTAATACGGTCAGTGTCCATGGGAACGCTATAACCACGGAGATTGTCGAAAAACTCCTCAAACAGCTTTATGGTCTCCTTGAGGAAGGGTATCCGATTTACGCAAGCGATATTGATTATGCTGTCCGTATCCTAAGCAGCGACGATCGCGTCAAACTCAAGGATATTTTCCTGGATACTGTCTACATTACCTCTCAGAAAAGACCGATTACACCCAAGAGCCTGTCTCAAAAAGAATACATTGACGCGATGCGAAAGTTTGATATCGTCTTTGGCATCGGACCTGCCGGCACTGGCAAGACCTATCTGGCCATGGCTATGGCGGTCTCTATGCTGACAAAAGGTCGTGTCAATCGAATTATCCTAACACGCCCGGCTGTAGAAGCTGGAGAGAGCCTTGGGTTTCTTCCCGGAGATCTTTATGAAAAGGTCAATCCTTATCTGAGGCCGCTGTACGATGCCCTGCACGATATGATGCGTTATGAAAAGGCCTCTCGACTCATTGAGCAAGGGGCAATAGAAGTGGTACCACTGGCATTCATGAGAGGCCGAACCCTGAACGACTCTTTTGTCATCTTGGATGAAGCCCAAAACACAACCTCAGAACAGATGAAGATGTTCTTGACACGTCTCGGATTCAGTTCCAAAGCGGTTATCACCGGTGATATCACCCAGATCGATTTACCCAATGGGAAGATTTCCGGTCTTGTGCAGACAAAGGCTATCTTGCAAGGGATCAAGGGAATACGTTTTGTGATGTTCTCCAAAAAGGACGTGGTCCGACACCGATTGGTACAGGATATTATCAAAGCTTATGAAGACCTTGAGAAGAAAGAAAAGGTGGATCTGTCCCGGTAACCTGACAAGTGTTGTATAAGGCAAATGAGTCATACTGAAAAAATAAAGAAACAAAGTATCGCTTTTCTTGAAGGCACCCATAATCATATACGTACTCCGTGGCTTTTGTTGTTTGGGACAAGTTTTCTGATTGCTGTTCTCTTGTTCCCAAATCTTTTGGTAACCACCCCCCGGTATCGGACTGGTGATGTCGTCCAAAAGGACATCAAATCACCCAAAGACTTTCTGATTGAGGACAAACAGGCGACTCAAAGGAAGCGGGAAGAGGCTGCCCGCTCTATACTCACGATTTACGATCTTGACGATACCCTGTCGGCCGAACTTGCCAACCGTATCACCCAGGCTTTTGAGTATATGAGGAACTTGTTTTCGGCAGGCGAGCCTAACGCCATTGCCCAAAAGCAACCGAGCCACAAAGCAAAGGCCCAAGGTGGTGCACCATTGGCTCAAACCGTCTCCCGCCATGATTTGATTTGGAAAGAAAAACAGAATCTTGAAAAAATGATAGGGATTGAAATCAGCAATCGTGCATACAAGATATTAGAAAAGGAGAACTTCTCTGATTCCATTGCAAAACAAATTAATCAACTACTTCAGGCTGTGCTACAAAATGGGATTGTGGCCAACAAACAACTCCTGCTCCAGGAACGGGACAAAGGAATCGTGGTCCGCAGGCTCTCATCAAAGGAAGAGGTCTCGGTTAACAACCTCCAAAAGTTTTACAGCCTTGACGAGGCTAAAACAGCCATAGCCAAAACTGGCAGGAAGGTGCTTAAAGATGTCGACTATACACTACGAAACATGGTTATAGACACGGCACAGCATCTGATTCAACCCAACCTCACACTCAACAAAGGGGAAACCGAAGAACGCAAAAAGAAAGCGGTTGCCGAAGTCAAGGCGGTGTTAACCCAAGTCAAACAAGGGGAGATGCTTCTGCGGGAAGGAGAAAAGGTAACAGAAGCCGACAGGCTTAAGCTTCAAGCCCTGGAATCTGAAACGAGGCGAGGACAAGTATTTACGAGCAGTGTCGGGTTTATGCTCCTTGCCATGGTGTTTTTTATTATCTCGTTCAATGTCATTTTTAAGGTGGATGGAACGTTAACCTTAGACAACAAAGACCTGCTATTCTTGTGTCTGATGCTGATCATTCTGTTTTTCTTGAGTGAAGTCTCGGCCTCCTTAGCGAACGGTATCGCAGGAAGTATTCCTTATTCCATTGAGGCTTCTTCGCTCTTTTATGCCATACCTGTGGCCACAGGCCCCATGACTGTATGTCTGCTCATGGGGCTAAGGATAGGGCTCCCCTTTTCCGTGGCTATGGCATTTGTCGTGGCATTCCTGTTTGAAAACCCATTCGAGATGTTACTGTTTTTCCTGTTAAGTGGCATCGTAGGAACTTACTGGGTACGCATTTGTAAAGAACGCGGCACCTTGATCAAAGCTGGTTTAAAGGTAGGTCTTGTCAACATCCTGGTTGTTACAGCACTTCATATGTTCAACGGGGCCGGGCTGGAATTGAAGCTCTTTGGAGACTGGACGTTTAGCTTTGTGGGGGGTGTGAGTTCCGGTATCTTGGCCACAGGACTTGCTCCCATGGTAGAGATGATGTTTGGCTATACCACAGATATTAAGCTGTTGGAGCTGGCCAATCTGGACCGCCCTCTCCTGCGAAAGCTCATGCTTGAAGCTCCTGGAACCTATCATCACTGTGTGATTGTGGGAAGCCTTGTGGAAGCCGCAGCCACCGCCATTGGCGCAAATCCACTGTTGGCCAAGGTAAGTGGCTATTACCACGATATTGGCAAGATCAAGAAGCCCCTTTATTTCATTGAAAACCAGGTGGGTGGCGAAAACAGACACGACAAACTGGCGCCCTCCATGTCGAGCCTGATTCTTGTCGCTCATGTGAAAGATGGTGCTGAGATAGCCAGGAACCACAGGCTCGGAAAAGCGATTATCGATATCATTCAACAACATCATGGTACCAGCTTAATCACCTACTTTTATGAAAAGGCCAAACAGCTAAAGGGCGAAGATGCCGTAAATATGGAACATTTCAGGTACCCAGGTCCCAAGCCTCAGACCAAAGAGGCAGGCCTGGTCCTGCTGGCCGACGCAGTAGAGGCTGTATCCAGAACCCTGGAAAATCCCACGCCAGCACGGATCGAGGGACTCGTTCAGAAGATCATCAACAAAATATTCTTGGATGGGCAGCTGGATGAATGCGAGCTTACCCTAAAAGACCTGCATGAAATCGCCAGGAGTTTTAACCAGATCCTAAACGGCATCCACCATCACCGAATCGAGTACCCTGAAGGGGACACCAAAGTCAATGGTGGAGAAAAGAAGCTGAATGGAAATTCTGATAGAAGACAGGCAAGATCGTTACAGGCTCGCCCACGAGGAAATAAAGAGGAAGGCAAAAATAATCTTAAACGCCTTGGGATGTTGTCCTGACGGTGAGTTGTCTATCCTCGTTGTAGGCGATCGACACATAGCCGAGTTGAACAAGACATACCTGGGTCGGTCCGGCCCGACAAACGTGATTGCATTTCCAATGCAAGAAGGCCCTTTCGGACAAATTAACCCGAACCTCTTGGGAGATGTGGTTATCTCCCTTGACACAGCCGCCCGCGAGGCACAAGATGCAGGCCTATCTCTTGAATCGCGATTTAATGAGCTTTTGATTCACGGGATCTTGCACCTGTTTGGATTTGACCACGAAAAAACACCTGAAGATGCCGAACGCATGGCGAATAAGACGGAAGAGCTTCTTGAGTTATTGGGAGAATCAAGGTCGGTACCCAAGCTGAACCAGCGCACTTAAAGTGGGGGGATAAGAAAAAAAGGAGGTTGTAATATGGCAGGGTTGGCCGTCAATGTCGATCATGTAGCCACTCTTCGGGAGGCACGAAAAATCAATACCCCAGATCCGGTTGTAGCTGCGGCCATCGTGGAACTGGCCGGTGCAGACGGGGTCGTTGTGCATCTTAGGGAAGACCGACGACATATCCAGGACCGTGATCTCCGAATCCTGCGACAGACTGTTAAAACAAAGTTGATCCTGGAGATGGCTGCAACCCCGGAAATGGTTGCCATTGCACTTGAAACCAAGCCCGACTTGGTCACACTGGTGCCAGAGAAACGAGAGGAGTTGACGACCGAAGGGGGTCTTGACCTCCATATTCACAAAGATGTGATATCCGATGCAGTCCGAGCCCTTCAAAAAGGAGGAATACCGGTGAGTATCTTTATTGATCCTGACCTGGATCAAATCAAACGCGCTCATCGGATCAATGCCAATTGTGTAGAGATTCATACAGGAACTTTTTGTGATGCAGATACACCAAAGAAGCGTGCTGAAACTTTCGAAAGGATTGTAAATAGCGCAAAGCTTGCCCATAAATTGAAACTTGGGGTCAATGCAGGCCATGGCCTGGATTATCAGACCATCAAGGCTTTCAAGGGACTTTCTGAAATCGATGAATTTAGCATCGGCCACAGTATCATAGCCCGAGCAGTCATCGTGGGCCTGGATCGGGCTGTAAGAGACATGATTGCATTAATTAAGGATCTGTGACCCACATGATCTTTGGTATTGGCATCGATATGGTTAAGGTCTCGCGCGTCGAAAACGCGATAAAGCGCTGGGGAGATCGATTTCTCAAACGGGTCTTTACACAGGCCGAAATCGAATACTGTCACCACAGAGGGCATGCTGCATCACGCTTTGCCCTCCGGTTTGCAGCCAAAGAGGCCTTTTCAAAGGCCCTTGGTTTAGGTTTCCGCAAAGGACTCAGCTTGCGCCACATTGAAGTTTTGCATGGCCCCAATGGACGTCCCCACCTGAGCTTACACAGGAAGGCCAACGAGCTATGTGAACGTTATGGTATCAAGAATAGCTTCTTGAGCCTTACGGATGACGGTATATATGCTGTTGCCGTGGTGGTTTTGGAGGTGTGAATGTATCTTGTTACAGCACAACAGATGAAGGAGATGGACCGTCTGACCATTGAATCCTTCGGAATTCCCGGCATTGTCCTCATGGAAAGCGCGGGACGCGGTGCTGTAGACGCCTTGTTGCGACGTTTTCCGGATATTTACCACATGAAAGTGGGCATTGCTGCCGGACGGGGTAATAATGGTGGTGATGGCTTTGTCATTGCAAGATATTTGGCCAGCAACAACATCGAGTTGGCTGTATTTCTGCTATCTGAAAAACAGCATGTCCAAGGGGACGCAGCCACAAACCTGACACTGCTTGAGCAAATGGGGATTCCAGTTCATGAAATTCCAGACACGGCCAGCTTTGAATCACACCAACCCCAGATGAGACAATATGACCTTTGGGTTGATGCCATGCTGGGCACTGGCCTTAAGTCTGATGTCCGAGGACGCTTCAAAGAGGTTATCGACTTTGTAAACACGCTTCAAAAACCAATCATGGCCGTAGACATCCCATCCGGTCTTGACTCAGACACTGGCAAACCACGTGGTGCCTGCATTAGGGCAACGATGACCGTGACCTTTGGATTGCCTAAAATCGGTCAGGTTGTGTTACCAGGAGCAGAGCTTGTTGGCACATTGGAAGTCGTCGATATTGGAATCCCACCTGCTGTTGTTTATGAAGTTGGCCCAAAATACCACCTCCTGACCCAAAATCTGATAAAGGCCTCCTTTAAACCAAGGACTCTTCAAGCCCACAAGGGAACCACCGGGCACCTCTTGGTTGTTGCGGGGTCACCGGGCAAGACCGGCGCAGGGATCATGACAAGTCGGGCAGCCATGCGTATGGGTGCAGGACTCGTAACCCTTGGAATCCCGAAAAGCCTTAACATGGCCATGGAATCGCAGTTAACCGAGGTAATGACCGAACCCCTCCCTGAAACCCCCAGCCAAACCTTGGGACTATCCGCATACGAAAGGATTATGAGTCTGTTGGAAGGCAAGAAGGGATTGGCCATTGGCCCAGGCTTAGGCACGGCCAAGACGACACAGAATCTGGTTAGAAAGCTCGTCCAAACATCTCCTGTCCCTGTCGTGATTGACGCAGATGGCCTTAACAGTCTTATTGGAGATTTAACGTATTTGAAAAACCTGAAGGCGCCTGTGATCATGACGCCTCATCCAGGTGAAATGGCACGGCTTGTGGGAACCACGCCGTCACTGGTCCAGCAGGAAAGGATGGGTGTGGCCCGCAACTTTGCGACAACCCACAAGGTCTACTTGGTCTTGAAGGGAGCGAGAACAGTTGTTGCTCATCCTGATGGGACTGTCTTTATAAACCCCACTGGAAATCCTGGTATGGCTTCCGGCGGTATGGGAGACGTGCTCACAGGGATCATCGCAGGCTTGATCGTCCAGGGGTTGCCCGTCCATGAAGCCGTGAACGCAGGTGTCTACTTACACAGCAGTGCGGCCGACCTCCTTGCCCGAAACAAGGGTCCAGTAGGATTTCTCGCCTCGGATGTCATAGAAATTCTTCCCGAGCACTTCAAGGAATTGGTGGAGGCCCCCCCCGGCCCTCCTCAGCCGAACTCATTTATCAAGACCCTTTGAAAATTACAGAACATCGCATCATATCCCATTCTCCTGAAGAAACGGCTCGTTTAGGGGCGATTCTTGGCAAATATCTTTCCAATGGTTCGGTCATTGCCCTGACCGGCGAACTGGGCAGCGGCAAGACTTGTCTTACCCAGGGAATTGCCAGGGGGCTGCAGGTACCCGAAGACCTGTGTATCACAAGCCCGACTTATACCCTGGTCAATGAATATCCTGGACGGCTTCGCCTCTTTCACGTGGACTTGTATCGCATAGAGGATGTGGCAGAGCTGGATGAAATTGGGCTGGATGAGATAATGGGATCTGACGATGTCACTGTCATTGAATGGGCCGAGAAGATCATGGAGGCACTCCCAAAAGAATGCCTCTGTATCTCGATTTCGATCGTGGATGACCACACCCGAGACTTCCTCTTGACAGGATGTGGACAAACTGCTGTTGATTTGATAGAAAAGTGTTTGCACGAATTTGGTCTTTAAGGAGAAGTTCATGGCCCTGATTGTTCAAAAATATGGGGGGACTTCGGTTGGAGACCTTAACCGAATCCGAAAGGTCGCCGAACGAATCATCAAAGTCTATACTGCTGGAAATGACGTGGTGGTGGTGCTTTCAGCAATGGCCGGCGTAACAGACCGTCTCATCCAACTGGCACACCAGATAACCAAGGATCCGAATAGGCGGGAACTTGACGTGCTGCTGGCCACAGGCGAACAAACTACCGTGTCCTTGTTGTGCATCATGTTAGAATCCATGGGCTATCCAGCTATATCGCTTTTGGGTTATCAGGCTGAAATTTTAACCAATAGGGCCTTTGGGCGGGCCCGCATTGTGGAAATACACGCTGACCGAATCAAGGAACTGCTCAGCCAGAAAAAAATCGTGGCAGTTGCCGGTTTCCAGGGCCGCGATCAACAAGGCAATATCACCACCCTTGGCCGGGGAGGCTCGGATACATCTGCTGTAGCTCTGGCGGCCACGCTCAGGGCCGACATATGCGAGATTTATACCGATGTGGAAGGAGTCTTCACAACAGATCCAAATCTCTGTAAAAATGCCAGGAAACTTCCCAAGATATCTTACGACGAGATGTTGGAAATGGCCAGTTTGGGTGCCAAGGTATTACAGATTCGGGCTGTAGAATTTGCCAAAAAATTTAATGTACCCGTTCATGTCAGATCGTCTTTTAAAGAGGAGGAGGGGACCATGGTTGTGGAAGAAGAAAAGGACATGGAACGAGTGGTGGTATCGGGTGTGACCTACAGCAAGGACGAAGCACGCATCACCTTAACCAGGGTCCCGGACCAGCCTGGCATTGCTTCGAGGATCTTTACGCCTATCGCAGAGGCTGGAATCGTTGTGGACATGATTATTCAAAATACGCGGAAGGGGGGACTGACCGACCTCACATTTACAGTTCCGAAGAGCGATTATCAAAGGGCCATGGCTATTCAAAAAGAGGCGGCTAAAACGATCGGCGCTGAACAGGTACTGGGAGATGAGCACATTGCCAAAGTATCGGTGATTGGCGTGGGAATGCGAAGCCATTCTGGTGTGGCTGCCAAGATGTTCACGGCCCTTGCAAGGGAAAACATTAATATTATCATGATCAGCACCTCGGAAATAAAGATCTCATGTGTGATTGAAGAAAAATACACAGAGCTTGCAGTCCGAGTCCTTCATAATGTCTTTGGATTAGATTCTCTATAATGGCTTCATCTTGACGAGCTGTTGCCCAAATCGCGGCAATGAAAGTCTCAGCCCTCTTTTGATGTCTGTCCGCCGCCCAGGGGGATCTTTAAAATCGGTGAAATTTTTTAGTAAGGATCAACAAGTCGTTGTATTCATCTTGGGGCTGATGATTTTTTTTATGGGTCTATTCAGACCGTTTCATCCGTTTTGGTCCATGCTCAGACCCTCTCACGGAGACACGACAACTAAACCCCATCGCCAATGGATTATTGAAGTCGCAGGAGCCGTAAAAAATCCCGGCATTTACACCTTCAATGAGCGTCCAACACTATACAAGGCGATCCAAAACGCTCGCGGTGTGCTCGACGACCGCCGTCTCTCATGCCAAACGGACAACGCCCTTGATACAGGCATGCGGATAGCGCTTCAAGGGTCGAACACAGAATACGCTCAACTCAACATCTCTCCCATAAGTACAAGAAAAAGGCTGGTCTTGGGTATTCCTATCAGGTTAAACCAGGCACGTGTTGAAGACCTTGCCATGATTCCAGGAATCAGCTATGGCCTGGCCCGCCGGATCGTTGAATATAGGGAATCCCATGGTCCCTTCAAGAAGTGGAATGACCTAAGGCGCGTAAAAGGCGTGGGGCCAAAGAATATCGAATCTTTTCGATCCTACTTAAGCCTAACCCGGACAGGCCGGAACCAGAAATGACTTGTGACCAAAGCAGAATTCGGCACACTCTCCCGCGCTTTCACTCAATGCTCCGGGCTGCCCGCTGCCCCCAGGGGCTCCCCTCCTCCAGAAACAAAAAGCCAGTGAAGCCTCCCCGTGCTTCCACTCCGAAATGATCCGCATCAAAGAGACAAAAAATTGGCGAATCGATTCTGCTATAGATTCTCCCTTCGCCTACGAGAAACCGATAGAACAAGTCTTCATCATTTTTGTACCCCAATTGATCGTAAACAAAATGAAAAACATGGATAACGTTTTAAAGTTGTAAAGAATTGAACTTTTCCGTGTATTGCAGCACTGTCCAGACAAAAGTGGAATGGCTCTATGTAAGCGGGGAAACAGAAAGAGGGGAACCATTTGCAGGGTGTACCTGTTCTGCAAGCACACCAGAAGGAAGCGCATTCTTCGCACACCATTCAAGGTAAGGTAGAGCTTCGTGGAGTTCCTGAAGATTTTCAGCCCGTTCGATAAAGCACTCTCCCAACCAGAGCGTTGAGATAAACCAGGGATTGCCGGGGATATCCTTTGGGCTGTCATCCGTCCGTTGATAGAAATCATTCTGGTATCGGGCACAACCCCCAATTGGAGTTTTGAGCCATAATTGCTGGCGTACGGCCTTTATCGTTTCGTTCATCCGTGGGTCTCGGGGTGAAAATACTCCCAGCGTCGTGAGTCCCAAAAGGCTGACGTCGATTACTTCATCGAGTTCATAGCCCTTGCCCTTCCAATAACCTGAGCGGGCGTACCTCTTCAGACCAGTGTGGTACAGGTGCTCGGCAAGGCCTTCCTTCATTTGATCGGCCACTGTGTCATATGTCTCGGCTATGGAGGTATCTTGAAAGAGTCTTGCAAAATTCGCCGCTGCTCTGAGGCCGGCAATCACCGCTGCCACGGTAAAGGCGTGCACTCCGTAACGCTCTTCCCAGAGATCAAAGGAGGGGATAGGGAGCAGGGTCTCAGAATCGCGGTGCTTTACCAGAAAATCAGCAGACTTTTGAATAAGCTTCTTGTAGAGATGCCTGATGAATTCTATGTCTTTCGAAATCTGGTAGTGTATCCAAAGCGCCCAAAGAACCAAGGCAGTCGAGTCCTCCTGTATGGGGAGCACTGCCTCCCCATCCACTAACCAGGGGTGCCAATTGCTTGCCAGCGATCCATCCGGATTATAATGCTGGAAGAGATATCCCTCCTCTGATAAAACGCGGGAACAAAAGCCGAAAAATTTCCTGCATACATGCGAGTAGCCGGCCTTTGCCAGAGCAGCAGCGACAAAAGCCCCATCGCGCCCCCACATGTAAGAATAAGTATCCTTCCCAAAACGAACAATATCCGAGTCATTTGCAGCAGTGATTGCTCCCCGGTTATCGACCTGTGTTCTTAAAACAAGGAGGCTTCGGTGGAAAACATCAGTGACTGTTTTGGGCAAATCTCCAAAGGATCTGGTCTCTTTTCGAACCCACACTTCCCAGTAATCCGATGTCCGTTTGATCAGTTCTGCCGGCGTCTTCTCCTGCACATCCTGATTGAGTTGAGCCACCTCATGGTATTGAGTGCCCGCAGCCATCCAGTAAAAGGCTGTTGCTCTCCCGCCTGGTGGCAGGTGCAGCCATATTCCGATTGTAGAGTCAGCAGAGCCCCAGGAGATCGGATTTCCACTAAGTTCGCCGTCCTCAGCATCTTTCCAGGTTCCCAGCCTCTCCGGGACCTCCTTGTCTCCGCAAGCAAAATAATCAACACCACACCTTCCGGCCCCGGAACAATTGATGAGAAAGTACCGATTGGCTTTATAATGGATGATGGAACGGGTTCGCGGATCAAAATAAGCCGTGTCTCCGATATCATTGCCATAAAGGTGAAAGTCATGAGTGAAAAAGAGTCTCACTTGACGCTCTTTCCCTTCCAGGTTTGTCACTTCCACCTTTTTAACATATACGTTCAAATCCAAGTCAACCGCGTCACTACAGTGAAGCTCCAAACACATAGACTCGTTTTTCAGGAAGACATCCGTCACGAGGCTGTTATCATGATATCTCAGCTCCTTTTTCCATTCCGGACCCATCCAGGAGAAACGTCCATCCACCCACACCCCGAACCGGAAGGGGTGTCCCTTTGAATGATTCTCCTGGCCTATCAAAGGGAAATATATATCCCGAATTTGATAATCCGAGTCAAAATTAAAAAGGAGATTGCCGTTGCTTATTGGAATGTCTTTGGGCATAGTTCCATGTTTCCATGAGGAAGAGGTTTCAAAAGATTGTCGGTTGGTAGTCTGCCATTTCTGGATGGACATGGACACTGAGTGGTGTTTCATGCTCGTCGAGTATCTGCTGATACAACTCTGAATACTTTTTGGCCATGCTTGTGATGGAGAAACAATTCTGCACATGCCTCTGACATTCACAAGGATCGATGCAGTCAATGCGGTCAACTGCCCCAATCATACCATCCAGAGACTTCACCACGAACCCTGTTTTTCCGTCCACCACAATTTCTGGAACGGCTCCTTCCCTGAATGCCAGGATTGGCGTGCCGCACGCCATTGATTCGATCAGAATGAGCCCAAATGGCTCCCCCCACCGTATAGGAAACAGGGTGGCCCGTGCATGCCTATACCATTGTTCTTTTTGCTCTCTGCTGATCTCTCCGATATAGATAATCTGTTTGTCGCAGTCCAGTAAAGGCTTCATCACCTTCTCATAATAGTCCTTATCAACATGGTGTTTACCAGTGTCAACAAATAGGTCGATAGAACCCTTCAATCTTTTGAAAAACGCTTGGTCTGCGGGTTTGTTCTGGACATAACCGGCAATGATAAGCTTGAAACCGGTCTTTTTTGCAACTTCTATGGCTTTATCCTGTCCCTTGGCCGGGGTTATCCTGCCTATAGTAAATAGATAACTACCTTTGACTGGTTTGTCTTTAAAATGCCAGTCTCGCATTTCAATTCCATGATGGATAGTTGTAATATTCGCCAAGCCATTATACTGCTGTTTTTGGTATTCGCTTATTGCCACGAAATGCACAGAGGGGTTTTGCATGGTGTTAAGCCGATGACAGTGGTCTTTTTTAATCCAGCTGTCTTTGGCGGGCACATGAAGAGTCATCACGATTGGCAAAAGCGGACTGAATACCCCGCCATAAATGTACTCCAGCCATGCGTGCATGTGGATGATATCAATATCGTCCATCTTTGCCCTTTCCAGTGCCTTTGAAAGGTGCATCCTGACGAATTTTTTTTGTTCCGGGGTGCTTTCACGCACATAGTCACCGAGACTGCGCTGGACAGTCACGTGTTGTTCCCCAGTGACACAGGAATCAGCGGAACAAGCAACAATGGACCGATGACCTAAAGATCGAAGTCCTTTATCAATATCGCAAATAACAGTTTCTATTGGACCATAACCGAGATCCGGTTTGATCGGCTTGTTGATTGTTGCCACTTGCAGCACTGTCAGCCTTTTAAGCTTCATCTTTGTTATCCCGGTATATTCCTGTAAGTAAAACTACAACTATCGTTTTTCAGACATTTATTTATACACACTACATGAAATAAAGATATTTACAACTAATTTTAAATATTTCGACCTTCAACCGCAGTGAACCCTGTTTTTACCTTGGGGCAGCTTTTCGGGAGTCGGACCAGCCTATCCCGTTGTTTATTAAAGATAAGCGTCCCAAAAAGAGGCATTTTAAGCCCTTAAGCCACTATTTCAAGGGCAAAACAGGCATCATTTTAAAGCCTTTTAATAAGAATTCTGAAGTATTACCGTGGCCCGCCCCCATTTCTAGTTCCCAAAGCGTCTTGACAAACCTGTGCCTGCCGTGTAAATTGAACATTAAATGTTCATTATCTGACCGGAGACTGACATGATCAAGCGAACTTTGACGACAAAGCTAAAAGAAGCTGCAACGCAGTTCCCAGTGGTGACCTTAACCGGGCCACGGCAGTCCGGCAAGACCACATTGGTCAAGGCCGCGTTCAAGGACTACGATTACCTGTCCCTGGAACTCCCGGATCAACGAAGCTTCGCACTGGAAGACCCGCGCGGTTTCCTCAGCCAATTCGACGGGCCTGTCATCTTGGATGAGGTGCAACGTGCGCCGGAGCTTTTCTCGTATATCCAGGTCCTTGTTGATGAGCACAGGGATTGGACAGGCCGGTTCATACTGACCGGCTCGCAGAATTTTTTGCTACTACAGAGTATCTCACAGTCCCTGGCCGGTAGGTGTGCGGTGCTTCATCTTCTTCCGTTTTCCTTGGCTGAATTGACGGGGCGAAAGCCGATATCGCTCGAGACGCTGGGCAATACCGTCTCGAAGAACTTAAAGTCGCCCAAGTCTGGCTTAATGGAGACCTTGTTCACCGGCTTCTATCCGCGGATTCACGACAAGCACCTTCCCCCGCGTGACTGGCTGGCTGGCTACTACCAGACCTACCTTGAGCGGGACGTGCGGAATGTTCTGAATATCGGAGACCTTGAGACGTTCGGCAGGTTCGTACGGCTCTGCGCGGGCCGAAGCGGACAACTGCTCAACCTTTCAGGATTGGCGTCGGACTGCGGCATCTCGCACACGACCGCAAAGCGCTGGATTTCCGTGCTTAAGGCCAGTTTCGTAATCACGCTCCTTAGGCCCCATCACCGGAACTTCGGCAAGCGGCTCATAAAGAGCCCCAAGCTTTACTTCCTGGATACGGGGCTCTTGTGCTACCTGCTCCAGATTCATTCTCCAGAGGAACTTTTCCACCGCGCTGAGCGGGGAGCTGTCTTTGAGAGTTTCGTGGTCTCAGAGTTCTACAAGAATTTCATACACCGAGGAGAGCCGCCCAGCCTCTACTTCTGGCGAGACGCAGCAGGTCACGAGGTTGACATCATCATCGACATGGGAACCATGCTGATACCCGTAGAGACCAAGTCCGCCCAGACAATAGCGTCCGACTTCTTCGACAATCTTGCCTACTGGCGGAAAGTATCAGGAGATGAAAACGCCCCCGCAGCCCTCATTTACGGCGGAGATCAATCGTTTAAACGTTCAGGGGTATTTGTTTACCCATGGTTTGCCCTCTGAAGTAACCAGCAGACGACCTGCTTCTAACCCGGATTATTCACGAAGCATGATTTGTGCGGGAGCAATCAGAAAATTTTTTATGAATAATTCGGGCTAATGATTACCATTAAGAGGTGAAGCCATGCGAAAAATGAAAAGGGAACCACCACATACTGGGAAGATCATAAAAGAAGATTATCTGGAACCATCTCATGCGAAAATTAACAGCGAATCATTGTGTGGAGTAGGCGCCTAATATCTCGCCACAAAACTGGTTTTAAACCATTGTGCAAAGCCGGATATCTTTTCTTGACTACTTCTTTTTTTTAAAACCACTAAAACAGGGCAGAGTGCGGTCCCGATAACCTGTTCAGTCACGCTACCCAGCAATATCTTTCTGAATCTCGTGTGGCCGTGGCTCGCCATAACGATAAGATCGCTGTCCAGTTTCTTGGCCGCATTGACGATCCCTTCAAAAGGATATCCCTCCTCTATCCTGAGTGCCAACGAAACACCTTCTCTCCTGGCAAATTCTCTGACGCGGTCCAGAACCTTCTCAGCTTCCCGCCTCATCGCATTCTTAAGTGCCCATGCGTGCTTAGTAGAGGATGCCACACATACCGCCGTAACCTGCCCGTTGTTTTGTTTGGCTATCTTCAATGCCTTTTCCAAGGCTTTCTCACTGAAATCAAACCCGCCGGTTGCCACTAATATGCTCTTATACATTTCCAATAGGGACGGTGGGGGGACGTCCATTGGATTATTATTTGTTTTGCTCAATAGCTTGAATCCTTCCTCCACGGCTATTTTTCGGCCTCGCATAGCTGATTGGCCTATAGTGGGCTGAGATAAATTTAGGAGCATTTGAGGAACATCCTATAGTCCTTTTATTAGACTAACCGCTTTTTTTCTGTCCACTCGGCTTAGAATTTTCAGGATGAGTGAACTGCGGGACCTCTATTTGTATAAGTAATTTAAATTTTCAGAAGAGTTATTTACCAATGGAGGTTCCGCTTTCCCCCACGAGGTTCGATCCCCCTTACTATTTATTATATTGATGTAAGACGCCAGCGGCGTCTATCCGAGCTTTGCATGGCATAGGATTTCTATAGAATGATCCCTCAATCAGTTGTTAACCAATATTCCAATGGACGTCCCCGATGTCCTCCCGATGTCCTCCTTATGAAATGCCTTGCCATCTATCACAAGCCCTACCAGATCAAGATGATCTAATCGCCGCTCCTTTAGCTCCTTTAGCTTTCGAGAGCTGGCCTTTATGAATCGCCGGGATACCGTAGATGCACTCAAGCCAAATGCCTCAGGAATCATCTCGCTGCACTTCCTATAATCCCGACAACTCAGGCCCAAAAGAATCCTGCCCAATAAGCCCTCATCTATGTCCCGAGGCCTCTGTAAAGCCTTGTATACGCTAAGCTCGATCTCCTTTCGGTTCTCTTTATCTCTCACCCTCTGATAGACTACAGGAACCTTCTGATCTCCCAAATATATTGAGCCCCACTGCCTTGACCACCTCACATATCCATT
>Ga0180301_10001665_pt1 | contig 17452 bp, 24 predicted proteins | sample GuaBasSediGuay16_FD_121797 | JGI IMG/M metagenome (GOLD analysis project Ga0180301, IMG submission 121797) | Subseafloor sediment microbial communities from Guaymas Basin, Gulf of California, Mexico - Guay16, Core 4569-2, 12-15 cm | ecosystem: Environmental > Aquatic > Marine > Hydrothermal... | reverse complement strand
TATAATTTAACGTTAAATTATAATAAATATACTGTATTTTCCTCGATTAGAAGAATCCTAGATTTTTGTCGGTTTCTTTTAAGATGCTATGGTGTCTTAAAATGGTGTCTAACACAAAATGGTGTCTAAAAAATCTTGTAGTAATAATTGTTGCTACATGTAGGAAGTCCTAAAGGTAAGTTTAATTATTCAAAAGATTTTTTTAATATTGGTGATCTGTCATGAAAGTAGCAATTTTGATGTTGGACGGACTTAACTATTGCCTGGCAAAGAGATTTAAAACACTAAGGCAAGAGGAAATAGGCAGAGTGATTAACAATGTTACTAAGATAGATAGAAACCTGACAACCGTGATTTGGAGTAGTTTTATGACAGGGAAAATGCCAGAGGTACATGGTTGTACTCCTGATGTCCATTGCAGGGATGCCAGGATTAAGCCAGGTGTTAAAACGATCTTGGACTATGCCAATAAACCTATTGCTCTTTGGATACCTGCAATAAACCCACATCCATCATACTGGAAAAAAGAGATTACAACCCTATGTGTTAAAGGTGCATCAGGGGACAGGGAAGCTAGGGAGAAATTCAGAACAATTATACTTAAAACATTCCAAGAGCAAAGAGAGACATTCCTAAGAAAGTTAAATGAAGAATGGGATCTTATTGTTGCACACTTCAACATAATAGATGCTTTGGGACATGTCTACAGGGATTTGACTAAGATGTTGCCTTATGTGGTACTGGTGTCTAAATTTGTTGAGGAAGTCAAAGCAAAAATAGATCCTAAAACCTGGCTTTTGTGTGTCTCAGATCATGGCATTGAGATCAGAGGAAAACACATGCAAGATGCATTTTACAGCAGTAACATTAAACTAGGACTGGTTAACCCAAAGGTTACAGACTTCTTTCCTCTGATAGTCAAAAAACTAAAGGAAAACGTTTAATTTGTCTCATGCTATTTTTTCTTCTTCTGGTGCTAGATTTCAAAAATTGGTTGGTGTCTTAGTTAAAAACATACATGGTTTGTTGTTTTATTTTTGTTGTCTTCTCCTAAGACGCTACTTGCTATCAGTATTAAGCCAATTGTTTTTATTATGATGCCAAGTAAGTCCATTGGGCTTGGAGCATATATCAGGGTTGCATATCCACCAAAGTACATTAAGAATCCTACTTTAAACTTGGTATCCACCATTTTATATCACTTCTCCACCAGTTTCTTCAATAGGTGTTGGTTTAGGTATTTTGATGTACCCCCATTCTTCTTGATATTTTCTCAGTTCTTTTTCTGTGATTTCATCCATTCTATGTCCTAGTCCCCTTATTTTTCCCTTTATCTTCTCTGCATCTTCAAAATCTGGTATTTGTATCACCATTAGCCCTTTCTCTAAGTCATAGGCATGAACACCATAGCTAAATTTGTGTTTTGACCATCCTTTAGGAACTTTAACCTTCTGTTTCTTCATCTTTCCATCTATATCTGTGATTTCTTCCTCTATTTCCTCCATTTCAACTAGGAATAGGTTTTTTAACGGCGTTCCAGATTGTAAGCATGCGGAATAACATTCAAATGCGTTTGAACCATCTGAATGCAGTTCTATCTTGTATCTTTTTACTCCTGATGGTGGAGTACAAGGTATCGATACGGTTCTCCAACCATAACCTTCCTCAGTAGTTTCATGTACTGCTAAAGCCACAGTATCAGTCAAATTGAATAACCTTACACCGTGATTCTGACCACTTGCATGGGTATATTCATCAAACCTAAAGTAGGAAGAGCCAAATTTACCAAGGTCAATCGGCATACAGAACCATCCATGATTGTGAAGTTGCCAAGTTGATGCAGTAGTACTACTTTCCCTCATAGCCACAGCAATCTGACATAGATTAGCAGTACCGCTGACCTCGAGGTTGTTATACAGTTTTACATTCCCCGTATTTACATTAATTGTTAGTGGTGTATCTATAAATGCACCTGTTTCATCATATCTACCAATTTTAAAATTACTATCAACGTCTCTGTAAATTGACCATCTAATAACTCCTGCTTCCAGTAACGCTATTAAGGAAAATTGCTCACTTTTAGCATTTAGATAAAGCCTACTTGGTGCATCTACACCAGACCTATCTATTTTGAGGTCACCCTTAAAGAGACCCTCTCCGTCAACGTTGAGGTTTCCACTTCTATCAACGGAAAAGACATCTACGAAATCTGTTCCACCAAGGCTAGCCGACCAAGAAATCTTCAGCCCATCCCACTCATTAAATCTCAAAACACCACAATATCTGTCAGTTGCAACAGCATTCCAACTTGACCCGTCAAACCATGTGTTTACCGCAATTAACGGTTTATTTGCTCCTTCAAGCTGATAAACGGACTGTTTTCCTCTTAGTGCAAATGTCTTGTAGTAGTTTTCACAAATAATGTCCCCTGTCGCTTTAATGTTCACAAAAGTTGGACTATCTGTAGTATTTAGATTCTGGTCAAAAAGCTGGTCTGCTCCACCTGCCTTATGTCTAGATGCATGAGCATCTAAGTCTAATCCTGCTAGTCTTCCAACTTTCACCCAAGTACTTCCGTTATGGTAATAAAACTCTAAGGTATCCGTTTTCAGGAAGAATTGTCCTACCTGTCCTGTTGCTGGTAGTGTTGTTCCTGTTTTCAATACTCCTATGACTTCATCACTTCCACCATCTTTATGGGTATCTGCGTGAGTTTCAGGTGGAAATGTGCTAGGTTTGTCTGGTATGTCTCCCCATGAAGGATATTGGTCACTTCTAGAAGTTTTTGCAATATATAGTGTTCCTACTCCATGTACTCCAGTATTTGTGTTGTGGTCTGATATTTTAGAGTCTATGTCTGCCACTCCTGCTATTCTATCAGGTGACGTAATTCCATGTACATCTGTTGTTTTTGCTTCATGGTCTGTAACTAGAGCATCTGCTCCCCTAGTTTGCTCTGAATTATCTGGGAAAACTATTTTGTCTGGTAGGATTTTAACTGTGTCACCTACTCTGACTTCAAATGAGAAATAACCGTACCCTGCATGGGTTGCTAGTATTCTTCTGCCTGGTTCTCCTATTTTTAACAGTAGATCTGTGTCTGGTATGATGTCTTTTTTCATTGTTCCACCATAGCTTACTGCACCTGCCTCTGTTATTTGCTCTAGGATGTCTACTAATTTGTCATACCATTCAGGGAGTATGGCTTCTCCTGCTTTAAGGTGTAGTTCCTCATATCTTGGCATTACCTATCACCACCTTATTTAGGATGATTTTCTCTTTCTTCTAAGTATCCTTTCACGTTTTTCTTTAGCTATTTGTAACATAAGTTTTCTCTCTTCTGGACTCCAAAGTATCCAGTCTACTCCTAGCATTCTTTTAACGTTTCCCCATAGTGTTGCAAGTTGATCTAGCTTTGATTTGAACTCTGTCTCTGACATTTCTCCCTCTGTGAAGTCTTTTTCATATTCTCTGTAAAGTGCTTTGAGATGTTCATCCATTACCCTGGCAAAACTGTATGCTCTCCACAGTTTTCTTTCAGGTGTGGGTACACCTAGTAGATCTAGCTTGGTGTTAAAGTACTTTGGATCTACAGGGATGTACTCTGAGAATGTTACAAGTTGGCTTATTGTAAGCCTGTATATTGCAGATTCCTTTTCTATCAATGCTTTTGCATCATCTTCTGATAATCCAAGTTTCTTTATTTCCTCTACTGCTTTTGCTTTGTCTATTACTCCCCTGGAAACCCTGTTCAAAATGGCATCTATCCTGGTTTTCCTTGTGAAAATGCTGTACATGAACTTTGCAACATCTAAGAGTACTGCTTTCTCTGAGTCTGTCATTTTACTTTGTTTTGCCAAGTCATTTATTAGATTTTCAACTTCACTCCAGGGTAAATACCCTGTTTGAATCCTGTACAATATTTGATATAGCATGTACCTGATCCAGTATCTGATCCTCTCTACTACCTCTCTTTCATACTGTAGTTCTAGGTATGGCTTTACTTGCTCTAAAAAGGTTTTATCAAATTCTAAGGTGATCTTAAGAGTATTGCTAAGGTTTTTAACTGTTGATTCCAGGAGATTTCCAATTTTTTCAAAAGTTATGATGTTATCAACAAATGATCTTGATGCATATCTGAAAACATCTTTAACTACATCTACTGCACGATCATATAATGCTCTAATTTCCAAAAGTTTAATTTCCCCTTCCAGGAACTTAACGGTAACATCCTTATCAAGTATTTTAACTGTAGTTAGGTTTCCTAGTAACTTCTTAAACCCATCTGGTGTTAATGCTCCTGTTGCAAGAGCATTCATAATTGGAGTTCTTGCTATTGTTCTTTCCTCTGTTAAGGCATTCATAGCTTCCCCGATTGTTATGCTTTCTACCCAATTTGGATGCATTCCCCTGGCTAAAACCACTCTCATGAGATCTTCATCACTTATTACTCCCCATTTGTACATCCATCTGGCATCAATTCTTGTGGGAATATCTGCCATTAAGTCTAATACTATTAGTCTGTCTGCTGTGAAGTTCTCTATCCATGCAAAAGGTGCATAGTCCTGCCATTTTGCATAGGGTAGGAGTTTCTCTAATAGTTCTGTTACTGCTTGGACACCTTTAGTCGCATATCTGTCTGATAGTTCCTTTGGACTCATGCCTGAGAATCCTATTTCTATTGTTTTTCCCATGAAGGTGGTAGTTAGTTTTTCAGGTTTTGCAGTAACCCATCCCATTCCTGCTGAGATCCTGCATATAAACGTGAACAGTTTTTCTAGACTAGGATATTTGTAGTGTAGCAGGTAGTACATTGATGCTACATCTGGAATCATTCCTCTGGCTAACATTGCCTTAAAGAAGTCCTCTGGTTTTTCAAATATGTCTTTTAGCATCATTCTACAAAAGTCTGATGCACTTGGCATGGTGTAAATTAATGCTAGTGGTATTTTTCTTTCCATGCCAAACCGATCCTTTACTGAGATGTACCAGTCTCCTGCTCCCCTAATGTACCATGAGATGACAAAGTCTGAGAAACCATATAGTGCCATTGTGTTTCTTATTGTGCTTAGGAATTTGCCTATTTCTTTTGTTGGTAGTGTTCTCCTGGTTATTTCTGTTAGCATGTCTAGTGTTGGGAGTTCTACAGGCAGTTGGTTTCTGACTAAAGCATTCATTCCCCTGGTTAACGGTCTGGTGATCCAAATTGAGTAACCGTAAAAAATTCCTCTGAGAAGTTCATTGGGTATATCCCATAGCACTTTACCCATTTCTGAGATAAACCATCCCCATTTGAATGGGAATCTTATGTTTGTTCCAGGTATTCCTATGGTTATTTCTGCCTCTGAGAATGTCCTACCTATTGCTCCTACCAGTCCTGCCAATATTCTTGATCCTATAAGTGATCCTACAAGTAGTGGGAACGATTTGGCAAAAACTAGGAATTCTCCACTTGTACCTTTCTCTACTCCTGTTTTTACTTCCTGTAACCAGAATTTCCCCATTTCTTCTATTGGATCTTTAACCAGATTAACTATTTGTTCCCCTACCCATTTACTGATGTCTCCTGATATATCTAGTAGGGTTTTTGTCATTCCCTGTACTGCACTATTTCCCCATTTTATTATTGATGTTCCTGCCCATGTTATTGCTTTTTTAACTGCATTGAATGCTCCTGACATCACTCCCCATGCTACTGATGCAAAACCGTACATTGCTGGTATTACTTGTCTGTGGATGCTGTAAACTATCCAACCAAATAGCTTAGGGAAGTTTGTTATTGTCTCTGTGAAGTCATGTAAAAGTCCATAGATGTTGCCTAGTGAGTTTACAAATCCCTGTAAAACATATCTTACATTGTTTACTGAGTTTGCAAGTTCATTGTAAGCATCTCTAAAGAAGTTTTGGACTTTTTTCCAGTACTCTGAGAAGTCTGAGATAAATTTGTTGAATCCTGCTGAAATGGATGCAGATACTGCTGTACCAAGTTCATCAAATGACTTTAGCAGGGTTTCTGTTGCACTTGTTAGCTGTGTACTCCATGTTGCAAACTGTGATGCTAATGTCTGCCCAAATGCTCCTATTTGATCTGAAAAATTAGCTAGATCTGTTTCAAAATCATGGATGTAATTTGAAAACTCATCCATCTTGGTGGTTAGTGTTGTTGTTATGGTGTCTAACCCTTTGGCTAAAGTCTCCCCAAATTCTCCAAAATAATTTTTAAGGAAGTTCTCTACTGTGTCTGAAATGTTTGTTACTAATGTGCTTACATCTGAGATTAAACTGCTTATTGAGTCTATTCCATCACTTAATGTTGACGCAAAATTTTTTACCTCATCCAATATTGAACCTGCAGTATCAACTACTCCTGAAATGAGATCCTTAATTTTACCTAAGAAACTTGCAATATTTGGTAAGTCTGTTGGGAAAGTTCCAAAGAAGTCCTCAATTGTCTCAACTATGTCTTTGATTTTACCTAGAAACTTTGCTAGGTTTGGTAGATCTGTTGGGAAAGTTCCAAAATAGTTTTTGAAAGTGTTTAGTACTGCGTTTTGGACTGTTGATAGTGCATCTGAGATTTGCTCCCAAAGCCATTCTATGAGTTGCCCTAGTGGATCTGTTAGCCCACCTAGTTCCCATTTCTTTAGTAGATCTGGTATGCAGTTATAGTTAAAGTTCTCTAGGATGTACTGCTTATCTAGTACTTGTACTATTATTTTGATGTCTTTTTTTGTTGGTATTTTGTTCATCTTAACACCTTCCTTATGCTTAGATAGTAGTCTACTATTTCTTTTATTTTCTCTGTGATGTCCTCAAATGCATCCATCCAAAAATGTGCAACAGGAGATCTGTAGTCTCCATCTTTTATTCTGTACCCTATGAGAAGCATTTTTCTACCTGAAAACCTAGTGTACTCTATGACTTCCACTATTTCCACAGTTATTCCCTGCTGGAAGAACTTGTCTCCTATTTTTACCAATTTAACCACCTTTGACAGGTAGTTTTGTTCTCATTTCTTGTAGTTTGTCTATGATCTGTGCTATTTCCTGTGCTTTTTTGTAGACTTCACAGTTTTCTTTGTGTTTGCAGGTGCAACATGCTACTTTGATTATTAGCTGTGTGCAGACATTCATCAGTTCCATAAAGGTCTGAGAAATCTCAGGAGATACTTCTGGCATTGGTTGAGGTATTTCTTTCTCCATTTACACCACCTTTTTAATTTTCTCTAATATTGACTCTTTGCATCCCATTCTTTTATATTTGTCTATTAATTGATCCTCTGTTAGGATCTCTTTCCAGTATTTTAGTTTTCTGTGTCCTTTGTATTTCAGGTATGCTAGTTCTTCTGCAAAGATTATGTAAGCCATTCTGTGCTGTGCTAGGACTCCCTCTTGATCCAGGATCTGTTTAACCTTTCTTATTAGCATTTGAAGCTTTAACTGGTGGTGTCCACCATAGGTGTGCATTTTTTTGTGCTTTCTCCACCAGAATACTCTTTGGTACAGTACTTGTTCAGGAGATCCATGCACCATCCCTGTCCTCTGCAAGAATGGAATTAAAGTTTCTTTGACGTGATCTACTAGGGTTTCAGTAAAGTAGTATTCTGATCCTTTCATTACTGCACCTACCCTGGCATAGCCTACTCTGGCAAAACCCACATAGTTCTCATAGAAAGCAGTAGGGTAGATGATCCTTTTTTTCTTATAGTTGTAGGGATCAAGTGTATAAATTGATGTAGGGTTTACCTTGCTTATTCCAACTATTGCAGTACCTACATAGGTTGTTACCTGTGTTTTAGCTATTATAACTGATATGATGTCCCTGAGAACAACTAGAACTATTTCATCTACTCCATTTTCTCTGAGAATGTTCTCAAACCACCAGACTGTTTTAAGAGCATGGTATCCTGATTTTTTCCAGTAGTATCCCTCTTTTGTTACAAGTTGTAACAGTAAGCTATAGGCTAGTTGTTCCAAGTTGGTGGGAGACATCCTACCCAGGTTAGGTGTTGGTATGTCCTCAGGTATCTCTGGACTAAAGATTTTTTTGAAGTTCAGGTTGTGCCATTGGAATTCACTACTGTCTATGTTTAGGTTTAAAGCCAGGTACATGTCTAGTAAAAGTCTTAGCAGGTATTTTCCACCTAGATTTACATGTATTATTGGGAGTAAGGCTTCCCATCTTAATGTTGCCTGATATGCTCCCCTAATTGATGCTAACATCCTGATGTATTCTAGCTTTCTTTTAACTAGGGACTCCAATTTTACCACCAGGGTAATTTTACATTATAATGTATAAAAATAGTGTGAGATCCTGCTTTAGACACCAAGTTGATTTTACATTAAAATGTAAAAAATATGTTATTTGATTTTTAGATGCCTTAGAAGCTTAGGATAGATCTTTCTGTAATCCCATTTCTTTGCATGCTCATAGGCTTTAACACAATATTCCAAGTATTGCTCATGATCTGTTTTCCACGTTTCTACTGCATATTTAATCATTTCTGCCAGGATCATAGGATCATAGAGATGGAATATCCACCATTGATAGTTGTCCTGGCTAACAAGTTTTTCTTCCTGGTAGTCAAAGACAAAGTTAAAATCTTGACTGGAAAACTCTGAGAGTGGTGGAAACCAGCAATGTATGACTGGTACTCCTAAAGCCATAGCTTCTAGTACTGGTAGTCCAAATCCTTCACAAACTGATGGGAAAACCAGGTAGTCTGCACATGCTATAAGCTTTAGCACATCTCTGTATGTGAATGTTCCAAATCCTGATGTAAACTCCACGTTACCCATCCAGTCCAATGCTTTAACGGTATCATCTGAATGTACTATTAAAACGTAGTCATGAAATCCCTGAACTTGCAAAATATTGTGTGCAACACATAGGAAGTCTACTTTTTTCCTGGGATCATGTCTCCCAACATATACCAGGATGCACTTGTTATCATATTTTTCATGTAGTTTTTCTTTGTCCTTTTTTACTTCTCTAGCTATTTTGTAGCATTGCTTTATGTCTATTGCATGGTGGACAACATCTATGACTTTTAGTCCTGCTTTCTTTAGGCAGTCTGCTGTATAGTTACTGTTTGCTATGAATTCCAGTCTTGGAATGTTGCTGTACCTCAGGTTTGCTTTTGTTGGTACTCCCTCTATGGTAACATATATTGCCTTAGGTCTTTTTGCAAAAAGGTAGGGTACTACTGCATCCTGCAGGAAACGTGAAGTTGCAAGTGTAACCCACAGAAAACCGTAGTTTTCTTTGTCTCTTAGATCATCTACTGTTATTGTTGTTTTTTCCTCTACTTGGAAACCCTTTTTTTGTAAAAGAAGCTTTATCAAGTCTACTTGCTGTAAAACAGAGACTGCTTTAAGGGGACTAATTAACACTCTCAACTAACATCACCAAAAATAGGAAAGAAAAAAACTTAGATTAAAATTTTGTGCTATGTCCCTGCTATTTTTAGTATGCTGGTACACCGATAACCAAGTAGATTATTTTGTCTAGAACTGCTGGATCAAGTCCTAAGCTAGTGAACTTGGATTTCTCTGCAGTAGCAATTTTTTGCAATGCAACCCCTGAGTTGTGTCCCTTTGCTCTGAACAATGCTCTGGCAAAGTTCAAATATGGGATTCTAAAGTTCCCTAGTATTCCTTCATCATCTAAGACTCCCCTGACTTTTTGCTCCATGTCTACAAGTTCTGCTTGCATCTCTTGTTGTCCTGCAACCATGAGATCCTTTCTGTTTGTGAATTTGGTGCTGACTACTGTTGGATCTATTGCTTTCTCGTAATTGCTCACTCTTTTGTCATAAGTTCTATATGGCATTTTAAATCACCATGTCAAACGTAAACTTTACATTTCATAAGTTTAGTAGGATAGGTGTAGATAAGTACCACCTAGATAGGTAGTACCCAGTACCTAGTTAAATTTGGAAAGTGGTTTAAATGGAAGAAATTCCAAGTTTTGAAGAGTTTAAGAAGAAAATAGAGGAAAAAGCACGGAGAGATAATGCCATCAGGAAAGTGCATCAAGGTTTGCGTTACATTGAAGGATATTTGCAGGATTATGTTATCGAGAAGAAAGTAGTGCCTTATGAGGATAAAGTAGTTGGAACTATTATCGTGTTTTTCAAACCACCTGAAAAAGAAAAATCAGAGGAAAAAAAGGAAATAGAGGAAGAATAGCTTAGAAAGAAACTTAAAAACTGCAGACATACCAACAACAATCATGGCAACAGCAATTAGCAGTAGTATAAAACCAATGTACCAAAGAAACATTGAACCAACAAAAACAAGAAAGTGTTTAAGTTGTTTTTTCATTTTTTAATCCTCTCCATTGATTTGTTTGATTTTTTCCTCTAGTTCTTTCATTAGTTCCCATATTTCTGATCTCTCTGAAATCTCATCTACTATTGTTTCTTTGTATTCCTCTACTTTGCTCTCTATTTTTGGTTTTGCTTCATTTACAAGTTGTTTTGCTATTTTTTCTGCTAGTCTTGTCCAGTAGTATTCCATGTTTTGTCTTAGTTGTTCTATGAATTCCTCTAAGGTAATTGTTCTTACTTCTATGTCTCCTGTCAGTATGTTTATTTCTTCTTTTGCTAGTTCTCTGATTTTCTCTTTTACCATGTCTAGTGTCCTTTCTATTTCTGTGATGCCTATTTTGTCCTCTATGCTCCATTTGATTTCATTTACCAGATCATGGATTATTGATTCTTTCTCATCCTCTATGGTGTATTCCATTTCCCTTTGAAGTTCTTCCTCTGTGGGTACTGTTTTCCATAGTCCTAGTTCCTCCAATCTTTTTTCTAACCAATGAAGTAATTGTTCTGGTGTCATGGCATTGATTTCTACCCTGTATTGCTTTAAAAATTCATATTCCTCTTGTGTTATGTACCCTCTTTGCAGTAAGCCATCAAGTTTTGCCTGATCTTGTTTGCTTAGTTTTACTGGTTCTGCATTGACATCTAATCCTAGTTCTTTGATTACTTCCCAATTCATGCCTATGTCTATGATTTCTGCATTTACATAGATGTCTCTCCTTTTTGTTGGATGTGTGAGACTTTCCTTTATCCATAGTCCATTTACATCATAGTCATGAAGTACTATGATGGGTTTGTCAGGGTATTTCTCTGCTATTTCTGCAAGTGCTTTCCTACCTGCTTCTGTTGTGAATCCCTTAATGTTCACTATTACTTTGTCTAACCTCTTGTGGAACTTGTTTTCTTTCATGACTTCATATATTCCCTCTTTCTCTACCACCAAGATGGCATTGCCAACACCTACAGAGATTGACTCTGTGAGTTTGTTTTCAGAATCATACCATTCTGTTGGTGTGATGTAAGATCCTCTTGGCTCTCTGACTAAACCATTAATTTTGCCTATTCTTTTTTCATAGGCAGTTAAGAAGTCCTGGGTAAATGTGTTGTAGTCTTTGTAAAATGGTTGTCCTGGAAACTTCTTTAGATAGAGTTCTCTCACCTTATAGAACAAGTTTCTAGTTGAAAATTTGAATTGTCCACCACTAGAAACTTCCTCTATTGCCTGAGGTAATATAAGATAGATATTATATGCTATTGTTCCAGGTCGGAAAGGTGTTTCCATCATTCAATTCCCCCTTTTAGTTGTTTTTTAATTGATTCAGGTAAGTCAGTACCCAAATAATGCCATTGGGTACTCCATCCCCAAGAATATTTTTTCTTGTGTCCTACATACCAGTATTCATATTCTACTGGTTCTCCTGTTGCTTTGTCCTTTTTGATGATTTTTCTCTTTTTTAGGAATCCTGGATGTCCACATTTGGGACAGATGACTGCAACAGACTTCTTTGGTTTTTCTTTTTTCTCTGGTTTTGTTCTTGTTCTTATTGTCTCTGGCATTCCTAGATGTCTCCTGATTATTCTTTCAATTGCTGAAATTCTGTAACCAACTACATGACTTGCCAACTTGGTGTTTCTCCTGACATACCACTCAGGGATGTACCAGTCTCCTGTTTCTAAGTCAATGTAGAGAGGTATATCTTCTGCTTTTTTCCAGGTTTTTATGTTTCCTCTCCTGATTATGAAAAATCTCTTTCCCTTTACTCTGACTATTTTACCCTGGTAGTTGTGTGTTGGATAGTTTGCTTGGTAAAACTGGACAACTTCCCATAGCAGTTTTTCTAGTTGTTTCCCTGAATATTTTAAGTATTCTGTGGGGAGTTGTGGTGTTCTCATGTATTCTCTATTGCCAGATTTAAACCATAGGACAGGTTGGAATTGTTCCCATATTTTTAGGAGTTTTGGTCTTGTTCTTGTTCCCACCATCTTGGATCACCACCATGTATAAGTTAGACACCATACCATATATAAATCTTTCCCCATTTTTCCACAAAAAGAAACCCTTATATGGCTTATTGTACTAACATGTTATATATAGGTAAATTGTGGAAGGTGGTGGAAAACATGGGAGAAAAACCTGAACTAAAAGAAGTAACCTATACCTGGAAATTAAGGTTTTGGAGTCTTGGAAAGGACAGAGGAACTAGGAGAGGAACATTAGTAATTACAGTACCAAAATTCATACAGGAGAAGCTAGGACTCAAAGCAGGGGACTTAGTGGAGATAACTTTAAGGAAGGTGGGATAAATGGTAGATGTAGACAAAGTATTAAAAGAACTGATTTTTACTGCTATCATGCTAGGACTAACAGGAGTTCTTTGTTTCTTAGTAGGTGCATTGATATTTCTGTGGTTTCCTAGCAGTTCACTAGCCCACAATATTATCCTAGTATGTCTCACAGACTTGTTACTAGCAGGACTACTACTATTAATTGTAGGAATGATTGTAATAATAAGGGAGTGGTAGGTGAGATAAGGATGGTGTGTCCTTTTATTAAAACCTGTGATAGGTTTGTTAGTTTCCAGTATTTCAGGGAGCATTGCTACACCAAGTACAATAATTGCAAGTATTTCAGGGAGCAGATGACTGTTACCAGGTTGCCATTGGACTGGCTTTTACTCATAAGAGGGGAAGGTGGTGGAAATGAAGAAAAATGAGATTAGATTTGTTTATTTGAAAGAAAAACTGATACCACCAAAGTTTAGGAAAATTGGATTCAGGAAACTTATGAAGTTGTACAGGGAGCATGAAGTTGTTAAGCTGGTTTTCATTGATCCCTGGTGGTATCTTCCTTACAGGATCATTGGCATACTGCTTTGGATACCTGGTTTGGACAGGTTTATTGGATGGGTTCAGTCCCTACTGGTTAAAAAATCTAAAAGCATAGTGGTGGTGGTATAAGAAATGATAGAGAGACTTTATGATGTTGAGGATTTCATTAGACTTGCAAAGGAAAGGAAGATTCCTTTGAAACTTGTTAGGCTAGGTTTTTGGGATGAGGTTAAGGAAGGTATGGGTAGGAGAGAGGCTATTTTGTCTTTGCCTTATAGGGATCGTTACCTGGAAATGGACATAGTTATGGAATGTTTGGTTGGCTACTGTTATTATAACTGGTTTTTCTATCAGGAAGAACTAAATAGGAAAGAGGAAGATAGAGAGACTCAAAAGCTAAGGGAATGGGAAAAAAAGGTATTAGACTATGTTCAGGAGAAGCTTGGGTTTAAACCTACATTTGGAAGATGGTTTCCATAGGTACACTAAACTTTAAATATTTTTTATTTGTTCTATTTTTTTAGGTGGTTTAAGATGGTTTGGTGGGAAGTCTTAGGTGGTGTTATTGCAGGTATATGTGCAATTTTTCCTGTGATAAAAAAGTATCTTTCAAAGTTTGCTAGGATTGTTTCAAAGGTTGCAGATCTTTTTTCAAGTTTCATACTGCTGGAAAGTGTACAAGAGCAATTTCTGAGGAAAGTAGCAGAGGTATTGGAGAAACCAGAGACATTAAAGGATCAGATTGAAACTATGAAAAATCTGGTGGAAGTAAAGAAAAAGGAATTTGAAACACTTAAAAAAATATGGCAGGAACTACTACAAGAAATATAAAAAAATAAGGGTTTTGATTAAGTTCCTGTGATAAAATACCAGCAGTATTTGATTTTTTCCAATTGTTCCTCTGACAGTTCTGTTGCTGGTGGTATCCTTTGTAATAGTTGGAATACCAGTATTACATCATCTACCATGTTTGTTTCTACTGCAATCCTTTTTACTGGTATTTTCATCTTCAATTTCTTTGAAATGATTTTTGCAGTTGACTCATGCCCAACGTAGGATTCTAAGTCATACCCACGTTCCAAGTATCTGTTTACTGTGTCTATTGCCTCTTCATCTGATTCTAGCTTAAAAATCCTTATTGAAGTCCATTCTCCTGGTTGGAGATCAAGCATCCCTAGTGAAAATGCGTTACCAATGTATAGTTTTGGCATTTTTGCTCTCTCCACCTTATGGTTGTTTGTGGAAAAATATTTCCATATTTGTATATAAGTTTTTGGTTGGTAACGGTTTAGAGAAAATGTTTAACCGTTTACAAATGTAAAACTATAGTAGTTGTTGTTGTTGCAAACTTATTAGTTCTTTTTTAAGGTTGACAACGTTTTGCTCAAAGATGTCATCTGTTTTCATGTTCTGTGTTTTTACTGTCTTGTTCCATGAAAGCCATATTTTTCCACACTTCCTTGCATAGTACTCTGGAATGGTGGTGTCTAAACCATTAAATCTAAGTAGGATCTCAGGTTTTGATTCTAGCCAAAAGCCTAGATACCATTTTTTTAATCCATGTTCCCCACAGAAGTCTAGGTATTCTTGTAATGTGTAATCTCCCCATAGAGTTTTAGGGAATCTCAAGTTTCTATGTGGGAATCCTACCCATTCTATTTCATTTTTGAGAATGAAGTCAAACTCTTTCTTTTTATGTAATGGGAAGATCCATTGTTTGTCATTGTATGTTTTGATTAGCCATTTCATGTCATATTGGTAGTCAGGGTATACTACAAACTTTATCTTTTTTTCATTTTTTATGAAATGTTTTAAGAAGATTTTACGGAAGTTGATTGTCTTAAATCTAACATAGTAAACATAAAAATTGTCATGAAACTCTGGATAACTTATGAAACCATATTTCTTAGCTATTTCTGCTTTGTCCTCAGCTATATCAGGAAGTGCAACAATCCATTTAGAAAACATATTTTATCACCATAAAAAATTCATGGATAGATTTGTGTTTCTATGATTTTTCTGTTTTTTTGTTCTACTAGGATTAGTTTTGCATGTATTTGTTTTGCTAGTGCTATTTGTCTTAGTTTTTGCTCTAACGGGTAGTGTCCACCTTTTTTGCATTCTATTAGGAGTATTTCATAGTCTGGATCTGAAAGTCTGTCATTTCCCCATCTAAGGTACTTAATTGCTATTAGATCTACTGGTTTACTTCCTGCACATCTGAAAACTGTGTATCCTCTTGCCTGGAATATTGTTTTAACTTTGTATTCTAGTCTTTTTCCTTTAGCTATGTTGGATGGCATTTAGGGACACCTTCCATTTTCTTGAGTGGTTTCTTTTTTCCTGTAGTTTTTCCCATATTTTTTTGAGTTCTCTTTTGTTCATGGGATGGTAGTTTACTTGTGGTGGATGCTGTGGACATGCAAGTAGACATATTAGCTTCAGTTTTTTCTTCCCCAGGAGAACGCCTAAATAGTAGTCACATTTAAAGCAGAACTCACAGACATCTATTACTGGTTTGCCTAGTGCAGGGCAGTTAGGGTTTTCAATGAAGAAAAAATCTTTGCTCTTGTTGTAGAAGATTTGAAAACTTGTTATTGGTTTTTTCCCCATTTAAATCACCTTACTTTGTTATGAATGCTGTGAGTTTTGTCTGTCTTTTGTCCTCAAAGAATTGACAGGTGTGATTCCAAAGTGTTTGCTCCCTGTTTAACCTGCAGTAGCCTACTGCTGGTTCAGGTGCTTTTGCATACCAATGTTTGCAGTATTCACATCTTCTTTGAGCCCAGTAAGTTGTGTTTACCTTTCTCATTTTTGTTAAACCACCTGGAAAGGGTTTTTGCAGGTTTGTAGTGGATACATTTTGAAATGTTGAAACCCATTCTCTGAGTAGCATACTTGCAGTATCTTGCTCTTTCACAGGAAAAACAGAGACTTTTTTCCATCAGGGATCATCCCCTGAGATTTCTTCCTGGTAAACCCAACACCACTCCCAGTATTTTTCAGGTAGATCTGGATCTGGATTGAAAATCATTTCACATAGCATTGATGTTTTGGTGCAGTATCCATCATCTCCTAAATATGGGCATTCTTTAGACATTTTACATCACTCTCCTGAGATTTCATTTTTTAGTTCTTCAACAAAATCGTCATTTAAAGTGATTAAGGCATCATCTAGCTGTGAGATTAAAATATCTACTGGATAATCTTCTTTCAATGGTTCTATGATTTCTAGCAGTTCATCTCTAAGATTGCTTAGTCTGTCAAGTTTTTCCACCAGCTCTGAAAGAATAAAACTCTTTACAATTCTTTCTTGTTTGTTAACCATTTTACCTCACCTATTGTTGTTCTTGTTTTTTTATGCATTCTGCTACTATTTCCAGCATTCTCATGTAGGTTACTTTGATGTCTGGTGGTACTTGTTTCATTTGATCCAATGTGTCTGCTACTTTTCTCATCCAGTATGTAAAGGACTGTAGTTCTCTGTCAAAGTTGATGTTGTAGTTTGCTCTCTGTATTATTTCCCTGTAGTGTATTGATGCTTTTCTAAGCCAATGTCTGCATTTTGAAGCTAGTGCTTGATCCTGCACCTGGTAGAGCATATCCATGTAACTACCAGGGTTACCCATCATGCTGGTATTCATGTCATTATTCATGTTCCCTGGGCTTATGCCCCTGCCAAAATAAGGCATATTGTTAGGTACTGAAGTTACTTCTTGTGTTTGTAAAACTCCCTGTTGTTGCAGGTATAGTTGGATCGCATTTCTTACTGTTTCACTTATGTTTTTGAATCTTTGCTTTAAAAGCAGGTATAGATCTTCTCCGATCCATATTGTTAAAGGTTTACCATTTTTAACCTTTCTTGGTCTTGGCATATTCCCCATCACCTGGTTATCTAATAGTTATCTAATAGTTTATTAGTATTTCTAGTAGTTTTCAGAAGATTTATGTCGATTTAACACAAAAAATAATGCCGATAAAAAATGTATCTTAAGTTTTCTATTAACTAATAGATTAAGCCAACAGCATACCATTGCAATATTCATTGTTTTTTACGACAACAAGTGAACTCCATATCGACAATAAGTGAACATATAGATAGCCAATTTGGTGTCTAACTCTCAGGACAAACCTATGTTAAGACTGTTTTTTACCTATGTCCAAGCCTGGTTCTTTACTTATGTCAATTTTTAGACACCATTTTGTGTTAGACACCATTTTAAGACACCATAGCATCTTAAAAGAAACCGACAAAAATCTAGGATTCTTCTAATCGAGGAAAATACAGTATATTTA
>Ga0180301_10001664_pt1 | contig 17459 bp, 17 predicted proteins | sample GuaBasSediGuay16_FD_121797 | JGI IMG/M metagenome (GOLD analysis project Ga0180301, IMG submission 121797) | Subseafloor sediment microbial communities from Guaymas Basin, Gulf of California, Mexico - Guay16, Core 4569-2, 12-15 cm | ecosystem: Environmental > Aquatic > Marine > Hydrothermal... | reverse complement strand
TGCTATATTTAAATACCCCTGCTTCCACTCCAAATGTTGCGCTGATGGATTACCACCCTAACCATTATTGCAAGAATATCGCATGGAAAGTTTTAAAATAAAGGGTAGCTATACAAATACCAATTACAAATAGGGTGTCTTAAAAGAACATGAGCGAAGAGTACAAAGTAAAATGTATAAGATGCGGTGCATGCTTCTCTAAGGAGGACGTGGTATACACGTGCAGGAAATGCGGCGGTTTGCTGGATATAAATTACGATTATTCCGGGATAGATATAGAGCGAGTGGTCGAAGCCATAGGGGAAGGCGTGTGGAAATACCGTGTTTTACTGCCTTTCGCAGAAGATATAAAACCCATAACAATAAAGGAAGGCAACACGCCTTTGTACAAGTGTGGCAGACTTGCGAAATCTATCGGCGTGGATGAGCTATGGGTAAAACACGAGGGAATGAACCCTTCCGGGTCGTTTAAAGACCGCGGGATGACAGTTGGTGTAACGAAAGCGATAGAATTAGGTGTGAAAGGCGTGGCATGTGCATCCACGGGTAATACTTCTGCATCACTTGCTATTTTTGCTGCGAAAGCCGGTATCCCCAGCTACGTTCTGCTGCCAAAAGGTAAAGTAGCATTAGGGAAAGTAGCACAAGCGATGATGCACGGTGCAAAAGTAATCTCGCTTCGAGGGAATTTTGATGATGCCCTGAGGATAGTGCGAGTGCTGTGTGAGGAAGAGAAACTTTATCTATTGAATTCCGTGAATCCATACCGGTTGGAAGGTCAGAAGACAATAGCGTTTGAAATTGCGGAAAAACTTAAGTGGAAAGTTCCTGATAGGGTGATTCTGCCGGTTGGGAATGCAGGTAACATAAGTGCGATTTTTAAAGGTTTTTTAGAGTTGAAGACTGTCGGCATTACTGGTTCTATTCCAAAGATGACAGGTATTCAAGCAGAGGGTGCGAAACCAGTAGTGAATGCATTTAAGGAAGGAAGAGGGGAGATAATACCGGAAGATAAACCAGAAACCATTGCATCTGCGATAAGAATAGGGAATCCGGTGAATGCCGCGAAGGCATTGCACGCCATTAGAGACTCAGGAGGTGTTGCGGAATCAGTGACAGATGATGAGATAACGAAGGCACAGCTCGAATTGGCAAGGCAGGAGGGCATAGGTGTAGAGCCTGCCAGTGCGGCGTCTATTGCAGGGCTGAAGAAATTAGTCAAGATGGGCGAAATAGAAAGGGAGGAGAAGATTGTATGCATCACTACCGGGCATTTATTGAAAGACCCGGAACGTGTGATAGAAATATGCGAGGCACCGAAGGAGGTGGATGCAGACGTTGATCTTATAAGGAAGATGGTCAAGTGATTTGAAGATGAATTTCAGGCGTGAATATCGAAGATTAAATTAAAGAAGCTTTTATTTTACCAGGGGAGATCAGACTTTATCCCCCTTTTCAGTCTGTAAATACCTCAAAAACTTCTCTAATGTGCCTAATGGAAGAGCAGCATATACAGCTTTTTTTCCGCTACTTTTGCTACCACTGTAATCCGGCAGCCTATTATCAAAAGTACTGTCATCCCACTCCACTATTGTATCTTTCTTTCCATATTTTCGAGCTAACCTCCTGAACTCCGTGAATACCTTCTTTCCCAGAGGGCATAATTGCAGTGTGGGTGTAGGGCGGATAACTACGAAAGGGAACATCCTGCAAGACATGGGTCTGCTTTCGTAAATTGTGCATTCGTCTCCTTTCAAATAGGGACACGGCGTTTTCAGATAGTCATCCACCTCATTTTCGTCCAGCTTGTCAAATAGAGCATCGCCATCAACCCGGCTGAGTCTGCTCATGTCTTCGTCATTCAGATGAATGGGCATCTCGCGACAGCACTTGCAGCATCTCTCACACCTGAAATATTCCAGGATTGCCTGTGCTAACTGCTCAAATCTGTTCCTGTTTTTCTCCAACGTCTTAACATTTTGTGATATGGTAAACCAGAAAAGCTCATCGCCAACTAAGTCCCTGAACAGCAAGGTTTGCTTTTTCAAATCCCCCTTCTCTTCCTTCATCTCTCATTCGCTGAGCAAGAGCAAAAGTTCTCTCGCCTTTTCTATCTCTTCAATTATGCCTGCTTTCACTTGAGAATCCGGTTCTTCAAATAGTTTCCTTTCCAAGCTACTTAAATCGCTCTCGAGCGTTGTCAATCCGCTCCGTGCCATGTGCGCATAAGATATCTTAAAAACCTGAGCCAATAGCATTTCTACACGAGCTTTTATCCATTTTGTAGATGCAGGCACAGGTACTTCTTCTTGTGATTCGCCGGACACATAGGCATAGGCAGGGGGATATGTCCTTATTTCTCTTACTTCTTCCTCGACCTCTGCCTCGCATTTTTTCACCTCAACCGATGAAAATCCAAACAGAGCGACATAATTCAAATAAAGTTCGTCCAGACTGCCGTATAATTTTTCTTTCTCTTCTGCATCTCCAACCCGTTCTATGCTTTTACCAATCCTGATTTTATGCCTGTACATCGCACGGATTTTTTCTTTTCCCGTTCGCCAGGAGGAGTAAAAAATAGAGGGATAAATTAGTTCCTCCAATACGTTTATCCTTATTCTAGGGTCGAAAATCGCTATTCTATCTTCGTGCATATATATAATAAGGAACTCAGCCTTTTTAAAGTTTTTGTTTTTTTTGTTTTTATAAGCCTCGCAACAAATCATATTCCTATAAATAGGTGCATGTATTACTAATAGCAATGGTGAGAAAAAAAAGATGATAAGCGTGAATGAGTATGGATTGGACGTATTCGAGGAAATGATGGACAACTCAGAGGAATTGCAAGTGGGTATAGAGGAGCTGGATAATGGAACGACGATAATAGATGTAGGGGTGGAAGAAGAAGGAGGATTTGAAGCGGGCTTGTACGTAGCGAGGATATGCATGGCGGATCTTGCGGACATCAAATTCAGCAGCTTTGACCTCGGCAAATTGGTGGCGCCAGCCGTAGAGCTTACCACTGACCATCCCGTAGTCGCCTGCATGGCATCGCAATATGCCGGCTGGCGGATAAAAGTGAAGGATTACTTCGGCATGGGATCGGGACCGGCGAGGGCGCTTTCGCGTAAGCCACGAGAGCTGTATGATAAGATATTATATGCAGACGATGCAGATGAAGCGGTGTTAATACTGGAAAGCAGCAAGATACCTGATGAGGAAGTGACAACGAAAATAGCGGAAGAGTGCAGCGTGGAACCCGAAGACCTTTATATCGTGGTTGTACCAACCGCCTCTATCGCCGGGTCCGTGCAAATATCTGCGAGAGGTATTGAGACTGGCATTCACAAGTTAGATTCTTTAGGATTCGACATAAACAGCATAAAACATGCGCATGGCATTATACCGCTCTCGCCTGTGGTTGGTGACGATGTGAAATGCATGGGCTCTACTAACGATTGCATCATCTACTGTGGTCGCGTGTATTACGCGGTGGATTACGATGACGTGAAGGGATTGAAAGGATACGTGAAGAAAGTGCCTTCGTTGAACTCAAGGGATTATGGAAAACCGTTCTACGTCACATTTAAGGAAGCAGGTTTCGACTTCTTTAAAGTAGATGCCGGTATGTTCGCACCTGCGGAAATCACGGTGAACGAACTGAACAGCGGAAAAACGTTTACCAGTGGGAAGATAAATACAGAGGTGCTGCTGGAGTCCTTTGGGATAGAAACGTTATGAATGCCCGTGATTAAAGGCTGCGGGTGATTTGTATGTGAGAGTGTATTGAGAAGAGGGAAAGGTAGAAAATAAGGACAATTTTGGAAAAAATGTGGATGACAGCGAAGAAAGGAAAGTCATAAGTAAGTAAAAGTTATCCTTCTGAACTATTGAAGAGATGCTGGTTGAAAAGAAATGGTTAAACTTTTTGGTATCTCTGGGAGTCCAAGAATAGCTGCTACCGATTGGATAATTCAAGAAGCGTTGCGGTATACAGAAGAGAAATGGAATGCTGAGACACGATATTTCTCGGTTCGTGGTAAGAAGCTTAATTTCTGCATACATTGCGACCACTGCATTAAAGAAGGAGGTTGTATTCACGACGATGCGATGAAAGAGGTATATTCAGGATTTGAATGGGCAGATGCTATTTTGATTGGAACGCCTGTTTATCAGGGAACACTCAGCGGTCAGGTAAAAGTGGTTCTCGACAGGATGAGGGCATTTGCAGCGAGCAAACCTCATGCGCTCCGTGGAAAAATTGGTGCAGCAGTTGCTGACGGCGGCGACCGTATAGGCGGGCAGGAGCTCGCAATCAGGTCACTAATTGATTTTTATTTGATAAATGAGATGGTTCCTGTAGGTGGTGGTCCTTTCGGTGCGAACCTCGGTGCAACCTTCTGGTCGAAGGATAAAGGTGCAGCAGGCGTTAAAGAGGATAAAGAAGGTTTGAAAAGTCTTTATAAGACAGTGAATAGAGTCATGGAGGTTTGTTTTATGATGATTATAAAAGGAGGTAAAAGAGAAGGTGGAAGGAAAGAGCTTTGAAGAGGGTAAGCATGTTAGGATAGCATGGGGGATTACAGGTTCCGGGGATCAGTTAACCGAGTGCGTGAGCATCATGAAGGAACTCGCAAATAAGTACAACTTAGAGGTTCATGTTTACCTCTCCAAGGAGGGAAAGGTGGTTTTAAAGTTTTATAAGCTCTTGAAAGAAGTTAAAGAGCAATTTCCGAAAGTAAGTCCAGAATTAGGACCAAATGCTCCTTTCTTATCAGGAAAAATACAGTTAGGTAAATACGATTTCGTTTTAATCGCTCCCACTACGGCAAATACAGTGGCAAAGATAGCACACGGCATCGCGGATTCGCTGATTACAAATTCTGCTGCGCAAGCGATGAAAGCGGACGTGCCTGTGTATATCTTCCCCGTGGACCAGAAAGAGGGCGAAATAATCACAAAGCTTCCCAACGGCAGGGACCTGAAGTTACGAATTCGGAAAGAGGATGTGGAGAATGTGGAGAAGTTACGAAGAATGCGGGGTATCACGGTTTTGAGTCGAGTGGAGGAGATAGAAGATGTGGTAAAGAGTCGTTTGATTAAACCGAAATACACGCCTTTGAGCGTTCTAAGCTGAGCAACATGAGCAACTGCTCTCTGAACTCATTCACTTCCCTACTCGTTCGCTTCCTCGGTCGCGGTATATCAATACCAAGGCACTTAATAAGGCAACCAGGTCTCGCTGACATTACAGCAACTCTATCTGCGAGATATACCGCTTCATCAACACTGTGCGTCACGAACAGAATAGTCTTCTTAGTCCTTTTCCAAATCTCCAGCAGCTCTTCCTGAAGTATGTTTCTCGTTTGTGCATCCACCGAACCAAAAGGTTCATCCATCAATAAAATTGCAGGGTCAGTCGCGAGAGCTCTTGCAATTGCTACCCGTTGTTTCATACCCCCAGAAAGTTCGTATGGATAACAATTTTCAAAGCCTCTTAGCCCTACAAGCTCTATGTATCTCTCTGCAATCTTTCTCCGCGCTTTTTCTTTCATTCCTTTTATTTCCAATCCGAATTCTACGTTCTTCAAAACCGTTCTCCATGGGAATAACGAAAATTCCTGGAATACCATCCCTCTATCCGGAGAAGGTCCTTTCACCTCTTTTCCATCTAAAATAATCGCCCCACTGCTCGGGTGGTCTAAACCTGCGATTAATCTTAGCAATGTTGTTTTCCCACATCCTGAAGGTCCTATAACACACAAAAATTCGTTCGGTTTAACTTCTAAATTAATGCCCTCTAATGCCTCCATCTTCCCTTCTTCTGTGTTGAACCTCTTCGATACTTTCCGGAGTTCGAGTTTGTGGTTCATTTTCACTATACCGCTACCAACCCTTTTCTCCACTTAAGCGACTTCTCTTCCACAAGATACCTAAATATGCGATCCAGGAGTAAAGCTATTAGCCCTATTACTATCATATACGCAACAAGCTTATCCATCATGTGCAGCGCATAGAATCTATTCCACAATCTCCAGCCCAGACCCACTCTGCCGCTCGCTCCGAACATCTCTGCCGCTACTACGCACATCCATCCTATTCCCATCCCTATACGTGTTCCAGCAGCGATGTAGGGGAGAGAGTATGGGAGAACGACAGATTTTATCAAGCTCATTCCTTTTTTACAACCTAAAACTTTAGCCGCGTCTATATATATCTTATCCACACTTTTAAAACCCGTGTAAGTGTTTATCAGGATGGGGAAAATAGCGCCTACGAACACAACAAAACCAGCGGAATAATGAGTAAGTTTTAACCATATAATAGCAAATGGAATCCATGCGATTGGAGGTATCGCACGTAATATTTCCATTATTGGATCCATAGCTCTATCTATAAGCTTGAACCCGCCCATCAAAGCTCCTATTGTTATTCCAACCGTTGCTCCCGCAGCTAAACCGATACTAAAATGTAAAAGGCTGATGTAAATATCTACCGGTATTACTTCTCGAACAGTATAAAAAGCAAAGAAAACTTCATAGGGGCTTGGCAGTAGATAAGTCTTCTTCACGATAAAACTCGCTACTAACTGCCAGATAACAATGACCGTGCAAATCCCTATTGTTTCTATTATCCCTCTCCTTTTCAGGAATTTCAAACCTTCGTTTTCTCTCATTCGTTTAAAAAAAGATAAAAAGGAGAAATAAAATTAAAATCTCCTCCTTAATATCAGATATGTTACTGCTAATAGCACCGCTATTGCAAAAACAGCCGTAAACCCTGGGGTAGGTACCGGTGTGGGAGTTATTACTGGTGTTGGAGAAGGGATTGGCGTAATCGTAGGAGTTGCTTCAGGTGTAGGTGTGGGGGGTGCAATTCCCTTCGTAACTCGATCATAAAAGCTGGTATCGAAAAGGTCATCTTGTGTTAGCAATTTGTCCGTGTATCCCATTTCATAGTCTACCTTTGCATATTCAAGTGTAGAAGGTATTTCAAGATGAGGATTATGAATCCACTTCATGTCCGTTCTATTGAATGACGCCTTTACCTTTTCCACGTCCCATCCTACTTTTTTCGCAAATATCTCAGCAGCTTCGTCTATATGCTCACGATTGTACTCTGTTGCGTTTATGTGTGTTCGGATTATCTGCTCAAGAAGATCTGGATGTTCTCTGATCAGTTCACCACTTGCTAAAAGGCAACAGCACGCATGGTCGGGCCACATGTCTCCGGAAAGAACCACTATCTTTCCCGCTCCTTCCAGTTCTATTATCGTTGGCGAAGGACTGGGCAGAAATACAGCGTGCACAGCCCTTGCTGCTATCGCCGATATTGCGTCACGAGGTCCCATTGGTACAATTTCAAGGTCGTTTGCTGGGTCTATTCCATTATCTTCCAGCCATTTCCTGAGTATGGTATCCTGAATCGAGCCTGGAGGGAAAGTAGCTATTTTCAGCCCTTTCAAGTTCGCTGGCGAAGTGTAGTTTGCAGCGATTTCAGGCAAAAGAACAATAGCAGAACCATTTGTTTGCACTGCTGCGACTATCTTCGCATCTAATCCTTTATCTATTGCAGAAATGGGTGGTGCTGTCCCTACGTAGGCGATATCCAGTGCACCACCCATCATCGCGGTCATTTCTGGCGGTCCCGAGGGGAATTCAGTGTCGGTAACTTCATCTATTCCAAATCTCTTCAGGTCGCTTTCCCACCATCCCTTTTCCATCGCGGTCATGTGCGCGATCTGGTGCGTGCTGGGTTGGTAACCTATGCGCAACTCTGTTATCTCTCTTGCTTCACATATCTGCGCTGGCATAGCTGTTAAAGCACACATTGCTACTAATGCTGCCAAAGCAATCAGAACTTTTACTGGTTTTACTTTTTTCATACTAATCACCTCCTCATTTTCTTCTTTCTATACTATCAAACATTTTTTTATACATAAACATTTTTTCTTCCTGTCAGTATTTAAATGTTTCTATTTTTGTCTATTAGATTGTCTTATTGTATAACAAAACGGCAAGCAAAATATGAATAAGAGATAATTCTATACTATGCGAGATAGGAGAGGAGAGTATCGCTAAAGCATAGCCTTCATAAATCTTCTCTTTATTTGCCATGATGTCAATTTTATGTTCTCCATTTCTGCATTTCCCGGTTTTACTATTACGTGAATGAATCTCGGTCCTTTAATGCTATACAAACCCTCGATAGTTGCGCGCAACTCCTTCTCTGTGTGCACTTTTTTTGTTTCTTTTATCCCCGCGCTTATCGCCATTAATTCCATATCTACACCGGAATAAGCATTTGTCAACTGGTCACCTGTGCTTCCTAACGTGCCATTATCCAGACAAAAAATAGATAGATTCCTGGGCGTTTCCGCTGCTATTGTAGGTAAGACACTCGTGGCTAATAAGCTACCATCACCATCAAGAACAACCACTTCTCTTTTCGTTTTTAATGCCATACCCAAGCCTATTGAAGACGCCTGACTATAACTGCCCAGCATATAGAAGTTTAGATCTCTATCTCTAATCTCATACAATTCCTTACTTGGTTCGCCAATATTGGAAACAACAGCTTCTTCATCCAGAATTTCCGCTACTGTTTTTATTGCATCATATCTCGTCATCTCTGGCTCATGAATCGTTTTTTTATATTCCACGATGGTTTCCCTCTCTCTTTTTGGAAACCGCTCTGTGAGTCCAGCCTCTTCTCCTCTCCTTCTCTCCCATGTTTTTGGAGAAATCAAAGCGACGTGGATTCTGCTATTTTCATACGCATCGCAAATAACGTTGTCCATCATGTTTATTTTGGATTTGTCGTCTATTACCGTATAGGGAATATCAAACGCTTTTAACATTCCTGGAAGGTTTTTATTAAACGGTATTTGTGCAAGTATCTGTTCCCTATAAACGCCTCTCCAACTCGTTATTATCGGCAAAGGCAGCTCGTAAGTGCTGGTAAGGGACATTAACGCATTCATGGAATTGCCCAATCCCGAACTTTGCATAACTATTGCAGGTTTTCCAAGAGCGAGATATGCACCTGCACATATTCCAATCCCATCCTCTTCCTTGTTTAGAGCGACATCGTGAAAGTGGTGCGGGATAAGATGAAAGAGGCTTTTGGCTTTACCACATGGCAACGTTGCTACAATATCTATTCCATTATCTTTCATTATGTCTATTATCTTCTCTTCTATTTCGCACATTTTGTAACCACAAGATCACACTTAGAAAGAAATGCTTTATTGTTTTGAATTGAATATAAATAAATAAAAATCATAAAATCAATTATGGCAAAAAGAAGAGCAACGAAAAAGGTTAAGAGGGAAGGAGGAAGAGGAAGAGGCGAAGAACGTGGACTTATGTCCTCTGCGGGATTGATGCGGTATTACGATGTAGAGGAGTCTGCGGTTAAGCTATCACCCAAAACGATACTACTCCTCGGCGTCTTTATAGGTGTCGTGGTGTTAGGGTTGGAGATATATTTCGGTGTCTGGCCTGCTTGAAGAGAAACAATGCATCGGCACGACGTGAGCGTGGTCATGGTGGACATAAGCGAAAAAGAGAATGTTGAGCGAATAGCAGTGGCTTCTGGCAGCATAAAATTGAAAAATAGCACTATTGAGAAGATAAGAAGGAGGGATATAAAGAAGGGGGACGTGCTTGCATGCGCGGAAACCGCAGCGATATTGGCTGTGAAAAAAACCCCTGATATGATCCCGCTATGCCATCCAATAAGCATTGAAGCAGTAAAAGTTGATTTTTCGATGTGTGAGGAGGATATAAAAGCGACAGTATCTGTGAAGTCCGTTGGAAAGACGGGCGTAGAGATGGATGCACTGCATGGTCTATCCGTGGCTCTGTTAACGATTTGGGACATGGTGAAATCGGAAGAGAAGGACGAAACGGGAAATTACCCGCATACGTGGATAGAAGGAATAAGAGTGGAGAGGAAAGAGAAGCGGGGGTTGCTGAGTTAGGAAAAGGCGCAGGGCTTAGGACCCTGTCTCGAAGGAGTCCGCGTGTTCAAATCACGCCCCCCGCATGATTTTATAAATAATGGGGGTAATAATTAATAATTAACAAACAAATGAGCATAAAAGAAGCATGCAGGATATTGGTTTTAGACCCCATTCACGGGGCAGAAGTCATTGCAGAAGAGCTAAAAGAACTTGAGAAACAAGTAGAGGTCTTCGACCCATACCATCAAACCTTTTCTAAAGCGTTGGATTACGACCTTGTTATCGCACCGGTTCATCTGAATCCGAACTTTGAGGTTGTAAGGCAAACTTTAAAGATGGAGATACCCATTGTGAATCATCACGAAGCGGTAAAAGAGATTGCGGCTCTAAAAAATCTTTTCGCCGGTATAAAAGTAGTGGAAGTAACAGGTACGGTTGGAAAGACCGCAGTCTGCGAGCTAATCTGCCAGTTGTTGAACAAGGAAAAATTTGAGGTTCTTTCGCATACCAGCTCCTCCACGAGGTTTAAATCGGCAGAAAAAGGAGTACTATTTCCCAGGATAGGCAGCACGCCTGCGAACATGTTGAAAGTGATGGAGATAGCGCGAGAAAAGAATTTGAAGCCAAATATAGCGGTATTTGAAGTCTCACTCGGTTTAACAGGAGCAGGCAATGTAGGGGTAATAACGAGCTTGAAAGCAGATTACAGGATTGCTGGAGGCACAAAAGATGCTTCTGTGGTAAAAAGAGGATCAATGAAGAACTATGAAAGCAAACACGGGAGTATAATAGTTCATCCAGGCTCATTAAGAACAGATGAAGAAGTGGTAGCGAATACCTTTGGTAATAAAGATAACAGCCTCTGGATAAGTAAAAGGGAAAACAAAGTCATTTTTAACCGACTGAGAACCATAACCGGTGATTCTATAAGTGGCGAAATCGCATTCAAATCTTTTGATTTGTTTGGCGGGGAATATTACAGGAATTCTCTGGAAGCGGCGTTTTGCGCCGTTTTGAGCCTTGGCATTCCACCAGAAGAGGTCAATACTAATATCTCAGCAGTAAAGGGTAGGATGAAACTGGAGAAGCTGAAAGGGCGGTTCTTGATTGATAATTCCAATTCAGGCACAAAATTGAAGTTCCTTGATGAGATAACGAGGATGGCAAGGCAGTATTCAGAGAAGATGATTTTGATTGTTGGGGAGGAGTCCCAATATGTGTGTGAAGGGGTGGACTTGGAGGAAGTGAAACAGGTAGTTAAGAATGTAGCGTCGGATTTCGTTGAGATAATAATTGTGGGTGAGGAGTTCAGAGACAAAATAGAAGGTGAGAACGTGTTTTTTTCTGATGATTTGGATTCGGCTCTGGAAAAAGCGGTTAACGATTCGGAAGAAGGTTTTGTAATTATTTCTAATGTGAAGACGTGGAGGTGAGGTTGATAATGCAAAATGAAAACAAAATAAAAATAAGTGACATGCCTCAAGGGGAGAGACCACGAGAAAGATTAGCAAAGTATGGCGCTGAGGCTTTGAGCAATGCGGAACTACTTGCAATTATTCTCAGAACGGGATCTCAAGGTGAGACTGCGGTAGATATAGGGAACAAATTATTAAAGAAATATGAGGGAAATCTCAGGGAATTATTCACAACAGATGTCAGCGAGTTAAGCAAAATAAAAGGATTAGGATTTGCAAAAGCAGTCCAGTTAAAGGCTTGTTTAGAATTGGCTAAAAGAATTTTTGAGTATAAGCCAGAAAAAAATCAAGTGAGGTCCACTCAAGATGTAGTAAATATGTTAATGCCAGAACTTCAGTTTGAAAAACAGGAGAAACTTTTCGCTGTTTTTCTGGGCACTAAAAACTATTTAATTAAACGTAAGTTAGTTTCTGTTGGGGGTATTGATGTTAATGTTTTTAAGCCAAAAGAAATTTTGTATATGGCAGTGAGGGAAAATTCAAGTGCGATGATACTCGTCCATAACCATCCAAGCGGAGATCCTGAGCCGAGTGAGGATGATATTAAAATAACAAAAAAATTGGTAGAAGCTGGCAAAGTCATTGGAATACCCCTTCAGGACCATATTATCATTGGAGACGGTACTTATATAAGCATGAAAGAAAGAGGAATAATCTAAGGGGTGATCAATATGGCTATAATTGGCGATTTGGTTCGACCTAGGGAAGAGGTGCTAACGGTAGGCATTGAAGGAAGAGTTGATGTGTACAAAGCGCTACGAAAAGAGGGTATCGAGGGGGATTCCAAGAAATTTCTGGACGTTACTTTCCTAACCAAGCCACTGAAAGAAGTTTTTGATGAACTCGCAGACAAGTTGAATAATAAGAAAGGCTCTAAAGGAGTATATATTTTCTCAGGAGGGTTTGGTTCTGGTAAATCACACCACATTTTAGCTCTATTCCATGCACTAAGCTCCCCGGAAATAGGCGAAAATTGGTTAAATTTTCATAATTACTCTTTTACCATACCCACTGATGCAAAATCCGTTCTTATTCAGGCTTTAAGCATGGATCCGGACTACCTATGGGTGCCCATTTTCGAAGAATTGGAGAGGAAAGATATATTGGCTAAAGTCAAGCGATTTCCTACGCATGAGCATATAAAAGAAGCCATAGGGGATAAAACAGTGGTGATTTTTTTAGACGAAATAGAATCATGGTTCAATAGTTTAAATGATGAAAAGTTAGAGGATAGAAATTTGAATTTTCTACAAAATCTTTTAGAAATTGCCGCTGATAGTGATTCAAATTTAATAGTTTTCATCTCATTATTAGAAAAGATAGAAGAAATAAAAGGCAGAATTAACCGCCAAAATTCTTATTGGTGTAATCTATACGGGATTGAGGACAGAGACAGAGTAGTATTATACAGGCTATTCCATCTTGAAGACAAAGAAAGAAATGAAAACGCAATACAGGAAATTATTGGTAAGTATATATCGGCATATAAACAATCAGGAATATTCAAAGATCAGAGTGTCGAAACGCGGAAAAGAATTGAGGATTTTAAAAATAGGCTGTTTAATTCCTATCCCTTTCATCCACAACTCATGGAAACACTGTTTGAGAAATATGGAGCATCAACTACCTATCAGAGAACAAGGGGCATTCTATATCTGTTATCTACTGTCGTGAGAGACTTTTATGATAAAAAAGACTTGATTCTTCTTTCAGATATAAATCCTGCTGTGTATGACGAGTTATCAAAGTTAGAAAGCGAGCTATCAGAAAAAGTAATCGAGGATATTCGCAAAATGGAATCTATAAAAGTTGAACATGCTACTCCTCTCCTGACAACTGTATTTATAAAATCAATAGGTTTCGGTCCTACACGAGGGGCAAGCAAAGAAGATATTCTGTTTGGTGTTTTAGCGCCAGCGGTAAATGTAAATGAAATAGATGCGAGTCTTACGGAATTATCAAATAGCGCACCTCACCTTTGGCTTGCAGAAGGAAAATATTTCATACGCCCCGAAGTAAACGTTCTTGTGCTTATTGAAAACGAAGCCAGGATGCTAAAAGACAAAAATAACGTTGCTGAGAAGATAGCCGAGATAATAAGAGATGAAATAAAAATAGAAAAAATACCGGTTTATTGTTTCGATACGGACGGCATGGATACTAAAAACCAAACGAAGATAATATTTTCTTTGAAGGAAATCGAGAAGGATAACCTAAAGAAGATATTTGAGGAGCAGACGTTTCAAAATAGGATCATCTTCATTAATCCTAATTGTAAGGATGTGCTGAGGTCAAATGGCATTAATATGAATGTAGCGAGGGTTTTGGCAATAGATGAGATGAAGCCACAATTCGAGAGCTATAAAGAAAAATTGGAGCACCAGCGCAGTTTAAACATGAGTGAAATAAAAAAGAAGCTAAAAGAGAAATATGGAAAAATGATTCGATGGCAGAATTCAAATGATTTTATGCCTGTAAGTGTTGATTTTGACAGTGGCAAGATTCAGAAGAAGCTGGAAGAGGAATTTGACATTAGCTCTTTCAAAGAGAAGATATTATTTCTCGTTGACAAGAGAGAGGAAGGAGAAACATTAAGCGTTGGGGAGATAAGAAACCAGTTTTATAGAACGAGGAGTTTTCCGGTGATAATAGATGAAGACATCTTCAGAAAAACACTAAATGCCCTGATAAATGATGGTAAAATAGTTGTCGTTTCAGGTAGTGATGTATTTAGAAAAGGAAGGATTTTAGCGTTTTTAAGGGATGATTATGTCGTTATGAAACCTGAAGAGGTTCCAGAGGAGGCTGGTGGTATTGAGGTTGGTGAACGTGTGGGTATAAGGATGCGAGTCCCAAGGGAAGAGACACTCCCTGAAGAGGAGAAAAAAGAAGCACTAAGGGAAGATGAAGTTGAAACAACACCGCCAGAGGGAGGAGAAATCGAATACGAAACATTTAAAATTGAGGAGAGTTCCCCGTGGAGTTTACAAGGGTTACTTGGAAGCACTCTGGATGAATCAGTTGATGTAGACGAGGTTTCAGTAACAATGAAAGGCAGATTAAAAGGAAAGGATGTCAAGGGCATAGTGGATAATATCTTAGAAGAACATGAGGATAATTTACGAACTATGAAACTGGACTCAAAGGTGAGGAAAAAGTGATTGAGCTTTCTAATGAGTTCGTTGAAGATTTGATTTGTGAAGATAATCCTTTGGATTGTATTTGGGAATATTTAGTAGAAGATGTATGGGTACACGATAAAAGCGTAACCGCTTATTATAATCAGGGAGAGAAAAAGACAGGTAGTTTTGAGAGATTTTTCAAATACGCTTATTTCGAGATTTACGATTTGATGACAAAGGAATCACTTGGAAAAAGGAAGAAATTGAGGGATATGCTGGAAAAAAGCGAGTATTGCTTGATAGTTGCCGACGGGTTGAGCATAAGAGAAGCAAACCTTCTTTTAAGAAAACTTGAAGAAAACGGATACAATATAAAGAAATATACCTACGAAATATCTAATCTACCATCGGATACTATTGCTTTCTCAAGAGAGATTTTAAACATAAGCGCACCGTCAGCGTTGAGATCCTCTGGTGAATGGCGGGGTAAGTCCGTTTATATTGAAGACGATAAAACAAATTATCCAGTGCCTTACTCTGACCAGGTTCTAATTTACTCAATATTTCCTGATGCTGATTTTGATAATGTCACGGCAAAAATAGGAGATTCTCTTGAGGAGATATATTTAAAAGTATCCAACATCATCTTAAAACAGATTGAAAACGCAAATCACGATCAAATAGTTATCACATCAGACCATGGATATTGTACAAAACACCCCGGGAGTAATTGGTCAATACCAGAATCAGAGAAGGAGATTTTTCAAGAAGTTTTTGGCTCTGCGAGATTTAAAGAGAGAAGTAAGATATTCGGAGATATGGAAGAGAAGATTGAAGAAATTCTCGATAAAACTGACCGATTGAAAAAGGTGGGAGATAATGTTATTGTGAATGGGAGATACATTTGGCCTGTGCCAGGCAGTAAGAAACAGATATATCACGGTGGTATATCGTTTATGGAGAATTTTGTGCCGCTGATTGAGATAGAAAAATGAGGAGGGGAGATGAAATATATTGAAAAGGATTTTCCGATTGAGAGATTGAATGAAATTGCGAGGAGGGAAGGGAACGATAAGCGTTGGGGAAGACCAGTTTATCAGATTCATAAGTGGTGGGCAAGAAGGTTAGGATGCGTGTTTAGATCAATACTCCTAACATCTTTTTTACCTGAAGATATTTCCGAAGAAGAATATTGGGAAAATTTCTTTTACAAAAGGACAAATTTTGAAGAAATCTTGGGATATTCACCGATTATTTTAGACCCTTTTATGGGCGGTGGGACAACCATCGTGGAGGCATTAAGATTGGGAATCAAATCTATCGGCATAGATATTAACCCAGTGGCATGGTTTGCTACTAAAAAAGAAATTGACCCTTTCGATGAGGAAACATTTGATAATGAGTTTAGGAAACTTGAGGAAACAGTTGGAAATAAAATTAAGAGTTTTTACAAGACGAAATGTCCTATCTGCGAGAGAGAAGAAGCGAACAGAGGATATAAATGGGAGGGTAGAGAAGATGGGCTTGCAAACGTAATGTATGCGTTCTGGGTAAAGAAGGTAAAATGCCTAAATCCAAATTGTAGAAAGGATGTGCCTCTTCATTACACATTCAAGATTGCCACTAAAAACGACAAGGAGAAAGGAAAAATTTATACTGTTTTCTGTCCCAAATGCTACCACATATTTGATACTGATAACGATAAAAAAGAGCTACTCTGCCCTGAGTGTCAAGAAACATTTGTTCCTGCTGAGGGAAATGAAACTGGAGGGGTTTATCACTGCCCGTATTGTAATCAAAGATATAATACGCTTGACTCTGTTAGAAAAGTCAAGAAACCCCCAGATATTGAGATGTATGCTATTGAATACTACTGCCCAACGCATGGGAGGGGTTATAAACCTGCGGATGAACATGATAAAGCAATTTATGAGAAAGCTGTTGAAGAATTTGAAGCAAAAAGAGAGGAGTTACTTTATCCGACAATCGAGGTACCTGAAGGGTTTAACACAAATCAGGCAAGAAATTACTTCTACTATACTTTTGATCAGATGTTCAATAAAAGGCAGTTGCTATGTTTAAGTATGCTTTTGGAAAAAATTCTTGAGATAAGGGATGAAAATACGAGGGAATTCATGCTGATAACACTCTCTGATTCGATAAATGCGAATAACATGTTTTGTATTTATAACGCACAAGCATTCAAATTAGAACCTCTATTTGGGGATCACAATTATGCACCTCCCATGTCTCCTGTTGAGAATAATGTTTGGGGAACAAAATACGGGAGAGGAACTTTCATAAAGTATGTTGAGAAATTAAAGAGAGGTATTGAGTACAAAGAAAAACCTTTTGAGAAACATTATGATACAGGTAAGAGAGCATACATAGAAGGGGATAAAATAGACGGTGCAATAATCAACAATCCAAAAGAGCTACTGAACAATAAAGGAGATACTATGTTAGTTTGTGCAACCTCAGAAGACCTCTCATTTTTACCTCCTAATTTGAAAGTGGATGCTGTAATAACAGATCCCCCTTATTATGACAACGTTATGTATTCAGAAATTGCAGATTTCTTTTACGTATGGCTGCGATTAGGGCTTAAAGATAGATATCCATGGTTCAGAGCAGAAACTACCAGAAACAAACGAGAGGTCATTAAAAATGAAGTGCAGGAAAAAGATGAAAACTACTTCTTAAAAGGAATTAAAAGAGTATTCGTTGAATCAACCAAGTATCTGAAAGAAAATGGGTTGTTTGTATTTACTTTTGTATTTGCTCAATATTAAGTGGTAAAGTAAAATATAAAATCATGCATATTACCCAAATTTGCACATACTGCTCTCTCAGCCATTTTCAGTTTTTGGATTCCACCTTTTATTGAGCAGGTTC
>Ga0180301_10001663_pt1 | contig 17463 bp, 13 predicted proteins | sample GuaBasSediGuay16_FD_121797 | JGI IMG/M metagenome (GOLD analysis project Ga0180301, IMG submission 121797) | Subseafloor sediment microbial communities from Guaymas Basin, Gulf of California, Mexico - Guay16, Core 4569-2, 12-15 cm | ecosystem: Environmental > Aquatic > Marine > Hydrothermal... | reverse complement strand
GCCGCACATGCCAATCCCGCATTTCATCCGCATCTCGAGGGATAGGATAATTCTCTCAGGGGGAAATCCCAGTTTTTCCAATACCGGCTGCGTAAATTTGATCATTATGGGTGGCCCACACACTATTGCTATGGCATTTTCTGAACTGGTAATCTTTTGTTCTGTAATTGTGGGCACAAAGCCAACATTATATTTCCAGTCTGGATCATCAGTGGCATCCACGGTAATATGCATCTGGATATCGTCGCGCTGCTCCCAAGCAGCCAGTTCGTCTTTGTAAAGCAACATGCCAGGGCTTCGAGCACCATAAACCACAATGATGTCCTTAAACTTGGGGCGGTTGTCAGGATGCAACATATAGACGATGCTTGAACGCAGGGTCGTAAATGCAAACCCCCCACCAATAATCACCACATTCTTGCCTTCCATCTCCTCCCATGGATACCAGTTCCCCAATGGGCCACGTATACCCATCACATCACCCACCTTCATGTTGTGAAGATGAGTGGTAACCAACCCGACTTTGTTTACCGTAAAGGTAACATATCCTTTTTCCGTGGGAGACGATGCGATTCCTATGGGTATTTCCCCTTTCCCCGGCACAGATAATTCAGCAAATTGACCGGGAATATAGGAAAATTTCTCCTCGTCCTCCGGGTTCAAAAAAACGAACTTGAATGTCTTCAGATTCCGGTCTTCCGTCTCCGTGACGATGTCATCTATGCGAACAGGATAGGGAAGGAAAGGATTTTCCAATGGCACACCCTCCTATGTAATTTCAAATGTCAAATGACAAATGCCAAAAGGTTTGACTGTAACTGTGAAGATATTTGATATTTGGCATTAGGCCCTAATTTGACACTTGGATCTTGCCCGCCTTAGGCGGGTTTGAAATTTGACATTCTGTTCAGTGGTTATTCATCAATTCTATTACTTGCCTGATATCTATATTGACAGGACAAAATTGGACACAACGGCCACAACCAGAACACTGAACACCATTACCATACTTATCTACATAATATTTAAGTTTATGCATGAATCGCTGTCTGACCCGCTGAAACTTCTCACTTCTGGGATTGTGGCCCGACCCATGCAATGTAAACAAAGGAAACATGCAGGAGTCCCAATTTCGGATACGATCTCCCTGCTTTCCATATAACTCATCCTGGATGTCAAAACACCAGCAGGTAGGGCAAAGAAACGTGCATGTGCCACAGTTTATACATGCAAAGGCCACGTCTTCCCAAAATGGGGCGTTAAAAAGCTCCAGTACGGATTTGTCTTTTAGGTTTTCCGTATGGACCTTTGAAGATATTTTCTCTTTGCTTTTCCTGGCTATCTCCTCTGCCTCGCCTATCTCTAACTCTCCTGCCTCCTTACCGCCAGTCATCTTGCTCAGAAATGCCTCACCCTTTTTGGTCAGTCCCTTTGCCAGATATTGTGCACCCAAATCATACAAGAGAACATCAAGTCCCTTTTCACTGTAAGGCCCACCCCCCACTGATGCGCAAAAGCATGTGCTGCACGGTTCATTGCATCCCACGCCCACCAGAGTTGTTGCCTCAAACCTTCGCACCCACCATGGATCACGATATTCGGGATTGTCAAAATTGACCTTAACAATCTGGAAGGCGTGGGCATCACATGGCCTGATTCCAACAATGGCCTGAGGCGGAAATTCCTTTTTGGCCTCCTTCATGATGTTGTACTCGGGATCCTTTTCATCCACGATATATTCAAACATGCGTTCTGATTCTGGATACACCAGTGATTTTGGAGAAAGGCGCGTGTTTTGATAATCGAAATCAGGAGATTTGCCCCCCTCCAAAGGCATAAAACTATGGAAGTCTCCTGTCTTCACCGGCACGAAAACAGAATAGCTCTCCTTTAGGGACTCAAGTCCTGCAATCCATTCATCCTTGGTAAACACCTTACTCTTCATGAGCCTTCCTTTGTGTCTTCGGTTTTTTCTGGATATCGCATCTTAATTTTTATCGAATAAAATCATTGTAATCATCGGGTCTATAAACATCCAACGGAGGTCTTTGATCCAGACTCAGCCCTGCCTCCCAATCAAAGAGCTCCTCTGCATCCTTGTTCAATTTCTTGGTGAATTGTCTCACGGAAATCCCCACAGGGCATACCCTCTCGCATGCGCCACAGTCGGTACACCGCCCGGCACAGTGATATGCCCGCAACAAATGAAACGTCATGGTGTCCGTAGGATCGATACTTTTCCCCACCCACTGGGGTCTGGACTCATCAACAAAACATGTGGGGCAATAGCAAAGAGGGCAGGCATTTCTACACGCATAACATCGAATACATGTAGAGATCATCCTGGTGAAAAATCCCCATTTTCGCTCAGGGTCCATCTCCTCAATCATTGCCACATCTTTATATGGCTCAACATCTTTCTGCTCCTCTACCAGCTCTGCCACCAATTCATCATAAATCACAGGATTCCGATGCCTACACACGGCACAGTTGCTTTGCAAAACCTTATTTTTCTCAAGTTTTTCCTCAAAATCCCGGCCCTTGACCACGATGGTATCCTCTTCCTCAGTAACCTCCAGGATCTCCCTATGGTTCACAGCCCTTTTGACAGCTCTGTGATCCACCATTCCCTTACAAGGGACACCCACTATGTAAAGCTGATCTCTGCTTATCTGATTCTCTATAATATGTATAACAATATTCCTGGAATTGCAGCCGGTGGCCACAATACCTATCTTCTCTTTCCTCTTTGTCAGGTAATTGCAAAGATTCAAGGCACAATGACTGTCCCAGTGCAACACGTCAGTTTCTTCAGGGCTCCGTATCAACACCGGCTCATTCATCATGGGCACTGAGCCTTTCTTGTATCCGATAAAAACCTCTACTTTCCCTGATTCCAATAGCTTTTTGGCTGTCTCCCTAATCTTTTCGGTATATTCGAGCATTACGCCACCTCTGCCCTCTTCTTGATCAAATACTTGGCGGGACCGGCCGCCTTTACCTCTTGCCATACGGCCTGGGCCACCTCAACAAATTTGGCTCCCTCTGCAGACGAGATCCATGAAAAATGAAGCCTCCCCGGCTCAATACCTATGTGCTCCAAAAGACCCTTTAAAAGTGCAAATTTTCTGCGGGCGTAATAATTACCTTCCAGGTAATGACAATCACCCGGATGTCACCCAGACACCCACACCCCATCTGCCCCATGCCGAAATGCGGTCAGGATAAACTTCGGGCTTACCCTTCCTGAACAAGGGACCCTAATGATCCTGAAATCAGGCGGGTACTGCAAGCGGCTCACGCCCGCCAAATCGGCCGCGCCATAGCTGCACCAGTGGCACAAAAATGTTGTTATCTTCGGTCGCCAATCACTCATATAGATCTCCTCATTTATCAAGCTGTCAGCAATCAGCCTTCAGCAGTCAGCTGAAGCCTTTTGTCATTGATCGTTCACTGTTCACCGTCGTTATTCATCATTCGATATTCGTCATTCGATATTCAGAATTTGTTATTCCTTTTGCCTCATGCCTCGCGCCTGTCGCCTAATGCCTAATTTCCTCACATCTCATTTATCATTGCCATGATTTGGCCTTCCTCAAAGCCCTTGAGATTCAATGCACCGGAGCGGCACGATGCCACACAAAGTCCGCAGCCCTTGCAAAGGGCAGAGTTGATTTCCACTTTTCCTGCGAACGGTCCTTCCTTGATAAAAGATGGGGCGGAATACGGGCAAATGGATACACACACTCCGCAGCTACTGCAAAAGGCCGGATTGCAATAGGCCACAGTGCCGCTCACACGAATCTTCTTTCTGGCAAGCAGGGTCACGGCCCTGGATACCGCTGCCTGGGCCTGGGCAATTGATTCGTCAATTGGCTTGGGATAATGGGCCATACCGCAGAGAAACACCCCATCCGTGGAGAATTCAGAAGGTGCCAGCTTGGGATGTGCCTCTACAAAGAAACCATCTTCATCCAATGGGACCTTAAAAAATTGCGCCAGCTTCTCGTCCTTGTATGGCAAAATCGCAGAGGCCAACGCCAAAAGGTCCGCCTTAATCACGATCGGCCTCTGGAGTACATGGTCCACCACTTGTATTTCAAGCCCATCGGGGGCTGCCTTTACCACAGGTTTGGAATCCAATGAATATCGAATAAATACCACACCGGATTCCCGAGCCTTGCGGTACAAAAGTTCCCGCTCTCCATATGTACGAATATCTCTATAGAGCACATAAATATCCATATCAGGATTCAGCTCTTTTAGGTGGAGCGCACTTTCCATGGTATGGGCACAACAGACCCTGGAACAATACGGACGACCCGGCTCCCTCGAACCCACGCACTGGATGAAGACCGCGGTCCCAATTCCCTTGAGTGAAGTGTCTCCTTCCATGAACCTCTGGTCTAGTTCCAGATGTGTCAATACACGGCTGTCCTCACCATAAAGATATTCATCTGGCTTATACTCATAGCCTCCTGTGGCCAGAATGGCTATTCCATGCTCGATAGTCTCTTCTTGCTCGCCGGAGCGGATGGTGGTCTTAAAATTCCCTACGAATCCTTCCACGTTGGTGATTTCCGCCCCCAGGCGCACATCAATATTGCCGGCTGAACGCACCTCTTCTACCAGTGCGGCCAGATTTTTCTGCACGTCTTCGCCCTTCCAGGTTTTATAAAGAGATCTTGCCTGCCCACCAAGAGCAGTATCTCTGTCCACTAGGTAGACCTGGTATCCCTGATCAGAAAGATGCTTGGCAGCAGTCAAACCGGAAATTCCTCCGCCCACCACAAGGGCCTTCTGATTGATTTCCAGTTCTGTCTCTTCCAACGGCTCCATAAGGGCGACTTTTGCCACTGCCATGCGAACAAGATCCTTGGCCTTTTCTGTAGCTGCCTCAGGGTTGTCTTTATGTACCCAGGAATCTTGATTCCTGATATTGGTCATCTCAAAAAGGTACTTATTGAGCCCGGCCTCTACCAAAGTCTCTTGAAATAGGGGTTCGTGGGTCTTTGGTGTACAGGCAGCCACCACAATTCTATTGAGGTTATGCTCTTTGATTGCCCGGGCTATGGCTTCTTGCGTGTCTTGGGAACAAGTGTAAAGGTTGTCTGTCACATAATCCACATAGGGAAGTGTGGCTGCATAATCCCTTACTGCCGGCACATCTACTACCCCGCCTATATTTATCCCGCACTGGCATACAAATACCCCTATCCGAGGCCTTTCCCCTTTTACATTCCTTTCCTCTGGAATCTCCTTGACCTTGGTAAGGGAATTCCGGGCCTCGGCCAACAGTGTTCCGGCCTCTGCAGCAGCCGCACTCGCCTCAATCACAGACTGCGGAATATCCTTGGGACCCTGAAAGGCACCACACACATAAACCCCATCTCGAGAGGTAGTGACAGGGCTAAATGATCCGGTCTGCGTGAACATGCTTTCACTGAGTTCAATTCCCAGCTTTTCTGCCAGTTCCAATGCCTCCTTGGATGTCTGTAATCCTACCGACAACACTACCAGATCAAATTCCTCTTCTTTGAACTCCCCGCTCTCAGTAACATACTTAATTATTAGATCATCTGCGCCTTCCATAGGCTCGATACTGTGTATACGAGACCTGACAAAACGAATACCATGCTTTTCTCTGGCATCATCATAGTACCGCTCAAATTCCTTTCCATGGGTCCGCATGTCCATAAAAAATATGGTGCAATCCAGTTCTTCTCCGGCATGCTCCTTGGCAATAACCGCCTCTTTTATTGCATACATACAGCATACAGAAGAGCAGTAGGCATTATCACAGCGGTTTATATCTCTGGACCCTACACATTGCAGCCACGCTATCTTCTTCGGTTCCTTGTGGTCCGACAATCGAACCAGATGCCCCATGGTTGGCCCTGAAGCCGAGAGAATCCTTTCAAACTCCATCGCCGTCATCACATTTGGGTGTTGTGCATAGTTATAGGTGTCAAACTGGGATGGATCAAAGGCTTGAAATCCAGGTGCCACGATAATAGAACCCACATCAAGCTCAACCGTCTCAGGCCGCAGGGAGTGGGTATCAAGGGTAACAGCCCCAGCGCCACATGCCTTCACGCACTGAAAGCATTCACAGCAGTAACCGCAATTCAGACACCTTGAGGCCTCCTCTCTTCCCCTATCCTCATCAAGGCCCAGCTCAACCTCCCTAAAATCATTTTTTCGTTCCTCAGGAGGGACTTCAGGCATCTTCGCCCTTGGCTTTGTTGGTTCATCCTTTGGTATGGGCCGGTAAACGGGCGTGTCATTATTAATAGGTTCCCGACCTTCCTTCATATCACGACCGTCAAAATAGCGTACTATGGATTCTGCCGCCTCTCGCCCGGCCGCAATGGCGCCGATTGCAACCCAGGGTCCTGTCTGTACATCACCACCGGCAAAGACCCCCTCCCGGGCCGTGGCATAGGTAATAGGGTCTACCTGAATGGTTCCCCACTTTGTAAACTCCACCCCCAATACCTCTTGGAGTGCAGAAAGATCAGGCCTTTGCCCTATGGCAGCAATAAGCTGGTCTATCTCCATGTCATATTCACTTCCCGGGATAGGAATCGGCCTCCTTCTCCCTGAGCTATCAGGCTCTCCGAGCTCCATCCGAATACATCTAAGACCAACGACTCGTCCATCTCTAGTTAGTATCTCTTGTGGGGCAGAGAGATAAACGACCTTGACTCCTTCTGCCTCAGCGGCCTGTATCTCTTCCTCCCATGCCGGCATCTCAGCACGGGTCCTGCGGTAAACAATCGTAACTTCCTCGGCACCCAGGCGAACCGCTGAGCGTGCCACATCTATAGCCACGTTACCACCGCCTATGATTGCTACCTTAGAGCCGACCTCTGCCTTTCCTGTCAGGTTTACCTCCCTTAAAAAATCTACACCCTGACGGACACCTTGGGCCTTTTCCCCTGGCACTCCCAACTCAATCCCCTTATGAGCGCCTAGGGCCAGATAAATAGCCTTGTATCCTTGTCCAAACAGGTCATCAATCGTAAGCTCGGGGCCCAGAGGCGTATTGGTCCTTATCTCCACCCCCAAATTGGTGATAATCTCTATCTCCTTATCAAGAACCTCTCGGGGAAGCCGGTGGGGCGGGATACCCACCCTGAGCATACCACCTGCCTCAGGTAGGGCCTCGAAAATTGTGGACTTGATTCCCCGCTTTGCCAAATGATAGGCTGCGGACAGGCCGGCCGGACCTGAGCCAATGATGGCTACCCTTTCTTTCCTCTCAGGTAGGCAAGGCACTTCAATTTCCCTGGGGTCGAACATATCTGCAGCAAGGCGCTTCAGATCCCTAATGGCTACCGGCTCATCTACCTGGGCCCTCCGGCAGGCATCCTCGCATCCATGAGGACAAATCCTGCCAATCACACCGGGAAGAGGCAACTCTTCCATAATGATCTCTAAGGCCTCTTTATATTTACCCTCTTTTACCATCTGTACGTAGCCCTGCACATTAAGACCTGCAGGGCAAGCAAGCCGGCACGGCGCCTTGTCTGCCTTCTGAATAGCAAAGGCCCCAGGTATAGCCTGGGCATATTTCTTATAGGTGGCTTTTCTTGTGGTAAGGCCTTGGTCGTATTCACTGGGCAAAACAACAGGGCACACCGTAGCACAGTCACCACATGCAGTGCATTTTGCAGGATCAATATACCTGGGATTCTTGCGAAGGGTGACCTTGAACTGTCCCGGTTCCCCTTCCACTTTTTCTATATCAGAACACGTGATCAGATTGATATTGAGATGCCGGCCGGCCTCGACCAGTTTGGGGGAAATGATTCACATTGAGCAATCGTTAGTGGGAAACGTTTTATCAAGCTCGCTCATTACTCCGCCAATAGCGGAGGATTTCTCTACAAGGTGCACAAGGAATCCAGAATCAGCTAGGTCCAGAGAGGCCTGCATTCCGGCAATGCCGCCACCAACAACCATGACGGATCCTAGGACTTTATTTGTCATAAAAGTCTCCTTGGAAAGAATTAGGTAGTTTGGATAGTTAACAATATCGGCAGCATACTCTACTTTGGATTGACTTTCTTTGTCAATAAAAATTGGTCCGAAATCAGCTCCTAGTTCGAATTGAGGAAGAAGCCACTGTCCACACAAGACTCTTCAGCTTTCGAATACAATTTCCTATTCTGTCCTTGCTTGAAAGGAAATAAACAACTCTGTACTTAACATAGGTCCTTGAAACAGGTAGAGGACCATGATAAGGTAGCATTACATATGATTCTCATTGGTTAGTTCGCCCCTTATAACCTACATGTCCGAATCACTCTTATGCCACATCACCGTAGTACTTTTTATCTACTAATTATCATTTGGGAAACAGATGACGAAAAATAATCCTCCCCAAATCCAGATCGCCCTCATTGGTGGTGGTAATCTGTGTAAAGAGGTACTGGAAAAAACAGTCCTTGAATCGCCCCAAGACGGTATTAATGCCCGTATTAAGGCTGTAGCTGATCCTGATCCCCTAAGCCCAGGCTTGGTCTTAGCCAAGCGCCTAGGTCTTCTCACCGTAAATGACTACAGAAAGTTCTATTCACCGGAGCTGGATATTGACTTACTCATTCTCCTCACACCAGAAAAATCCCTCTTAAAGGAAATTCTCGCCACCAAGCCTTCCCATATTAGAGTACTTTCATACAACGTCTTTTGCCTATTTTGGGAAACCCTGCATGTAGAAGAACGCAAATTAAGGGAGAAAACAGAAGAATTAGAGACTATCCTGAATGGAATACAAGACTTCATCCTCGTCATAACTCCTGAAAGGACAATCCTAAATGCCAATAAGGCCTTTTTAGACGCCATGGGATACAAGAGGCAGGAAGTGATTGGAAAAAAATGTCATGAGGTGTTTCAAAAGGTGGACTACCCTTGCAGGCAAGAAGATATCATATGCCCGCTCAATGAGGCTATTCGAAATAAAAGGCCAAGCCAACAGGTCCTTACACGAATCGATCATAAAGGGCGAACAAAATACATAGAAGTAACCATATTCCCCATTTGGGAAAATAAGGGAAAGGTCCTCAAATTCATCGAAGTAAGCCGAGACATTACAAATCGCAAGGAGGAAGAGGAAAAAATCACCAAAAGGCTAGAGCAAATGGTGGAAAAGCGAACTAAACAACTCGAGGAAACTCATGCAAAACTTCTCCATAAGGACAAAATGGCCTCCCTAGGCAAACTGGCGGCCTCAGTAGTGCATGAAATAAACAATCCCATTGCGGGTATTTTGAATCTAATCATGCTGATTCAGAGGATAACCAAGGAAGATTCACTTAATCAAAACACATTTGCCAAATTCCGTGAATATTTGAACCTTATGGAAACAGAGACCAGAAGGGTGAGCAGAATTGTCTCCAACCTGCTTGCTTTTTCTAGAGAATCGAAGTTCAATCTCAAGCCTTTTGACCTCAACAAGCTTATAGAAAAGACCCTATTGTTGAATTCCAATCTCATGAAGATAAATCGGGTAACCGTGGAAAAAATGTTGGCCCCCGCTATCCCCCAGATGGTGGGGTCAGAGGATCAGCTCCAGCAAGTTTTCATGAATCTAATATCTAATGCAGTTGAGGCCATGGCATCAAAGAATGGAGGAGTATTAAGGATCAAAACGGAATTCTCGCCGCAACCAGATCAAATACGTATAGAATTTGAGGATACTGGTATAGGTATACCTCCACAAAATCTGTCCAAGCTTTTTGAGCCCTTTTTCACCACAAAGAAAAAAGGCAAAGGAGTAGGTCTAGGTCTTTCCCTGGCATATGGCATTGTCCAAGAGCACGGGGGTTCCATTGAAGTTCGGTCGGAACCAGGAAAGGGTGCTACCTTTAGGCTGGTCTTGCCCCTACGAGCCCCATCACCTAAGCACCCTAAAAATGGAGGTGTGCATGAGTGGTACAAAGATTCTTATCGTTGATGATGAGCTGATCATGCGGGAATCACTGGCAGGCTGGCTGGAACGCGATGGGCACGATGTGTTTACGGCCGCAAGCGGTGAGGAAGCACTAGAGAAGATTAAAGAAACCCACTTTGATATCATCCTTCTAGACATACGAATGGAAGGGATGTCGGGAATTGAGGCCCTTAAGCATATCAAAGAGGACGATCCAGAAGTAGCCATCGTCATGATTACGGCATATGGCTCGATTTCAACAGCCATAGAAGCCATGAAAGGTGGAGCCTACGATTATCTTTTAAAGCCCTTTGACCCCGAAGAGTTGGGCATATTGATTGAAAAAATCATAAAAGACCAGGCCAGGCAGAGGGAAAATCTTTTCCTAAGAGAACAATACAAGGATCGAATCCGATTCGAAAGCTTACTAGGTCAATCAAAGGCCATGCAGGAAATATTTGATCTAATTGAAGACATTGGTCCTACTGATTCCACAGTACTAATACTGGGCGAAACGGGGACAGGGAAGGGCCTGGCCGCGAAAGCCATCCATACCTATAGCCCGAGGTCCCAAGGACCTTTCGTGGTAGTGAATTGCGGGGCCTTTCCAGAGAACCTTTTGGAAAGTGAGCTTTTTGGATATCAGAAAGGCGCCTTTACTGACGCCAAAAAAACAAAAAAAGGGCGGCTTGAGTTGGCCCATGGCGGAACCCTCTTTTTGGATGAAATCGGAGAAATCAGCATGAGAATGCAGATTGATCTGCTGAGGATCCTGGAGGATAGGGTATTCTACCGGCTAGGGGGTACGCAGCCCATCGAGGCGGATTTCCGCGTGATAGCCGCTACCAACAAAAACCTGGACGACGCCATAAAAAGCGGGGCATTCCGGGAGGATCTCTATTATCGCTTGAATGTAATCTCCTTTACTATGCCACCTTTGAGGCAAAGAAAGGAGGATATCCCACTCTTGGCAGAGCACTTTCTGCGGCGATTTGCTCAAGAGACCAATAAGCACATCGACCAAATAAGCCGTGAGGCAATGGATGAGATGATGCTCTACGATTGGCCAGGAAACGTCAGAGAGCTTCAAAACGCTATAGAAAGGGCTGTAGTTATCGCTAAGGGGCGGAAAATTATGCCAGAGGATCTTCCCATATTCAGACAAGAACATCGAACCCCACCAAAAAGTAAATCTCTTAAGGAAGTTGAAAAGCATCATATCGCAGAAATCTTAAGAGAAACGAATTGGAATATCTCAAGAAGCGCAAAAATCCTGGGAATCGATCGCGCTACCCTTTACAATAAGATAAAACGCTATCAAATCGAAAAATCGAGTTGAGACAATTCCTGCCAAATACCATTATAATCTCGCCTATTGGTGAAATAGAGGATGATATCCTGAAGGCCATTGAAAAAGGCGTAAAAGATGCATTTGGTTATCCCACCGAAATCACCCCCTTGATAGAAAATGTGGACTTCGCTTACGATGCCCACCGGGACCAATATCATTCTACACCAATCCTGGAGAGGTTAAGTGATACAGCTCCTGCTCATTGTTTGAAGATCCTAGGCATTGTGGACGTAGACCTCTTTATTCCGATCTTGACTCATGTCTATGGAGAGGCCCAGTTGGGGGGCAAGGCATCTATTATTTCCACATACAGGCTTAAGAAAGGCATCCTTGAACCATTTAGGTCAGAGAAATATGTATGTCGGCTAAGGAAAGAAGCCGCTCATGAACTCGGCCATACCTTTAATCTAAAGCATTGCCGAGAACAGTCCTGCATTATGCATTATTGTCGCAGGATCGAGGATGTGGATCATAAGTCGGAACGATTTTGTAGATATTGTAAGATACTCCTAAATGATGAAATAAAAAGGCTAAGGGCCAAGGGCATTAAGCCTCTTCCAACTTGAAATGGGCACATAGAAACCTATTACTCAGATCTGGTTAAGAAAATTTCAGCCAGTCTTTTCCATTTCAGCTCGGGCATATTATCACACAGATCAGGGGCAATAATACCCCCGTCAGCCGCGATAGGCCCGACTGTCTCCTCAATTATGCTGACCAGTCGATTTATTTCATTTTCCATGTAGGCCATGGTTTCACCACTTATCATAAGAGCTTTCAGGTTCTGTTTTAAATCTGGACAGTGAACCGTCATCACCCATCCATCTGCATAAGGGTCGCCTACCGCATGACTTCCTTGCTCCATCAATTCTAAATTCATGGAGGTGACCACACCGCTAACCGGGGAAAGTACAGGGGCCTTATACTCTCCTTTGCAAATAGATATATCTCTTCTGCCTTGTTCAATTTCCTTTCCTATCAATGGCATTGTTATCTTGTCCAGGGGCCCTAACACACGGATAGCAAAATCATCAATTCCTATTCTGACCGATTTCTTCTCTTCCACTTTCACCCACGTATGCCCGGAATGAAAGTAATATCCCAAGGGGACCCTGAAGCCCCTGATATCCTCGGCTTCCTTTGGAATCAATTCGGCTTTGGAGGCCCATACCTCTTCAAAAAATTGATCAAAGTCACAGTGAAAGCATTCATAATCGTATGCACACTGGCGCATCTCGATTCGGCCCGTGAGGCTGTGCCTGCAAATCCTCTTTAGTCCTGACCTTCTTCTCATGGCATCTTGCCAGCTTATTTGTTTTCCTTGGCCAACCCTCTTCTTCATTCCTAAATCATACTTACAGGTAGTACAGTCATAATAATTATTGCAGCTTTTGAATTCCACCACACCTGCCTGCATCCATACGCACGGGTTTTCTACGCTGGCCTTTTTGTCTGGCTTTATCACCCACACCTGTCTACCCAGTACCGTACTGATATCCGCATTCTGATCCAAATCTGATTCTCTGCCTAACCGATAACTTGAGCCGTATCCAAGCCTGCTTCTTTTCCCCTTCTCAATATCTTTGGCCATCTTCCTATCTCCTTTCAAACAAGGTTTATTTATAAATAGAGCAATACCCATGCCACGGCCAGCTACATATAGATAACCCTATCTGATCATTGCTATTTTACAAAGGAACCTCCCAAAAACTACTTAAAGCCCATCTTTAACCCGAAGCCCTCGTGTTTAAATCTGCCACACTTTGCCACTAGGCTTGTTAACATCTCTTGCAAATTTGCTAGTTTTAATTAATTATATAAGTCTGTTATTCATATGCTGAAATATTCAACACTCAATCGTATTTCTCAACACGTGATTCGGACGAGTAACTATCTGGTCATAATCTTCGGGGAATGGGAATGACGGTTTCTTATCCAATTATTCTTGCCCATGGCATTTGGCCGTTTCATAGGGTCTTGCCTTTTCTTTTTGACTCCGACAACCAGGAAAAGGACGATCGCCACTATTTCCGGAAAATCCGCTCATTGTACATACAAAACGGTATTGAGGCATTCCATTCCCGCACGAGCTGGGGAGGTGAACTTGAGCGGAGGGCTGCTGATTTGAGAAAGGAAATCCTGAAATTCACCAACAATTTCAAAAAATACCCCAAGGTCCACATCATAGCCCACAGCATGGGAGGGCTGGATGCCCGATGGATGATCTATAAGTATCAAATGGCCGAAAAAGTGGCCTCTCTTACCACCATTGGGACGCCACACCATGGTAGCTCCTATGCTGACAAGGCCCTCCGGCGCTTTGGCTGGCTTATCAGTGCTGCACTGAAACCCGGGCTCGACCTACGAGGATCTCTCGCATTGACTCGCGCCGCTTGTCGAGACCGCAACGAACTGCTCCGACCTTATGAAGAAAAAAACGGGGTCCTTTACAGGACCATTGCAGGAACTCAATCCATTGAACACATCTTCGCACCCCTCAAGCGCTCATATCGTATTATATGGAAGGAAGAGGGAGAAAATGATGGCCTCGTATCCCTTGAATCTGCCCTCTGGAAAAGGGAATATTTTCTTAAACAGATTGATGCAGACCACTTGAATCAAATAGGGTGGTGGGATGGCGGCCGTGCAATGGGCACCACTGATAAAAGGGTATTTGATGAAAATATCCAGGAGTTTTATTTGGGCCTAGCCATGAGTTTGCCAAATTAGGCATAGGCCTAAGGAGCCGGGACAAGTGATTAAATAAGGGGGTGTTGGCATGAAAGAAAAAATAGAAATTGTGGAAGGCGACATCACCAAACAGCAGGTGGATGCCATTGTTAATGCAGCTAATACATCACTTCTTGGTGGAGGAGGAGTAGACGGGGCCATCCACAGGGCGGCTGGTCCGGAGTTGTTGGAGGAAACCCGCAAAATAGGCGGATGTCCCACTGGCGAGGCTCGGGTAAGCGGTGGCTACAGGTTGCCAGCCAAATGGGTAATTCACACCGTGGGACCGGTGTGGAGAGGTGGAAACCGTAATGAGGATGAATTACTGGCAAGTTGTTACAAAAATAGCCTGAAGGCAGCCGTGGAGATCGGGGCGAAGACCGTGGCTTTCCCCTCCATAAGCACTGGTGCCTATGGTTTTCCGTTGGAGCGGGCAACAAAAATTGCCTTTACGGAAACCAAAAAGTTTCTTGAAAAGGACGACAGGATTGAAAAGGTAATCTTTGTGTGTTTTGGCAAGGAGGCATTCAACACCTACAAAAAAATCTTTGATCAGATATTTTAGTCTTCGCCTATCCCTTATCTTTGGGCCCTTGGCCTTGTACACTGTCTGCCAGAGCACCTAAAACCCAAGGGCCTCACTTACCAATATCACCGAGATATCCGTAAGCATGGGTTTTCGGTGAAGTATGGTGGTGATCCGGCAGATACGCTGGGGGGAATTGCAGTCATTACATACCCCGGTCTCGGCGCAGGGGGTTGACATGCCCAGGCTCTTTGCTCTCATGGGTCCTGCCACTTCCTTTATCCTGGCCAGGGCAGAATGAAGATCGGGCCTGACCTTGTTCATTCCAGCAACAATTACGACCTTTTTGGGCCCAAAACTCATGGCATTGGTTCTATTGCCAATTCCGTCCACATTTATAATTTCACCTGTTACAGAAATGGCATTGGCACTGCATAGAAAACAATCGCATCGGCCTTGCTGGAGGCGGATGTCGAGGTCCTCTTCTTTAGACAGTCCTTCTTGCCAGTGGTCATATATGGTCTTTCCCTTTTCCTTAAGCCTTTCCACCAAACCAAGCGCCCTAATGGTATCAGATCCACCAAAACCAAAGCTCTCGTATCCCTTGATCAGGCTTAAAACCAGATCCCGGGCCTCTTCCTCTGATGCCACAAAATGTGCATCAAACCCATGGTTCTTAAGGTTTTTGACACACTCCTGTCCCAGCTTCTCCCACAACCAACGTTGATATTCATTCACTGCCCCTTCCCTCCTTTGCTTTATTCGGTCTGTTTGGTTTATTGAGTCTATCTGGTCCGTTGAGTCCATCGGCTCTACTGAATTCACTGAGCGCTGGATATTGAGCGCCTGCCTGCCGTAGCCATGGCATAGGCAGGTTCACCGCTCACCGTTAACCGTTAAAATCCATCCTTCAACATTCGTGATTCGTTATTCGATATTCATTATTTGCTCTTTTGTATGTCTAACGCCTTTTGCCTTTATCCTTTTGCCTAACGCCTTCTCACTACATTCCAGCCCTAACCTTGATCAACTCTGCAACTATGCTCACGGCTATCTCCTCAGGGGTTTCGGCGCCGATCTCCAGTCCTATAGGAGAATGAACCCTCTTCAGGTCATCCTGGGTGAACCCCTCCTCCAGAAGTTTATCGTATATCATGTCTCTTTTCCGCTTGCTCCCTATCATGCCCACATACCTTGCGCTGGTCTTCAACGCCTGGGCAAGTACATCCTTATCATGCATATGTCCGCGGGTTACAATCACTAAGAATGCATCTTTATCGATCGGCAGACCTTCCACAGCCCCTTTAAAGCGCATCAAATGGACCTCATCGGCATCAGGAAACTGCTCTTTGCGTGTAAACTCCTCCCGATCATCCACCACCACTACCCTGAAGCCCACGCGTGCAGCAAGAGGCACAATCTGCCTGGAAACGTGGCCCCCTCCAAACACATAGAGCACAGGGTTTGCCGCAACAGGCTCCAGAAAAATATCCAGCGAATATCCCTGTCCACGTTCGACAGGTATCAACCTGGGGCTTCGAGTATCCAGTATGGCTGCCATTTCATGGGAAACAATCTCCTCCAACCACTCCATATCCGAGACTTGGCCGATTGTCTGCCCATCGTCTCGTACCAGGAGTTTGGGAACCCGGTCACCCTCCCACATGGTAGGATCAAGGACAGTGGCAACAACGGCCTTGCCCCCCCTTTTCTCAATGGCCGCCACCTCTTGAAAAATGGGCACATGCGATGGGCCGGACACAGGCTCAATAAATACTTCTGCCTGCCCACCACATAGCATATCACTTTGCTCTACGTCTTTGCCCTTAAGAACCAAGGAAAGCCTCCTGGGAAGCCCTGTCTCAAACACCTTTGCTGCTTCTCGGATTGTACGTACCTCAAGCAGGCCTCCTCCCACAGTACCCACTATAGACCCATCTGCCATAATAAGACACTGGGTACCTACTCCCCGGGGCGCGGGGCCTGCCTGTTTGACAATAGTGGCCAGTGCACAGGTTTTACCCTGCCTTACCGCTTCCTTGAGCCCAAGATAAATCTCTTTCATTATATTTTCCTCTATTACCTATGGACCTGATAGATCCCTTCTTTGACAGAACCAAGCACGAGACGGCACTTGCCCGCAAGAATGCCCACCAACTCATCAAGCCATGTACGATCTTGGACCAGGTCCACCTTGTTCAAGAAGATAATCCGGCGCGCCCCTTTGGGGCAACCCTGGAACAATCCCCTTTGGTGTTGCAGCAATCGCGCAAGTATGACTGGCTTCAAGAATTCCCCCTGCCTTGCACCTGTAAGCTCCATAAACCGTTCGGCTCGAAATACCCACTCATCGGTGCAGGGCTTGCCAAGGGCCTCCAGGCCGGCCATGGCCACCACCACCGTCGCTGTTCGCGGAATTACCGGCTCATACCTGGCCGGGGCCTTTACCGGCCTCCCGGCAGCGCCGTCAGCCTCCAAGATCAGATAGTCAACCACCCTGTCCCGGAAAAGCCTGTCAGCCAAGGTTGGGCTAATCCCTTGAAGCTTCCCCGAAGCCAATCTCTCCCCGGCAATGAAGGCATAATGGTGCCTGTCCAGCACCTGCACAAGCTCTTCTTTCCACTGTGGTCCTGAGCCCTCTAAGATCACACTGGGCGCCTTTTGGGCCTGTTGCTCCCATACCTTTGTGGTAGTGGAGGTCAAAACAGTTGAGCCTTTGGCCTTAAGCTGGTCGGCCAAGGCAAACATGACCGTGGTTTTACCCCCGCCCCCCACCAGTGCCACATGATCCCTCGCCCTAAGCCCCAGGGCCTCGGCCAGATCCCTTGTCTCTCTTCTCAAAGTTTTACAACCTTTTCATACAAACTTACACTTTTGGCCAAAATCGCTTCTTTCACCACAGGCAGGAGAACGGCATGT
>Ga0180301_10001662_pt1 | contig 17464 bp, 13 predicted proteins | sample GuaBasSediGuay16_FD_121797 | JGI IMG/M metagenome (GOLD analysis project Ga0180301, IMG submission 121797) | Subseafloor sediment microbial communities from Guaymas Basin, Gulf of California, Mexico - Guay16, Core 4569-2, 12-15 cm | ecosystem: Environmental > Aquatic > Marine > Hydrothermal... | reverse complement strand
TTTCGAGACGGTGCGGCCCGTCATATCGATGACGTCGATAGTATAATGCCCCGGCGTGTGGACATCGAACCAGAACGCTGTCGCGGCGTTGAATGGGTTCGGCCAGTTCCGCCCGAGCCGGAACGTTTTAGGGGTTGTAACCCAGTTTTCCTCGATATAATCGTAGAGCGTGTCTCCGGAGTATGCGTAGTGCATCAATTCGTCCTTACCCATTCTCCAATACATAGCATCGCACAATGTAGCCGGCGCGCCCTCCGGTTCTTCATAAGGCCATAGCCCGGCTTCGGTATCGAGTATAAACGACAGATGGACGTAGTCGTCTATGCGTTCGGCGAGGGTTATGTCTATTTCGCTGGAGCAGGCGTAGGCGGAACAAGCCGGAGTGAACGTATTCGATATTATAAACGGGTCCGACCAGAAACTGCTGTCCGGACAGTAGACCGCGCAGTAGATTTCCGAGTTACTGTAGCCGTCGTCGGACCAGTCGAGTTGAAGTGATTCCTCTTCGCACCACCAGTATTCGCTATGAATCTGTTCCCAGAAAACGAATATATTGCCGTCGTCGTCGATGGATATCTCCGGTTCCTGTGAGTATCCTATGTGGGACAAACCGCTGTTCGAGGGGCACGCGCCTTGCCAGATTGGGTCGAGAACGACAGTATCGATATCCCCCGTTCTTTCGCTCCAGTGGCATATCATCGATACACAGAGTGCGGCGGAGCTGCAGGGTGCCTCGCACGCAAATTCCCAACCTTCGTATGGAGTCAATAGAACCGCAGACCAGACTACGTGAGCGAAACCGTTGGGGTCGAAAGTAATGTTCAGGTCCGTAGGCCTGTCATAGACTGCGTAATAGACATCGACCGTCTCCGGCGGAGTAACCGTAGTATCGAGATACCATCCCCGATACAGGCTGTCGTAATACGCTTTATTGACGTGCGCTATATGGTCGGGAGTAATCGTATCGGGAGTCGTCCACGATTCTCCCATATCCTCGGAATAGCGAATCATTATAGCGGCTGCGTCGAAGATAGTCGCATAGTAGGTATATCCATCGGGGCTTAAAGTTGTGCAGTAGCACGCGTCGTTATAAGCGACTGTGTCGTGACGAATATACGCCATTGCGAGTCTGTTGCCGGTTGTTCCGACATATGAGCTTATATCGGCGGTAATTCCAATCTGGTCGTCCTCGATTTCTACGGGCGGCTCGAAAATCATCTCGGAATAGTCGCCCCATATAGGTTTAATATAACCGCGATAGTAGATAAGCCTGCTGCCAACCTCTTCGCCGGCGACGTGATAAGTATCGTTGCTAACTGTGCTTAACAACCATAAAGAGGTGTCTATTTGAGCTATTTTCGGCCAGATAACCACACAATCGAACGTGGTATCGTCGGGATGGTAATACGGCTCGATTGGAGGTTCTGGAGTAATAAAAGAGCATCTCATATCGCCACCCATCATATAATATACTCCATCGATACCGATATTAGTTCCGAATTCGGAGCCATACTCCTGGTCGTGAAAGGACACGGTTGGCACTGTATGTTCGTCGTCTATCGAGATAGTTGTGTATCCGGCGCGGTCTCGGTGGTCCACGCGAACGCCGTCGCCGCCGCAAAGCCAACCGGTAGGATGTTCCGTGGTTCCGACCGAATCGATATGGAAATAGTTATATTTCACGACGCGGCTTGTCGAGCCGGGGTCCAGACCGTCCATCCAGGCGAAATGCACTCCACCTTCGGGGTCGACAGCTATCATACGCCCTTTCGTTGTATTATGTTGCATATCGTAATACGTATCGCCGGCTTTGTAGACTGGTTTGTTAAGATACGGTGCCCATGGCGGTATAGTATCGATAGCCATAGGTGCAAACGAATGGGAATAGTCGATTGCTGGCCGCGGTAGTTTGGGCATCGGGCGAGCCGGTTGGAGTTCGGGCCTCCGTGCGTCGTCGGCGGTGCCGGCGGCGAGAACAACGGCCGCGGTTACCGCTATCACGGCGACTAAAAGAATAATCCTGCGCATCCTTACCTCCTTGGTTGGTGGAATTAAACTACTGGTTTTCTGGTTTCTATCCATACAAATATATATCTACTTTCGCGATTACTCAAGGGAAATTTTATTTTCTTTTGCAAGTTTTTCCAAAAGCTCTATTTTTTCTGAGGCTGGAATGAAGTCTTTATCGAGTTTTAACGCTTGTTGAAACGTTTCGTAAGCCTCGAAATATTTTTCCTGGCGGGCATAAACCAGGCCGATATTGTATAGTAATTCCGGGGATTCGCCACCCAATTCGAGCGCTTTCTGGAAAGCGACAAGCGCATTTTCGGTATTCCCGGTTCTTTCCAGAACAGTGCCTAAACCTGCCCACGCTTCCGGCAAATCGGGGACAAGCTCGACGGAACGGACGAGGTTTTCGAGTGCGGCGCCGTATTTTCCCCTGCTATTTTGTATCAAACCCAGGTTGTAGAATGCGTAACCCATCAACACAGAATCCGCGACAGAGCCGGCGGCTTCGACGGAGTAGATACCGCTAAGTTCATACTGGCGAATTACCGCCGGTGCGGATGGATACGCCGCTTTTGAAAATATGTTTTCCGCTAGAGTGGTGTCCCCGGTTTTCAGGGCTGCCGTTCCCGCGATGAGCATAAGGCGGCGGTCGAGTGAATCCAGCTCGAAACCGTTTTTTGCTACCGCGAGTGCGGAATCGTATAACCCGAATTCCAGCAGACTTCGAGAATAAATTATATACGCCGCGATATTGAATGGTTCGACCTCGACCGATTTGTTACCATACTCGATAGCCTCGGCGGTATCCGAACGGAATCGGGCTAAAACACCGATATTGGCCATAGCCGAGGAAACCTGTCCGCCGATTTCGATTTCTTTCAGAAAGAATGCTCTGGCGGATTCTGGGGCGCCGCGGCGATAGGCGATTACCCCTCGATTGAGGTTCGTGCGGTCGATGTTCGGAAAAGCGATAGTCGCATTCATAAACGCGGAATCTGCGGCTGGGAAATTCTTCTCCCGCATATACAGGCTCCCCAATCCGAACCAGCTTTCGGCTTTTCCGCGAGCGGTAAAGCCGTGCCCCGGCGCGAGGACGGTTATAAACGATATCGAGACAGCGAGAGGAATAGCCCACGCAAAAAGGGAGATTTCTCGTTTCCGTATTGCATCTATCGCGCGGACAATCCCCGCCGCACCTATCGGAATAACCCCTACGAGAAGCGGAAGACGAAACCTCGCGTTGACAAAAAACAGCACGATTGTCGCGCCGTAGATAATCAACCATAGCAGAAACAACCGGGTAGCCCTTTCTTTCCAAATAAACGGGAGTCCGAATGCGGCGAGGATTAATAACAATCCCCAGCCGAACGGTGAATACAGAACCGGTGAAAACCGCCTGATGAAGTGCGGGCTGCCGTTGTTGCCGTGTTCCGCCGACGACGAAAGCAAAGCGATTTTACGCGCCAGTAAGCCGAGTTGCAAACCCGGATTTTCCCGAGCGAAACGGATAGCTTTTTTTAGATAGAAACGGTCCATTTCGCCGACAGTAAGGCTGCGCCCGGTTTCGTGTTCGGCGGAAAGCCAGGCCTCGCGGATAGTCCAATCGCCACCGTAACCGGGAAGTGTCGGGGTCATACCGTCGGTTTCCGGGTTATTGCCCAGATATAGATTCAGTCCGCCTTGAGCGGCTACCGGCACTACTTCGCCGCGGGCGGCGTTGTGGATGAATACCGGCAAAAGCGGAATAACGATGCCGATAACTACAACCACAACCGGTTCGAGCCAGTGTTTTTTACCCTTCTGAAGCGCGAGCCAGATTATCAAAAACGGCGCGACAGCGATTATATTCGGGCGGGTTATCGCGAAAATACCGATAAATAATCCGGTTAGAAGAGGAAACCGGCGTTTTTGGCTATCGGCGGTTTTTAATAGATAAATCATTATAGCTGCGCCGAACGGGATTAACAACCAGTCTAGAAGTAACCGGGACTCGAATAGCGCGGGCATCGGTGAAAAAGCCGCAATAAGTCCGGCGATAAGGCCGATACGCCAATCGCGGAACGCCATTCTGGCGAGAACGGCTATCAAAACGCAGCCGACAACGCCAATCGCGCTTTGAATTATTACCGGAAACCAGGGACCGTCACCAAAAATGGAATATATCAACCCTAGCAGATAGGGATAAAACGGAGCGCGGAAAAAGGCTGTCGGGAAAGCGAGATTTCCCGAAGCGATGGATTTCGCCCATATATGGTGGTATAGCTCGTCGAGGGCAGGCGTTCTGAAATACGGGGTTTTCGACCAGAAAAAAAGGTGTGCAGAACGGTATATTACCGCCGCCAGCGCGACAGCGATATCGGCAAGAACGGTTTTATTTGGGTTTTCCGGTCCCGTAAATCGGTATCCTTAACGATATAGAAAAGGCCGGGAATTCCCCGGCCTTATTTTTAACGAATATTCGGGTTCTATTTTACAAGAATCATCTTTTTGCTTATCGTTTTCTCCCCCGCCGTTAATCTGTAGAGGTAGACGCCCGATGGCAGTTCCTGTCCGCGGTCGTTGCGTCCGCTCCAGATAATCCGGTGCGTTCCGGCCTTCATATTATCGTCGAGAAGCGTAGTAACGCGCTTTCCGAGAACGTCATAAACGGCTAACTCGACGACGCCGTCTTTTGGAAGGTCGAATTCGATAGATGTCGCCGGATTAAACGGGTTCGGGTAATTGTCCCTCAAAGCGAGTTCTTTAGGCAGTCCGGGGTTTTGGTCGTCGATACCAGAAACGCCTGTGATAATCGCGCGTATCATCAGGTCGAGGGCATTATATGGTTCACCGGCGTCCTCGCGTAAAAACAGGGTATCGGTGCCGAGAATAGCCCATCCCCAGCGGTCCACAGGGCTCGTAATATCGACCCCGACAACAGGCATCTTATCGGCTACGGAAGTTCCGATAAAGACGTAGAACATAGTATCGGGCAGTGCGACCGGGCTGGTCGACAGGTCTATAGTAACCCACGAGCCGTCGATTGAATCGGATACTATGGTATGCGATTCATTATAGAGTATATCGCCGCCGGATGGCAGTTCCAGATTGTGATTAAGCACGAGTATCTGCGCGGGGCCGTTATATATAGTGAAGAACTTAATATGAGTTAGTTCCATATCGTCCAGTGCGCTATCGCGCAGAAAATTCCCGATAGCGTTCCCGACATCGAGGCCGCCGCCGATATATTTAACACCGGAGGCGTCGTCGTTGACTCCGTCGTCCCAGCCGAGTTCGCGGACGTTCGGTCCGGGCACTGTGAATGTCGCTACGATAGTGTCGTTCGAATTATCGAGGTCGGTCGAGAGGTCGGTCCACGCTTTAATAGTATAGTCTCCCTGGAGATTTAACATTTTAGTGGCGAAAACGGTGCTAACCGCGCCGCCATCGATAGTCGGCCTCGGCCAGAGCGTAAGCGTGCTCTCGCTCGCATCGGGGTATGTCAATGTTCCGTAAACCTGGACCATCGATTCGGTCGACATTCCCTCGTTGGCGACCTCGATGGTAAAGCGTCCGTATTCGCCGAGGTTCAACGGGCCGGCGGCGGCTTTTGTCAGAGCGACATCGTGCAAAAGGGCATAGCGACCGCAAACAACCACATCGTCGATATACAAATGCTTCGACGAATCTGGCAGACCATCGGCCCTGGAGATAAACATTATTCGAATATCGTGCCCAGCGAACTGGCGCATCGAGTTGGTCATATCGCCGTAAAGAGCCGCCTCGGTTTGCTTCCTCCATACCGTATCGCAAATGTCCGGACGGTAGTAATTGCTGATAATCCACACGGTAGTGTCGGCTGTGGAGTCGATAATATGAACCTGGAAGAAGTCGTCGAGATAACCGTCGCTATCGGGGTCCGAATCGGTATATTCGCATTTGTGGTAGAAATAGATATTCCCTGCAAAGGTATCCGGGATATGTATCATCGGAGAGATAAGGGATGCATAAGATTCGCAATACGCTTTGGACATTGCGGACTTCGCCCCGGAATAGGCTTCCGTGTCGGTGTGCTGCCATGTCCGCAGAACGCGGCCCTGGTCGAATGTCGGCGTTCCACTGCCGTCGTCGTAAAGAAGCGTGTCCATACTGTCGGTTATCGCAATCTCATCGACGAGCCAGCCGAACATAGCGGGGTCGTAACTGGTTGGGTCGTGTGTCGGGCCGGTGCTAAACATCATATCCGACGCGAAAGCAAAGCGGATGATGATATTATCGCCGGCGAACGCCGATAAATCGCAAATAACCGGCTCGTAACCGACTCCGCCCGATGGGTGTTCGCCCCACCATCCGGGGTATCCGGTGCCTAAACCACAGAAACCGAACGCCCACGAACTCTCGCATTGATAAGCCGGAGAGCTTGGTGTGAGCGGGGACCAGCTACCGCCGCCGTCGTCGGACACCAAGACCGCGGCGCAATCCCACGCATCGTAACCGTAGGGATATTCGGCGGGGCCTCCCGGCTCGCAGTAGAGTTTATGCATAAATGTTAAAAGCGGCGTTCCAATAGGCGAACCGGGAATAGCGACCTCAGGCATATCCATATATTGAAGCCAGCCGTCGTTGTAACCGTTATAACCCGTTCCGCCGACATCGAGAGTGCCGCACCAGTAGCTTATGCTGTCGTAGGACATAAAGGTATCGGCGTGCCAGTAGGTATCGGTGTCGTCATACCAATAAAGGTCGCTTGCTTCCCATTCGAACGTGCCCTCGAAATCCTCGAAGAACAGCGTGTCGGTCTGAGCAAAAACGTAACTTACCAGCGCTAGCAAGCCGACTACGAATAAAAGCTTTTTCATCGTTCCTCCTTATCGATTGTCGTTTAATTTCGGAAAACCAATCTCACCAATCTAAAATTTATTCTAATATAAAGAATACACCTGTATTATGTCAAGAATGAAATTAAATTTTGAGGAGTTTCCGAGTTTCCCAAAAATTATCATCCCCCTCGTCTGCCTTTGTTCATCTTTTCCCGGCGAGAGAAGCTATAAGCCTATGGTTTTAATCGTTGGAAACGCAATTCCGCTGTAAATTTAAGTTTCTGCGGACCCTATTCGGCCGCTGGCGCGGGTGTAGGGTGGTGTCCCGGAGGGGGTTTTTGCGCGCGGAATGATATAGCCGCTTACATAACCGCGCATAGCAAAAACCGTGACAGCGAAATTTCCTTGGAAAAATCACAAATTAAAAGATATCAGACATCCTATGTCAAAATGGCAAATCATTTTGCGCTGATAATATGTCGGTTTTACAGGATAGCCCCTTTTCAATAGCTTACTGAAAGCTAAAAACGATTCGAGAACTCGGTCTCGATTTTGGCATTCGTTTTGCAAAATTAACCTGCACGTGAACTCTAAACAAACGAGTAACTATGAATGTTCTAATAGCGGAGGACGACCACGCCGCGGCAGAGACGTTGCGAGAATATCTTGAAACGAACGGTTTCAGTTGCGCTATCGAAAACGATGGAATCGGCGTGCGGAAACACTTTTCGAAAGATTTTCAGGCGGTCATACTCGATGTTATCTTGCCCGCCGGTCCCGGGGGATTAGAACTTCTGGTCGAGGTCAAGGAAAGATACCCCGACATAAAGGTGTTCGTTGTCAGCGGTTTCAATATCCCCGAAACGAGAGTCAAAAGCCTCGAACTGGGCGCGGATTTCTTTTTCCCAAAACCACTCGACCTTAAACTGTTGCTGAAACATCTACAAAATTCTAAAAATTGAAATCCGCCGCAAATAGCGGAGGTATGAAATGTATAAGCAGATAAAAGGCACAGGACTTATAGTGTTAACATTGGTGCTCGGAGCCGTTCTCGGCGCAATTTTATCGTCGAATATCGATTTGCCTCTCAAGCTGAATATCGACAGGAACGTCGGCGGAGTCGTGTTTGCAGAGGAACGTCCGGTCGGTAGATTCGTTGGCGAGGACATTTTCGCCGATGTCGCCGAGAAGGTTATGCCGGTCGTGGTTACGGTATATTCGGAGCAGACCATAAGGGTCCGCAGGCCGGATTTCTGGTTCGGCCCCGATGACGATTTCTTTCGGCGTTTTTTCGACTGGCCCGATTATTCCGGGCGCAGGCGCGATGTTCCGCAGTTCGACGAATATACCCAGCGCGGCCTCGGTAGCGGTGTCGTTGTTACTCCCGACGGTTATATACTAACCAATAATCATGTCGTATCAGGCGCAGACGATATAAAAGTGAAGGTCGGGGACGAAACCTACGAGGCTGAAATTATCGGTTTCGACGATAAGACCGACCTCGCGGTTCTGAAAATCGAGCCGGATGAACCTCTGGCTGCCGCTGTTCTCGGCGATTCCGAGGATATTCGCATCGGCCAATGGGTGCTGGCGATAGGCCACCCGTTCGGCCTCGACCATACGGTTACAGCGGGGATTATCTCGGCGAAAGGCCGTAACCATATGGGAATAACCGACTACGAGGATTTCCTGCAAACCGACGCGGCTATCAATCCGGGCAATTCTGGCGGTGCGTTGGTAGACCTTGACGGTAATGTTATTGGAATAAACACCGCTATCGCATCGCGCACCGGCCAATATAGCGGGGTCGGTTTCGCTATCCCCGTGAATATGGCCAAATCGATAATGAACCAGCTTATCGAGTTCGGCAAAGTCGTCAGAGGATATATTGGTATCGGCATCCAGGACGTTACCCCGGAACTCGCGGAGGCTTTCGACCTGAACGAGCCGAAGGGGGTTCTCGTTACGCAGGTTTTGCCGGATTTGCCGGGTGAGAAAGCCGGACTCAAACAAGGGGATATCGTTATCGAACTCGACGGCAAAGAAGTGAAAGACGCCTCGGACCTTAGAAATAAGATTTCCGCCACACCGCCCGGAACCGAAATAAACCTTACTATTGTCCGGGACGGCAAAGAAAAGAGAATAGACATAACTCTGGCCGAATTGCCCGGTGTAGAGGAACCGGATGTCGAAATAACGAAAGACGACGATATCCCGAATCTCGGTATGGAACTTGCGAAAGCAGACGAGAACGATATCGCGCCTTACGGTTATTCCGGCGGATTGGTTATCGAGAACGTGAAACCGGGGTCACCTGCCGCCGCAGCCGGCCTATCTCCCGGCGACTTGATTTTCGAGGTCAACCGCAAACGGGTGAAATCGGTTAGCGAATATAACAAATTATTGGCGAAATCCCTCGAGGGCAAACCGATATTGCTCCTTGTTGGGAAGGACGGCGGTCTTAGATATATCGCTGTCTCGAGGGGAGACGAATAAAGGGCTATTTGAACGAATTCGAACTGTTTTTCTTTGAAATCGATTTAGGGGCCGTAATTTCGGACTTTAGGAATGAACCTCCTTGGGTTTCGGAATACAGCCCCGCTTTTAGACGGGGACGGATTCTCCGAAACGGGTAATTTGTAAAGTCAGATTGCGAAAGCGGCGGATGCGGTCTAACTTAACCACTCATATCGGATATCCGTTCCCCGTATTTTGAGTTTTTAAAATAAAAGCAACTGTTTTTTACGACGGTTGACTAAAGATACATAAGGAGAGCGATGGTAGCGATATTGCTTGCAACGTTCGTGATTGTGTGTTCTGCATTCGCGCAGACCGATTCTATCTCCGACAGTTCGAGCAGCGTTACGGAATGGGGTAATGTAGAGATAGAAAGCGAGATATCGGCGGATTCTCTGCCTCAAAACGATACACTGGAATTTACGATAAGGGTAAAAATATATGGCAACCCGGACGATTATGCTATGGCCGACCCGGGAAACCCGACCGTTTCTAACCTGAAACTGCGAGGCGCATCTCAGGCGAACAGAACGGAAGGCGTGAACAACGAAATAGTACTGTTTAAGGAATACCGCTACTCATATACTCCGATGAGTATCGGAATGGCGTATATCAACCCGGTCAGAATGCAGTATGTCTATGTTCCGAATGGAACCAGCCACGACCTCGCTACCAATAGACTGGAGATAAAAATAACGGAGAGCGTTCTTCCGCCGAAACGGATTAAGATTGTCCCGATTATCGCGCTTGTCGCGGCTATCTTGATAGGAGGCGGCATTATAGTATGGTTAGTTCTGAGGTCGCGGAAAAAACCGGAAATAGTAGAGGATGTATTTATTACACCAGAACAGAAAACCCGCGATTCGCTTCGAGACCTGAGAAAATCTTTTGCCGGCGAACCGGAAAGGCTTATAAACGAACAAGCCAAGCTCATTAAAGAATATTTCGACGAGCGTTACAGGGAATGCGCGGAAACCGTTTCCGATGAGGAGCTTTTAGAATGTCTCGAAAGAAAAGGGGTGCCCGGAACGGTATTGACGAATTTAAGCAACGCGTTGCTGGTTTGTAATCAGGTTCGATTTGCGGGACATAGCGCATCGCGGGCGGACGCCGAAACGGTCGAACTTGGATTGGAATCGCTGCTGTCCTACAACGAAAAGCCGAAAGAAGATACCGACGATATCGACAAAACCGATGAAGAACCCGAAAAGATAACATAATCTCGCAGGAGGATATCGATGAACGAGGAAATCCAGAAACTTAACGAGCGAATAGAGGCCGAGTCGCAATTTGTGGATGATATTCAGCGGGAATTCTCGAAAGTAATAGTCGGGCAGAAATACCTTATCGAAAGATTATTGCTCGGACTACTCGCCGACGGCCACATTCTTCTCGAGGGTGTTCCCGGATTAGCAAAAACTCTCGCGGTGAGCACGCTCGCGGATACCATCGACGCCGGTTTCCAGCGGATACAATTCACACCCGACCTTCTGCCGGCGGACTTAATTGGAACGCTCGTTTTCAATCAGGCCGATGGTTCGTTTTGCACGAAAAAAGGACCTATATTCTCGAATATTATTCTCGCGGACGAGATAAACCGTGCGCCCGCCAAGGTTCAATCCGCACTTCTGGAGGCGATGCAGGAACGACAGGTTACTATCGGCGAGGAAACGTTCAAGCTGCCCGCGCCATTTATGGTTCTGGCTACCCAGAACCCTATCGAGCAGCAGGGGACATATCCGCTTCCGGAAGCTCAGATAGACCGTTTTATGATGAAGGCTATCGTGGATTATCCTAATAAAGACGAAGAGCGCGAAATAATCCGGCTACACGGGAAAATACAGGAGCCGAAGGCGGACCGGGCTGCCGCACCCGAGCAGATAATAAAAGCTCGTAATGTTGTGCGGGATATCTATATCGACGAGAAGATAGAGACCTACATCCTCGACCTGGTTTTCGCAACACGAAATCCAGCGCATTACGGATTAGACGAACTTACCGAGCTTATTCAGTATGGAGCGAGCCCCAGAGCATCGCTTTATCTCAGGATTTGCGGTCAGGCTCACGCTTTCCTAAACAGGCGCGGTTATGTTACGCCCGAAGACATACGGTCTATTGCGATGGACGTTCTTCGCCATAGGGTAATAGTAACCTACGAGGCCGAAGCCGAGGAGATAACGTCAGAGGATGTTGTTCGCAAGGTTCTCGGCGCTGTGCAGGTGCCATAAGAAAACCGGCAGGATGTTGCAGAATCGAGACTTTCAAAAACTGTCAATTTTATTAAGGGGTTTCGGAAGAGGAGATAGATGGCCGAATTTAAAGAACCGTTTTTACCTCCCGACGGAGGAACGGGCTCGTGGGAAAGCGAGTATTTTAGCGTTCCGCTTGAAAGTGAAACTGAAAGCCATATTAAGACACCGGCGCTTGTTCAGGCTTTTTTATTTCTCGCGGTGGTTATCGTCGTAGCTTTCTTTTTCACCGCGCAGATGATTACCGAGGGCCGTGTTGGTTGGTTTATGCTTTTTACGGCCTTTGCGCTGATGATACTCGTAAGTTTCGGTGTATATGCCATAAACCGTATTAATCGGCAGGCCGTTCATTTCAAACAACTGCTGAATATCGACAGAACGACCGGTCTGTATAGTTCGGTTTTTATGATGGAGGAACTCGACAGGTTAGTCGCCCAACCGAAAGGCAATCTTGTTCTCATTTTTCTCGACCTCGACGAATTGAAGACCTATAACGACAAATACGGTCACCGCGCGGGGGATAAACTTATACGCGACTCGGCAGAGGCCCTTATGGACGCTATCGTCGGTAGAGGGGTCGGTTTCCGCTATGGCGGCGACGAGTTTGTGGCGGTTCTTAACGATGTTTCAATCGACGAGGCTTTGAGTATGGCGAAAAGAGTCCACAGGGCTTTCGAGAACAGGGAGATTTCTGCATCTATAGGGGTCTATCCCTGGCGCCCCGGATTGTCCGCCGACGAGTTTCTTCACGAAGCCGACAAAGCGATGTATATCGCGAAGCGCTCCGGGAAAGGACGCGTCTTTTTCGGAGGCGCCGAGATTGGCGGCACTATGGATGCGCTTCAAAATCAATTAATAGACTGAGAAAGGAATAAGAATGCCGAGACCAAATATAAATATATTCATAGCTTTTGCGGCGGTTGCCGTTTCTATCATCGCTGCCGAAGATGTTACCGAAACCACTCCCGAGCGACTCGGTCCGGCGCTCGGCATAACGAGCACTCCGCTCGCAGTCGGTTACCGTATGTCTATGGGTGGACATTACAGTTTCGATTTAATGTTACACGTTCCAGAGTATATCAAAACCGCAAACGAAGGCTCCGGTTTCGAAATCGGAACGCTTGTAGGTTATAACATTCCGATGAGAATCGAGGAGAATATCGCGTTCGTAATCAGGCCGCAACTCGATATCACCTATATTACAGAATCAGAAGAAATCGGCAACGATACCTACGATACGAAGACCTGGAGCGTTAGGCCGGGCGCGTTCGCCGGTATCGAGGTTTTTCTCGAGGAAGTCGGAGTTCCGAACGTAAATTTCGCGCTCGGTTTTACGGCCGGAATGGAATACAATTCGACAAATTGTGAAAGCGAGGTGGGTGATTCGGATTATTCGACTTTCAGGATACCGATGGCGACCTCACCGTTCGGCGCGACGGTCGGTTTATGGTGGTATTTCTAAAAAATAATGTGTTAAGAAAAAAGGAATTATCGAAAAAACTACGCTCGATAAACTCTTGAAGAAAATGGCTAGCCCACAACCGAAAACGTGGTTTATAAAACATATACGGAAATTCGGGATGGCGTGTGGTCGGCACGCACCGATGGGCCGACTGGTTTTTGCGCCCGGAATAACGTTGCCTTTAACCTACCGGGCATAGCGAAAATCGTGACAGCCCGCTTTTAACCGGACTATTAACCTTATTTATTATTAGAAATATAGCACGCGATAATTCTGGTTTGAACAAAACTTCTGATTAAGAATATGATTCCCAAGGAAATAATAAAAAAGATACGTCGTCTCGATATCCGCACCAAACGGCTGGTCAATGATATTTTTTCAGGTGAATATCATTCGGTTTTTAAGGGTCGAGGAATGGAATTTTCCGAGGTCCGCGAATATGTTATCGGGGACGATATACGCACAATCGACTGGAACGTAACCGCCCGGACCGGCCGACCACACGTCAAGGTTTTCGAGGAGGAACGCGAACTGACCGTTATCCTTATGGTCGATGTTTCGAGTTCCGGCGAGTTCGGCACCGCGACCAATATGAAACGCGATATCGCGCTGGAGATATGTGCCCTGCTCGCTTTTTCCGCAATCGAGAACAACGACCTGGTCGGACTTATTATGTTCACGGATAAGATAGAGAAGGTTATTATGCCTAAAAAGGGGCGCACGCACGTGCTCCGATTGCTCCGGGAACTGCTGTATTTCGAGCCGCAGGACACAGAGACCGATTTGGCTCTGCCGCTCGATTACTTAAACAGAATAACCAGAAGAAGGGCGATTACCTTTATGGTCAGCGATTTTATGGGTGGCGGATACGAAAAAGCGATGACTATCGCCGCAAAAAAACACGACCTCGTTCCGATAGTAATTACCGACCCGCGCGAGGAAAAACTCCCTGATATCGGGCTTGTCGAACTCGAGGATGCCGAGACAGGCAAAGCGCTTGTTGTCGATACCGCCGACCCGGCGTTCAGGGAGGCGTTCGGCATTAATGTATCGAAAGCACAACTAGAACGCGAAAAAATATTTAAACGTGTAGGCCTCGACTATATAACGATACGATTGGATAAACCGTATATCGACGAACTTACGGCTTTTTTCAGAAAAAGGGCGGCAAGATATTGATTGAAGATGAAAAAATCCATACAACATAACCCGGATTGCATAGAAAGGAACTTAACCCCGATATAATTATGGATAATAATCTGGATGCTTGTAAGACAATTAGAAGGGCTTTTTGGGCGAGTTCTATCGCTCTCGTAGCTGTAGCGGTCGCCCTGATTGTAGTATCGATTGTCCCGTCCGGCGAGGCCGAAATGCCGCTTAAAGCCGCAAAACGCTATGCGATAAGCCTCGTCAACAACGAACTTTACGAACAGGCCGTCGAACAATACGAAAAGATACTCGCCGATTATCGCTTGAGCGAACACGACGCCGGTTCGATGCTGTATCAGATAGGAGACATCTCGGCGGAACATCTCCATAACCCTCGAAAAGCGCTGGCGGCCTATTTAAAACTCAAGCAGCTTTATCCCGACCATCCTTTGGTCGAGGATGTCGACCGCAAGATTATAGCTCAACTGGACAGACTCGGGCAATCGCGGCAGGCGCAGAGAATGCTCGAAAAGACCGTTTCGCTGGGCAAACAGGCGTCCGAGGTCGAACCCTCACAGATGGTCGCTAAAATCGGCGACCGCGCAATATCGGCAGAAGAGATAGAAAAGGCTATCGAAACGCTGCCTCCGGAACTGGCCTCGCAACTGTCCAACCCTCAGGGAAAAAGCCAGTTCCTCCGCTCCTACGTTGGCCAGCAGCTTATCTACGACGCGGCTTTGCGCGAGGGTTACGATACAAAACCCGAGGTCCAATCGCAGCTCGAGAACGCGCAGAAGAATATAATTATCAGCGCGTATTATCAGGAAAATGTCGCGAAATCCATAGACGTGAGCGCCTCGGACGTCGAGATATACTACGAGCTTCACAAAGACCGTTTCGGCGGTGCTCCGTTGGATGAGGTGCGCGGTCAGGTTCGCGAAGCAGCTATGCAGGAAAAAATCGCAACCGCGCAGATGGAACTTATCGACGAACTACTGAAAGCGGAGAATGTCCAGTTGTTCCCGGAAAATCTAAATACCGACTAAACGGAATGACTGTAAAAATATGGAAATATGTGTATATCATCGCAACCGTCGTCGGGTCGCTACTCGGACGCATGGCCAGTATCGAGACCTCCGCCGAACCGACGACAATCACAATCGGCGACCGGATTGTCTATACTGTGATAATAACGCACGACGAAGGGGTAGATATAGCCTGGCCCGGTGCCGGCGCAGAACTGGGACAGTTTCAGATAATCGATTATGAACTCCCACAACCGGTAACCCTCGAAGACGGCCGGGTTCAGGAAAAAATAATATACTACATAAGCACATACGACACAGGCGAATGGACTATTCCACCCACTGCGATAGCTTATGTCGACGAGACCGACAGCACCCGTTTATTGCGCACCGAACCGATAAATATAACCGTCGAATCGATTCTCTCCGACGAGGATTGGGCGAAAATCAAAGCGATAACCGAAAGCGATACCACATTAGCCGGAATGGAACAGCAAATCGCCGCTGGACGTGCGCTTCAAATGGCCAAAGAGGAGCTTCTTCACGATGTCAATCCGGTCTATCGGCTCAAACGCGGCTGGAAATTCTGGGTCGGTATCGGGGTGGTCGTGATAGCTCTTGCTAGTCTGTTCACGGGGTTTATTCTTTGGCAAAAGCGTCGAGGGAAGGTCGGCGGAATATTCAGTTTCTCGGCGCCTCCAGTACCGCCGCACGAGGCGGCTCTGATAGAACTCGCCGCGTTGCTCGCCAGTCAGCATATCTCACGGGGCGAGTTCAAGGAATACTACACGAAGCTCTCTGATATACTGAGACGATACATCGAAGGGCGTATCGGTGTGCAGGCTCTAGAGCTTTCGACCTCGGAAACGATGGAAAACCTGGCCGAAGCCGATTTTCCGATGACATCGGAACAGACTGGCCTCGTCGAAAAGGCGCTTTACCGTTGCGACCTCGTTAAGTTCGCGAAACTAATCCCACCCGACGATTGGCATCTGGAAACGGTCGAAATTGCGAGGCGCTTTATCGAGGAGACAAAACCGGAGGAACCGAAGGAGCGAGAGTCCGAAGAAACGGTGAACGAGGCAGAACCCGCTTCGATTTCCGAAGAACCGGAAACCGAACCGGAACAGTTGCCGGAGGTTACGCAATAATGGTCGGAACCTGGATAAATAAGGGTGCGAATATTCTGTTCGGACCGCTTTTCGGCGGGACGTTCGAGTTTGCGTCGTTATGGTGGTTACTTCTGGTCCCCGTGGCGATTTTGCTTTTCCTATGGAGACGCTGGCGTCGCCGGGGCTCGTTGAAGTATTCCAATATAGGACTTGTCAAAACCGATAGGCCGTCGGCGCGCGTTGCGATGATGGCGGCTTTAGCGTGGCTCGAACTAATAGGGCTGTTATTTATTTCGTTAGCGGCGGCACGACCGCGTTCCGGGTCTATACAGGAACAGACGTTTACCGAGGGCGTCGATATTGTGGTGGTCCTCGATATTTCTAGCTCGATGCGTGCCGAGGATTTCAAACCAAAAAACCGCCTCGAAGCCGCAAAAATGGTCGCCGCGGATTTCATCGAGGGTCGGTCCAACGATAGAATCGGGCTCGTTGTGTTCGCCTCGAAAGCGTTTACCCAGTGCCCGCTTACACTCGATTATGGAGTGCTGCTCGATTTTCTAAAGGGTGTCGAGATAGGCCAGATAGAGGACGGCACCGCGATAGGGACCGCGATTGCCACAGCGATAAACCGCCTACGCGACTCGAAAGCGAAATCGAAAGTAATAATATTGCTTACCGACGGTATCAATAACCGTGGAGAGATAGACCCGATTACCGCGTCGCGCGCGGCTAAAGCGCTGGGAGTGAAAATCTACACTATCGGCGCCGGGAAACGCGGATATGCCCTGTATCCAGTCGACGACCCATTTTTCGGTAGACGCCACGTTCGTATGCCGGTCGAAATAGACGAACAGACTCTAATGAAGATAGCGAATATTACCGGCGCGACGTATTTTCGAGCTACCGATACGGAAAGTTTGCGCAAGATTTACGATGAGATAGACAAACTCGAGAAAACGAAAATCGAGGTTAAGCATTTTACGCGTCACCGCGAGCTTTTTCCCGCGTTCCTTTTAATCGGTGGTATCTTTATTCTCGCCGATGTCTTTTTGCGGAATACCTTCTTCAGGAAATTGCCGTGACGCAAGGGAAGAACATCGAGAAGTTCTATGATAATCCTTTGAAGCATAAAGGTTGGGAG
>Ga0180301_10001661_pt1 | contig 17465 bp, 11 predicted proteins | sample GuaBasSediGuay16_FD_121797 | JGI IMG/M metagenome (GOLD analysis project Ga0180301, IMG submission 121797) | Subseafloor sediment microbial communities from Guaymas Basin, Gulf of California, Mexico - Guay16, Core 4569-2, 12-15 cm | ecosystem: Environmental > Aquatic > Marine > Hydrothermal... | reverse complement strand
GAAACAATTCAGCATTACGTTTCACATTCCCAAGGTCATTGGGATTTACCACAGCAAAAGAAGCTCGGCTCTTTTGCTTAATCGATACCTTGGGCTTTAGCCCAAGGAGGTTCATTTTTTATTTTTTCAATTTCCCCTTTTTTACTTTTTTATCTTATATTTTTTTACTTACCTTTCTCTTTAATTTCCTTTACTTTTATAAACTATTGTTAATTATCTACTGTTATGTTAAGTTCAATAGGTTTGTTAAAAAGACTAACTGATAAAAATAACATCATTTTGTTAGACAGGGGCAACACTGCTATTAAGTTAGCGCTGGAAATCGCTAGACTGGCTGGTAAGAAAAATGTGCTACTACAGGATCAAGGGGGGTGGCTTACATATAAACAATTTTCTAAAAAATTGAAAATGAAAATTGTTTATCTGAAAACAGACTATGGTCTGGTTCTGAAAGATGATCTCATGAAAAAATCCAGTTCAGATGCGGTTTTACTTGTTAACTATCTGGCAGGCTATCATGCCGAACAAAATATTGGGATGATTCAAAACGCATGTTCAGCTAATGAGTGTATGCTGATAAATGATGTAACGGGAATGCCTGTTAAAGATGCTTCAGTTGGTGATATCATAATCGCTAGCTTTGGCAAAGCAAAGCCTATAAACTTAGGCTATGGTGGCATGTTGGCTGCAAACTTTGAGATTGATGATGATCTGACTAAAAAATACGAGGCTAAGAGATTTAACGATGCTTGGTTAGAGGAATTGTCTGTTAAGCTGAAAGGATTAAATAGAAGATTAAAATTTTTATTAAGCATCAATAAAAAAATAAAAAAGGAGTTGGTAGAGTTAGGTTTTGAGGTGCTACATCCAAATCATAGAGGATTAAATGTGATCGCTCTGTTTAAAAATGCTGTAGAAAGAGAAAAGCTTATTAAGTATTGTGAAATGAATAACTATGAGTTTGTTGAATGCCCAAAACAAATCAAAGTTTTGGCAAATGCGATAAGTATCGAAGTTAAAAGATTATAATTAAAAGATTATAAAGTTAATAAGAAAAGAATGAGAAAGAGATTATAAAGAAAGATAAAGATTATAAAGAAAAATAAAGACATATGTCAAAGAAAGAATGAAGACAGACTTATAACAAAGAAAGATAAAGACTTAATATAAATGGGATTTAATATAAATGGGAGATGATGAACCATGAACTTCATACGAAAAATTTTTAAAAAACAGATCGATGATCTTGTGCACAATCAATTTGTTAGATTTGGTCCCGGAACATATGAAGGCAGAGCTGTGATCCGAGTTAAGATGGGTCAAAAGATAAGGCTCTGGACGAGCTTTGAGTTTGCAAATGAGATAATTAAGTTCATTTCTGAAAATATAGATGACGAAACAGTGAAGCTAAAAGGTAGGATTTACTCTAAAAAAGACTTCAAGTTGGATCTGGAGAAGGATCATGAGAAAAAGAAAGGGTTCTTTGTGGCTACAATAGATGAGACTGTGCCTGTTGAAGAACTAAAGAAAATTGTCCAACAGTTTATGATGGACTATATGTTGTTTGATGTTGATACCGAGGAAATCAAATTCAAGGTCAAAAAAGCACCACATAATCCAAAAGGCAAGTTTGACGAAAAGTTTTGTAATGTTACATTAGACAAGAGCAAGAAGAGTTTGATTGATGATTTGTTGTTCGATGTTAAAGACGATTATAAAGAGGTTGTTGTAGATCATATGTTCTTGATAACAGATGTTGTTGTGGATGAAAAATTGGTTGAGAAAGATCCGGCTGCAGCAAGGCTCCAGGCGAAAAGAAAGGGAAAGATCATTCGGAATTTAGACATTGACGGAAAAAAGGAAATTAAGGAAGTAGATTTTTTGGTTTAAAGATGGCGAAAAAGGTGAAGCCTAAAAAAAAGGTGAAGAAAGGAATATCTATAAAAGAATTAGTAAAACAAGCTGAGACAGAAATAAAAGCCGAAACTGAAATAAAGAAGTCTAAAAAAACAAAAAAATCAAAAAAAACAGAGATCGGTCTAGAAGGATCAGAGAGTGTTAAAGCTGAAATATCCAAAGCGAACAAAACGAAGATCAAAACGAAGAAAAAGAAAGCAAAAGCCAAGGAAGAAAAAAAAGTAAAACTTAATGTGAAACCTACTGCTAATCCTACTATAAAATTTGATACGAAACTTAATATAAATTCTAATATAAATTCTAATATAAAATCTGATGTGAAATATGTTACTAAATCTATTAAACCTATTACTAAATCTGTTAAATCTATTACCAAATCTGTTACCAAATCAAATACGAGATCTGTTACTAGCCTACATAAAAAACCAACTACAAATCTGGCGAAACTTTCAAATGTTAAAAAGTCACCAAAGTCTGTTTTAAAAAGACCCTCTTCTAAAAAAATTGTTCCTGTTTCCGAATCGCTAAGATCTCAATTAAGATTACCAATAAAAGTGCCAAAGAAATACACAAAGAAATACACGAGAACTCTCGTAACAAGCGCTCTTCCATATGTTAATAATGTTCCTCATCTTGGAACCATGGTGTGCATTCTAAGTGCAGATGTTTATAGCAGATATCTTAGGCTAAAGAAAGTTAAGGTAATAAGCGTTCTTGGTACTGACGAATATGGCACAACTGCTGAGACAAGAGCGATGGAAGAAGGGGTTACACCCCGCGAATTGGTTGACAAATACTTTAAGATTCATACTGAAATATATAACTGGTTTAATTGTAGCTTTGACTGTTATGGCAGGACAACCAGTAAGGAGAATGAGGAAGTCACTGTTGACATCTTTAAAAGACTAGACAAGAACGGTTTTATTGTGGAGCAAGAAATCGAGCAATTGTTCTGTAAGCAATGTGACAAATTTCTAGCAGATAGATATGTTGAGGGAATCTGCCCGTACTGTGGCTATGAGGAAGCCAGAGGTGATCAGTGCGAGAGGTGCGGCCATTTATTAAATGCTACAGAACTAAAATATCCTCGTTGTAAGGTCTGCAATGATATGCCTGAAGTTAAGAAGACAAAACACTTGTTTATAGATCTACCGAAGTTGCAACAAGAGTTGCAGGTGTGGTTTGATAGTAAGAAGCAGAACTGGACTCCTAATGCTGTATCTATGACTAAAGCATGGCTGAAAGAAGGCTTAAAGTTAAGGGCTATTACGCGCGATCTAACATGGGGGATTAGTGTCCCTAAAAAAGGCTATGAAAACAAAGTGTTCTATAGTTGGTTTGATGCTCCTATTGGCTATATAGGGATAACAAAAGAGAACAGGAAAGACTGGCGTAGCTGGTGGCACTCTTCTGATGTAAGATTGGTGCAATTCATGGGTAAGGATAATATCCCATTCCACACTATTATGTTCCCTGCTTTTTTGATTGGGACTCGCGACAATTATGTTTTATTAGATACAATTAGCTCTAATGAGTACCTTAATTATGAGACTGGTAAGTTTTCCAAATCTCGTGGAGAAGGTGTTTTTGGAGATGATGCGATCAAGACAGGCATACCTGCAGATGTTTGGCGATATTACATAATGGCGGTCAGGCCGGAGAAGACAGACAGCGAGTTTAGTTGGCAGGATTTTCAGAGCAAGGTTAATAATGAGCTTGTTGCTAATTTGGGTAACCTTATAAATCGAACTATTACATTCTTGAATAGATTCTATAATGGGATTGTACCGATTGGTGTTAGAGACAAAAAATTATGGGATCGTATTAAGAAAACAGAAAATAATATTGCAAAACTTTTAAACGAGATAAAGCTGAAAGATGCTTTAAGAGAGGTGTTTAATGTTTCTAGGGTTGGAAATCAATATTTCCAGAAGCAAGAACCCTGGAAGGCGATAAAGCAGAACAAAAAGAAAGCAGACAGTGCAATGTTTAACCTGATTAATGTTGTCAAGGACTTGGCGATCCTAATCCAACCATATATGCCGGAGACAGCCACAAAGATAAACACGCAGCTAAATATAAAACAGGGTTGTTTGACGGATCTTGGCAAAATTACTGTAAAAGCAAAGCATAAGATTGGTAAGCCAGCAATATTGTTCAATAAGCTAGACGATAAACAGGTTGCTACATTTAAAAAGAAGTTTCAGGGAAAGAAGAAAACAAAAATGAAGAAAGATGTGTTCCCTTTTTATCTAAAAGTTGGTTTAGTCAAAAAAATCGATGATATCCCTGGTTCTGATAAACTGTACAAGATAGAAGTAGATACAGGTGAAAAACGTATTCTTGTTGCTGGGCTTAAACCATATTTCAAGAAAGAGGATATACTAAACAAGAAGGTTGTTGTTTTATGTAACATTGAGAAAGCAAGATTTAATGGGGTGTGGAGTGAAGGGATGATATTAGCTGTTTCGTATGCTAGTAAGATTGGATTGATTGGTTCAGAAAAAAAGCCAGGAACTGAATTGAAACCTGCAGGTTATAAGATTGATAGAAGTACAATCAGCTATGATTTCTTTAGAGTAAATAAAATGATTGTAGTAGACGGTCAGATGTATTTCCACGACGATGTTGTTGAAGATGTGATACCACAATTGGATAATGGTAGGGTTGTATAGTAATATTTTGCAATTATAGTAATATTCGGGTTGGGTATAGTAATATTTATATACTATTTTTCTATTCTTGTTATAAAAAAGAGGTAAAATGGAGAAAGGCCAGACAAGCGTGTATGTTATCATCGGTATAGTAGTTCTAATAGCGATTATAATCTCATTTGTTATTATACCTAAGCTTGGGGTTGAGAGGGAGGAGGTTATAGAGACAGATATTCTGCCAGTTAAGAATTTTGTAGATGGATGTGTGAAGCAGACATTAGGTGCAGGAGTATTATTTACAGCTCTTCATGGGGGGTACTATCATTTACCCGAAAATCGCTTTGAAGCAGACTATGCTTATATACCTTATTATTATTTTAATGGAAACGTTGATGTTATTACGAAAAAGAAATGGGAGCGAGGTCTTGAAGATTATATAAATGCAGAATTGTTAAAGTGTTTAAAAAATTTGAAACCAATAAGATTGATGGGCTTTGAGGTTGAGGCTGGAGAACCACATGCAGATATTAGTATTAGCTCTAGAAAGGTAGAGGCTTATGTGAATTATCCTTTGAGTTTAAGAAAAGCTGGTGAGAAGAAGATCTTAGAAAAATTTTATGGAGATGTTAAGGTTGATCTTTTAAGCATTATCAACATTGCTAAAGCAATAACAGAGCAGACTACTAAAGATCCTAACTCAATTTACATTTCTTTGATGTCTGAATTATCAAATAAATATAAGGTTAGTATAAATGCATTAACTTATACTGATACTTCTGTTTATGTTGTGCAAGATAGTAAAAAATTGGTGAATGACCTACCATTGATGTTTTTATTTGCAACAAAATATGATATTGTCAATCACGCCCCAGAGCTAGAGTTCATACCAGATATGACTGCTTTGGTTGGAGAACAACTGTATTATAAGATGAAGGCTAAAGATTATGATGACGATATTTTATATTATGATACAGACAGTGTGTTGTTTTATGTGAATCATGGTTTAGGTGTGATGAATATAACATTAGAACCAAAGCATGTTGGTACGCATACAGTCGTGTTTAGTGTTACGGATGGTAAACTTAACACAACGCAGGAGGTTACCATAACAGTAAAATGAGAAGAATAATAACAAGAAAAATAACAACAACCATTTTACTTTTTGTTGTGTTGATAATTTTTTTAGCAGATGTATCATGTGCAGAATGTCCAGATAAAACAACATATGAGAATTATGCTGAAAATAAAATGGAGATACAAGAAGCTATAAGAAATGATTTAGGATGTTTATTAGATACAAGCAGGATTGATGCGTATGATGCTGCAAAAATAATCAGGGATATGGATCCCTCCTTAATTTTTGGACTAGAAGAATATATGAAAACTCATTCTACAGAAGTAAAATCAATCTTTGTTGCGTTCAGGAATCGGTACCCAGAAATTTTTGATGAAGCAATTAAAACAAAGTTTGAACTTAGTTCTTTCAAATCAAATGGGTTAGGTGAATATTTTGATGGAGTTTTTAGTTTTGGTGTTAGTGTATCACTTCGCGATTTATCTGGCAAATCTGTTGAAGCTGTTATGGATGACGATCAAAAATGCTTAAAAATTCAAGAAACTTTATTCTGCGATGATGGCGGCGGTGGTTTTATTAGCTCTCTTTTAGGTGTTTTGACTATTAGTCTGTTTCCTCCTGAAGGAGGTTTTGGTAGTTCTTACGATGTTATAATACAGAACATGACTCCGGGCTATAAGATTAGTTCTGGTAATAATGGTGATGTAAGGATACAAAATGCAGAAGGATTGGATATCTCTTTACTTTCCCCAGGAACAATAAAGATAAACGGGAACAGTGTTACTACAGATGTCCAAAATACAATTTTTCATTTAGATAATAGAGATATTTCTTTTAATTCAGATGGTTTTTTAACATATTCTCGGGCAGATGGAGGATATGATATTTTAATGGATATGGGTTCTATATTAAACATGCCGGATGTTGTGTTTAATAATTTTGTCATCCCTGGAGATTTAGATAGGCAATTCAAAGTAAGTGTACGTTCTCCAGATTTAAATACAGTATCTTATACAGGTGTTTGTGGCGATAAAGGGGTTTGCAATAAATATCCTGCGTATGGTCGCGGAGCTAGTGACGACGAAACATACTATGTAGCTGCGATTGAAGATAGCTTTGGCGTGATCAAGACATACGATTATGATAGAGAACGTATAGAACGCGTTCTCTTTTTTGACACAGGTGTATTTGGGAGGATTGCTAACTATAAGTTTCAGGACCCTTATTATACAGCAGAAAACATAGTTGAGGATATTACTTCTTGGAGAAAGACAGGTAAACTTCCTACCTATGTTAAAACATTAGTGCAGTTTAACAGCGAAGGGCGTGTTGTTGTTGATAGCTCTAATCGAGGAACTTTCTTGGATTATTATGTCCTTGATAAGGGAGATATTCTTTTTGAGTATGATGAAGAAGCAGATGATTATGGCATAGTAAGATTTAATAGGCCTACTAAATTTGACCTGGTTGGCTTTATCGGTAAACAGATAATTGATTGTCAAGGAATTTCTGTAGTTTATTTTCTTAAAGAGAGAGGAGAGATATTTGATAATTGTAACTCTGTGTCTGTTATTTCAGAATCATCAAAATGTCATGGTCAACTTTTCTGTAACCTAGATATGAAATGTTCACTTTATAAGCATAGTGTAGCAGTTGAAACTGACTCTGATTACTGTAGTACAAAAAAAATACTAGGAAAAGATGAAGCGATTACCTTGGGTGATGACAAGACGACGTACATGGTGACTAATGATTCTTATATATTATTAATTACAAGAAGTGATGTTGATACAGAGGAATTAAGCTCAGCTGATTATGTTGAGGAAATTAAATTCTTATTGAGTACAGGGAGATGTGTTTCAACAACTCTCATGGATAAATGTTACAAAGTGGTTGATGATGTTGTATATGAATGTGTTAAGGACTCTGTTGCCCCTGATAATTGCAGAACAAAACATTCACTAGATATAAATGCTTTGAGTACAATGTTGCTACAAGAATCTCGAAAAGTACTTATAGAATCAGAAATAAAAGAGGGTAAAGACATAGACGCTATAAGAGATACACAAGAAAATGTTAACACTAGATTATATAACTCTGTTATCCCTATTGAGATGATTATTGGTAGGAAAAAATATAACTATGCAATAAAGATAGGCGATAATAAATATAAAATCCCAGGGACAGATTATGAGTTTAGCGTAAATGAAGATGGTACTGCAACTGTCACATTAGATGATGCTGTAGTAGATCCTTCAACAGGGGATGTTGCTAGATTTGCTTCTGCAGATAATGTAAATGTTCCAACAACACCAGTAATTATGAGACCAGAGGATATCGATGATAAAAAACTGGCTTATATGAATTCTCTAGCAGATGAATTAGAAATCCTTAGGATTAGCAATAATCCTAGAGCATCTGAAGTAGAAAAAGATCTTATAAACTTTTTGATTAATAACATGGATTTCATAAAAACAGAGCAAGATGCTTTGGATTACATCTCTGAAAGGGGCGATACACCCTATTCAGAAGAAGAAAAGAGATATATTGAAGAGGCAGGTTCTTTACCTTATGATCTAGGTAGGATAAGTGAATTGAGGGAAGAATATAATCGGGCAGTTGATAGTGGAGATAAAATAAAACAACTTATTTGTCTAAGAGAACTTAGAAATTATTGTTCTAAAGACGACACAGATTGCTACAATCTTTATAACTCTGAAATTGAAGACATCAAAGCAAGCGAAGGAGAACAGCTCTTTAACTTAAAAGAAACCATGGTTAGCCAAAAAACAAGGGTTAGCCAAATACCAGAAAGACCAGCTATAAGTTCTGGAGCAATAGAACATGCAAATGAGTTGGTTGAAAAGAATCTTGGGTCTGCTAAAGATGAATTTACCAATCATGCTGACGCTGAATTGATAGCAACAATGAGGGCGATAAGAGTAGCGTACAATAAGGACTATGATGAGGAAATATGGGTGCTGATGGATAAGTATAGCCCAGAAGATCTTTTTAATGGATATGTTGATCTTAAAAAACGTCAGTTAGGAAATGAAGCTGCTGCAGAAATTCAAGCAGAAGAAATTCTTCGAACTATTGCATATTCATATAGCTCTGACGAAAGATTGTATAATTATTTTATGGAGGCTGCTTCAATCTCAACCCAAAGCGATTAGCTCAGCTCTTTTTACATTTTTTTTCATATATTTTTAACCAAAAAACTTATAAATCTGAACAAGATAACTATTCTAAGAAGGTATCACGATGTATGCTTTAAAAAGAGGGAAGAAGGCTCAGATAACTATATTTATAATAGTTGCTATTGTCATAATTCTGATTATTGTTGGTGCGATTATTGCTGTTAGAATAACAAGTAGGGTTCCTGGTGTTGGCAGGCTCGATGTTTCTTCTCTAAAGAGCGCTTTAACAGGGTGTTTCTCGATTGCAGCTGAAGATGGCCTGAGGAAGATTGGTCAGCATGGCGGCTATATCAGTCTGACAGACCCTACTTTTACTAGAACAAGCTTCAGAAAAGGATTTACACCTGTTGATGGCGATTATGTAACCTTGGGCATAGACTCAGGGGTTGATGTTCCTTACTGGTATTACTTGTCCAGCAGAAACGATTGTAATAGAAACTGCCGGTTTTCAAGTAAACGTCCACCATTATACAGCACAGATAAGTCTATCCAGAAGCAGCTTGAGCGTTATGTTGTGCAGGCTGCTCGCAATTGTGTTACTCGCGAGCTGAACAAAGCAAAAGAGGAGGGCTTTTCAGTAGAGGAACTAGATGCTGCATCTGCAGATGTTTTAATCAGGAACAAAGATGTGCAGTTTACAGTAACATTGCCACTTAGGATAACTAAGGATGATTTGTTTAAGGTTCTGGAGCCTCTGGTGATTGTTAAGAAAGTACCCTTAAAACGGATATATGATCTTGCTAGTAATATAACTGATCTTGAAAAAGAATATAAATATCTCGAGAAACAAGCGCTGGACTACATAGCTACTTTTTCACAGCCGATCGATGAGACAAAATTGCCGCCAATGGAGGCGACAGATTTTGCAATAGGAAGCAATGTCTACTGGTTGAAGTCAGAGGTAAAAGAGAAAGTAAAGGATATGTTGTCAGACTATGTTAACTTTTTTTTCTTAGACGAAAATATAGGCTCCAAGAGATATTATCTGCCTGCAGAAGAGGACGAATTGATCAGAACGATTGCAGAGCAGATTCTTAATAATGCTCAGATCCCACTAGATGATCATGGCTATGGTGTGCGTTTTATATATCAACCATGGTGGGATACTTATTTTGACCTGAATTGTGACGGCGAGATCTGCAAGCCGCTTTCTTACACTAACACATTTGGAGGAATACTGTTCGGTTACCAAGATTATCGCTTTTATTATGATGTGAGTTATCCTGTTATTGTTAGTATCATCGATGAGAAGGCAGATTGTTGCTCACCTGAAGGGTACAGGTTTATGTTTGCTATGGAAAGCAATGTGCGTGCAAATACCCCGCTCTCAGAAGACTATGTTCTAGAGCAACCACCAGAAGTTGAACAGAATTTTTGTGATGTTGCTAACAAGAATATCCTTGTGCCTGTTAATGTAACTGATAAAGTGACAGGAAAACCAATAGACGGAGTGGTGGTTACTCTCAAGGTTGCAGATAATGATTGTTTTGTTGGAGTTACCAAACAAGGATTCTTGGAAGGGTTGTTTCCATCTGGTGTCATTGGCAAGCTAGAGTTTATGCATCCGGATTATGCTAATACGTTTGCAGACATCGTGATACCTGGCTCTAGCCAAGTTAATGCTCAGATGGAACCTTTCAAGGATGTTACTGTAAATGTTGTAAAAAAACGTGTCTCAAAGAACCTGCAGACAGGCGTGTGGAGTTTGCAGACAGCCTTACCAGATAGAGAACTTGATTATAAAGAGAGTGCAATTGTTATGTTTGATAGAATCAAAGAAGGACCTTTTGAACCAGATGTATTTGTATCAGCAAAACTTACAAGGGATGAGCCTACTGAAAAAATTAAGCTTATCCGTGGGAGATACAGGGTTGAAGTGCAGACAATTAATGAGCAACCATTGGTTGTCGAGCCTGATGATAGATCTTTCCAGGTGAAGACTGGTATTCCATTCCAGAAAAAGACGATAACTTTGATCATTCCAGAAGAGCCATTGGAGCTTGATAAACATTTATCCGGCGGATTGTTGCTTAATGAGAATACTGGCTATTTAGAACTTACAAGGGAGGATCTAAACAAAGGAAATCTAAAGCTAAGGGTTGCTTGGATCGATCTGTTGTCAGTCCCAAGGACAGAGCTAAAGATAGAGGATCTAGGTCAGATGGGCCAGATAGAGATGTACTCAAAAAAATATCGCTATAGCGCATTAAAACCGACAATATCCTGAAGAATGAAGACTAAGGCCACTAACCCATTTTTGGGTTACTAATCCATTTTGGGTTTTTAGAGTGGTTTTAGAAATAAAAACTTTCAAGGCATCAATTTAAAATGAATGTCAACAATAACATCAACAATAATACAAATGCAAAGATAATGTTAATGTTAGTATTGGCTCTGCTATTTGTAGCTGTGGCTGCTGCAGATATACTTACCCAGCCAAAATATTATGGTGTTGATGGTGTTGAAGGATTTCTACGCAGGATTGATAAAAGGTACATCGAGGTAGAGGTGGATAACACAACTATAGGACCGTTTACAGTCGAGATTAGACACGCAACTGAGAACATGTTGTTTGACTGTAGCAGGAAATACACAAATATCTGGACCTGCATCTACCAGGATGAGATGCCAGAACAGTTTGACTTTGGCGCTGATAATCATATTATTTATTCTGTTGAATTGTTAAACAGGAACAGGGTAGCTGTTTCAAGTAAACAGATTGACTTTACAATAGATGATAGTCCACCTGTAGTGAGTGTGTTTGATGTTGTTCTTCCAGACGGTAAGCTTGGCAGAAAACCTGTTGAGATCAAGTTTGATGTCGAAGATCCAGCAGAGTACCAAGGAAGATCAGCAGGATTACTTTTTCTGGTGTATTACATTGATGGTGTGGGCGAGATCAACATAACAGAGATAACAGGAAAGTTTGAGCGCACGAGATCAGGTAGCTTTATGTTTGATCCAAGCGTGATCCCTGAAAATGTTGTGGCAAATGTATCATTCTGCCTACAGGCTGCGGACTGGATGCAGCAGCTGTCAGATCCTAAATGCCAGCAGGTTGAAATTGACAGAAAAGCACCAGATGTTACCATGATAAACCTGACGAGACATGGCGTTCCTGTTGAATATGTTGGTGCCTACCCTATTGTGTTAGACAGGGTTTATATAAATGTTTCAGATGATTCTGATGTTGAGAAAGAAGGTGTCAAGGCTAACTTTTATGAGCTGAGTGATCAGAACATGAATGTTTATAAGGAAGCTGATGGCTATGATGCCCTGATAAAACAGTTCTACTGGGAAAATGTTCACCTGAAAGACGGCGGCGATGTTAGGATATACATTAATGTGAGTGATGTTCTTGGAAATTATCAAGAGATTGTTGCAGAGAAAACCATTGTGAAGGATGACCAGCCACCAGTTGTTGAATATTTTGGCACAAGTTTGTCTTTAGAGAATGGCACTAGCTTTGTATCAAATAAGAATACATTTGTGATGCTTATAGACGAGGTTGGGGCAGGAATGTTCAACCATAACATTGAGGTGGATTTTGGTAATTTTGCGACTGGAGAGGCTGTACGAAAACCAGAGTGTAACCTTAGTGGTGGAAGGTGGATTTGTTTTTGGAGGGATGTTAACCTCAAGCCTGGCTATACAAGCAAGATAGCAACTGCTGTGATTCGATTTGTAAAAGATGATGTTGGCAATGAGGCTGACTTAGTCGATCTTGGTGGGAACACACAAACCTTTGTTGTTAGCACAGAACCACCCAAGCTGATTGACGAATTCATCACAAATGAAGAGGGTTATGACTACTTTACGCAGGGCCAAAGCATTGTTTTCAGGTTTGTGTTTGATAGTCAGGTGCCTATGGCTTATGGAAAGGCTAATCTGTCTAAGCTAAGTAACAATCTAGGTGAAGTTGTATTCCAGTGCGAGGATAGGGAATGTTTTGCGCAGACAGATACCTTGCTGGAAACAAACAGAAATGTAAGGATTAGATTTACATTCTATAACTTTGCTAACAAATCAGTAACATTTGAACGCAAGCTGACTGTTCTTGAGCCACCTGGAACCGAAGATTCGGGTTTTTATATTGCAAAGGTTAAAAGGTCTGGCATGGTTAACAGGCGGACTGCACAATTAACAAATGAGATTGTGTATTTTGATTTTGAATTTAGATCTGGAAGATCTGGTGTGAGGGCTGTAGAGATCCATGTGAATCCTCCGAGCTGTATCTTTGGCTCTAACAAGGATTATATTGCTCATGTTAACAATATTTATGGTGCAAACAGCAACCATCTTGTTTTAGAGTTTATAATGAATAGGATGAGCATGGATGTTCAGTTTATACCTATTAACTGTACATTTACTGTTATAGCGCGGGACAGTGTTAAGTTATATGCACCTAAGTTGATCACATTTGAGTCATACAAGGATAGGGATAAGGGGGATACCTATATTGAGCTGTACAACCTGCCGATGGGTGATATCGGCGAGGGGTTGAGACAGGAGATCAAAGACTTGAAAGGAGGCAAGAAGAAAGATCGTATAAGGAACCTGGCAGAGAGCATAGAAACAGCAAGAAAACTCTGTAATTATATTGGTTTGATTAATGGGATAAGGGAGGTATGGAATGATATAGAGGTGTGGCTTAAATCTAAGGATGACCTTACGGAAGTTGCAAAAACCAATGCTTGTAAACAGAGTGAAAAAGCTAGCGATACAGAGATAATAAGTATAGATAGCTTAGATCGTTTTTGCGACTTTGTGTCTTGTAGTAAACCGCTTGGTAAAATAGTAGATGGAGGAGAAGATATTGACAAACTTAATGAGATCATAGAGGATGTTAAGAAGAGTCTTGACATTGGGGGTTATGTTGATTATCTAAGTGAACTAGGGAGCCCTCAAGGTACAAGTAATGATGATGAAGGTGAAGAAGAAGAGAGCTCTGACCTGAGCTATTATGAGCCTGCTTTTTCATGGGTTAATCCATACTCAACTGAAAGGGAAACATTGGTTGGTGATGTTGCTAAATTATGTTTGCCTGGAATATTGATAAAGATGAATGAGCTGAATGAGATTGAATGTAAAAAAGCCTATTGTCTGCAGACATTGGTGCCGCAAGGCTTGCCAAGGGAGATCTGTGATCAGAACTATGCTTTTGAGAAATGTAAATACTGGCGAGGCGAGCTGTTCAATTTTCTTCCACAGACTGTTGTTTTGGATAAAATCGGTAGATTAATAAGAAACAGGATGAGTAACCCGCTTGCATTATTTGGATTGTATGCTGCAAAAAAATGTAAAAAGTTCTGTTCTAATTCTAATGCTCATGTGTTCTGTCAAAAAGTTGCTTATGCTGATTATCTTGGTACAACATATGGCAGGATCAAATCAATGCAATCACAACTCAAAAGGCTGGAAGATGATGAAGAGAAATGGAGGACAAACATGAATAGTTATTGCGATGCTTTGAAATAAAAAAATAAAAATGGCAGACCAAAGAATAGTTCATTACATTAGACAAGAACTAAATGAAGGTTTTACAAGAGAGCAGATTGCAAATGCTCTAAGGATGCAAGGCTATTCTGAGAAAGATATTGCTGATGCAATTGCTGCTGCAAGCACTGTTAAGGTTCCTAAACATTTTAGAATGATGCCGCATCCTGTCAGGCGTATAAACTTTTTTTACCATCGCAACTTAATCATTGGTGTTTCTACTGTGATGGTTGTGGTTGTTTTGGGTGTGTTCTTGGCTACTTATTTTACTAGGCCTGTTGTGGTGCCAGTAACACCTAAACCACCTGCTCTCCCTGAAGGAGAAGAAAAGACGCCAGTTGTTGAAAAGCCAATGTTGTTTGGAAGCTATGATCCTATGCTTCTGTTTTTAATATCTGAACTGGATAGCTCGGATTATGTTGAAGATTATACCTATGAATACAAACCAAAGAATGAGTTTCGGCTTGGCGAGGATGTTTACCTGTATGTTAAGGTGCAAGGCTTTAAATATGAGTTGCAAGATGATGGTCGTTATCATGTAAATATCTATGAAAGCATTGAAACAAAGAAGGATGGCGAGGTTGTGTCGTTGTTGACTATCGACGAGTTACCTGATAGCAGGATCAACAACATTGTTGAAGATTATGAAAGAAAGAATGAATTTGAATTTAGGAATATTTTAAGGGGTAGGCTGTTTGAGCCTGGCGATTATGATGTTACTGTTAAGATACATGATGATGTTACAGGAGATGTTGCAGAAAGAACCGTGAGGTTTAGTGTGAGATGAATAAGCTAAAATGGTGTTTTGAACAAAAAAGAGGCTTGGAGTTTATAGAGCCAAATGCTAATTTAAGCAAAGAATATATTGAAGAAGCAAATGATACCCTTGAAAATATGTTTGTTGCTAAGGGTAAGTGGAGAGTCATAATTGCATATTACGCTTGTTATAATGCGTTATATTCTGTTTTGATGAAAGCTGGTGTGAAAAGTGAGATACATGACTGTACGATTGCGTTGATGAGCATTTTGCCTGATTTTGAAAAAGAAGATATTGAGTTAATAGAAGCGTTAAAGAGGGATAGAATAGATGCACAATACTACCTTAAAGATGTTGAATTAAAAGACGAAAGTAAGATTAAAGCTTTTGTGTTGAAATGTAAGACATTATTGAATAACCTAGACATTGATGAATTCAGGACTATTTTAAGGGAGGAAATTTAAATGAAAAAAATTAGACATATGTCTAAAAAAATGGACATAACATCCTTGTACCTGGAAGGTTATTCAAATGCGTTTACAGGGCGAGAGATTGCCCGAAAACTTTCGGTTAGTCCACAGACTGCACTTACTCATCTGAAAGAGCTTGTTAGACTAAGGATTTTAAATGCAAATAAAAAGGGACGAAACATTGAATACAGCTTGAACCTGAACAATCTACAAGCAAAACTGTTGATAGAGATGGCTGAGCTGAACAAATCTATACAGGTGTTAACCAATCCTGAGTTAAAGATAATCTTTGAAGAGTTGAGCCCTCTTGCTGAAGCTATAATCTTGTTCGGAAGTTTTGCAGTTGGGAAGGAAAAGCCAGATTCAGATGTTGATTTAGTTATTGTGGGCAGGTCGAATAAAGATAAAATAAAAAAAATATTAAGAAGATATCCTAGAAAAATTAATGTTGAGTTTGTTAGTTTAATGGCGTTACAAAAGGCTTTTCAACAGAAAAAAGCTTTGGCTGTTGAGATAGCTAAAAAACATGTTTTGTTTGGCGATGTTCATGCTATTGTTGATGTGTTTGTGAGGTTTAGTGTGAGATGAATAAGGTGGGAAAACAATATATTTTAATGGCTAACAAATATGATGGAATGAGATGGAAGATGATGGTTGTGTTTGTAGTTGCACTATTAATCGTGGGTGTAGCTGCAGGTGTAGCAGATGGCAATGAAATTGGGAATCTCCTAAATCGGTTTACAGGTCTGTCTGGACTTGCATACTTTCTACCAGGAGACGCGTTCAAAGCATGGCAGGAAGATGTAGATAGGCTGTTACAAAAATCTTTCCTTCTTGCAGGAACAGAGTATCAAGTTGCAAAAATATGTAAAAAGAAAATATCACCACCACCAGGGGTTTCTATACACACATCAAGCTCTCATGCTGATTATGGCGACATAATCTTTCAGAGGACAAGCTACTGGCATGGTAAAAAATCTAAGGTTGCTGTGCCAATATACTGCTCAGAAACAGCTAATTGTACGAGTGTTGTGAATAAACATCTTCAGGGCAAAGTTGATCCAGAAGATGTATCATGTAGGCCTCAGTCAATTGGAAGCAACATTGGTGTGTGCTTCCTAAAAAAACCAAACAATGTTGTTGAGCCATTACTAGTTCAGAAATGGCGCTACACAATAGAATATAATGTATACATAGAAGACAATTCTGAGATTGCATTTAACATCGATCTAAAAAGCAGAAATGGTCGTGTGGTGTCTCTTTGGAAAGATAAATATCCTATAAGGATATGGACAAAACCTGTTGAGACGAATGATGCTGGTGAGGTCATAAGCCCTCCAAGTTATTGCAAATACTGTGAATACGGACCTAACGCAAGAATAATGGATCTGTTTACAGAATACACTCAGATATGTCTAAGAGTTATAAGTGGCGGAGGTCTAGGCTGGTCTGGTGAAATGTGCGTACCAATAACAAAAGAAGGCGAAAGACCATTAAGAGTTGGGGAAGAGCCAGCTGGTTATTCGTCAACAACAGCTCCAGTAACAGAGCAAGTTCTGCCACAATACGAACCACCGCAGGCAACAGATTTTGAAGATTTTGACGAGGGTTCTGTAGGAGAGGTTGCAACAGGACCTGGAACATATACAACACCTTCTCCTTACCCTGTTCCTTCTGTGCTTGAATAGCTATTAAGATATCTTGACAGCAGAATGTTGTATTATGAATGGTGTAAAAATAAAATAATAACTGATATGATTAAATATTGAGGGCTAAAAGCTAAAAGATTGCTAAAAGAAGAAATATAAAAATAGGATTTTAATTTTTTTTTGAAATAATCTTGAGAAAATGCTTTTTAAAATGAATAATTAGTAATAATATGACTATACATTAGAT